>Ga0160449_1000079_pt1 | contig 126242 bp, 112 predicted proteins | sample HID1975I_E1MG_FD_108216 | JGI IMG/M metagenome (GOLD analysis project Ga0160449, IMG submission 108216) | Enriched soil microbial communities from UW Madison campus, WI, USA - HID1975I_E1 MG | ecosystem: Environmental > Terrestrial > Soil > Unclassified | place: USA: Madison, Wisconsin...
GAAGATCCTGTGATAGCGTTCGTGCCATCCATGCTGGCCTCCTGCCACCAGCAGGAAGGCTGAATCACAACGGCGCCGCGAAGGGAATCCCTGACGAGTCAGATCGTGTGGAAACCGCTCTAGTGCGTCCGATACGTCGGGGAACAACCCCTTTTTTAGCAGGCTGGCGGCGGTCCGGTGAGCCTTCAGATGCGTCGCATCGATCATCAACTGGTCGGGTTTTCCACCCTGGGCCGAGAGTGCTGCGAAGATCCTGTTGAACACGCCAAGTCGGCTCCACCGGATGAAGCGGTTGTAGATCGTTTTGGGCGGACCATAGTCAGCGGGCGCATCACGCCACCGCAGGCCGTTCCTGATGACAAAAATGATACCGCTGATGATCCGCCGGTCATCGACCCGTGGGACCCCGTGTGACAGCGGGAAATAGGGCTCGATCCGGCGCATCTGCGCCTCCGACAACCAGATCAGATCACTCATGGCGACGCCTCCTGACGCCGCCATTGAATCAACCAATCACCTGCTCGGCAAGAAATTTAATAGGTCCTGATCCTAAGTCTCCTCTTGCGGACAATGTCGTCCGAGAGTGTCGAGCGCGGTGAGCCACCTCGGGTTACAGAGCGTGCATAGGGATGTATTTGCCCTAAACCGAGATATTGCTCCCGTTACACATGGACATGCCGCTTCGGATCATCTGCGACGCCTTTTTGACGCACGTCACTATCAGGCGCGCGCGCCTTGTATCTACTCAGCGCCGCAGCAGTCGGGTCACTGCGGTCTGAGCGCATGCTTCGTCCAAACCCTGGACGCCGCTCAGGGCGCCGCCGGACACCGCGACGATGGCCAGGATCTTGCCGTCCCGCGACACGGGAAAGCCGCCGCCGCGCAAGACGCCGATCTCCGGGTCTGCTGCCGCTTCCGCTATCAACTGCGGATTGCTCTTCGATTGCCTTTCCACCTCACCCGAGGCCATCGCGTAGCGGGCGACGATCCGCGCCTTGGTGCGCGCGATCAGTTGCGATCTTACGCCTGCGCCATCGCCCGATAACAGGACCACAGGCGCACCAACGCTATCGGCGATCAGCACGCTGACAGGGACATGCCGGGCAGCACAGTCTTGTTGCGCCGCTTGCGCCGCGGCAAGTGCCTCGTCGAGGGATGGCCCCGGTGCGCGCGGCAGATTTTTCGGCATGGCGGCGATTGTCGCGGCGAGCGAAGGTGCAGTCTGGACCGGGGCACCGTGCTCCTGTGCCGATATATGACCGGCGAGGCTGACAGCTGCGGCCAGCAGCAAGAGGCCGTTGCGATATGCATGGGTCATGATGGGGGCTTTCTTCGCCATTGCGATCACCAGGCTGGCTGGGTCGCGTAGAAGCGCTGCCAGAAGGCGATCTTGTCCGGTGATGCGACCGGGATGGCGCCGAAATGATCCCCCAGTTCCATCACCTGCGCACGGTGCGGGTCATAGGCCGGCCAGGTCGGCAGGCCCTGTCCATTGGGATTGCCGGTCTGGATGATGTTCGCCCAATAGCTGGACATGATGTCCGCGATGCGATGATCCTCCGCCGTCCACGGCACATCGGGCATCGCGTCGAGGCTGTTGAAGGCATAGGGGATTTCCGAGCCATGAAAGGCGCCGCGCAGGTCGTGCTGCGGGCCGGGCATAGCATGGGTCCAGAAATAGGTGTGGAGCGGCTGCTGGTTGCCCTTGCGCCACAGCGTGCCCCACAGCCAAGTCGAGATGCGGCTATTGTCGCGCGCCGATGCATTATTCTGCAGCGCAGCTTCATCGTCGGTCCGGGCGGGGTAGAGCTTCAGGAAATCATCCGCCAATCCGCCGAACTTGCGCCGGGCCGCCGCCTGGAACTGGGCGATGGTGACGCTGGTCTGCGGCATGCCGGCGCGCGGTGGCGTGGTGCTGGCGCGCAGCGTGGCGAAGGCGGTTTCGGGCACCGCGCCGGTCTCGTCCTTGTTGTTGCCCGCGACATAGGCGACCGGCTGCTGGCTGCCGGCCTGATAGCTGTCCCAATAATTGCGGGGCAGCACCCAGCCATCGACCACCGGGCGGAACAGCGGCGGCTTGCCGTCGCTGCCGGTCTCGACGCTGGCGTCGATCGTCGCGCTGCCCTCGATCAGCTTCTGCCAGGGCATGGCGCGCAGATCGGCCAGGCGGGGCGCGCCATGCGCCTGCGCATAATCCTGTCCCGCCGCCTCCGCGCTCTTGAGCGGCCGCCAGGAAACGGAGAGATAGCGCAGTTCCGTGTCGCGCGGATAACGGGCATGGCTCTGGGCGATGCCGGCGCGGAACAGCCCCTTGGCGAGCGGTGACAAAGTGAGGAAACCGACCGAGCCGGCCCCGGCCGACTGGCCGCCGATCGTCACCTTGCTCGGATCGCCGCCAAAGGCCGCGATATTCCGCTGCACCCATTGCAGCGCGGCGATATCGTCGAGCAGGCCATAATTGCCCGATGCGTCATGCCCCGATTCCCGGCTGAGTTCGGGCATGGCGAGGAAGCCCAGCACGCCGACGCGATAGTTGAAGGTGACGACGACCACACCCTTGCGCGCCAGCGCCTCGCCGTCAAATTGCGGGCTGGCGCCGGTGCCGCCGATGAAGCCGCCACCATAGATCCAGACATAGACGGGGCGCTTGTCGCCATCGCCCGGCTTGGCGCCGGTCCAGATGTTGAGACTCAGGCAATCCTCGCTCTGCGCCAGACCCCTGGCCATCTCGCCGCCCGGTTGCGGGCAGGCGGGACCGAAGTGATCGGCGTTGCGCACGCCGTTCCAGGCGAGGGGCGCGGCGGGCGCGCGCCAGCGCAGCGGGCCGACCGGCGGGGCGGCATAGGGAATGCCCCTGAACACCGAAATCGACGGATCGCGGCCGACCGCGCCGGTCAGCAGGCCGGTCTCGACCCTGATCGGTCCCGGTGCGGACGCCGGTTTGCGACTGTAGCCGACCAGATCGCCCGACGCGAGGACATGGCCCTGCATGGCCTGTTTGAGCGCGTCGAAGCTGGGCGGGGTATCGAAGGTCAGAACGGTGTCCAGCGCGAAGACCTGCACATGATAGGCGTGCCGATCGGTGTCATGGGCGTGGGGGCCGGCATAGGGCGCGGCGGCGCCATGGACATTGGGCCCATAATGGCTGCCCGCCGGCGGCGCGGCCATGGCTTGCGGCAATGATAGGGTGTTTGCCGGGACATTGTAGAGCGTCAGTTGGATGCTGGTGCCGGCCTGCGGATCGGCCGGGTTCAACTGGCCCTGCATGACGATGGCATAGCTGCGCGTCCCCCTGGGACCGGCGCTCCATGTCAGGCCCGGAAAGCGATTGTCGCCATATTGGGTGTTGGCGATCGGTATGCCGCTTCCGGTGGTGAAGGACGGGCTGGTCACCTGCAAATGCTGGCCCGCGCCGATCGCCGCAATCAGCAATTGCCGGTCATGGCCGATGCTGGTGGGCATCGGCTGGGCCGTGGCGGCCACGATGCTCAGCGTCATCGCGGCCAGGCTCACCAGTGCGATGCGAGAATGTGCCAATGTCATGCCGTTTCCCTCACTGCGCCGTCGGCGCAAAGCGGCCGGGCTTGGCCAGCCAGCCGTCAATATGGTCATAGGTGGTCTTGAGCGTGTCGCCATAGGCGCCCGGCACGGGCTCGCACTTGGTGCAGGTCGTGTACATGTGCGTCGCCCCCTCGACGAAGGCGATCGACTTGTCCTTGCTATGGGCGAGATTGTAGATCGTCTCGGCCGCCAGATATTCCCAATGGCCGGTCATGCCCATCACCAGCAGCGGCGCGCCGATGCCCTGCACATTGCCCGGCGGGCTGGCATAGGTCGACGTCCATTCCACGCCATGCACGCCGGTCGCGTCATAGCCAAAATCCGGGCCGGTGCGGATCGCATAATTGTTGAGATAGTTGCGCACCGTGGTCTTGAGCGCCCCGCGCATCAGCGATGGCGTCATGCTGCGGATATTTTCCGGCACGCGCACGGTCGGGACGACGCCCGTCGTCACCCGGCCATCGGCGTGGAGCAGGGGCCAGGTCTTCTGCGTATGCGCCATCAGCCGGACATCCTGTGAGAAGAGCTTGTTGTTGCTGCCCAGCAGGATCGCGCCGGGCACCACGAAGGGGGCATCATCGGTAAAAGGCCCCTTGCCCGCCTCGATATCGGCGAGCATCGCCTGCGCGCGGGTGAGCAGCGCGTTGCTGCGGCGCCCCTCGGCCTGGAGGAAGGCGCGGGTGAAGGCGGGGGAATAGGCGGAGCCGGTCGGCCGGAAGCCATTGGCGGGATCATACATGTCGAGCGCGGGATCGGTCGCCATGCCGCTGCCCTCGTCCCGCACGGCGGGATCGATGCTGAACAAGGTCATCGCCGCCAGGCCCCAGTTGGAATCGACCAGCATCAGCCCGTCTGCTGCCGGCATGTCGGCGAGCCTATCGGGGCATTTCCAGATCCTGTCGGCCGACTGGCAGCCCTTGACGCCCTGTTCGGCGATCATCTGATAGGCGCTCATGATCGTGCCGCCGCCGCTATGGCCCAGCAGCACGACGTGCGCGACGCCGGGTTGCTGGCGCAGCCAGGCGACCCCGGCCTTGATCTCCAGCACTATCTGGTCGAGCACGCCGTCATTGGAGACGCCCGACTTGCTGGTGGAATTATTGGCGCACAGTACCCGATAGCCGCGCTGCGCCAGTTCGGTGCAGCCTGAAAAGCTCAGATAATCGGCGGACGAGTGCATGATGAGCACGGCCGTACCGGCCTTGGCGCCGGGCGCGGTCGGTTCATAATAGGCACCCGGCACGCCCGGTGCCAGATGGACGAAGCCGGTGCGGATGGCCGGGGCCTGCTGCGCCTGTGCCGGCTGGCCCCCGGTAAGGGCCAGCGCGGACAGCAGGAGCAGGGTAAGGGCGGTTGCCTTGATCGGGCGCATGATCGGATCAGCCCTTGATGCGGAAGCCGATCATGAAGGCACGGCCGGTCGGGTCATCGGAAAATTCATAGGAGGCTCCGGCCGATGTCGTGCCGCTATAATAGCCGCTCAGCGGTGGCTTGGCGTCGAACAGGTTGGTGACGCTGAAATAGAGCGCGCTGTCCGCCATCTTCCAGCTCGCCCCGGTGTTGAGCGTGACCGTCAGGTTGGTGGTGGCGAAATCCTTCACATATTCCTGGCCGTCGGCGAAGACATGGGACGCGACGCCGCTGCGGCGGAATTTGTTGCGATAGCGCTCGAACAGATCGATCGAGACAGTGTCGCTCGGCTTGAAGTTGATGAAGCCGGCCAGCGTCACGCTGGGGCTGGGCATCAGACCGTTGAGGCCCCAGCCGGCACCGCCCTGGTCGATGGTCGGGATGCCGGGCTGCTCATAATAGATATGCGGCTGATAATTGACCATCAGGCGCAGGTTGAGCGGATGGCTGCCGATATGAGTGGCATAGTCGGCCTCGCCGTCGATGCCCCAGGTCTTCACCTTCGCGATATTATAGGGCTGGATATAATAGGCCGTCGCATTGCCCGATGCATCGCGCTGGATCAGCGAGCAGTAGATCGACGATCCGCCGCTGTCGACGCAGCCCTTCTGCACGGCCGCGTTGAAGCCCTGGATCACCGAAATCGCGTTGCTGACGACGGTGTGGTAATAATCGGCGGTCAGCGTCAGCCCCGGCACGAAGTCGGGTTTCAGCACGATGCCGGCGGTATAGGTCTTGCCCACTTCCGCCGTCAGGTTCGGATTGCCCATGTTGATCGAGGGCAGATAGGCGGTGACGTTCGGTGTCTTGGTCGTGTCGGTATAATTGCCATAGACCGTCGTGACCGGCTGGAAGAGGTCATAGAGGGTGGGCGCGCGGATATCGCGGGAGGCTGTGCCGCGCAGCTTGATCTGGTCATTCACTTCCCACACGCCGCCGACCTTCCAGGTCGTGTAATGGCCGCTGGTGCTATAGTCGGTATAGCGTGCCGCGCCGTTCAGCGTCAGCGACTTGGCGAAGGCGACATCCTTCAGCAGCGGGATTTCGACCTCGATCGCGGCTTCCTTCACGCTCTGCGATACGGTGTCGCTGTTGGGGAAGGTGGTCGGGTAGAGCACGGTGGCGCTGGTGCAGTTGTAGCGCAGGCCGGTGCAGTCGGCGAGGTCGGTCGGCAGCACGCTGCTCGCCGCATTGAAGCGCTGCTTGCGCCATTCGCCCGACAGCGCGACATTGACCGGCCCGGCCCAGGTATCGAACACCGGGCCGCTGATCGACACGTCAGCCGAATCCTGGATCGTGTGGGTGATGAAGACCGCCTTGCCCAGCACATAGTCGAGCGCCGCCGAACTGGCGGAGTTCGCGCCGAAGATGTTGAGCGGCACGCAGTCGCCATAGGCGGACGGATTGGTCAGCGATGCCTGGCAGACGATCTGGCCGGTCGTCGGGCTGACCACCGCATCCAGCGCGGCCGCCAGCTTCTGGTTGTTGGGCATATTGTCGACCGTGGTCTGTAGCCGCGAATAGCCATGGGTGTAGGTGGCGTTCCACTTGAAGTCCGCCAGCGACCCTTCGATGCCGACATTGCCATAATATTGGTTGGTCTTTGACGACGCCTCGATGCGCGGCGCGCCGCTCAATATCTCGTTCATGGTGAAGGTGCCGGCGCCGGCCAGCGCCGCCTGCGCGGCAGGCGACAGGAAGGCGTTGCTGCTGCTGAAGGTCAGGCCGGTCAGCTGGTTCCAGCCGGTATAGCTGGTGTTCTTCTTGATGTTGGCCGCGCCCTGGACATAGACATGGATGTCGTCGGTCAGGTCATAGTCGAACCGGGCAAAGGCCTGGGTGCCGCGCGAGGGCGAGGACATGGAACTGTTCTGATAGGCGCCGTCGCCGCCGATCTGGCAGCAGGAGGAACCCGATGCGGTGCCGGCGACGAAGGGCACGATCGCGCCACTCTCATCGAACCTTTTGCCGCGCTGGGCGCCATTGCTGATGTAGCCGCCGAAGGTGTAGGTGGCCAGGCGCACGTCGGTCGCCAGATAATAGGGATTGGCATCGGTACCAGCGCCCTGCATCGCGGCCAGATTGTCCCAGCTGCGGTCATAGGCGCGGTTGAGGATGCCGTCATATTCGCGATGCTGGACGCTCGCCTCGAAATGGCCGCGCTCGCCGACCTTGAAACCGAAGGCGCCACCAATGTCGCGGGTCGCGGCGTCGCCGCGCTGCGAGATGCCAGCCTCGGCATGGGCGCGGAAGCCGTCGAAATTGCGGTTGAGGACATAATTGACCACGCCCGACACGGCGTCGGAACCATAGACGGCGGACACGCCGCCGGTGACGACGTCGACCCGGCTGATCAGTTCCTGCGGGATCAGATCGACGTCGACCGTCGAATTGTAGAGCGTCGGCGGAATGCGGTGGCCGTCGAACAGCACCAGCGTGCGGTAGGAACCCAGGTTGCGCAGGTTCAGCACGTTGGCCGCGCCATTGCCGCCCTGCACGCCGGTGGCGTTGGAGCCGGGGTTACTGAACTGGTTGCGCGATCCCGAAAAGACCGGAAGATTGTTGAGCGCGTCGGAAATGGTGCCAGCGGGGGCGGCGGCCGACAGCGTCTCGGTCGACACGGTGGTCAGCGGCGTCGGGCTGGCCGATCCATTGCGGATGATGCGCGATCCGGTGACGACGATATCGGCCGAACTGACATCCTTGGCAGCGTTGTCTTGCGCCGGCGCAGTCGGCGCTTCCTCTTGCGCCATGGCTGTCCCAGCCAGGCCCAGCAGGCTCGCGCTCGCCAGCAGTCGGCAAAAACTGAGATGCGATCTCATGACAATCCTCTCCTGAAATTTCCCTGTCGAGGATGACCGGAACAGTCATCAAAGCGGGATTCGACATGATCCTGATGCCATGATGGGACTGCGCCGAGGGTATATCTTCCTTGCCCGGCGAAATAAGTTTTGGGGCGCCCATGACGCTACGGATTCCATTCATGGGCCGATACCAATGCCAATTATCGCCCTTTCGATCGCCCTCGCTCGGACGCGCACGCTAGGCTAGGCGATTGCATCGGAAAGGGAGACGGATGGACCGGCGTCATTTCATCATCATGGGACTGGCAACCCTGCTGTCGCGGCCCGTCGCGACGGCGACGACCGGCAAAGCGCGCGATCCGATGCGGCTTTATATCGGCACGCAGGGCAGTGGACCGGGGCAGGGGATATGGACCGCCCACTTCGATTCCGCGAGCGGCTCCCTCAGCGACCTGAATCTGGCGGCGGAGGTCGAGCGCCCCACCTGGCTGGTGGGCGATCCGAACCGGCCATTGCTCTATGCCGTCAGCGAGACCGGCAATGACGGACAGACACAAGGCGGCGTGCTGGGCTTTTCCATCGATCCGGCCAGTGGTGCGCTGACGCCGCTGGGGCGTGTCGATTCCGGGGGCAGCGGCGCGACGCATCTGTCGCTCGATCCGGCGTCACGCACGTTGTTCGTGGCCAATTACGGCTCAGGACAGGTGGCGGCGATCGCCCTGAAGCCCGACCGTTCGCCCGATGCCGTACAATCGCTCCAGACCCATGCCGGGTCGGGGCCGCACCGGCGCCAGAAGGGGCCGCATGCCCATGCGGCGGTGATCGACCCCAGCGGCCGCTATCTCCTCTCGCCCGATCTGGGGGCGGACCGGCTGTTCCTCTCCCGTTTCGATTCCAAGACGCGCGCGCTGACGGCGCTTGCGCCGATCGTCTTCCCGCCCGGATCGGGGCCGCGCCATCTGGTCTTCTCGCCCGATGGCCGCTTCGCCTTCCTCAACACCGAACTGACCGGGGAGGTCTATGCCTATCGCTGGGATGCGCGGCGCGGCGTCCTGACGCAGACGGCGCGGGTCGCGCTCGACGCGCCCGACTTTGCCGGCACGCGCAGCGCGTCGGAACTGGCGGTGTCGGCCGATGGCCGCTTCCTCTATGTCGCCAATCGCGGCGCCAACCTGCTCCACCTCTTCGCCATCGACCGCCGGAGCGGCGCGCTCACCGAACAGCAGCGGATCGATTGCGGCGGGCGCGGGCCGTGGAGCTTCGGTCTCGACCCCACCGGCCGCTGGCTGATCGTCGCCAACCAGGCCTCGGGCAATCTCTCGATCTTCGCGGTCGATCGCGCGACCGGCAAGCTCAGCCTCACGGCCAACAGCCTGGCCGTCGACAAGCCGGTGGCGATCGCCTTCTTCCCCTGATCCAGCGCGCGAAAAAAAGGGGCCGCGCCATCCCGTCGGATGGCGCGGCCCCTTTTCATGGGTCCACAGGGATCAGAAGTCGAATCCGGCGGTCAGGCCATAGGTGCGCGGCGCCGCATTGGTGCCGTTGTCGCCGCTGTTCGTGCCGCCGATCTGGGTATGATAATCGGCGTCTGTCAGGTTCTTGCCCCACAGGCGGACGAACAGATGATCGTCCTTGCTCCACCAGGTGAGCGAGGCATCGACGGTCTGATAGGCCTTCTGCTTCACCCGCTCGTCCGGCGTGCCGACGAAGCCGCTATTATGATAGAAATTGCCCGCCAGCGTGAACTTGCCGAAGTCGGTCGGGATATCGAGCGACCCACCGACACTGGCGGTGAAGGTCGGTGTGTTCTGCAACTTGTTGCCCGATGCATCGCCGATATAGAGGCAATTGCCACCCAAGGTCGTGTTGAGCGGGCTCAGCGTCCCCTGGCACGCCTGCGGCACCGTCTGCCCCGGCGCGATGATCTGGTTGAAGGTCGGGTTGGTCGCCGGGTTCTTCACCAGCGTGAAGTCCGAAGACAGCGGGAAGGGCTGGCTCAGGATCGCGTTGGTGAAGCCGGTATAGCGCGCATGGGTGTAGTTGAACCCGCCGAACAGGCGGAAATTCTGGGTCACGCGCCAGGTGAAGTCGGCATCAATGCCATAGATATGGGCACCGTCGGCATTATAGGCGCTGTTGACGCCGGAAATGACCTGTTGAACCTGGATATTCTGCTCGTCATAATAATAGCCGGCGATGTTCAGCCGCACCTTGCGGTCGAACAGGTCGGACTTGATACCGATTTCATAGGCATCTACGACATCGGGCTGCAGCAGCACGATCGGTGTCGCCTGCGGGATGTATGCGCCGCTGCGGAAGCCGCGATTATAGCTGGCATAGGTCAGAAGCTCAGGCGAGAAACGATGGTCGAGTGACAGGCGCCAGGTCAGCTTGTTGAAGGTCTCGCTTTCCTCCACCGTGGGTGAAGTCGTCGTCACCTTCGTATTGCCGTTATAGGATACGGTATAGGCGTTGAGTTCGCGCTTGTCGCTGGTGTAGCGCAGGCCGGCGGTCAGGTTGGTGCTGGCGCCGAAGCTGTAAGTACCCTCGGCAAAGCCGGCGAAGCTGTCGAGCGTCTGGTAATTGATATTGTCGCTATAGCCATTGCCGCCGAAGGTGAAGAGGCCAGTGGTGCGGGCCGGGTCATTGCCCGCCTTGCCATGCATGTAGAAGCCGCCCAGCACCCATTTGAACGGGCCGCCCGCTTCCGACACCAGGTTCAGTTCCTGGGTGAACTGCTTGTCGAACTGGCTGTTGTCGATGACGATGCGTTTTTGCGTCGTGCCATCGGGATCGAAATAATAGTCGAAGGTCGACTTGCGATAGGCGGTGATGCTTTTCAGCGAGACGCCGCCGAAATCCTGCTCGACCGTCAGGCTGGAACCCCAGGCGCGGGTCTGCATGTGCGGATCGACATCGGAATAAATGTCATGGTCGGGATCGCCGCCCAGATCGACGATCTGCTGCGTCACATTCTGGCCCAGCGCATTGCGGTCGAAATTGCGGAAGGCCGGCTCGCTGGCATTGCGGCCATTGGCGTCGGCGGCCAGCGTCACCTTGGTATCTTCGGTCGGCTCCCACCGCAGCTTGCCGCGCACGCCCCAGTTCCTGCCGGCCTGCACATCGTTGCCGGTCAGCAGATTCTTGCCATAGCCGGTCTGGCGGTTCTCATATTGGCCCGCCAGGCTGAAGGCGATCTTTTCGGTGATGCCCGACGAGACATAGCCGGCCGCGTGGATCGTGTCGTAATTGTCATAGCCGATCTCGGCCTTGCCGGTCAGGTCGTAGCTCGGCCCCATGGTTGTGATCTGGATCAGGCCGCCGGTCGCGTTGCGGCCGAACAGCGTGCCCTGCGGCCCCTTCAGCACCGCCACCTGCTCGGTATCGAACATCGACTGGAGGATGCCGAAGGAGGCGCCATAATAGACCCCGTCGACATAGACGGCGACCGGGTTCTCGATGCCCGGCCCCTGGCCGGTGGCGCCGATGCCGCGGATGCGCGGCAGGCCGATGCCGCCGGTCGCGGTGGTGACGTTGAGCGCGGGCACGGTCGACTTGAGGTCCGCCGTGCTGGAAACGCCCGCCGCGCTCAGTTGGCTATTATCGAGCGCGGTGATCGCGATCGGCACATTCTGGGCATTTTCCGAGCGCTTCTGCGCGGTGACGATGATGTCGCTGATCGCGCCGTCGGTGACGGAGCCTTGTGGCGCGCTGTCCTGCGCGATGGCCAACCCGCAGGTCAGGATGAAAATTCCGGTGCTTGCCAGCAGAGCCAGACGGCGGGCTCCGGCGGTTGTGCCGCTCTTGCGCATATATCCTCCTCCCAATTGTCATGCTGCGCGGCAGGCGGCTGCACAATGATTTGTTGCAGCCTGTTCCATCGCGTCGCCCTTTGGTGATTGAGCGGATTAATCAAGCTGCGGCGCGATGGGTTATAGGCAGTCGACAGCGCCCGATAATTTCTGCGATCCGCCGCATGCGTACGCCCGTCGCTTCGACTAACAGGACGATATCGGCCAGATGGGTCGCGCCGCTGCACAGCGATAAGAGGCGCGCGCACCGGCGTTCTTGGGAGAGAGAAGTGAACCGTCGAGAGTTTATGGCAGCCGTTCCTGCGAGCGTCCTGCTCAGCCAGGTCGGGATTGCGAAGGCCGCGCCGGGCAAGAAGGGCGTGCTGCTGATGAACCGCATCGCCCCGTCCCAATCCGCGCTCTACACCGCTGGCGCCGATGGTGTCGGCGAGCGCAAGCTGCTGGCGGATGCGGCCTATGATTACAACGTGACCCTGTCGCCCAAGGGCGATCGCATCATCTTTACCTCCGAACGCAATGGCGACGGCCAGTCGGACCTGTTCATCGCCCTGCCGGACGGCAGCGGCATTCGCCAGTTGGCGCAGGGATCGTCGATGGACGATGCGGGCGTGCTGTCGCCCGATGGGCGCACGCTCGCCTTCGTGTCGACGCGCAACGGCTATCGCGCCAATATCTGGGTGATGGACGTCAAGTCCGGGGCGATGAAGCAGTTGACCGGCATCGGCGATGTGCGCGGCAAGGCCGACAGCCCCGACTGCTATTTCCGCCCCGCCTGGTCGCCCGACGGCAAGTGGATCGCCTTTTCCAGCGATCGCGACACCAGCTGGCGCGGCCATGATGACGGGCGCGGCTGGGAACATACGCAGGAACTGAGCATCTATGTGATCCGCGCCGACGGCACCGGCTTTCGCCAGGTCGCCAGCCGCAAGGGCTGGTGCCTGGGCTCGCCGGCCTGGTCGCCGGATGGCAAGCGGATCGCCTTCTATGAACTCACCACCGAAGCGACGTGGGGCGCGCGCCGCCCCGAATGGATCGGCCGGGTGGAATCGCAGATCATCTCGGTCGACGTCGCCAGCGGCGCGCGGATCGAACATACCAATAGCGCCGGGCTGAAGGTTGCGCCGCATTTCCTGTCCAATGACGAGATCGGCTATCTGGTGAAGGGAGGGCCGGAAGAGGGTATCGCCTATACGTCGGGCCGCCCCGGCTTCAAGCGGGCCGGCCTGCGCTCGCCGCGCTGGTCGGCCGACGGCAAGTCGGTCTTCTACGAAGTCGTTGCCTTCCGTCCAGTCCGGCCTTTGCTCAAGCCGCTTTATGGCTGGGACGCGGACTATGAATATCGTCACATGGACGTCTTCCCGATCCTCTCGCGCCAGGGGATGCTGGCCTTCACCGAAAAGCAGCTCGGCAACAGCTCGATCGTCTCGATGAAGCCGGACGGCAGCGGCCGCCGCGTCGTCTTCGATGCCTCCAACAAGGGCCTGAACCCGGAAATGGTGAAGAAGGGCCTGTCGGGCGCGTTCCAGCCGGCCTGGTCGCCCGATGGCGAATGGATCGCCTTCGGCATGGGCACCTGGTTCGCCGAACGCTCCTATGCCAAGGCGACCCTGATGCGGGTGAAGGCCGATGGCAGCAGCTACGAACCGCTGACCGACGGCCGCGTCCATTCCGGCTTCCCCAGCTACTCGGCGGACGGCAAGGAAATCGTCTTCCGCGTCTGGGGCGATAATGAAAAGGGGCTGCGCGTCCTCAATCTCGACACCGGCAAGACGCGCGTGCTGACCACCGAGCTGGACAATCTTCCCGGCTGGTCGCCCGACGGCAAGCGCATCGTCTTCACCCGGAAAGTGAATGGCACCACCTTCCAGATCTGCACCATCGCGCCCGACGGGTCTGACCTGCAGCAACTGACCCACGGGCTGGAAAGCGATGGTCATGCGGTCTGGTCGCCGGACAGCCGGATCATGTGGAGCGGGTCGGCGCACGGCTTCCGCGACGAGGCCGCACTCTACGACAATACGTTCCAGCAATATGGCCAGATTTACGTGATGAACGCCGACGGCAGCGACAAGAAGATGCTGACCGACAGCAAGTGGGAGGATTCCATGCCGCTGTTCATCGACAACAAATATCTCTGAGCCTTCTCCGGGGACAGGGATGGGGAGCGGACCGCCGGTTCGCTCCCCTTTTTCGTGTCAGCTGGCCTTCAGCACGCCGTCGAACAGCGGGAGCAGCGTCTGCCAATGATGTTCGGCTTCGGCCGGATCATGGACAGCCGTGTCGCGCGGCACCCAGCCATGGCGCGCGGGATAGGTCTCGACCCGGTGATCGACCTCCGCCTGCGTCAGCGCCTCTTCCAGCCGCGCCTTCATCTCGTCGGGGAAATTCGCGTCCTCGATCGCGCCGGCGACATAGATTTTTGCCCTCATCTGCGGCGCCAGCAGATGCGGGCTGGACGGAGTGTCATTGGCCAGACCCCCGCCATGATAGGATGCGGCGACGGCGATCCGGTCGGGGAAGGTGCCGGCCGCGATCAGCGCCAGCCGCCCGCCCATGCAATAGCCGACCACGCCGACCGCGCCGAGCATTATGTCGATCTGGTCCGCCAGCGCATCGAGCAGCGCCTGCGTATCCCTCATGACGTTTTTCGGCGTCGCGGTGGCCATATAGGTGTCGCGATGGGCCGTGCGCAGGTCCGGGTCGGTGAAGACGATCTTCGGATCGACCGGCGGATAGGGGCCGGCGCGATAGAATAGGTCGGGCAGGGCGACGACATAGCCGGCCGCCGCCAGCCGCGCCGCCATCTCCTGCACTGCCGGGCGGATGCCGGGGCCGTCCATGTAGAGGATGGCCAGCGGCCATGCGCCGTCGCCGGTGGGCCGGTGCAGATGGACCGGGCAGATGCCGTCAGGCGTCGTTACCGCGACCAGTTGCTGGATCGTTTCAACCATATGATGTCACCTCCGATGGAATGGATTCCATCCTCTGTGACGATTGCTGCGCGCGGGCGGCGATCGAACCTGCCCGGCTCCTGATCGAAATGCGTCAGCCGACGTCGCGCAGATGCGGCCGGGGGGCGCTGACATGGGCGCGGATGAGGTCGATAAAGTCCTGGTGCATCCGCGTCGGCAGCCAGCTCGCACGCATGGTGATGCCGAGCGAGGGCACCGGCGTGATCGGATCATAGAGCACGGCGCGCAAACTATCCTCATGCTCCAGCTCATAGCTGGTCATCAGGGTCAGTCGGTCACTGCGCTTGAGCAGGTGGCGGATCACCGGCAGGGCGCAGGTGGCAAGCGACGTCTGCGGCGCCGGTCCATCGGCAAAGATACGCTCGAAACAGGCGCGCCGGCTCGACCCGTCGGTTCCCGTCACCCAGTCATAGGCGCGCAGATCCTCGATCGACACCTTGCCGAGGCGCGTCAGTGGATGGCCGCGTCGCGCGACCACCGAATAAGGGGTCCGGGCCAGCGGTTCGCGCACCACTTCGCCCGATTCCAGTTCGGGCAGCAGGCCGATCACAAAATCGACATCGCCCGCGCGCAGGCATTTGGCCATTTCGGCCGCACTCTCGTTCATGATGCGAATGTCGGCCCGCGGATGAAGCCGCAGGAAATCATCCAACACCGACGCGAGCAGCACGCTGCCGCCAAAGGGCATGGCGCCGATCACCATCTGACGGGTCGCCCCGCCTTGCGCGGCCTCCAGTTCCTCGATCCCCCATTCGATTTCCTGCAGCGCCAGCTTCATGTGGCGGCCGAACTGGCTGCCGAGCGGGCTGACCAGCACGCCGGCGGCGGTGCGGTAGAAGAGAGGGACGCCCAGATTGCTTTCCAGGTCGCGGGCCGCGCGCTGTAGCGAGGCGGAGGAGATGCCGACGGACTCGGACGCGCGGTCGAACGATCCATGCTCGATCGCGCCGACCACGGTGCGGATCTGCGACCGGGTGAAGCGGTTCATGATGGCCCGCGCCGCGACCTTGGTGTCGGCGGCGCCCGCTTCCATGATCGCCTGTTCGGCCTGTTCGAAGAAACGGCGGATGCGGGCATGGAACAGGTCGCCCAACTCATTGAGATAGCTGCCGCTGGCGCGCCGGTCGACCAGCACGGACCCGATCTGCTCCTCCAGCTTGGCGAGCGCCTGGGTCACGGCGGGCTGGGACAGGCTGCACTCTTCCGAAGCGCGCCGGACGCTCTTCAGATCGCCGATCGCGGCGAACAGGCGCAACTGCCGGAAACTGATCGCTGCCGCTCGGGCGGTACTATCCTGCTTGCTCATTTTTTATCCTCTCACCCTCGATTTCTATCCGAAGATTTATTGGCGAGGCAATGGCGGTCACCGGTGAATCAAAGGCTCGTTCGGCCGGTCGAGGCGTGTCGCCATGATCCCGTAGGCATCATGATTTTTCAGAAAAAATACATGAATATCATAAGGATAAATATCCATGTTTCTCGAATGATAACGTTGTCTACGGCCGGGGTGGCGACTGTATGTCGGCATGAAATCAATCGCTCACGACGCAAAACCTATCGCCATGAAGCAGGAAACTGATCGCCATATAAGCAGATGTCAGCGCAAAACTTATCACTGGTGGGGCGGGCGGTGCGTGCCAGACCTATAAGTTGTGCGCCGCGCCCATTTGGTTCCCGGATGGGTGCGTTGACTAATCGACCGGCGGACAGCTTTTTGCGGCCGAACAGGCGGACCGGGCTCGATGGGCACTGGTTCGCGGACCAGGCCGACAGGAGAGTGAAGAGTGGGCGACAAACTGCATCTGAAGATTGCCATTGCGGAGCATCCGCATACCTCGGCGATCCGCGACGGATCGATCGAGATCGAGGGGGTGGATGCCGAATTCGTGACGGTGAAGCCGCAGATCGGCGCCTTTCGTCGGATGGTGCGCGAACTGGAATTCGATGTCTGCGAAATCGCGCCGACCACCTACATCATCGCCCGCGCCTATGGAAAGAAGTTCAAGGCGCTGCCGATATTCGTCGTGCGCCGCTTCCACCATTCGGGCCTGCTGGTGCGCCCCGATGCGGGCATCGTCAGTCCCAAGGATCTGGAAGGCAAGCCCTGCGGCGTGCGCGCCTATTCGGTGACCACCGGCGTCTGGACGCGCCAGGTGCTGATCGACGAATTCGGCGTCGACAATAACAAGATCATCTGGTGGGTCGATGATGAGGAGCATGTGCAGGAATTGCAGCTGCCCGCCAATGTCCGCCATGTCGCCGCCAGCGACAGCCTGGCCGACATGATGGCGCGCGGTGACATCATTGCCGGCTTCGACGCGGCGGCGGGCATCGGCCGCACCGGCGCGCCGACCGGCGGCTGGCAGGAGGTCGAGGCCAATTATCCCGACCTCTTCCCCAATGCGGCGGAACTGGAGGCGGACTATTATGCCCGCACCAAAGTCTATCCGATGCACGGCACCATCGTCGTCAAGGATGCGGTACTGGAGCAGCATCCCTGGGTCGCCCGCTCGCTGAACGACGCCTTCACCCGCGCCAAGGATGACTGGGTCGCTAAGCTTAATTCCGGTGAGGCCACAGGCGCCGGCGCCGACAAATATCGCGCGCTTCAAGCGATCGTCGGTCCCGACCCGCTGCCTTATGGCATCGAGGCGAACCGCGCGACGATCGAGGCGCTGGAAAAGACCGTCTTCGACCAGGGGCTGACCCCGCGCCGCATGACGATGGACGAATTGTTCGTCGATCCCGAAACCGCCCCGGCCTTCCAGCCCGCCTGACCTTCATCGCACAGAGAGCGACATCATGATCATCGATTGCCACGGGCATTTCACCACCGTCCCCAAGTCGTTCCGCGACTGGCGCGCGAAGCAGGTCGACTATGCCAATGACCCCGTCAACGCGCCCAAGCCGGAAGAAGGCGCGATCCTGACCGACGACCAGATCCGCGAGGGGATCGAGGGCGGTCAATTGAAGCTGCAACAGGAACGCGGCAGCGACCTCACCCTCTTCTCGCCGATCGCCGGCCTGATGAGCCATCATCTGGGCAATGAACGCACCAGCCTGGAATGGGCGCGGGTGTCGAACGACAATGTGAAGCGGGTGACGGAACTCTATCCCGACAATTTCGTGCCGGTCTGCCAGTTGCCGCAGTCGCCAGGCGCGCCGCCGGCCAACAGCATCCCCGAACTGCGTCGCTGCGTCGAGGAATTGGGTTTTGTCGGCGTCAATGTGAACCCGGACCCGACCGGCGGCTACTGGACCGGCAAGCCCTTTACCGACCGCGAATGGTATCCGCTGTTCGAGGCGATGTGCGACCTCGACGTGCCGGGCATGGTGCATGTCGCTGCCTCCTGCAATCCCAATTTCCACGGCACCGGCGCCCATTATCTCAACGCCGACACCTCGGTCTTCATGCAGATATTGCAGTCCGACCTGTTCAAGGATTTCCCGACCCTGCGCCTGGTCATTCCGCATGGCGGCGGCGCGGTGCCCTATCATTGGGGACGCTATCGCGGCATGAGCCTGGAGATGGTCGATCGTCCGCTCGAAGGGCTGCTCGACAATATCTTCTTCGACACCTGCGTCTATCATCTGCCCGGCGTGGAATTGCTGACCAAGGTGATCCCCACCGACAATGTCCTGTTCGGATCGGAAATGATCGGTGCGGTGCGTGGGCGCGATCCCAACACCGGCGAATATTTCGACGACACCAAGAAATATGTCGATGCGCTGCCGCTGGACGCCGCCGACAAGGCAAAGATCTTCGAGGGCAATGCCCGCCGCGTCTATCCGCGCCTCGACGCGCTGCTGAAGAGCAGGGGCCTCTGAGACACGGAAATTATGGCCTGCGGCGGACTATCGACTGTTCGCCGCAGCCCCGCCCGGCACAATCGGGCAGGCAACAGACAAAGCAGACAACAAGATGGCGATGATCTTCGCCGGAGAGAAAGCGTGAAGCCGATGGCATCCAATTATGTCGATATTCACCCCCATGTCATTTCGGACGACGAAGGGCGCTACCCGCCCTCGCCCCTGTTCGGCAAGCGCTCCGACTGGTCGCAGGAACGGCCGAGCACGGTCGACACGCTGATCGCGCAGATGGATGCGGCCGGTGTCGACAAGGCGGCGGTGGTCCATTCCTCGACTACCTATGGCTTCGACAACAGCTATGTCGTCGATGCGTGCAACGCCTATCCCGAACGGCTGATCGCGGTCGGATCGGTCGATGTGCTGGCGCCCGACGCGGTGACGACCATCCGCCAGTGGGTGGACCGGGGCCTCGCTGGCCTGCGCGTCTTCACCGGCGGCAGCACCAAGGAATTCGACCCCAGCGAACTGGACGATGCCCGCGCCTATCCGGCCTGGGATCTGCTTGGCGAACTGGGGCTCACCATGTGCATTCAGACCGGCCCGGTGGGGCTGCCCGCCGTGGTTGCGCTGGCCAGGCGCTTCCCCAATGTACCGATCATCCTCGACCATCTCGGCCGGCCCGACGTCACCGACGGCGCGCCCTATGCTGCCGCGCAGAGCCTGTTCGACATTGCGCCGATCCAATCCATCTATCTCAAGCTGACCCCGCGCATCATGGGCGACGTGAAGAAGGGCGGGGCCAGCCCGGAAAGCTTCTTTCCCAAGCTTGTGGATATCTTCGGCGCGCAGCGTCTCGCCTGGGGTTCCAACTATCCGACGTCCGAAGGGACGCTGGCAGAAATCAAGGCGACGGCGCAGGATCGGCTGTCCTGCCTGTCGGAAGAGGATCTCAGTTGGATCTTCGCGAAGACGGCGCAGTCGCTCTATCCCCGACTGGCCGACTGACCGGGTCGCAACGAAAAGAACAGGAGAGGCGGGATGGCCATGTCAAATATCGTCGAGGGTCAGACCAGTATCGAAACCCCTGCCAAACCGGTCCGCGCGTCGCCCAGCAACTGGGCGATCCTGGCGCTGCTGGCGATCGGTGCGCTGATCGCCTTCGTCGATCGCACCAGCATATCCTCGGCGCTGGCCGTGCCCTCGTTCAAGGCGCATTTCCAGCTGACCGACGTTGATCGCGGCTGGGTCAATTCCGCCTTCTTCTGGTCCTATGCGCTGCTGCAGATCCCGATGGGCTGGATTGTCGACCGCTATGGCGTGAAGACGCCCTATACGATCTGCTTCATATTGTGGTGCGCGGCATCGGCGGCAACCGGTCTGGTGACGACGCTCGCCGGTCTCATCATCATGCGCCTCATCGTCGGCGCGGCCGAAGCCGTCGTGGTGCCGGCCAGCTATCGTTGGATCCGCAATAATTTCAAGGAAGGGCAGAGCGGCACCGCCGTCGGCCTCTATATGCTGGGCAACAAGTTCGGCCCGGCGATCGGCGCCCCGGTCGCGGCCTGGCTGATCCTGGCGTTCGACTGGCGGGCGATGTTCGTCATCACTGGGCTCGCCGGCGCGATCTGGCTGTTGCCCTGGATGCTCATGGTGAAGAATGACCTGCCCAAGGCAGGCGATATGGTTGAGGTGAAGCGCAAGGCATCGGCCGTGTCCTTCGGCACGATCATGGCCAGCCCGCTCGTCTGGGGCACGCTTATCGTCAACTTCTGCTACAATTATTTCACTTTCTACTGCATGACCTGGATGCCCGCCTATCTGGTCGAGCAGCGCGGCCTCAGCCTTGAGAAGATGGGCCTCTATTCCTTTTTCAGCTTCGCCGGCATCGCGATCGTCGCTTTGGTCGCGGGCTGGAGCGCGGACCGGCTGATCGCGCGCGGCGGCGATCCGGTGTTCGTGCGCAAGGCGTTCGTCATTTCCGGCTTCGTCCTCGCCTGCACCGTCTTGCTGGGCGCGCAGACCCAGTCGCTGCAATGGGCGCTGTTCTGGAACGTCGCCTCCTTGTCGGGCCTGGGCCTTGCCACTGCCAATAATCTCGCGCTCTGTCGCCTGACGCTGATCCCGGCGCCGGCCGTCGGTCTGGTGACCGGCGTGCAGCAGGTCGCGACCAGCCTCGCCGGCATCGTCGCGCCGATCCTGTCGGGCTGGTTGCTCCATGTCAGTGGCGGCTACGCCCTGCCGATGCAGGTCATCTTCGTCTTTCTGGTGATCGGCGCGTTGACCACCTGGCTGCTGCTCCGCCCGCAATGGGCGCCCAAGATTCCGGAGGCGGCCCCGGCCGCCTGAACCCACCCATCGACTTGCCCGGCCGCACAGGCCGGCACGACCATCGCCCGTAGGGCAGGAGGAATATATGGCTGAAATCGTATTCGGCATGTGCGTGCCGCACAGCGGCATGCTGGGCCAGGCGCCCGAGGACTGGCTGACCAATGGCGAGCGGGACCGCAACAATCCCAAGCTCTGGTATCGCAACCGCACCTGGACCTATCCCGAACTGGAGGCCGAGCGGAAGGATGAAGGGTTCGAGGCGCTGCTGACGATTGAGGAGCGCACCGCCCGTTCCAAGCGCTGCACCGCCGCGCTGGCCGAAATGAAGGCCGCCTATGACCGCGCCAATGTCGATGTCGTCATCATCATGGGCAAGGACCAGAAGGAGATCTTCGTCGAGATGACGCCGTCGATCGCCATCTATTCGGGTGCGGAAATCTACAATGGCCCGCCCCAGCGCGCGGTCTATGCTCCCGATCATGACGTGACCTATCCGGGCCATCCCGAACTGGCGCAGCATCTGCTGGTCAGCCTCCAGGCCGACGGCTTCGACCTCACCGACCTCATGACTTGGCCCGACAATGTGTGGATGAAGCCGCTGCCCGAAAAGCCGGTCGTGCCGCACGCTTATGGCTTCGTCTATCGCCAGATCATGGGCGACGCTGTGCCGCCCAACGTGCCGATCCTGATGAACACCTTCTACGAGCCGACCCAGCCCTCGATGAAGCGCAGCCTGCACTTCGGCAAGGCGCTGGTCGATGCGGTGAAGGCGTGGAAGAGCGATGCGCGCGTCGCCATCATCGCCTCGGGCGGGCTGACCCATTTCGTCTGCGACCCCGACCTCGACAAGGTCTTCATCGACGCGTTGGGCAGCTATGATTTCGACACGCTGGAGGGGATCGACAACCGTTCCTATCAGTCGGGGACGTCGGAGGTGAAGCTCTACTGCTCGGTGCTGGTCGCGATGCAGGAGTCCAACACCCAGATGACCTTGGTCGATTATGTCCCCTGCCTGCGCACGGCGGCGGGCACCGGCGAGGGCATGGGTTTCATGTATTGGAGCCCGGCGGCCGCCTGATCCTTGGCGCCTGATCCTGAAAATCCGCGTTATGATCGCCCGGCCGCATCGGCGGGCATGAAGGAATTCTGAGATGACCGATAATCGCCTCAACGGCGTGATCCGCGCCTGGGAACAGGGCAAGCCCGCCTTCGCCGCCTTTTCCAAGGTGGACAAGCTGACCGCCCAGGAAATGACCGACGCCCCCTATGACGGCATCGTGTTCGAAATGGAGCATAATCCCTATGATGTCGGGGGGCTGGGCGACGCGCTCCAATATATGCTCAACCGCAAGAAGATCGCCGAGAGCGGATCGGTCGCGCCCTCGGTCACGCCGCTGGCGCGCATTCCTGCCAACGGCGCGGAGATGAACCAGTTTCAGGCCAAGCAAGTGCTGGACCGGGGCGTCTATGGCGTCATCACGCCGCATGTCTCGACCGTCGAACAGGCGTGGAACGCGGTCGCCTCCTGCCGCTATGCCAAGCCCAAGGGCGCGGCCCTCTACGAGCCCAAGGGTATTCGCGGCGACGGACCGGCGACGGCGGCGCGCTATTGGGGCCTGTCGCAGCCGGACTATTATGCGAAGGCCGACGTCTGGCCGCTCGCTCCGCATGGCGAATTGCTGGTCGGCATGATGTGCGAAAGCCCCGAGGCGATCGACAATCTGGACGATATCCTGTCCGACGTGCCGGGCATCGGCCTGGTGCTGATCGGCGAGGGCGACCTTAGCCAGGCGCTTGGCTATCCGCGCCAGTACGAGCATCCCGAAGTTCTGGATGCGATGCGCAGGATCGTCGAGACCTGCCACAAGCACAAGGTGGCGGTCGGCAACCCGCACACCAATGCCAAGAATGTCGAGCGCTTGCTGGGCGAAGGCTACAAGTTCCTGATGTCCGCGCCCAGCCGCAGCTATGGCGTGGTCGGTCAGGGCCGCGAGCTGGCGGGCTACTAAGCAGGTGGACAAATTTGGACGGTCCGCAAGTGACCAGCAATTGCCCTATACATCATCGTCACCCTGAACTTGTTTCAGGGTCCATTCCTCCCAGCGGACCATCGGCCTGTTGGGCATAATGGATGCTGAAACAAGTTCAGCATGACGCTGGAGAGGGGCAGAATCCCCTCTCCACGCCATTTGGCAGTTTCGGCCTAAGTCCAATCTTCGACACCGTGAGACACACCAACCCCGGCGCAAGGCGCGCCGGGGAAGGCGATCGGCTGCCCGTCATCGACCGGCGCCGAAGCTATCGCCGCAGGCGGCTTTCCGATTGGCGGGCACGCGCGGCGGAATGGAAAGCTCCCCCAAAGATCATGAGAATGGGATAGGTAGATGAACGGCGCAGAGAGCCTGGTGACGACCCTGGTCGACCAAGGCGTGGATATTTGTTTCGCCAACCCCGGCACGTCGGAAATGCATTTCCTGTCCGCGCTGGAAAATCCGCGGATGAAGAGCGTGCTCTGCCTGTATGAGGGCGTCTGCACCGGCGCGGCCGACGGTTGGTACCGGATGAAGGACAAGCCGGCATCGACCCTGCTGCACCTTGGCCCGGGCCTCGCCAATGGCCTGTCCAACATCCACAATGCCAAGCGCGCCAGTTCGGCGATGGTCAATATCGTCGGCGAACATTCCGCCAGCCACCTCAAATATGACCCGCCGCTGACCTCGGATATCGAGGGGCTGGCCCGGCCCTTGAGCCATTGGGTGCGCCGCGCCGAATCCTCCACCTCGATCGCCTGGGACACGGTCACGGCGGTGGCCAAGGCGTCGGAACATCCGGGCCAGATCGCGACCCTGATCCTGCCGGGCGACACCGCCTGGAAGGATGCGGGCCAGGCGATCACGCCAGCCCCGATCACGCCGGTGCGCAAGGCGCCCGACGGCGCGCGGATCGATGCGATCGCGCAGGTGCTGCGTTCGGGCGAACCGGCGCTCATCATCCTCGCCAACAAGGGCACGCGTGGCCGGGCGCTGGAACTGGCGGGGCAGGTCGCGGCCGGCACCGGCTGTCGCCTCGGCACCCAATTCTTCACCGCCCGGATCGAGCGTGGCGCCGGCCGCGTACCGCTGGAACGCATCCCCTATGCCGTCGCGCAGGGCGCCGCCTTCCTCCAGGGCTTCAAGCATCTCATCACGGTCGAGACGAAGGAGCCGGTCGCCTTCTTCAGCTATCCCGACAAGCCCAGCCTGCTGAAGGCGCCGGGCACGATCGTCCATGAACTCTGCGCCGCGGACGAGGACAGCACGATCGCGTTCGAGATGCTGGTCGATGCGCTGGGGCTGGGCGCGACCGCGCCGATCCTGCAACAGCGGTTCGAGACGGCTCCGCCCAGCGGGGCGCTCAATCCGCAGAGCATCGCCTATGCGCTCGCCGCCGCCTTGCCCGATCATGCCATCCTGGTCGATGAATCGCTCACCACCGGGCGCGAGACGATGGGCTATACCATGGGTGCGCGGCCCCATGACCTCATCAACAATATGGGCGGTTCCATCGGATACGGCACGCCGGTCGCCACCGGCGCCGCGCTCGCCTGTCCCGATCGCCGCACCGTCTGCATGGTCGGCGACGGTAGCGCCATGTACACGATCCAGTCGCTCTGGACCCAGGCGCGCGAAGGCTTGCCCGTCACCACCATCATCTTCGCCAACAACCAATATGCGATCCTCAAGGCCGAATATGCCAATATGGGCGCCGGCACGCCGGGGCCGCAGGCGATGGCGATGATCGATATCGACCGGCCGACGATCGACTGGGTGGCGATGGCCAAGTCCATGGGCGTGCCCGGCGTGCAGGTCGACAGTGCCGAGGGCCTGTATCAGGCCATGGTCCGCAGCGCGCAGGAGCCCGGACCCTCCCTCATCGAAGTGAAGCTCTACTAGGAGAGGCATAATGGCGACCACCGCCACCACCACGCTCAGGACCAACCTGGCTGACTATCCCGTGACTGCCGCGATGCGCGACGGCCGCGTCTCGTCCGATCTCGTCACGCTCGATTATTGCGGGCCGCCGCAGGCGCATAACGGCTTCAAGGCGATGCTGCGCGAAAATGCCTATGATTGCGGCGAACTGGCGATCGTCACGCTGCTCCAGGCCAAGGCCTTCGGCAAGCCGTGGGTCGCGCTGCCGATCCCGGTCAATGGCCGCTTCCAGCATCATTGCGCCGGCTATAACCGCGATTTCGGCGTGCTTCACCCCAAGGATATCGAGGGCAAGCGGGTCGGCGTGCGCAGCTATACCCAGACCACGGGGCTCTGGATCCGCGGCATATTGAAGCATGAATATGGCGTCGATCTCGACAAGGTGATCTGGTGCACCGTCAATGACGGCCATCTGCTGGAATATAGCGATCCGGCCAATTGCGAACGTCTGCCCAAGGGGTCCGACATCGGCCAGATGATGCTCGACGGCGAACTGGCTGCGACCTTGCAGGGCGTCGACCTGCCCAAGGATCCGCGCGTCGAATATCTCGTCCCCGAACCGTTCGAGGCGGCGAAAGAGTGGTTCTCGCGCACCGGCGCGGTGTGCATCAACCACATGTTCGTCGTGCATGAGGAACTGACCCGGACCCGGCCCGACGCGGTGCGCGAAATCTATCGCATGCTTGTGGAAAGCCGCGAACTGGTCGAGGCGGACCTGCCCGCCAGCTATCCGCCGGTGGGGCTGGAGGCCAATCGCAAGAATATCCAGCTCGCGATCGACTGGGCCTATGAGCAGAAGTTCATTGCCGAGAAGATGTCGGTCGACAGCTTGTTCAACGACATGACCGCTTCGCTCGGCGCCTGAGGGGCAGGATATGAGCGAAACGGCGGGGGCGGGCGGCCGGACGTTGCTGATCACCGGGGTCGGGTCGGGGCTGGGGGCGGCCTTCGCCCGCGCGGCGCTGGCGGCGGGGCATCAAGTCGTGGGCACGGTGCGCAGCGAGGCCGGTGCAGCGGCCTTCACCGCCGCCACCGGCGCGCCCGCCCTTGTCCTCGACCTCAATGATGTCGCCGCCATGCCGGGCATCGTGGCGCAGGCGGAGGCGCTGGCCGGGCCGATCGATATACTCATCAACAATGCCGGCTTCGGCCATGAAGGATCGCTGGAGGAATCGCCGCTTGACGCGTTGCGCCGCCAGCTCGACGTCAATGTCGTCGGGCCGGTGGCGCTGATGCAGGCGGTGCTGCACGGTATGCGCGCGCGCCAGCGCGGTCATATCGTCAACATCACCTCGATGGCGGGCAGCACCGGCCTCACCGGTGTCTCCTTCTATTGCGGCGCGAAATTCGCGCTGGAGGGGATATCGGAGGCGCTGGGCAAGGAAGTGCGGCCGCTCGGCATCATGGTCACCGCCTTCGCGCCGGGCCAGTTCCGCACCGACTGGGCCGGCCGCTCGCTGGAGCGCTCGCCGCGCACGATCGCCGACTATGACCCGATCATGGACCCGCAGCGCGCCTTCCGCCTGGCCAGGAGCGGCAAGCAGCCGGGCGATCCGGACAAGGCGGCGGCGCTGCTGATGCAGCTCATCGCCACCCCCAATCCCCCCAGCCGCGTCTTTGCAGGCCCCGACGCCCTGGCCCTCGCCAGCCAGAAACTGAAGCGCGTCCAGGCCGAAATCAGCGCCTGGGAGGAAGCCGGCCGGGCCACGGATTTCTAGGGGGAGTAGTGGATGGCGGCGTTGAGTGATTTCCCGCCATTCCCCTCCCGTAAACGGGAGGGGCAGCGAGACTTGCGCGCGAAGCGCGTTAGTCGCAGCGGGGTGGGCTTGCGCAACGTCTAGCCCACCCCCTAGCCCCCTCCCGTTTACGGGAGGGGGAACATGTCTGCTCTTGGTCGTTAGTCGCCCCTACTCAAATCCGTCATGCCGGGCTTGACCCGGCATCCCGCTTTCCTACTCGGCTGTTTCCTGATCCAACCTAAGGAATGAATCTCCCGCCGATTCCGCCCCAGCCACTGGCGCATGCCAGGCGCGTCTCTGTCGCTTCGGTGTCGCGTCGCCGGTGCGTCTCGATCGCGGATCAGGCGCGCCGGCTTCCCCGGTCGAGACGCGGCACAGGGGCGGGGCAGGGGCGTCATGGGCGCGCGACGGGCGCAAAGGCGGTGCAATCGCCCCACGACACTGTGAACTTCGATGGGAAATCCCCCTGTCGCGTCGCCGTTACCCGACAAAGGGCTTGCTACGCACCAGCAGCCTCAGCCCATCCAGCGGCTCACCGGCACGGCCGATTCCTCCAGCGGCTGGGCGATCACGTCGACCAGGCTGGGGCCGTCATGGGCGATGGCGGCGGCCATCACGGCGTCCAGATCGGCCGGGTCATGGACCGTCCAGCTCTTGAGGCCGAAGGCGTCGGCGATACGGGCATGGTCGGATCGGGTAAAGTCGACCGAGAAATAGCGCGCGTCATAGCCGCTCTTCTGGCTTGCCTTGATCCAGCCATAGGCGGCGTTGGAGAAGACGACGAAGGTGATCGGCAGGTTTAGCCGCTTCACCGTCTCCAACTCGCCCACGGCAAAGCCGAAGCTGCCGTCGCCCATGACTGCCACCACCTTGGCATCGGGTGCGCCATGGGCAGCGCCGATCGCGGCCGGCAGCGAAAAGCCGAGCGCGCCATGCGCCCGGTTGGTGATGAAGCGGCGGCCGCTACTGTTGAAATCGAAATAGCCCGAAAAATAAGGGCAGGGCGTGCCCGGATCGGCAACGACGATGCCCTCGCGCGGCAAGGCCTTCTGGATTGCGGCCAGCACCCGTTCGGGGCGGATCGGCCGATCGGTCGAGGCCGCTAGCGCCGCGAAGTTGGCCCGCTTGGCTTGGCGCATGGCGGCCAGCTGCACGGCCATGTCGCTGCTGCGGGCGCGACCCTCCAGCCGCACCGCGATCGCGCGATGGAGCGCGACGAGGCACAGGCGCGCATCGCCGACCATGCCGGCGACGATCGGATAATTGGCGCCGACCACCATCGGGTCGATGTCGATATGGACGATCGGTACGCCGCGCGACGGGGTCGTGCCATGTTCAGTCGTGGTCGACCCGGCCCGACAGCCCAAGAATATGACGAGGTCGGCCGTCGCGATCACATTGCGCGTCGCGTCGGTGCCACCATTGGCGCCGACCACCCCCACGGCCAGCGGATGATCGTCGGCGATCACGCCATGGCCGCTGACGGTCGAGGCGACGGGCGCGTTGAGCAACTGCGCGAGCGCCGCCAGTTCGGCGCAGGCGCCCGAAATGACGACCCCGCCGCCGCAGATGAAGGCGGGCCGCCGGGCCGCCAGGATCGCCTCGGCGCAGGCCTCCACCGCGTCGGGATCGGGTCCGGTGCGAAAGGCGGGAAAATGGCCATGGGCGCCGTTCGCCCACAGGTCGGCGGCGTCGAGGTTCTGCTTCTGCAAATCATAGGGCAGGCCGATATGGGTGGCGCCTGGCCGCCCAGTGGTTGCCGCGCGAAAGGCGGTGCGCAGCAGCATCGGGATCTGCGACACATGGTCCGCCACCGCATTCCATTTGGTGAGCGGCGCGAACAGCGCCTTCTGGTCGAGCGCGGTCAGCGGATATCGGCCGCGCGCCGTTACCGGCACGTCGGAGGTGATGGAGAGCAGGGCGACGGAGGATTCGTTCGCCTCCACCACGCCGGGCAATATATAGGTGGCGCCGCCGCCGCTCGGCCCCTCGCACACGCCGACGCGCCCGGTCACCCGCGCATAGGCGTCGGCCATATAGGCGGCGCTGCGCTCGTCGCGGGTCAGCACATGGGTCATGCCATGGTCCAGCCGGGCGAGCGCGTCATAGAAGGGCAGGCTGGTGTCGCCGCACAGGCCGAATATGTGGCGCACATCGTGCAACTGGAGCATCCGCACGGCGGCTTCGGCGCCGGTTACCTCTGTCACGTCAGTCTCTCCCTGGTCGATCGGCACCGGGCTAGCAGCCGCCGGCCCCTCATGAGAGCAGTCGCGCGCGAAACCGATCGGCCTGGCAGGAAATCTATGGCGCGAAATCTATGGCAGCGTGTCGAACCGCTGGGTGCGCGGCAATTCGGGGAAGAGCTGCGCCCACAGCAGTGCGAGGCCGATCACGCCCGCGCCGCCGCCGATCACAGCCATCACCGGCCCCAGCAGCGCAGCGGCGACGCCTGATTCCATCTCGCCCAGTTCGTTGGAGCCGGCAACGAACAGGCTGGAAATAGCACCCACCCGGCCACGCTTGTCGTCCGGCGTTGCCAGTTGGACCAGCGACTGGCGGATATAGACCGACACCATGTCCGCCGCCCCGGCGAGCGCCAGGCACGCCAGCGACAGCGCCATGCTGCGCGACAGGCCAAAGCCGATGGTCGCCACGCCGAACAATCCGACCGACCACAGCATCCGGGCGCCCACATCGCTGCGGACCGGCCGCCAGGACAGGAAAAGCCGCCGTGCCCAGCGCGCCGATCGAGGAGGCCGCGCGCAGCAGCCCAAGCCCCTCCGGCCCGCTATGGAGCGCGTCGCGCGCGAAGATCGGCAGCAGTGCCGTCGTGCCGCCCAGCAGCACGGCAAACATGTCGAGGCTGATGGCGCCGAGCAGCAGCCGGTTGGTCATGACATAATGGAAGCCGTCGAGCATCTGGGCCAGCGGGCCGCGCGTGTCGACCAGCGGCTTCTGCACGATCGGTCGGATGCACAGATGCAGGCCGATCGCCACCGCCAGTAGCGCGGCGCTGAGCGCAAAGGCCCAGCCCTGGCCGATCGCATAGGCAACGCCGCCTAGCATCGGCCCGGATATCGCGCCGATCCGCCCGGCAATGGCCGTGACGGCGATCGCCTGCGGCAGCGCGGCGGGCGGCACCAGTGCCGGGGGCAGGGCGTTCATCGCCGGCTGGTAGAAGGCCCGTGCCCCGGCAAACAGCGCGGCGGCCAGATAGAGGGCGTAGAGATTGGCACCGGGGCCAAAGGCGAGCAGGGTCAGCACCGCAGGGCAGAGCCATTGGCCCAGCAGCGCCACCCGCACCACGACGCGCCGGTCGAACCGGTCCGCCGTCAGCCCGGTGATGGGGCTCAGCGCCAGGATCGGCAGGAACTGGACCAGGCCGATCAGCCCCAGCCGCAACGCGGCGGCACGAATGCCCATCGACAGCCGCGCCTCGTCATAGACCGCCCAGCCCAGCGTCACCACCAGTCCGCTATGCGCCAGCATCGCACAGATGCGCGCGGCCCAGAAATAGCGGAAGTCGCGATAGCGGAACGGATGGCCGGGCGCGTCCATCGATCAGAAGGCCATGGACAGCAGCAGATTGACCGTGGTCGACTGGAAACTGCCCTTCAGGCTGTCGCGCCGCGCGACATAGAGGTCGAGCCGTCCCTTGCCGCCCATGTTCATCGCGCCGCCCGCCTTCAGGTAGAGATTGGTGGGGTCATCCTCCGTCTCGGTCAGCGTACTGCGCAATTCATGCTCCATGCCCGCCTCGGTATAGGGGATCGGCTTCCACGGGCGGAAGCCATCCTTTTCCAGCCGCAGCGTGGCGATGCCAAGCTGATAATCCTCGCGGCGCCCGGCCACGGCGGCGTTCAGGCTGTTGGTCGTCGCCTTGAACCGGCTGTCCTGCCAGACGAAGGCGAGGGACGGGCGCAGCACCCAGCCCTTTGGCACGAAACCCGCTTGCGCATGGCGATAGGTGCCGACCAGCGCCGCCTCGCTATAAATGCGGCGGAAATCCTGCCGGCTGCTCATCACGCCATAACGGGCGTTGGGGATGGTCGTGTCGGCGTCGCCGTTCAGCCGCGACACCCGCAGTGACGCACCCCAGTGCGAGGCAAAGCGATAGAGCATGTCGAAACGTATGCCCTTGCCCTGGCTGGCGATGTCGCCGCCATTATGGCGCAGGCTGACGTCGGATGTCTCGTGGATCACCCCGGCGCCAACCAGCGCATCGTCGCCGATCAGCCAGACCAACTGGGCCATGCCCACCTGGCTGTCATTGTCGATCCGCGTCGGGCTGCCGCTGCCGCCGCGCGAGAGGATATTGGTGTAGCCGACCTTTGCGAACAGGCGCTGGCTGAGCATGGGCAGGGGGATGATGGCGTTGACCGGGGTCACCACCGATGTGACATTGTCATCGAAATCATAGGATTGGCCGGTCGCCGCGATCAGCGCATCATGCGCGTTGTATAGGCCGACTCGCGCCTGCACCGCGCCATATTGTTCGCTGCTGTTGAACCGCGCCATCAGTCCGGTGTCGCCGAAACTGCCGCTGATCGTCGGGCGGAGGACCGGCGCGTCCGTCTCCTGTGCGGACACCGGGGAGGCGCCGAGGCAGACACCTATCAGGCTGCCCCAGAGTGCGAGTCGCCGCATGCGGGGCGATGGGATGTTGTGGCGCCCTTCTTGGGACGATGCCGACACATATCCGGCATATCCTCTTATTTTCCTATCCATCCGGCGGCTATCGGCGATCGCCATGGCGCAGCGCCAATTGCATTACCGCGCCGATTGATAAGAAAGCGGGTCAAGATGAAGAGCATATTTTCCGTATCGGAATTGTTCAAAATTCCGTGTCCCCCTGCCTGTCGACCACATCATAATGCGATGAGAAAATCGTCGATGATGGCTATCATCGAGGGTGAGCGTTCGGCGGCATGGCTATGGAACGTTGGAAACGCGGTCCAAACGGATCGGGTGCGAAGCGGACGCTGGTTGGCCAAGTCGATGCCCTGTTGGGCTCAATAGGGAACTGAGCGCCGTAAAAGTTGCTGGCGAAGTGACATCATGGGGAAAAGATAATTCTCCCAGGACGTGCCGCTCAAGGCTTTCGCCTGCAATTGCGGTCCCTAAAAATTTGAAAATTCATCGCCACACATGCGTGATTTGGAGGCCGAGCCGGAATCCAATCCACAATAATTCTGGTTTAATTTTCAGATATGTAATGAAAATGAGATGAGCGGTAAGGCCCCCAGGAAGGCCCCAGTTCGTTCTTGCTGGAATCGGGAATCTCATTGGTTTCCCAATTACTTATATCACAATGGCAGATACGAGGGAAGGACCATGAATGGAACTGGGTAGGCGGATCAGACAGGGGGGCTGCCAGTATCCATGGCGGGCTTGCTCACCGGCTGACGATCCCACTCTGTCTTTTCGTCGGGTCTTGCTAATGGCCGATAAGCGAACGTCGCTTTGGAGGGGGGGGGCGGATAGCCGCCGTTCGCGTTGCGTCGCTTCCGGTAGCAGTCGACCGATTGTGTTGAAAAGCCCGCCGCTGAGATCGAGGCTAGTGCAGCTTAGGCACGCTCTGGAGGGCTCGTCCCCTTTATGCGGGCGGTGGGGTGGCGGGCCTCAGGATGAGCTTAGCCATCTTGCGGAGGTGTTGAGCGGTGGCTGCGAGGAGGAACTCTTCTCTTGCGCCGTTTGGACCGCGCAGGCGGTCCAGCCTCAGGATGCGCTTGAGGTGCGTGAATAGCATCTCAAGCTTTTTCCGCTCGCGGCGGGATGTGACACAGGCGTCAGCTTTAGGCAGATCCCTTGCCAAGTCACGTGCGCCTTCGTCGAGAGATCGGGCAACTTTGCGGTTGGGCTGGCCAGCGCAGCATTACGGTTTGAGGGCGCAGGCATCGCAGTCATATTTACTGGGGTCACTTCTCAGCGGCAATCAACACTCCCTGCTGAAAATTCCCGAAAGCACTCGTCCCACGCGAAAATTCCGACTATAAAGGGACTGTTTCGTGCGCCACGCCGCGACGTGAAGGTAACTATAAACTAACTTCGCACTGTGCAATGGGATCGCCTGGCAAGCTGGAAAAATTGATTGCTTTATTTTACAAGATTCTTTCATTTCATCAAAAACGATAATCGGCAAACTTAATTTATACGAAGGCTAGACAATAAAGAATAATAAATATGAATAAAAAAAACGAAACTATAATAATAATAGAGGACCACCCACTCTATGCATCTGCAATAGAGTCTTCGATACGTGAAATTTATCCTGATTGCGAAGTTTTGCTATACGAAAAAATTCAAAGCGTTGAGAATGATAATTTTGATGGGCGTCACATTAAAGTCATTCTTATGGATCTTATACTTCCAGATTCCGGTGGGTATTCAGGAGTGGAGCGTATAATATCAAAATTCATGAATCATCCGGTCGCAATTATTAGCGGAAGAACTGAAGCAAATGTTTTACGAAAAGTACGGGCTTTAGGAGTAGTAGCATTCATTCCTAAAACCTTGTCTTTTAGCCAAATGACCATCGCTTTAAGAAAATTGTTTGCAGATGGCTCTTATTTTATGCCGAACTTGGATTCGCACGCCCATGTTGACGCTGAACTGCTTAGCCCGGCTGAAGATCGTGTCATGCAGTGTCTTTTGCTCGGCTTTGGCAACAAGCAGATTGCGTTTGAACTTAGCCTAGCAGAATCAACGGTTAAATCGCATCTTGCGAAAATCTTCAGTAAACTTGGCGTGACAAGTAGGTCGCAGGCGCTCATTCGCTATTCCCAAGCACGCGAATAACCTTTCAGCCTGTTTTACGGCTACCTGCCTGGAAAAGACCCGACCCTGGACGCTGCTGAGCGCCAGAGCCGGGCCACGCTCGACATTTGCGACCCGAACGTTGGCACCATCTAGCGCTGCGTATGCTGTGGATGAAATAGTCCATTCGATGGAATGTATATGGCTCGTTCCATCGAACGGACTATTGCACGCGGTGGCCGTGCAAGCGATTGCGCTATCTGAGATTTTCCAGAGCCACGCCATGAAAATATTAATTGCAGATGATGACGAGCTTTACCGCGAGTGGTTGAGGATGGCCCTCACAAAAGCGGGAGCGTCCGTGACGGAGGTCGTCAACGGTCTGGCGGCTGTTGATGCGGCACAGGCCGCCAATGGCTTTTTCGACGCCATTCTCATGGATATGCGAATGCCGTTTCTGGACGGGCTGGAGGCCGCCAAGCAGATCCGTCAATTCGATAGCCATGCTCGAATTGTGATCATGACCGCCGCAAATCGAAGCAGTCCGGACTATCGAATTGCGGCTGAGGAATTTGATGCCGTTTTAAGCAAGCCCATTGATCTGAGTCAACTCTATGTCAACCTTGGCTTGGCGTACCGCGACAATATGGACTTTGTAACATCATATAATCATGTCACGCCTCATCTCAACCAAGTGCGGATTAATCAGCTCACAAAAAGCTACGGGTATGAATCAATATGTCGCCTGTTGCGCCTAACCCAGCAGAAAACGCGGGAGCATATTCGTGATTTTCATATCACTCTTGTAGATCATGACTATCAACAATTGGCATTTTTGGCCCGTACTTTGTTAGCGACGCTGGAAAAATATTGCGACGATGGGCTAGTTTCCAGCATCCTTGCACTTGAAGGTGCTGCGATCCGGGGCCATGGCATGGCTTCCGCTCTCACAATCGTTGAAAAGCGGACAAGGCACATGATGCTCGAAATTGACGTTCTCCTTGATCTTCCTGAGTGGCGCGCTGTCTCTTAACGACGGGACAGGCTTTACCAGGCGAGAACCTTTCGTCCTTATGATGGCGCAGTCTATTCACGCGGAGGTGGCAACGGCATGTCAGGGGCGGAGCAGGAAAAAAGCAGGCTAGACCTGCTTCGCGGTTACGGGTTGCTTGATACGCCCCCTGAACCTGCATTCGACGCGCTTGCCACGGCAGTTGCGACCCGTTTCTCGGCCCCCATAGCTCTCATCTCGCTGGTTGATGAGGATCGCCAGTGGTTTAAGGCCACCGTTGGCCTTGCAGTCGCTGAAACACCGCGGTCCATGTCATTTTGTGCGCACGCGATCCAGAGCGACTCAGTCCTGGTTGTTTCCGATGCCCTGTCGCATTCGACCTTCGACACTAATCCGCTCGTACTTGGCGATCCAACTATCCGTTTTTATGCCGGTGCGCCTATTTGTGCGGCACCGGAGCAACGCCTGGGAACGATTTGCATCATCGATCGGGTGCCGCGCACTGATTTTTCAAGTAAAGATCAAGCCGAACTGGCCGATTTTGCCAAGCAGGTCATGGCGCTGATCCGCCTCCGCCAGTTTCCGGCATGACAATGGTAGATAAAGTAACCACGCCGCAAAGCGACAATGCGTTTTCAAACGCTGGTAAAATATTTTTTAGCGACACAAAATTCCAAATATTCGCCCTTGCTCTGTTGTACGTAATTGGCGGCTGGCTGGGACTGCAACTTGCCGTTCCGCCCGGTTATGCGACGATGATCTGGCCTCCATCCGGCATCGCGTTGGCAGCGCTTCTCATATTGGGCAGGCGGCTTTGGCTTGGAATCCTTCTGGGTTCGTTGTTGGTCAATATGATCATCGGCAAGGCAATCGATGAAAATGGCGTTGCATGGATACCCCTTCTGAACGCTGCCCTGATTGCCATGGGGTCGACAACGCAGGCATTGCTCGCCTCCTTGATCGTGAGAAACCGCTTCGGTTTTCCCATTACATTGCCAAACATTCGCTCCCTGGCGGAACTGTTCGTCATCTGCGGTCCGCTATCGTGCGTGATCGCGCCCACATTTGGCGTCATCAGTTTGTGGATGACTGGTACTCTGCCCGCATCTGCTGTCCTTGGAAACTGGATGACCTGGTGGCTGGGTGACATGATGGGCGTCCTGATCGTTACGCCCATTGCATTGCTCAGCCCGTGGCGCAAATGGGAGATAATCTGGCGCGGAGCGCATGTCGCCAACTACACTGTTACGATGGTTGCGGGCATGTTCATGCTGATGGGTGCCACCCTGGTAGCCTGGAAGGTCGCGAGCATAAGGAACTATGAGCGCACGCACGATGCCTTTATGTCAATGGCGCAGGAACATGAGCGCGCTTTGTTTAACAGAGCGCAATCCTATGGTCGCAGCCTAGACGCGGGCGCCGCTTTTTTTGTCGCTTCGGAACATGTTACGCTGAAAGACTGGCGGACATTCGTAGCCAGTCTTGATGTCGGTCGATCATTGCCGGGTATTAGCGGCGTGGGCTATGTTGCGCCTGTAAAAGACGCCGACATTCCCCGCTTCATGGCACAAGCGCGCAAGGACGGGGCGGGTGATTTTGAAATTCACCCCAAGACTGATGCAGCCTATCATTATGTCATCAAATATCTCGAACCCGAGCAGATCAATAGACGCGCTGTCGGCCTGGATATTACGTTCGAGCCTAATCGCAGGTCAGCGGCAGACAAAGCCCGTGATACTGGTATGCCGACAATCACAAAGCATATATTCCTGGTGCAGGACATTGTCCGTCAACCTGGCTTCCTCCTGTTAAAGCCGGTCTATCGATCGCCGGAGATTCCTCAATCCGTCGCTGCCCGTCGAAAGGCGTTCGAAGGCTGGGTCTATGCTCCCTTTATCGCATCACGCTTCATGCACGGGATAACGGCCAGCCAGGGAGATACTCTGCAGGTACGCATAGTAGATGGCTGGTCGAACGAGAAGGATCTGATATTCGACAGTGGGGTCGAAGCTGGTCATATGCCAGCTTATTCCATCACCAAGCGAATAAGATTGTTCCAGCAGGAATGGACACTGACCTGGGCAAGCACGGCAGAGTTTGAACGGGCGAACCGTACATGGGAGCCTTGGATCGTCCTTTTGAGCGGTCTCTGCATCACGGGCATTTTCGGCATTTTGCTACTCTCCTACACCCGGCGCGAGGCCTATGTCCGCCAGGAGGTGGGCATGCGAACCGTCGATCTGGTCGAACGGGAAAAGGGGCTTCAGGAAGCGCTCGCGGCATTGCGTATAAGTGAACGCAAATTCAGCGCCTTAGCGGGCCTGTCCCCTGCCGGAATTTTCAGAACCGATAATTTTGGTTTTTGCACCTTCGTCAACGACGCCTGGCTTCAGGCAGCGCAATTGCGACCCCATGAAGCCATGGGGGCTGGCTGGATCGCAGCGATCCATGAAGAGGATCGCCAGCGTGTGTATCAAGGCTGGCTTGCATCCATAGGATTGGCCGAGAGATTTCGGATTGAATTCCGCTTTTGCCAAGGTGACGGAAAGACGACATGGATTGATCTGATCAGCGGTCCCGAACATGACGAGTCTGGTAATGTGGTCGGCTTTATCGGCGTGGCTAGCGATATCACAGAGCGTAAATCCCTGGAGCAGGACATGATCGTCGCGCTTGAGAATGCAGAGCAGGCGACACGGGCGAAATCCTCCTTCCTGGCGAATATGAGCCATGAACTCAGAACGCCCATGAACGGCGTCATCGGTTTTGCCGAGCTTTTGTTGCACAGCGAACTGAAGGCTGAGCAGCGCCGCCATCTCGATCTCGTTCTCGATTCCAGCCGCGCCATGATGAGTTTGCTGAACGATATTCTGGACTTTTCGAAAATCGAGGCAGGTGAGATGAAACTGCTGGCCGAACGCCTCGACGTGGTCGGAAAGATACGTCGATGCGCTGCGGTCCTGGAACCTCTGGCGACGTCGAAGGGATTGATCCTGAACGTAGTTATTGCGGCGAACACGCCTCGATCCATGATGGTCGACCCTTTGCGGTTCAGGCAGATTCTGATGAACATATTGGGCAATGCGATAAAGTTCACCGATCGCGGACGTATAGACATGCGTGCATCGCTGACGGGTAACGGCACCATGCTGATCGAAGTGGAGGATACTGGCATTGGCATTGCGCAAGACCGCCAGGCATCCATTTTCGAACGCTTCGTTCAGGCCGATGATGGGGTAGCCAGGCGCTATGGGGGATCGGGCCTGGGGCTTGCGATCAGTTCTAGCCTGGCGCGCCTTATGGGCGGCAACATCTCTTTGCGCAGCACGTTGGGGCAAGGGACTGTGGTCAGCCTGGAACTTCCGGTGCCAGTCGATCACCAAGTGCAGGATGAAACCAGCCTCGAGGATCAAAGCCCGTCGGAAGATCATAAAATTCCATCCGCCCATTCGGTCCGGCTGCTGCTGGCAGAAGATCATGATATAAACCAATTGTTGTTGTGCGACATGCTCAACAGATTGGGGCATGAGGTGGAAGTGGCTTCCAACGGCGCTCAAGCCGTCCAGATGGCACTGGCGTCTCAACGCAGGGGTGCCGACTATCAGATCATCCTGATGGACGTGCAAATGCCTATCATGGATGGCCTGGAAGCGACGCGACAGATCCGTGAAGCGGGACTGGATGCAGTGCGATTGCCCATCGTGGCGCTCAGCGCCAATGCTTATCCTGAGGATGTGGATCAATGCCTTGCTGCAGGCATGCAGACGCATGTCGCCAAGCCGGTTCAGATGCGGATGCTCGACGACGTCATCAGACGCTGGGCGACGACAAGCGCAATCAAAGAAGGCGTGAAAGCCAGAAAACGGCCGTTTACTTCGGTCCCGGCGGGCTTGGCGGCCCGATATGCCCGTCGCAGGCAGGATGGCTTGGCGATGCTGGAACGCCTTGCTCACCAGGATATGATCTCTGACGTCGAAATCGAAGAGCTAAAGGATATGCTGCACAAACTGGCCGGGTCCGCGGGAATGTTCGGGGAGGAGCAATTGGGCCGTTTCGCGAGCGCGATCGAGCATGATTTGCCTAATTGGACAGGCATTAAACGAACCATCGAAGCCGGGAATGCGCTTGCGCTCCTGCAATCTTGCAGCGGGCAAAATGATACGGATTTGGGTATCGAAAGCTGGAAGGAGTAATGTCGCCCACCCCTCTTCCCACGACGCTTGATACGTCCTCTTTCACGAAGGTGTCTGAGGAACCCAAAATTCTGCCATGGTGGGGCGTCCTGCTGGTCGCACTTGTCTTTGGTGCGCTGGCCTTGCTCGGCATCTGGTTGACCAGGGGTGATGGGCGCATCGCGGCATTGTGGTTGCCCAACGGGTTGCTTACTGCCGTGCTGCTGCGTCGGGGCGTGCAACGGCAGGGTTTCATTCTTTCTGGCGCGCTGTTGGCCAACATCATCGCCAACCTGCTGTCGGGCGACGGAATTTTCCGCGCATGTGGGTTAAGTCTTTGTAATTCCCTAGAAGTAATCCTCGCCTATCGTCTCAGCCTGCATCTTTGCGCCGGTTCGCCGAATCTTACTGAGCCTAGGGACTTTGGACGCTTTGCCATTGCCGGGGGGATTGTCGCCCCGGCTGTAGCGGCGGCTGTATCCACACTCATTCTTGGCGTCACCAGTCTGTCCGATTTTGTGAGCGGCTGGTGGTCCTGGTATGCCGCCGACGCCTTGGGAATGTTGATTGGGGTTCCGTTGATCTGGAACCTGTGCCCACGAAACTGGGCCATCGCCCAGATGACCCGCGCACGCATCATGGAATGGGTGATCATTCTAACGAGTGGAAGCCTTTTGACTGCGGCTCTGTTCGCCCAGAGCCGCTATCCCTTCCTGTTCATGGCGGCACCTTTTGTTGTTGTTGCCGCTTTTCGACTGGGCGTCAGCGGGACCGCTGTTGCTACGGTCCTGATTTCCCTCATCGCATCCATAGCGACCGCCCACAATGTCGGACCTATCAGCCTTGTGCGCGGTGACCTTCAAGACAAAGTGCTGACGCTACAGCTGTTCATCTTCACCATTTTTGTGTCGTCATTCCCGGCAGCGGCCAGCATAAACACGCGACGGCGTATGGCCCAGGAATTGACCCAAAGTCGTGACTATGTCCGAACAATCGTAGACAATGTTCAGGAGGTGATTTTCCGGGCCGACGCAAAAGGGCGATGGACTTATCTCAATCCCGCCTGGGAGAGGCTGACCGGGCAAAAAGTCGCTTACGCAATGGGGCGTCGTGTTGACGAGCTTTTGTCGCCGGAGGATCTGGAGGCGAACGCACGCATCTATCCGCAACTGGCGAACGGCCAACTGAGTCAATGCGACCTGCAACAGCGGTTCAGACGCGCAGATGGCCAATGGCGCGACATCGAGATTACGATACGAACACTCAGGAATGAACAAGGTCGTTTCACCGGTACGGCAGGCAATATCCGGGACGTGACCGAACGGCGCATCGGTGAACTTGCCCTGCAAAGCAGCGAACGGCGGTTCCACACCTTGACGGAAATGTCGCCTGGGGCGGTTATCCGCGTAAACGCGGAAAGCGCCTGCACCTACGTCAACCCCGCCTGGGTCAAGTTGATCGGCATGTCCGCGGATGATGCGATGGACGCCGGCTGGAAGAACAGCATTTTCCCTGATGACCAGGCAAACCTTGAAAGCATGTGGTCGCTGGCACTGGAGACAGGAGAAGCGATCGAACGGGAATGCCGACTGCGCCACATCAGCGGACGATCGGTCTGGGCGATGGTTGCGACCGCGCCGGAATATGACGACGCAGGTCAACTGGTGGGGTTAATCACGGTTGCGATAGATACAAGCGTCCAGAAGCAAACGGAAATTGCATTGGCGGCGCGAGAGCGTGAGATGCGATTTTTCGCCGATCATGTCACGGACGCGGTGTTACGGCTCGATCTGAAAGGCATATGCCGGTTCACCACCCCATCGGTTAGAGACGTTTTGGGATATGACCCCGAGCGGCTCACAGGTCTAAGCTTCTTGTCAATGGTCCATCCAGGCGACGAATCAAACGTTCGCACCATGTTTCAGCGCCTGGCGGATGGCGCGGTGATACGCGAAACCATTACCTATCGCTTCATGTCAGACCACGCGGCGCAGAAATTCCTGTGGATCGAAGCGCATTTGAAAGCGGTGCGGACCCCACAAGGCGGCCCAGTCGAAATCATCGCCTCCCTCCGAGATGTATCGCAACGCAAGGAGATGGAGCAGGAACTTGTGCGGGCAAAACTCCATGCCGAAGCGGCAGCACGCGCGAAGGCGACTTTTCTGGCCAATATGAGCCATGAACTGCGCACGCCGATGAACGGTGTCATCGGTTTCACCGAATTGCTGATGAATGAGAAGCTGACGGCAAAACAACATCGGCAGATCGAACTGATCGCCGATTCCGGGCGCACCATGATGCGCTTGCTGAACGATATTCTCGATATATCGAAAATCGACGCAGGCCAGATGGACGTTGCGTCTGAACCGATTGACCCGTGCCACGTAGCGCGCAGCGTAGTGAAGCTTATGGCGCCCGCCGCCGAAAAGAAGGGGCTGGCACTGACATTCGAGGCCACGCCCGGCGTTCCCGAAGCCATGTTCGGCGATGGCCTGCGACTGCGCCAGATCCTGACGAACCTGGTTGGTAATGCGGTCAAGTTTACGGCGAGCGGGTACATCCAGATCGCGATTATAACGTCACATGAAAACGACAAAGATTTCATAGATATAACTGTGACTGATACAGGAATCGGCATTGCGTCCGGCAGGCGTATTGCGATCTTCGATGAGTTCGTTCAGGCCGACGAAGGAACGGGTAGAAAATATGGCGGCACCGGGCTTGGCCTGGCTATAAGCAGGAAATTGGCCGAACTGATGGGCGGCGTGCTGACCCTGGACGCGCCGGCCGGACCTGGCAGCACGTTCCGGCTGCGGCTACCGCTGTGGGTGGCGAAGAAGACCGATCAAGCGGATATATTGCGGGGCGCTCCCAATGCTGTCGCCGCTGCCCCCGGCGAGCCTACGATCCTCGTCGTTGAAGATCATGACATCAACAGGGAATTGGTAACGTCGCTATTACAAAGGCTGGGCTACAAATTTGATGTTGCCGGCAATGGCAGGGAAGCGGTTCTGGCCGTCGCGAAGGCAGCAGAATCGGGCCGACGCTTCGATGCTGTGCTGATGGACATTCAGATGCCCGAGATGGACGGACTGGAGGCGACGCGCCGCATTCGAGCCATGAACATCTCTTCGACCGACCTGCCGATCATTGCATTGACCGCGAACGCCTACGCCGAAGATATTGAAGAATGCATCGCCGCAGGGATGCAAGCTCATGTCGCCAAACCGTTGCGGATAGACGAACTTAGGCAAGTGCTGGATCACTATATATGTTCGCAACCCGTGGCTGTGCGGCCGTCCTCACCAACCGGTGCTGGAAAGATCGAAGCATTACGTAAGCGATATGATGTTTTTAAGCGGGAATGCCTGGAAAGTTTGCAACATTTTGATAATGGACAAGAAAAAGGTGCTGAGGTGCAGGCGCTGATGCACAAACTGGTCGGCACGGCAGCCCTGTTCAACGATGCGGAACTCGGATCAGCCGCGCGCAAGATGGAGACCGCCATAACATCGAACGAAGACATCGAACAAACATGCGCGATGGTCATTAAGCTCCTGACATAAAGGCATGACCGATTAAGATCGGTTGAAAATCATTATCAAAACAAAGGTCCTGTTGATGCAAGAATCAATCGAACGGACTATTTTCACAGATGTATAAAATGTCCTAGGATCGGTCCGTCTGGCGCGGTGGGATCAGGAGGCCTAAAATCGTTTCTTCAATGGTATCGAACGAAAATGGCTTCTGGATGATATGCGAGACGCCATATGGTCTTAGATCTTCAATCTCCATGTCAATCGTCGCTGACATCATGGCAAAGCAAGTCTCGGCAGTCGTGGGTAGTAGCAGCAACGCAGCCAGTGTCTCCAATCCGTTCATGCCAGGCATATGCATATCCAGCAAAACCAGATTCGGGCACCACGACGAAGTGCTCAATAGCGCAATCGCCTCTTCGCCGGATTCTGCAAGTCGCAGTTCAACTGTTTCCTCGTCTTCCAGGGCGATGGATATGATATCCCGCAACAGGTCGTCATCGTCGACCAGAAGTATCTTTGCTCGCATTATCCCTCCCCTTTTTTCCTGAAGCGCAGCTTTAATAATTTCTTACTAATGATCTTTAGTGATTTCGGCGAGAGGCTGCGCAGGAGTGGATAGCAGATATGGCATCGATTGAGACATCTGCAGCACTGCAACGCGTCGCTGCACGTTTTGCGGAGCGCTTGCCCGCGCGCCTTGATGGTATCGATCGCCTCATCGCGCTGTGGTGTTCTGACAGCTCACCTTCGCAACTGGATGAGATCATCAGAACTTGTCATGACCTTGCAGGTACGGCACCAACACTTGGTTATCCAGACCTTGGCGTTGCCGCACAACAGCTTGAGGCTCTGGCGCTCGACGTCAGGCGACAGGCTGCCGGATCGTCCGAAGAAAATATTTCGATATTGACTGGCGGCATTCGCGCTTTGCGTGATGCCAGCTAACGGAGAATGAACATGCGCCTAGTCTCATTCCTGGCAGCCTCTGCCGCGGTGGTCGAACTGGTCGTCGCAGGCGCCCTGTTCGCCCAGCCGACCACCAACATGTCGGTGGTGCAGCAGGCGATGCCCAAGGCAGGTGCGGTGGTGCAGTTATCGCCCGGCAGCGGCATCCGCAGGTCCATTAGCCTTGAAGAACTGGGCTTCAAGGGCGGCATCGACATGCTGGGCCTGACGGGCAGCCGTGCCCTGTTTTTCCCTGTTCCTGCAAAGGCAGATGTCGAGCGATTGCAGTTGCGGCTACCCTATATGGGCGAAGCCGCTTTCGAGAGCCGGCGCAGCCTGGAGGTCCAGATTGCGGACCGTCCCGTGATGGTCATTCCTCTTACCGGATCGCGCCAGCAAGGCATGGTCGATATTCCCATAGACATCGCGGCGATACGGGATGGGTATATTGCCGTGCGGCTCAACTATAATGGTGCGATAACCGAAGATCGATGCGTAGATCAGCGCGTGTCAGGTGCCTTTCTCAATTTTTCGGGTGCTGGCGGGCTGGTCGTGGACCTCAAACCGGGAGCGGCTGGCAATCTTGCAAAGGTCGCCGCGATGATGCCGCGCATGGGCAGCATATATTTGCCGGCGGGCGCATCCACGGGCCAGGCTGCCGCTGCCCTGACTCTGGCGGCGGGCAATGCCGACATGCGTGTCGGTGCCGCAGCACAGCATGAGACGGCGGAGATATTGGACGGCTGGACGCATTCCAGCATCGCATTGCTGGGCAACAATATGCCAGCGCTGCGTCTGGCACCGGGTGCAAGTGGCCCGACCGTCGAGGTCGGCGGTCAGGATCCTGCCGCTGCGGCGCGTTTCCTCATCAGTCGTTGGCGGTCGCTGAGCGTTGTTCCGACCCTTGCCGGTGCGAGTCGTTCTCAGTCGGGTAAAGATAGGGACCGCATCACATTTGCCGATCTTGGTGTAGATCTGTCGTCGCAAAGCATCGCGGATCGCGGCATATGGACAGCGGCCATCCCGGCAACGGCGCTCGCCCCGGATCAGGCGATTGGCGGCCTAGTCATCGACATCGCCGTAGCCGATGACGGAAGCGAAACCCCGGCCATCGTCAGCGTTACCATGAACGGCGTGCTGATCGGCAGCACGCAGGCGCAAAAAGGGTCGGTCACCCATCTGCAACTCGATGTGCCGGATGGGTTGGCGACGACACGCAATGAAGTGCAGGTCGCAGTCACGCGGCAAGTGCGCTCAGGCGACTGCGCATATGCGCCACAAGGCTATCCTGCCCAGTTGCTGCCCTCCAGCCGGTTATTGTTGAAGAAAGCCGCTGCACCGGCGGACTTCAGCGACCTCGCGCCGGCCTTTTCAAAGGGTGTAACGGTCGTCCTGTCCGACTCCGGGCAAGTTGCCGCATTGGCACCCCTTTTGCGCGGTCTGGTATCGGGAACGACGCCAATCACTGTATCCTACGGCAAATTACCTGCGGCTGGCCCGGTCATTCTGGTATCGCGCGACCCGCCAGCCGACGCAACCTTCCCCGTGCGCTTTGATCAGGGCAGAGTGCGGCTTGTCGCAGAGGGCGGCGAGACGCTGATCGACGAGACGGCAATCGCCGCATTCACCGTGGCCCAACTCATAACGGTCGATGGTCGACCCATGCTTTGGGTCCGGCCCGGCAAGGATTTTGCCAGCTTCGCCCAGTCCGAACTGGAGGCCGGCCTCTCGCGTGGCAATGTCGCCTTTCTTGACGGAGGGCGGATATCGCTGGCGCTCTCGACCGAGCGTGACCGGCTGATCGATATACGCTATCCTGACCAGGCGAGCCTGTCGCAATGGCTGGCGCGCTACCGTCTGTGGCTGATCGGCCTGGGATGGCTGATCGTCAGCGCGGGCTTTATCTATCTGCTTCGTCGCGTCTACATCGCCCGTTCATCGAACGGGTGACGCCATGGGGTTGACGGCAAGCGACAGTTGGACAGGCGATTTCCTCGCCGAACAGGGGCTTATCACACTTGAACAGTTGAACGAGGCGAACGACCTCATCAACCGGTGGGATACGAGCCTGCTGGATGTCTTGCTGGCCCGCAGCTGGATAGAGGCGGACATTTATTATGCCACGCTCGCCGCCCGGTTCGGCATGGCTTTCGTTCGATTGTCCGGCGCTGACCTTGATCCGCACTTGGTGCATGAAGCGGACGTCGCCGACTATATGCGTGAACTGACTGTGCCCTGGCGGCTGGAAAATGGCCGAACGGTCATTGCCACGGCCCGGCCAGGTCCCGAAGCGATACTGTTCATACGTCGCCGCTGGGGGACAGACGTGGACCTGGTCGTGACATCCAAGTCGGACGTCCAGAGCGCGGTGCAAAGCTTCTTCTCCGAACGGTTCACGCATGCCGCTGTGTTTGATCTGGCGGAACGCGATCCGGTCATGTCGGCGCAGACGGTCTTCACGCCGGGTCAGCTTTTCTTTGCATGGGGCAGCTTTAGCCTGGTGACATTAGCGTTGATACAGTGGCCCCTCCCAACCCTGATCGCGCTCAATCTCTTGATGTCGATCTTCTATCTCGGCAACTTCCTTTTCAAAGGGCTGTTGATCTGGGCCGGGGGATTGAATCAGCACACTCGCGCGGACGAAATTGCGTCGGCAGTGCGTATGTTGCGTGACGAAGACCTGCCCATCTACACGGTGCTGGTACCGATGTTTCGCGAACCGGACGTGCTGCCGATTCTCGCCAACGCCCTGCGCAAGCTCGATTATCCGACGGCAAAGCTCGATATCAAGATCGTGCTGGAGGAAGGCGATCAGGAAACCATCGATGCAGCTGTCGCTCTTGGGCTGGAAGGCATATTTGAAATCATCAAGGTGCCCCCGTCACAGCCCCAAACAAAGCCAAAGGCTTGCAACTACGCCCTGCGGTTCGCACGCGGCGACTATCTGGTCATTTTCGACGCCGAGGATAAGCCGGAGCCGGACCAGCTGAAGAAAGTCGTCGTTGCCTTCCAGCAGGCGGGGGACAAGGTTGGCTGTGTGCAGTGTCGGTTGAACTATTATAACCGCGATGAAAACTGGCTGACGCGCTTGTTCACCCTGGACTATTCCCTGTGGTTCGACCTGATGTTACCGGGGCTGGAAAAGCTGGGTGTGCCTATCCCCCTGGGCGGGACGTCGAACCATTTCCGCATCGACGTCCTGCGCGAATTGCATGCCTGGGATCCGTTTAACGTCACCGAAGATGCCGATCTTGGCATCCGTATGACGCAGAAGGGATATGGCGTCCGCCTGGTCGCCTCGACCACGTTCGAGGAAGCCAATGTGTCCCAGACGAACTGGATCCGGCAACGATCGCGCTGGATCAAGGGATATATGCAGACGTTTCTGGTCCACAGTCGTCGGCCAATCCACCTAATGCGGACCATCGGACCACTTGGCGTCCTGGGTTTCGTTTTCTTCATTGGCGGAACCATGTTGTCCGGCCTGCTCAATCCGATTTTCTGGGGCATTTTCGCTGCCTGGCTGATTACCAAGACCACGGCATTCGACCATCTTTTCCCACCCGTCCTTCTGTATCTGTCGCTGTTCAACCTGCTGGCGGGGAACGGAATGTTCATCTTCCTGATGATGCTGGCACCATTCCGACGCAATTGGCTGGAACTGACGCCATTCAGCCTGACGGTGATCTGGTATTGGGTACTGATGTCGATTTCCGCGTGGAAGGGGGCCTGGCAACTCGTCACCAGACCCTTCTATTGGGAAAAGACCAATCACGGTCTTTCAAAACATACCGCAGCTGAGGTGGCGCAGGCCGTGCAGGAACAGCAGGCGTCCTCATGAGGCGGCCTTCCCCGACATTGGCCTGGTCAGGTGGCGCGATGGTTGCGCTGCTGATCGGCTGCTATGCGCTGCTCCACCTGATAGGAACGCGCGGCTTTATCTCCATGTCCAATCTGGACTTGATGGGCCGTACCATTTTGGCCAATTCAGGCGGCGTATCCGTGGAGAAGGTCGTCACCGCCTTCCCGCCCATGTCCTATGCTGCCGCGATTGCGGTGGACGCAATAGCGCCTGGACTGGGCTTTGGCATACCGCATCTGATTAGCGGGACGCTCGCCGCCATCCTGCTCGCCAGTTGGTACAAGACGATGCGCGACAGCGGGTTCGCAACGACGCGGTCCATGCTGGCGACGCTTCTGCTGGGCTCCAATCCTCTTTTCTGGAGAGCCGCAGCAGAAGGCCCCAGCTTCATGCTGCTGCACTTGGGCTATTGGCTGTTCGGGCTTGGGATGTTTCAGTTGCGCCGGGGACACAGGATCAACGACCTGATACTTGTCGCCCTAGGTCTGGCGATGGTTGGCTTCGCGCACCCGTTCGGCTTGTTCCTCGTCTTTGGCGCGTTGCCATTTATCGCTCTTGCCATTCCGCCAGACAGGCTCAGAACGTCGCCAGCCAGCGTTTTCCTCGTGCTTCTCTTCCCTCTGGCGTTCGCGCTTCTGGCCTTTTGCTATGTGAATTGGATATTCGCGGGCGAACCCTTCCGTTTCCTGTTGAGCCTGAGTCGGGAAAGCATCGGCCTGGGCACAACCAACAGCATCTCCCCTGGCTTGTCGCAAGCGAGCGGCGGTTTGTTGCCGGGCGCATTGGCTGCCATCGCGATCGTCGCGGCCTGTCCCATTGCCGTTTCGATGTTCGTCCTAACCTATCGGCTGCCAGCGCTGCGCCTCGCCATCCTTGGCCTGATAGGCCATCTGGTAAGCAGTGCGTTGCTGGCGAGTGCATTCGGTTTGCTACCGCCGCTAGGACTGGTGGCAAGCCTGAGTGTCACGCTGTCAGTCGCGACCGCCGTTCGGTGGCCCCATGAAAGGCCGGATCGGCCTGGCATCCTGATGTTGCTGACCGCTGGATTGGCGGCTTGTGTCCTGATTGCTGCGGTCGATCCTGCTTCTGAAACGCAGCGTTGGCGTGGTTCCTTGTTCGGTTTTCCCGTATCGCACGGCGACGCGGAGCTGTCCGCCATTGCGACGAAGATCAAGGACCGGGATCAAATTCTCTTCGATGCAGAAGCTATCCCCTCTGTGGTGGCGTTGCGCGGGAGCGCCAAAGGTATCTGGACGGCAGACAGCCTTCCCTTTCAATTGAGCGCGCTAAGGCAAACAGTCGATGCGGATATGATCATTGTTCGCGACCCACAATCTGCTCAGGGCAGCGACCGGGTCGGACGTCTCTTTCCACAGATTTACGACCAAGGATATCCGGGATACGCCCGCATTTACACCGGGGAGCGTTGGCGGATTTATGAACTTAGCCATGGAGGCAAAAGATGACCGACACCGGGTCTCCTGCCCATATTCTGATCGTCGATGACTCAGAGGATTCTGCCGATATCACCGCAGCTTTTCTGGAAGATGGCGGCTTTTCACGCCTGACCTTCGCCCGGTCGGCGGGCGAAGCATTTGCGCTTGTCGGTCTGGGTACCGATGGCGCATCGGCGCTGTTCGATCTTGTCATCATGGACATCATGATGCCGGATGTGGACGGAATCGAAGCCTGCGCGCGCCTCCGGATTCACGGTCCAACCAGATATGTTCCCATTCTCATGTTATCCGCAGCACGAGAAACGCAGGCGCTGAACCAGGCATTTGTCGCAGGTGCCAACGATTTCGTGGCCAAGCCAGTGTCCCAGATCGACCTGCTTGCGCGCGTCCGCACCCTGTTGCGGTTCGGTCGTGAACAGGAAAGGCGATTGTTGCGCGAAGCCGAGTTGGAGCTGCGCTCCATTACCCTTCAACGTGGCATGCTCGACGCTGCTTTGATTGATAGTGTCACCCAATTGGCCAAGGGAATGGTCGTTGAATTGACATTGCGCGCCTGCTGGGACGCCGGGCGATCAGCCGCAATGGCGATGCTCAAGCTCAATGAGTTCGATCGATTCATGGATTTCCATGGCGTGGAAGAAAGCGAAAGGCTGCTGCGGAAAGTGACGTCGCTTCTCGCGCCAGAACCAACGCCTGCCGCGAGTTTGATATGCTATTATGGCGACGGCGTTTTCATGATTGTCCACCCCGGCGCAGCCAACGATGATGCGATGCGTCTGGCGGGTGAAAATATGCAGATGGTCGTCGCCCAAGCCCATATTCCCCATGGCAACGCTTTGGGGAATGAACATGTCTCGCTAAATGTTCTGACCGGTTGGGGGGGAAGCGGCGAGCTGACGGATCTGACCGGCAATCTTTTGAATAAAATGGCTTTTATGCAACGTGAAAGGGGGCTTTATGTCAATGAAAACTAATGTTTTTACATTTGGCGCAATTGTAGCCGCCATCTTGGCCCCGGCTCATTCCGCTATTGCGCAAACAGGTGGGATAAACTCTGCACCACAGAACAAATCCCAAGGGCAGGTCATTGCGACCTTCTATTATTCGAACAGCGACAAGGGTTGGGACCGCAATGGTCGCAGCATCGACATTGCCGACTATCAGAAGGTGGAACTATATCTGCTTGCAGAATATCGCGCGACAGACGAACTCACACTGATCGCCACTCCCAGTTTCCGGAACGTGTCCGTGGAAGATGGCGATGACACGCGTGGATTGGGCTATACGGAACTGGGCGCGCGATATGATCTTGCCGCGGGTGAGGGGTGGACGGTAGCGGCCCAGGGGACCGTTCGCATACCGGGCAGCACGCGGCAGGATAATCTGGCGCAGGTCGGCAATACCAACGTGGAGTATGATGCGCGGCTGCGAGGAACCTACGGATTTGCTGTTGGATTGGATAGCGCGTTCATTGACGTCCAGACCTCTTACCGCTTTCGTGCCGGAGATCCGCCGAACGAATTTCATGGTGACGTGACGGTGGGCTATCGTCCGGTGTCGGATCTGCTGCTGATGGCGCAATCCTTCAACACAATCAGCGATGGACGCGGTGCAGGCATTTTTGATCGTTATCGCTATCACAATGTGCAGTTGAGCGCAGTGAAGGATGTCGGTAACGGCGTGTCGATCCAGGCCGGTTGGCTTGGCACCGTCGCTGGCGAAAATGCGCTGCGCGAACGAGGCTTTTTTGGCGGGCTGTGGGTCAGGTTTTGACCCATCGCCTTTGCAGGACGGCTTCGGCAGGTTTGTTCTGTACAGTAAAGTCCGTATCAGTTGCGCCGCCGCCATCGGGATCAGAGAACCAGCGCCATACAAGCGCCGTTTCAATTCCCATCCGTTGCGCAACGTCCAGCCAAGCGTCAATGACGGCGGCCTGAAGCGCAGGATCGGCCATGGCGCGTCGCTCTTCTGGACTTTCCCAAGGCTTACTGGTGGCACCTTTGGCGGACCTGATGCCCATCTCGCCGATCCAGCACGGCTTGCCTGAATTGCGTGCCACGCCCTGCAGTCGCGTCGCTGTGTCCGTCATCGCGGCTTCCCACGAACGGCGGTCATGGGCATTGCCAAGCGAAGGATAGAGCGACGCGGCAACAGCATCGAGTTGATCCCAAAATTCGATTTTCTCCGCTTCTTCCGGCCCGTGGGCAACATAGCTGACGATACCATGATATTGATTGCGCACGGCGGCAATGATGTCGCGCCATTCGCCGCGCTGGCTGGTCAGGCGGAGTTCTGTTCCAATGAACAAAGCATCAACTTCATGTTCTGCTGCAAGGTGTGCGAGCATCACCATATGACTTTGGTACGACGTCATCCATCGTTGCCATTCGCTTTCGCTTTTCATCGCCACCTGACCGGCCCAGTGGCCCGGGATCCAGATGTGCGGCTTGAGCATGACGTGCAGGCCCGCCGCCTTCGCCTGGCGTATACCCATCGCCAGTCGCTCCGGCGGCACGGCGCTGCCCCAAACGACGTCACAATCATCGGGACGGCTTTGCCAGAGGAACGGCACCAGCGCGACGCAGTTGGCACCAATTTCCGAAAGGCGACGCAGACTTCGTGCGGCGCGCTCCGACCCCAGCAATGCCTGGGGGGTTTCGATAAAATTGACGCCGCAAAATCGGAGCATGGCCACTGAGGCAGTTCCGCTATCGCAAAAGGCAGCGGCCATCGTGATTCCTAACAATTGTCGGCGAGATAAATCTATCATTCCTCTAACCATAGCGCACAAGCCAATGAACAAAAGTGGATAGCGCAGTAACGGGAAAACTGCGAAAGCTCGAAGAAGGTCGGCCCATGCCCGCCGGAAGCTGGCCATCTGGCGCTACGATTACAACAATGTCCGGCCCCACTCGTCTTTGGGCAGGCGCAGGGGCCCTCGTATTTAACCGCAAGACTCTCGTTATGATCGAGGGAATGATGGGGGGCAGGTCAACATCGCAGTCGAAAACCGGCGCGGTTAACATTTTCTCGTCACCATTCGTTCCTGTACCTTACTCACCGTGCCTTATTGCCGCTCAAGCTTCGTCCCGAGTATAGGCCTTGAATGAAATCTCTGACGAAAGCCGAATACCGGGTTCCGCATATTTGGATTGCCTTTGCTTGGTCATGCGTTGCGCTAGCATGGGGACCCGCCGCTGCGCTTGCCGCGGGCGCTAGTCCCACGCTCCGTGAATTTGCCGTCGCGACTGCGTTTTGCTTCGCCAGCTTCCTGCCTTGGGCTCTGGCGACCCGGAGGCTGTTCCGGCTATGTGAACGGCATCCGTTGGGAGAAGGGCGCGACGCATTCTCAGTCATTGCATTGTTGCTGACAGGAGTAGTTGTCATCCCGCTGCTGACGTCGGTGTTACCCGCAATCCAAGCTGCCATCGCGTTTATTTCGTCGTCATTGTTTGGGCCGCCGCAGCCGCTTGCAGCGCTAGCGCGACGGATCATCGTCACGTCCCTATTCGCAGTGCCCACCTATGTTGCGGTGATCGCGGTCGGCCAGACTTTTGTCTGGGCAAGACGCGCGCGCTTTCAGGAGGCGCGGTCCGCACGTGCCGAACTGCGCGCTCTGCAAGCCGAGCTGAGTCCGCATTTTTTGATGAATGCACTGGGATCGATTGCCCAGATGGCGCATGCCTCCGCCGATCGTGCGGAGGCAGCGCTGTCGGCGCTGGCCAATGTTCTGCGCAGTGGTCTGACGGCAGAAAACGAGATGAGCATGCTGGCTGACGAACTGGGCGCGGTCGACGAGCATTTGCTGCTCTACCGCGAACTAAACGGATGCCTCGACTACCGGCGCGCGGTGGACGACGGTTTGTGGCAAAGGTTGTTGCCCTCACGTATTCTGATCCCGCTCGTGGAAAATGCGCTCACGCATGGCGATACACTACCGGATGGCACGCGGCACGTTGACCTGAAGGTCACGGCCGCGCCCCACGGCACGCGGATCGAGATTGGAAACCCTGCGTCTGCCGTTGCGCGTGCCTCAAACGGGCTTAACTCAGGCCTCGATCATGTGAGGCAGCGGCTGGCGATCCTTTATCAGGACCGGTTTAGAATGAGGGTAGCGCGAGACGGTAGTTGGTTCAGCGTCGTGCTCGAGTTGCCAGATGCCTGAACTGTCAGTGTTGGTTGTCGAGGACAATGCGCTGGCGCGTGCCGCACTGCTGCGTTTGCTGACGGCGCATTCGGATATCGGTGCGGTCATTGAAGCCGTGAGCCTTGCGGAGGCGCGACAGCAGATTGCTTCGAAGGGGTTGGACCTCGTGTTCCTGGATGTCTGCCTGCCCGACGGGAAGGGAACGCAGTTCGGGAGCGAATTGGCCGAGCGCGCGCAGGCACCAGCGCTGGTATATCTGACCGCAGACCCGGGTGCGGCCGTTGAAGCATTCCGGCAGGGGGCGTTCGACTATCTACTCAAGCCCATCACAGCGCCCGATCTCGCGCGCGCCTTGGGACGTGTGCGTCAGTCGCGGCATGGCGGGCCGGCGGCGCCGATCGAGATCCGCGATGGGGTCTCAACGCGCTTCATCGCGATTGAGCTGATCGCGGCGGTGGAAAGTGCCGGCCATTATCAGTGCATTCATGCTGGAGGTGAAGTTCATCTGGTACGTCAGCCCATAGCTTCGTTGCTCACACGGCTCGGCCCCGGGTTCGTCCGTGTACACCGCTCGGTTGTAGTGCGCGCCAGTCTGGTCACTGCAATGGAGACAAAGCGGAATGGCGATGGTGAGCTGGAGCTGACTGGCGGCAAACGGGTTCGGTTCAGCCGGTCCTATCGGGGCGACCTCGATGCGGCACTAGGCGCACGCTGACCGGTTCACGACGTCCGCGCCCCAGCTCACGTCATCATGGCGGGCAGATCACGACAGAGGAGCTAGCGGTTATGAACCGTCTGAGGAGTTATCATGATCCGCTTTGCCGTCCCTTGCCTTGCCCTGTTGGTTGCCGCAACGCCGTTGTCAGCTGGTTCAAGTGAAATCACCGGAAAGCCGCGCGTAGCCGTTGCTTCACCAAAAACGGTTCTTGCGCTTGAGGGCGGGCGTTGGTTCGATGGCGATGGTTTTGTAGAGGACACTTGGTATAGCGTTGACGGGCTGATGACCCGCAAACGTCCAACACAAATTGATGTGCGGATAGATCTCAATGGTCGTTACGTGCTTCCGCCTCTGGCCGATGCACATAATCATAATCTCCAGAACGCATGGTCGGCAGCCACTTTCGCCGACGATTATTTGCGACGCGGCATCTTCTATTCGGCGCAATTGGCCGCGAACGCCGATGAGATTGCCGGATATCGCGGTTTGCTCGGTGGCCCGGGACGCGTGGATGTCCTGTGGGCGGAGGCGACGCTGTCGAGTTCGGATGGGCACCCTCTGGGCCTCGCGCTGGCAGGTGCCAAGCAGGCCGGTATGCCGGAGCAGCCCGAGGATTTCATCGACAAGGTATTCTGGGCGATTGACACCCACACGGACCTTGCGGCGAAATGGCCGAAGATCGCAGAAAGCCAGCCCAAGCTGATCAAAGTTATCGTCGTTGACGATGCGCATGCAGCAGCGCAGCGCAAACACCCGTCGAGCTATGGCCAGCGTGGAATGAGCGCGGCTTTGCTTCCAGAGGTTGTCGAACGAGCGCATGCGATCGGCGCGCGCGTCGCGGCGCACGTCGACAGTGCCGACGACATCGCCCGCGTCGTCGCTGCGGGCGTCGATATCGTCGCACATCTCAACACCCGTATCCCAAGCGGGCTAAGCGCAGCCGACCTCAGACTGTCCAACGAAACGATCGCCGATATGAAACGACGCGGGACCGTGGTGATTCCGACCGTCGCAGTGACGCGCTACTACCTCAAGGCTCATCCCGAAGATCGCGCCGCGCTTATGGCTGTCATCGGTGACAATCTTGCCCGCCTGAAAGCGGCGGGGGTCCCAATGCTGACTGGTAGCGATCTGTTCGACGGATCGGTGGTCGATGAGATCGAAGCGATGAACGCGACAAAGATATTTGGTGCTGGCGAATTACTGCGGCTCGCCACCAAGACCACGCCGCAGGCAATGTTTCCCGAGCGGCGCATCGGTATATTCGCAGAAGGTGCCGAAACCAGCCTTGTCGCTTACGATGCCGATCCGACACATGATCTAGCCGTGCTTCGGGCACCAAGACTAGCTATCAAACAGGGAGAAATTCTCGCCCGCTGAAATATGGCAGGTTTGTAGAGGGAAGCGCGCATGAAGTGAGCGCTGTCAACGGAATTGGAATCGAGCTGTCGGCTAATCGTGCGAAAAGCTCGTCTTAAACCACGACGCGCGAACGGCTGACAACCGATACCCTTGCAATGCAAGTATCATGGTTATACAAGGTATCGATGGCACAGACATCGACTTGGCTGGATGATTCGGTGGCGCGCTGGGAAACCCAGTTGCGCAAGGGCGTGCTCGAACTCGTCATCCTGTTGTCACTGGGCGAGAGAGAGAAATATGGGTTCGAACTGATCTCCGGGATCGCCAATCGCTCCTCGCTCGAGCTATCGGAAGGCACGATCTACCCGCTTCTTCTGCGGCTCGCGAAAGAGGATTTGATCCAGTCTCGCCTGGCGCAGGGGGATGGCGGTGCGCCGCGCAAATATTACTCGGTCACGCCGCATGGCCGCCAGATGCTTGCCGCAATGACCATCGGCTGGGCTAAGCTGGTCGCCTCGGTGGAGGCGCTGGGCACACCGGAGAACAATCAATGATGCCTGCGTTCGCCCCTGTATTCGCCGATACCGAGACTTGCGACATCTGGAACTCCTATTTCGCTGAGGTTGATCGGCTGGTCAGGCTGATCGGGCCTGGCGCGGCGGAGCTGTCGGACGATCTGCGTGCGCATTTGGCGGACAGCTTCGCCAGCGAGGAAGGCCCGGGCGGCGAGGCTGAGCGTTTGCAGCGCGCGATAGACCGGCTCGGCCGGCCGGCGGACTTTCTGCGCCCGATGCTCGCCGACGAACTGATCGACCGCGGCACCGCCAGGGGTTCCATACTGTTGATTTCGCGCGGACTTTATCATGCGATCCGCTCCGGCTCGGGCCGTGCGCTGCGCGCCGCAGTTTTTGCGCTCGGCTATGTGCTGCTAGGCATCTTCGCCGTCATGACTGTACTCAAGCCGTTTTTTGGCAACCACATAGGGCTGATCCGTGGGGCAGACGGCTCGCTCACTTTCGGTATGGTGTCGCAAGATGGGGGGCAGGAATTGCTCGGCCTATGGTCGGTGCCTCTGACACTGGCGCTCTGTGGGCTGCTCTATATGCTTCTCACGCGGATGCTGCGCCGTACGGTTCGCACGGTGTAAAAAATTTACTTCAATACCTTGTAATACAAGAAAGGACGAATAAGATGACCCTCGATTCCGGGGCTGCTTCCTTGCGCGCAAATCCAGCCGCGCGTTCCTCCAATGTCGCAGCCTTCCTCGCACTTGCCTTCGGGTTTAGCTGGATCGTCTGGCTGGGTGTGTGGTGGGCCGCTGGACGTCCAACGTCGCTCACCGCTACGCCGATGCTAATTGCGGTCTATGCCGGGTCTTTCGGTCCAGGCTTGGCCGGCGCGGTTTTGAGCGCTCGCGAAGGGCGGCTGCGAGAATGGGGGACTGGCTTCCTGCGCTGGCGCATGGGCTGGGCAGGAGCAGCGGCAATCGCTCTGCCGCTACCTCTCGCGGTACTCGGCCTAACCGTGGCACTCGGCTATGCGCCGGTCCCGATGGAAGGCGTGCCGCCTGCTCTGTCTTATCTCACGCTGTTCCCGGCGGTGGTGTTCAACGGTGTGGTCACTGCCGTGCTTGGCGCCGGTCCGCTGGGCGAGGAAGGCGGGTGGCGTGGCTATCTTCTGCCTCGCCTACTCGACCGGCTGGGAGAGGTACCAGCTTCGCTGATGCTCGGCGTGATCTGGTCCGCCTGGCACCTGCCGATCATGGCGATTCTGCCCGACTGGCGCGACGGTCACAGTTTCGCCTTTTACCTGCCCGCATATACGGTAACGCTTATGGGCCTGTCGTTGTTGATGACGCAGATCTGGTTGTTGACGCGGCGCAGCACGCTGGCGGCGGTATGGATGCACGGCGTGATTAACGCGATCGGTGGGATCGCCTTCAGCGCCCAGTTGTGGAATGGGGGCTGGTCGAGCAAGGCTAATCTGCTTCACTTCACCCTGGCGATCTGGATTGCGGCGCTGGCTCTCCACTTGCTGCGCGGCCATCATGGGCGTGGCTGAAACAGCCGCAATGAAAGGTGGCCCGCAATTTCTGGATTTCGCCCCGACCGGCTACAGCTCACTTGCCGCAGTTGTGCTATGCCAGTCAGCTTAAGACCGAGTGTCGGGTCTGAAGCGGAACCCGCCGCTCTGAAGTTCTAGCGGGAACGACGGGATTGTCCCGATTTTGTTGAAAAAGGCTGTTGAAAGGTCGAAGCCGAACTGATTCAATCTCCCGGCACCTTCGGGAGAAAGCCGATGATGGGCGAACGGACGGTGGCGCAGGACGCCTTATTTTATAGCTTCAACCTCGAGCGGCATGTGCCGGCGGAGCATATGCTGCGCTCTATAGACCGGTTCTTGGATCTGTCCGCCCTCCGCGAGCAACTGCGTCCCTATTATAGCGAGACGGGACGCCCCTCGATCGACCCGGAACTGCTGATCCGGATGCTGATCATCGGCTATTGCATGGGTATTCGTTCCGAGCGGCGCCTGTGCGAAGAGGTTCATCTCAATCTGGCCTATCGCTGGTTTTGCCGGCTCGGTCTCGAACGAGACGTGCCTGATCACTCCACCTTCTCGAAGAACCGTCACGGCCGCTTCCGCGACAGCGACCTGCTGCGTAAGCTTTTCGAGACAACTGTCGCGCGCTGCATAGCTGAGGGGCTCGTTGGCGGTGAAGGCTTCGCGACAGATGCCAGCCTGATCAAAGCAGATGCCAACAAGCAGCGCTCAGCCGGCATAGGCGAAGTCGTAGATTGGGAGGCGTTGGCGCCGACGCGCCGGTCTGTGCGCGAGTATCTCGACACGCTTGATGATGCAGCCTGGGGCGCGGCCAGTCCGGTCAAGCCGAAATTCGTCTCCCGGTCCGACCCAGCCGCGCAATGGACCGGCGCACACAAAGGCCATGCCTTCTTCGCCTATTCTACCAACTATCTGATCGATCTCGACCATGCCGTGATCGTCGATGTCGAACCGAGCAGGGCTATCCGCCAAGCCGAAGTCGGAGCCACGAGGACCATGATCGAGCGCACCGAGGAGCGCTTTGGTCTCTACCCCGAGCGACTGGCTGCCGACACCGCATACGGTTCGGCCGAGAACCTCGCCTGGCTCGTCCATGAGCGTGGCATAGAGCCCCACATCCCGGTGTTCGATCATTCAGACCGTCGCACCGACAGCTTCCAGCGTTCCAAGTTCCGCTATGATCACGACCGCGACCTCTACATCTGCCCAGAAGGCAAGGAGATGTATCGGCATCGAAGGGCCTATTCAACACCGCGTTCCGTCGTCGATAAGGACGGCTTCATGCGCTACCGGGCCAGCCAGCGGGATTGCGGGACCTGTGAACTCAAGGAACAATGCTGTCCCGGTCAGCCGGCCCGCAAAGTCGCGCGCTCGATCCACGAAGGTGCTCGTGATCTGGCGAGGGATTTGTCGCTAAGCGAGGCATATGTCACTTCCCGGCGCGAGCGGAAGAAGATCGAGATGCTGTTCGCGCATCTCAAGCGTATCCTGAAGCTAGACCGGCTTCGCCTTCGCGGTCCAAACGGAGCCCGAGATGAGTTCCTCCTCGCCGCCACCGCCCAGAACCTCCGCAAGCTGGCCAAGCTTCTTCCGATGCCGGTCCAGGCAGTTGCCGCCTGAGGCTGACGAACGCGGCGGCTGCGCTCAAGCTCTCCCCAGCTTCATCCTCAAACGCCCTTTTTCAACGCTATCTCCCGATCCCCGTCGTTCCTGGTAATTCGTGATTGGAAAAGTCAGTTTGCGTGAATGGCGGCAAATTTTTCTCAGATCCGGATTCAAAAAATGAGTACCGTGGAATGATTGCCTGAAACACCGCAATCCCGACTGATTTTGTCAGCATCGCGATCCGTTCGCGCAATTTTCCTCAAACCTTCTCTTGCGCCCGAACGGAAGCCGGCAAAAAGCGAGGCGCGAAACGCTGGCGCATGATGACCCTGTTGTTCGACACGGGGCAGTCGAGCGTTGGCAACAGAGCGGGGACATTGTTGTAGGCGGGATCGTGGCCGATCTCCCCCTTCATATACGCGTTCTTTACAAATCTTCCCATCGGTATTGCTTCTCCGAATCAGGATGTTAGTCTTGCTCCGCGTCGCGAAGGCGGCGCCGAGGCTTGAGAACCTCGCTTGGGAAGAAATGGACCCGCCATCGACGCGGCCGGGTGGCCGACGCGCATGTCCAAGCCGCTTGCGGCCAAAGGCGTCGGCGCATGTCTCAAGCATGTTCTCTACACCCGGCTCTTGCCGGCATCGCCTCGCCCTTTGCACGGAGGCCATGCCGATGGAGAATGCAGCACATAGTGGCGCAAATTGTGGGCCGAGATGTCGGCCGCAATAGGTGCCGCGCGCTTGCCGGTGGACGAACGCGACCCGTTGCCGCCTGATCATGATCGGGTCACAAGCCCGCGAGACCTGCTTGGCGCGCTGTATCGGGCCGAGCGTCCGGCCCTGCTGCGATTTCTAGCGCGTCGGACAGCGCATGACCGGGCCGAGGACATCGTCCAGCAGGTCTTCGCGCGTATGGCGGGGAAGACCGACGATCAATCTGCCGCGATCGCGTCGCCTGGCGCCTATCTCCGCCAGGCCGCCCGCAACCTTGTCCGCGACGAGGCGCGGGCCGCCGAGCGGACAAGCCTGCACCTCCACATGCCGGTCGAGGATGCGCCGGTGGCGAATGCCGATCCGATCGCGGCGCTCGAAGCCCGCGATCGGCTGGCGCGGATCGAGGCGGCGGTGCTACGGCTCAAGCCGCTGACCCGGCAGATTTTTCTCGCATGCCGTCTCGACGGCTATAGTTATGCTGAAATTGCCGAGCAGACCGGGCTGAGCATAAGGGGCGTCGAGAAGCAGATGAGTCGCGCGATCAAGCAACTGGGCAGGCACCTGCGCGATCATGACTGACGCCGAACCGCCCGCGATCCCGCGCAGCGTACATGATGCGGCTGGCGCGTGGCTCGCCCGTCGGCAGGCGGGTGCCGATCCGGATGGCGAAAAGGCCTTCCTGGCTTGGCTGGACGCCGATCCCCTACATCGAACGGCCTATGACGAGGCGGCGCGCGCCTGGCGCGACAGCAGGCTGCTGGCCGATAGTGCCGTGGGACAAACCCGCAAGCTCGTTCGCGTACCCTTTCTGATGCGCCACAGTACGCATGTGGGGGCCGTGAGCCTTGGTGTTGCCGCGATCCTGGGGGTGGGGACGGTCGCCATGGTCCGGCATGCCGGCTTCTTCGACCTCGTCTCAGCGGCCGACGCGGCTACCTATCGGACCACAGTCGGCGAGATTCGCACCGTTCGGTTGGCGGACGGCTCGACCCTGACGCTCGATACCTCCACCCTTGTTCGTGTCCGTTTCACGCCGGATCGCCGTCGGCTCGAACTGGCGGAGGGCCGAGCCCGTTTCAGCGTGGCGCAAGACCGCCGGTCGTTCACCGTCGCCGTTTCGGGCGGCGAGATCGTGGCGCACCAGACTGTGTTCGATGTCAGCGTGGTCGGAGCGGAGCCGACCGTGGCGGCAATCGAGGGCGACATCGCGTTGCAGAAGGAGGGCAGGGACGGCGGCGTTGCGACGCAATCGTTGGTCGCCGGCAAAGCGAGCAGCATGGGCGCGGACGCCGTGCCGCGTGCGCGCTCCTTGGCCGAAGCCCGTTGGGTGTCGGGCATGGTCGCGCTCGACAAGACGCCACTCGGAACCGCAGTGGCCGCCATCAACCGCTATAATCACAGGCAGGTGCAACTGGCTGAGCCCGGCCTTGCCAGTCTCTCGGTGACTGGTGCCTTCCGCGCGCGGGATCCCCAGCAGTTCGCACAGGCGATCGCGAGCATGTTCGGCCTTGTCGTCGATGCCTCGCATCCCGATCGTCTCATTCTGCATCCCGCGCGCAAAAAATTACCTGCCGCCCGAAAATAACTGTCGGGTGGATTTGCCTGCGGTCGTCTCCCGCACAACCCGCCCTTTAGCGGCCTGGGGGGAGACAGACGACAATGACGCAATTTGGGGACATACGGCTTTTTTCAGCGATCGCTACGGTCGCCTTGATGACCGGCACGGCGACGGGGGCTCAGCCGGCCGAGCAGATGGCAATCGACCTGCCTGCCCAACCGCTGGGCAGTTCACTCAAGGCGCTGGCGCTGCAGTCTCGCAGCACCATTCTCGCAGACGCGGACGTGATTGGGGATCATCCCGCGCCAGCGGTCCAGGGCCGCTTCACGGTCGAGGACACGCTGCGCCGGCTGGTCCAGGGAGCAGGGCTGACCTTCGACCGGGTCGATGGCGGCTATGTCGTTCGCACAGCACGCCGAGGCGGTGACAGGGAGGCTGGAAACGAAGGTCCGGGGATCATCGTTACGGGGAGCCGGATTCGCGGGGCACCGGGCGCCTCGCCGGTAACGATCCTGAGCGAAAACGCGATCCGGGATAGCGGCCTGGCGGACCTGGGCGAGCTAGCGCGCAGCCTGCCGCAAAGCTTTGGCGGCGGACAAAATCCCGGTGTCGGCTTCAACGTGCCGTCGAGCACGGGCGGCAATGTGGGTGGCGGATCGACCGTCAATTTGCGGGGCCTGGGCAGCGATGCGACGCTCACGATCCTCAATGGTCGGCGCGTGCCTTATGATTCGGCCCGACAGGGCGTCGATATTTCCGCGATTCCGCTAGCGGCGGTCGACCGGATCGAGATTGTCGCCGACGGTGCCTCCGCCATCTATGGATCCGACGCGGTCGGTGGTGTCGTCAACGTCATGCTCAAGCGCGATTATGACGGCGTCGAAACCCGGGCGCGGCTTGCTGGCGCGACCGACGGTGGCGATGTCGAGCAGCGCTACTCCATTCTCGTTGGAAGCCGTTGGCAGGGCGGCGGCGGGTTCGTGGCGTATGAATATAATCGCAACACCGCGCTCCTGACCAATCAACGCGATTATGCGCGGGTACGGCCCAACGTGACCATCCTGCCGGCCAGCCAGCGGCACGCGATCGTCGCCAGCGTCCACCAGGATATCACGGATACTCTGACGATCGAGGCGGATGCGCTCTATAATGATCGTGAGGGGGCGTTCACCTATCCGCTTAATGCAGCCGGGGACCTGGCCGTCAGCCGCACGCGGCAGACCTTCGACTCCAATATGCTCGCCCTCGCCAGCGCCGCGCGTCTGGCGCTTGGTCCCTGGCAGCTCAGCCTGTCGGGGACGTTCGGCAAGGGACGCACCTATTTTCAGGGCGACACTTTCCGGAACGACCAGTTCGCCAGCACCGCCTCCGGCCGCTACAACAACCAAACCGTCACCGGCGAAGTCGCCGCCGATGGCCCCTTGTTCGCGCTGCCGGGTGGCCCCGCGAAACTCGCGGTCGGGGCGGGCATCCGCGCCAATGATTTCGAGATTTTCCGGGGCGTTGGCAATATCAACAATGCCCGACCGTCGCAGGACAGTCGCTACGCCTTTGGCGAACTCAATCTGCCGCTCGTTGGTCCGGACATGGGCCTGCCGCTCATACACCGGCTGAACCTGAGCGCGGCGCTGCGCTACGAGCGCTACCGCCAGATCGGCGATATCGTCACGCCCAAGCTGGGCGTCATCTTTGCGCCCAACGACATCCTTGATCTCAAGGTGAGCTGGGGCAAGTCGTTCCGCGCGCCGAGCTTCATCCAGCTCTATTCGATCCAGCAGGCGCTGCTCTATCCGGTGACCACCTTTGGCGGGACGGGCTATCCGGCGGGATCGACGGCGCTCTATCTCACCGGTGGCAACAGCGACCTCAAGCCGGAGCGGGCGCGCAGTTGGTCCGGGACGCTGGCGCTGCATCCCCCCGCATGGCCCGGCGCGTCGCTGGAGGTCAGCTATTTTTCGACGCGCTATGTCAATCGGATCGTGACGCCGATCCCGATCGCCTCGCAGGCGCTCAGCAATCCGGCGAATGGCGGACAGGTCACCCTCTCGCCGACCGCCGCGCAACTGGCCGCTTTGATCTCAGGCGCCGACCAGTTTCTCAACGCCACGCCGTCTGCCTACGATCCTTCGAAGGTCGTGGCAATCATCGACAATAGCAACGTCAATGCCGGCCGCCAGAGCATAAGCGGGATCGACGTGCAGGCCCGCTATCAGACAGAGCTGGCAGACGGGCGATTGAGCCTGTCGGCCAGCGCGACCTATCTGGACAGCGAGCAGCAGATTTCAGCGGGTCAGCCGGTCCAGCAACTGGCGGGCACCCTGTTCAATCCACCGCACTGGCGTGGGCGCGGTACGGCCAGCTGGGACAAGGGGGGCCTGGGCCTGGCGGTCACCATCAGCCATATCGGCGGTGTCGATGATCAGCGCACGGCGTCTGCCGGGCGCGTCCGCGGCATGACCATAGCGGATGTCAGCGCGCGCTATCGGATCGCGGGCGGCCAGGGGCCGCTGGGCGGCGTCGAAGTGGGGCTCTCGATCCAGAATCTGTTCAACGTCGCGCCTGCCGTGATCGCGACCAGCCTCTATTATGACACGCCCTATGACTCGACCAACTATTCAGCGGTGGGTCGCTTCGTGGCGTTCGAACTGGTCAAGAAATGGTGAGGGTGGCGTTTGGGAAGACGGGCCTTTTTGGCGCGTGGGTGCTGATGCTCGCGCTTTCGTCTCCGGCACGAGCGCACTGCGCCGACCTGTTGCCGGGTGCGGCACAGCCGATGGGGCCGAAGCGATCGATCACGCCCCTCGATCTTGCGCGTTTGCGCGACATCGGTCGACCCGACGGCGCGCTGCTCGGCGGACCCAGCCCGCTGGCCGTCGCCCCGGACCAGACTCGCGTCGCCTTCCTTATCAGCCGGCCCGATCCAGCCTCGAACAGCATCTGCGTCGGGCTCGCGGTGATGGACCTCGTCGTCGACGCGCGACCGCGCCTTGTCGACCAGGGCGGCGAGATGATCCTGGCATCGGGCAATGTGCGCGGGCTGATCACGCCCATCGGCTATCCCTCAGTGGTAACGCCGTCCTGGTCCCCCGATGGCCGCTGGATCGCCTATCTGCGGCGGGACCAGGGCGTGACGCAGCTCTGGATCGCCCGTGCGGAGGGCGGCATGGCGCATCCGCTCACCCAGTCTCCCGTCGATATCGAGCAGTTCGCCTGGCGGGCCGATGGCAAGGCGCTCCTCTATGCGGCCCGGACCGGACAGCTGGCCGAGCGGGCCGCCGATGGCCGTGCAGCCCTGACCGGCTATCCCTATGACGACCGCTTCGTGCCGGCCATGAGCCCAGTCCCGTTGCCGATCGCTGCGACGCCCCTGTCCAGCTATGCGATCGATATCGCCAGTTTGGCCGTGCGCCCCGCCCGTGGCAATAACTCTATGGAGCTACCGCCCGACCGGCTGAACACGCCCGCGCCGCTGCCTGCCGCCGAGGCGGGCGATGGCCGCCGCGCCTGGACGGTGCATAGTAGCGAGAATATGCTCAGCCCCCTGCGGCTGCGGGCAAGCCTGGCGTCGGGTGATCCTGTCGCCTGCACCGATGCGGCCTGCCGCGGCAAATTCACCGGCCTGTGGTGGATGCCGCAAGGCGGTCCGCTCTTGTTCCTGCGGCGCGAAGGCTGGGACCTGGGCGATCTTGTCCTCTATCGCTGGCAGCCCGGGGCGGGCCAGCCGCGTGCGATCCTGCGCACGAGCGGGGTGCTCGATGGCTGCGTCCTAGCGCGGGAGCAACTCGTCTGCCTGTCGGAGAGCGCGACCGTGCCACGCCACATCGTGCGGATCGATCCACGGACGGGCCATGTCGTAACGCTCTATGTTCCCAATCCAGATTTTGCCGCGATCCGTTTCGGCAAGGTCCAGCGGCTCCGCTGGCGGACCGATCGCGGGCTCGAGGTGCGCGGCGACCTTGTCCTGCCACCCGGCCACAGGCCGGGCATGCACCATCCGCTCATCGTCACCACCTATTGGAGCAGTGGCTTCCTGCGCGGCGCGACAGGCAATGAATATCCGATCCATGTCTTCGCCGCGCGCGGCTTTGCCGTGCTCAGCCTGCATCGTCCGCCCTTCGTCGCCGAGGCCGATGCGGGCGTCACCGACGCGGACCGGCTGAATGCCGCCGCCACCGCGAACTGGGCCGAACGGCGCAGCCTGCACTCGGCGGTGATGGTCGGGGTGCAGCGCGTCATCGACCTGGGCGTCGCCGACCCGGCGCGCATCGGCATCACCGGATTGAGCGACGGGTCCAGTACGGTGGGCTTCGCGCTGATCAACAGCCGTCGCTTCGCTGCGGCAGCTGTCAGCACCTGCTGCCTTGAGCCATGGATGGTCAATGCGACATTCGGACCTGCCTTTGCCCGCATCATGCGCGGGCAGGGATGGCCTGCGGCGACCGCCGACGACCGTCGCTTCTGGGCGCCTGGATCGCTTATCCAGAATGCGGCGTCGATCGATACGCCCCTGCTCATGCAACTGGCGGACCGGGAATATCTCACCGCGATCGATGTCTATGCCGCGCTGCGCGAGCAGGGCAAGCCGGTCGACCTCTATGTGTTTCCGGACGAATATCATAATAAATGGCAGCCTGCGCATCGGCTCGCCATCTATGAACGCAATCTCGACTGGTTCGACTATTGGCTGCGCGACACGGTCGATCCGGACCCGCGCAAAGCGGCGCAATATGCACGGTGGCAAAGGCTCCGCGAAGAGCAGGGGAGGGCCAGCGGCGGTCAGGACCGGCCCGCGATCCAGGCCTCGACATCGGCAAGGCGCATGAGCCGGTGATAGTCGGTGCCACGCAGCGGGCCGCTTTCGCCCAGAGCGCGCTCGAGCGCGGGCACGTCGAGCATGCCCGCCGCGCGCAATCGGCCGTCGAGCAGCATATCGCGGATGGTCATCCGATTGGTGGTGTACAGGGCGGCGATATAGCCATCGGGGGAGCCTTTCGATCGGCGTTCGATGATGTCGGCCGGCAAGCGGGCGGCATAGGCCTTGCGGGCGATCATGCGATTGCGCCCGTTCTCGAACCACCACCAGCTCGGCACGCGCAGGCACGCCTCTACGACCGGTTGCGTGGCCAGCGGCGAGGCATGGCGCACCGGACTGTGCAGGTCGCTGGCCTCGGCCCATGTTTGCGCGGCGACGATCAGCGCGATGTGCGCGGCTGTCCCGGTCTCGGCCCCCTTGGGCGCCTGCAACCAGGGATGCCCGGCGATGATGGCTTGGTCGTTGACCATGTCCAACGCCAGATATTGGGTTTCGCCATGCCAGCGATAGGCGGGCGACCGGCGGAAAGCCCGTTTGATCGCTTGTGAAAAGACCGTCGCCGCACCGACCTGCGCGAGCGAGGCGATCGAGAGCGCTACCGCCCAGGCCTCGTGGAGCCGCCCGCCGCGCACCAGCGCATCGGTCACCGGGGCGACCGACTGCAGCGCGCAGAAGACATTGTCGCCCGCGCCGCCATCGATCGACAGATCGGCGCCGGATGTCGCAATCGCTTGCCCCAGGAGCGCATTGGTGCCCTGCATGAAGCTGCGGGCCACGGGGTTCGGCAATCCCACCGCATGGGAGAGGCTGATATCGACCAGCCCGACGTCCCATTCCGCTTCGAGGATCGCGGCGCCAAGATGGTTCGCCACAGCGCCCGCATAGCCTCGTTCGTCGCCATTTCCGCCATGACTGGACAGGTTGAAGCATGCGAAGGCACCGCCCTGGCTGGCGAGCGTTGCGGCCAGTATCGAGGAATCGAGACCGCCCGAGAGCATGAGGAGCACGCGCTCGGCATCGCCACGGCTGGCGCGGACGGCCGCCGTGACCGCCCGGCGCAGGGCATCCGCCGCCTCGTCGCGATCGCTGGCCCAATGGCGGCGGCCGCCATGGTCCCACGGCGTCCAGGCCTGTGTCACCGCGATGGTGCCGTCGCCGATCCGCATGCAAGTCCCGCCTTGCAGTTCCGTCACGCCCGACAGGCATGTCGTCGCCGAGGCTATATTCTGGAACGCCAGCCGATGGGCGATCGCGCCCCAGTCGAGGCCGGACGGCATCCACCCCGCCAAGGCGAGAAGCGTGAGGTCGGACGCGATCAAGCTCAGCCCATCGCGTTGCGTGTAGAGGCAGGGGAGGCGGCCGAATGGCGCGCGCACGATCTCCAGGGTGGCGGGACCATCGCGCAGGATCGCGACATAATGGCCCCAATAGTCCCGCATAAGCTTGTGTGGGCGCATGGGTGCCGCCGTGTTGCTTTTGAAATGCGCGCGGTCGCTGGTCCCCCGCTGGAAGATATCCCCCAGCACCCATTCGCCATCGCGCGCCATTTTGGCCGGCGTGAGGCCCGGCGTCGTCGCAACCAGCAGCCCGGCATCGTCGATGACGATGGCAAGGTCCGTCCGATCGGCGATCGCCGCCCTGATCCAGGCCGGGATCGGCGCCGGGTCCGCCATGCTGCTGGCAAGGATGAGATAGGCTTCCATCACACCCGCCTGATCGGGGTGAAGGGCCGCACATGGTCGGGCGCGTCGTTGAGGACGGTGCCGGCCAATTCGATCCAGCAATGCGCTTGAAACGGATTGAGCTTGACGCCCAGCACCAGCGTGGGGCGCGCGCCGCGCTTGGTCAGCGCGGCCATGAGCGCCATCGATGTGGGGAGGCACTGGTCGCGCGCGGACAGGATCAGCCCGGCACGGCGGTGCGCCTCGGCCAGCCGTGCGATCGTGGCTGGTGCCGGACCCAGTTTCGAGGCAGGCGCGTCCTTGCGCCGGGCGAGCCTGTCGATATTGGCGGCCAGCGGGCGATAGCGGACGCGCAAGGTCCAATGCACCCGAGCGACCAGCGCGCTGGCTATGGCCAGCAGCGAAGGGCGGGCGGGGGGCTCTAATGGCGGTGGCAGGATTGGCCCTGGCGATGCGGCAGGGCAGGGACTCGGCCGCCCGCCTTCTGGACAAGGTATGATCAGGCCCCTCTCGACCAGTATCGCCAGCGCGGGATCGGCGGCGCCCGTGTCGAGCAGCGCCTGGAACGCCCTGTCAAGCGGCCCGCCCAGGCCGAAATAGCGGTCAGCCTGCAGGTCGAGAAACAGCGTTCGGTTATCGATCCGGCAGAAGCTCAAGCCGGTGCGGAGCCTATAGCCAGCCATGGGAGATGCCCGACACAATGGCGCGCGGCCGAAGCCGCGCGCCACCGCATCAATCGTCCGACAGGCCGGTGAGTTCCTGGTTCAGGCCGACATCGCCGGCGATGCCGCCCGGTCCCTTGGTCTCGATGCTTGCGGTCCCGAGGTCGATCAGAGTGTCTTCGCGTTCCATGATGGACTCCTTCTGTCATGCTGCGACATGCAGCCATGGCAGTGTAGGAAGCCCGTTTCGCTATCCGAATTTTATACCGATTCTATATCGATATTGTTTGGCTGGCAGGTTGGACGACGGGGTCATTCGACCCGATAGACCGCCCGTACGATGGCGGCCGCGGCCCGACGTCGACGGCGATGATAGACCAGGATCAGGCGGCGTAGCCGGTCGCGCTCGCCATGGGCGGCGGCGGACGCAATCGCCGTCAGTTCCGCCTCGATATCGTCGAGCAGATGCGTCTCGACCGAGCGGACCGCATGAAGGCGCGCATTGAGCCGGTCGATGGCGCGGCGATGTTCGCCATTCGCCGACCGGCTGGCGATTGCCAGGAAGATCGCGCCGGTGCGATCGGCGATCGATGGCAACTCTTCCCTGGCGGTCGGCATGATCACGGTCGTCACGCCGGGCCATGCGCGGATCGCAAGCCCCAGCAATTGCGCCGACCAGTCGTAGCGATCCTTCAGGGCGGGTTCGTCCAGGGCGGGAATATAAAAGCCGCCGCTCGTGCGCGTTTCGACCAGGCCTTCCCCGGTCAGCAGATGGAGCGCGTCGCGGACCGGCGTTACGCTCGACGACAGCGGCGCGGCGAGCACCGCCGGGTCCAAACGGTCGCCGGGCCGATAGTCGCGGCGCATGATGCGCTGGCGTAGCGCGTCATGGACACGTTCGACGGTCGGGCCCGCATTCATGATGCCGCCTGTTGGTCATGCGCATGGGCATCGACCACCGCCTGCTGGTCGGGACGCAGCGCATCGATCGCGCCCAGCGGCGCCTCGCCATGGTCGCCCAGCAGGATGGAGGGACATTGGCCCTCATAATTGCCAAGATTGGGCCGGTGCTGGCGATAGCCGACCAGCGCCGCCAGCGCCGGTGGAAAGGTCCGGGCGATCGCCGGGGGATAAGCCAGCCAGGGATTTTCATAAGGTTTGAGCCAGCCGAGCGCATAGCCCACGACAAGGCCGCGCCGGACCGTGTTGGTGATGTTGGCGCCCGCGCCGTGCAGGGTCGAGCCCAGCAAAAGAAGCGCCGCGCCCGGCGCCATTTCGGCAGGCAACGGTGCCTCTGGAGGTTCGGCGTCCAGCGCGTTGCCGCCATGACTGCGCGGCCAAAGCAGGGTCGCGCCATTGTCCGGCGTGAACGGCGTCAGCGGCCACATCACATTGACCAGATATTCGATATCGCCGACCGGTCCGCGCCACATGTCCTGGTCGCGGTGCGGCAGTTGGGCCGGGGCGCCGGGATGGATCGCGATCGCCTGGGTCGTGTTCAGCTGGATACAGTCGCACCAGGGCGACAGGATCGTTTCGACGATGCCGAGTATCAGTGCATGCTGGACCAGCGCCCTGGCATGGTCGGACCGGATCAGGAGCCGACCGAAGCGCTTCGTGGTTTCGCCATAGAAATGGCCCTGCCCAAAGGGCGTGCGGGCGAAATCCCCGGCCAGATCGTCGTCGAGCGCCGTGATGGCCGCGGCCGGCAGGGCATCCGAGACGAGGCAATAGCCTTGCGTCATGAGTTCGGTCGCGTGGCGTGCGATCGCTTGGGTGAGAGTGATGGAGACGGTCATGGCGGCGTCTCCTTCAGGCGGCGACGCGCTGGTGGATGCGCAGCGGCGACGCAACAATGCCGCGCTCAATCAGCAACGCCTTTGTGTCCGACGCAATGTCGATGCGAACTGCGCCGAGCATGGTCCCGTTGATCCTGCGCGGCAGGCCAAGCGGCGCGCAGCGCCAGCCAAAGGCAAGGATCTGCTGCAACCAGCCCATCTCGGCAATGGCGCTATAGGCGGTGATGCCGTGTGCCAGGCCATGGTCGACCAGGGCGGTCACCAGCGTATCGCGGACATGCCGCCGCTCCGCCGCCCGCAGGCGGCGATCCAGGCAGAAGCGGGTGATTTCCTGAATATCCGGTGCCTGCGGCGGTGCCTGCTCACACAGGTCAGGATAGAAATCGCCCAATATATGCGGGCGTGTCGTTGGCAGCAGTCTCGCCGATCCCAGATGGGTGCCGTCGGAATCGGCCAGGATCAGATAGGTCGCATGCGCGTCGTCATACTGGTCGATCTCATAGGTGTCGGCGAGCACCGGCACGTCCCATTTGAGCAGGTCGACGAAGACGGATTTGCGGGCGGCGAACATCGAACGCAGGACGGCGTCCGAGGCCGGCCGCGCGGCGGTTTGACGGATATGCAGCATGATAAGGGCTCCCTGACCGTGATCGGTCCAGGGTCGCCCCGTGGCGGGTCAGGCCGCTATTCCGGAAAAGGGTAATATCGCCGACGGAAAATATCCGAGAAGGTCAGTGTTCCGTCGAAGAGCGTCAGGATCACCAGATATGTCCGCTTGTTCACGCCATAGCGCTCGCAAGCCTGCTTGATATGGCGGGCCACTGTCTCTTCGCCCACGTTCAGGATCAGGCTGATCTCCCAGTCGCTCTTGCCGCGGGCGACCCAGAGCACACAGTCCCGCTGCCGGTCGGTGAGCATCGGGCGCGGCAGTGTCTGCCCCAAGCTACCGATCGACCAGAGTCGCCGGGCACCCTCGAAGGCGAACAGGCCCGCAACCTCTGCCAGCGGCAGCATGTCATGCGGCATCGGTCGGCCAGCTTCATTCGCGAACGAGCAGGAGCCGCGCGCTTCGCCGGGCACATGGACCGCCGGCACCGTGAAACCATCGCCGATGCCCTGTGCGCGACCCAATGCCAATATGCGGCGATCGCGGCCGGACAGCGGGATCATCTCCGCCATGTGCGACCAGGAAAAGCCGACGCGCGCCACATGGCTCGCGCGGTGAACCGGATCGGTCACACCCAGGGCATGGCGATGATAATAATCGGCCCATTGCGTCGGATAATTATGCAGGTGGATCGCCCCGCCGCTGACCCTGGCGAGGTCGACATGATGCGTCAGGGCAAAATATTGGAAGCCGAGCTGATCCGTCAGCCCCTTCATCGCCGCAGCGAAGTCATCGCCATTCGCCACGGCGTCCACGACGCGTCTGAACTGCGTCGCCATATTGGACAATCTCATAAGACGATGTCGCGATCACCGGCGGTGTCTCAAGTCACCGCGCGTCCGGCGGTCGCCCTTTCCCGACCTATCGGGCCAGGCGCTGGTGTCTCATGTCAGCACCCGACGACTCCTGTAACAAAAATGTCATATCATAACGGCTTCTATGGAAAAAGACCGGCGCTGGCCCTGTCGTGCGCACGACGCTTCCATGGCGATCCCATCGTCTGGAGGCTATGGTGTGCTCGTCGCTTGCTCGGCAGCGGCAGGGACAGCCGGTGAATTTGCCGACCGGCGAACGCCCTTCGATCGATTGGCGGGATGCCGCGGGCTATGCGCGACTGCGTGGGATCGACCGGGCCGGCCTCATGTGGGAATGGCTGCGCCGCGATCCCGATTATATCGCCTGGCATGTGCGGGCTAGCACGGCCACGCGCGGCACCGATTCCGAGCCTCTCCTTTGGGGGCTGCACTTTCGCCGAGCATCCGAGCCGCGCAGCGCCCGAGGCCCGGATCATCTGGCATGCCGATTTCGACCCGGGGACGATGGCCGTCGCCGCCATCCCCGCGGATCCGGCCGATCCCGACAGCCTGGATCTCGACTGCATCGCCCCCTGGCTCGCTGTCGCCATCGGCAGGGAGGGACGCGAACATGCCGTCCTGTCCGACGGTTGGCATCATATCCGCTTCGACATCGAGGAAGGGCGGCTGACAGGACAGCAAGCCGTCCTGCTGCATTTCCGATTACAGGGCATCCTGTCTTCGCAGCGACGCGTATTGCCGCTGCGCCGGTTTCTCGACCTGTGTCGCAGGCGGCAATTCTCGCGCTCGCTGTTTCCCCCCGATCCGCAGATCGCACGGCTGGTCGATATGCTGCGCGTCCATGATGCGCTCGGGCAGGGGGCTAGCCAGCGCGACATCGGTGCCGCCCTGTTCGGGGACGCGCGCGTGGCGCAGGACTGGACGGGATCGTCCGATTCGCTGCGGTCGAGGGTGCGTCGGCTGGTGCGCGAGGCTGGCGCCATGGCGCGTGGCGGCTGGCGGCAATTGATGGGGCGGAGGGGGTGATTTGCCGTTTCGCCGCGTGACATCGGCGACGCCTCCCGTGTGACGATAGGGCTGGCGCCTCGCGCCGGTGAAGCGGCGCGACCGCGCTCTACGGCGCGAAGCCAGGCTTCTCGCCGCCGAGCCCCGTTGCCGGGTCTCGGCCTGCCGGTGACGATCGCTGGCGCGGGTCAGCGCTGCTGACCCTTGCGGTCGCCGCTTGCGCGGCGGCGCTGCTGGTGGCCTCTCCGGTGGCGCGGAAATGGTATGGTCAAGGCCCAAATGGCTACCTTTGACCAGTGCGGGTTCTGATCGGCTTGTGGGACTTTCCCGCCATTCGCGTATGTAGGGAGAACGTCGGCATTCGCTGACAGCGGCCATTCCCGACCTTGCAAATTACCGAACGGCATTCACACCCGTTAATGCCATTTGGCAACGCCGTCGTTACCTCCGTTGGAGATACGGTGTCCGACGCATTCGGCCATCGGCAAGCTCCTTTACGTGCACCCGCTATAACCCTCCGTAAGCAAATGTTGCTGTGCAGCATGCAAACCTTGTCGAAGTCTGGGGCTGTTTGATAATAGGCCGAACGTAAAAATCGGGGTGTAAGAAATTGGCTAGCGGGCAGTTTGGTTTGCGGCAAGCCGCCGCATGGGTGGGCGAGATCGTTGGCCCGGACAGGGGCTATGTCAATGTCGGCATCGTCTACACGCTCGCCATCACGCTTCTTTCTTTGGCGACGCCGATTTCTGTCCAGCTACTCATCAATTCGGTGGCACGTACGGCGCTGGTCGCACCGCTGTGGATACTGTCAGGCGTTGTGCTGGTGCTCCTGCTGCTGGTGGCGTGCCTCAGCGCGCTACGCCTCTACCTGCTGACCATGTTCGAACGCCGCCTGTTTGCGCGGGTGGTCGCTGAAGTCACGGTGCGGGCAGTCCATGCGCAGAACCCGTTCTTCGCCGATGAAAGCCGGGGCAGCCTGTTCAACCGCTACTTCGACATGGTTGTCGTCCAGAAATCGGTGCCAAGCCTTGTCATCGGCGCGTTCACCATCGTCCTCCAGGGTGCGGTGGGGCTGGTGGTTACGAGTTTTTACCACCCCTTCTTCCTTGCCTTCAACATCATTCTGGTGGTGACCTGCCTTTTGATCTGGATGCTGTGGCGCCACGGGGCAATCACGGGCGCCGTCGGGGTATCCCATGCCAAACATGAAGCCGCTCAATGGCTGGAGAGCGTCGGCGCATCCAACGGCTTCTACAAATCGGCCCGGCATCTGAACTTCGCGATGGATCGCTCGGAAGCGGTGACGGCGAACTATATCCGCGCCCATCGCCGTTATTTCCGCTATAGTTTTGCGCAGGCTCTGGCCTATTTCCTGGTCTATGCCTTTGCCGCTTCAGCCCTGCTGGCGCTCGGCGGGAACCTCATCCTCGCAGGACAGCTGTCAATCGGGCAACTTGTCGCGGCAGAGCTCATCCTGTCCGGGGTCTTCTATGGCATTGCCCAGCTTGGCTGGTATCTCGATACATTCTACGATCTGGTCGCCAGCTCGGAAGAACTGTCGCAAATCTTCGCGATCCCGCAGGAGCCTGTGGGTCTGAGCGGTCAAGCGCCACCCGACGGATCGGTCCGCTTCCGCAACGTTGAACTGGCCGGGTCGCGCTTCGACTTCGCGATCGACAGCGGAGAGCAGGCCGTCGTTGCGGCTGAACCGGGCGTCGAAAATCAGATTGCGCTACTGCTCAAGCGCCACGTCAATCCCGATCGCGGACTGCTAACGATCGGCGGCAGCGATCTTGGCAGCTTCGATATGTATCTGTTGCGGTCGGAGGTCGTGGTGCTCAACCGGCCCACCATCGTGGATGTCACTATTCGCGAATATCTGACCATGGCGGCTGGAGGCAATGCGGACAGCGCCATAACCATGAAGGTGCTGGATGTCGTGGGCTTGGCGACGCGCATTTCCAGTCTCTCCAGCGGCCTTGATACACGATTGGCAAGTTCAGGATCACCGCTCTCCATCGTCGAAGTCATGCAGCTTAAGGTCGCAGCCGCGCTGATCAGCCGTCCCAAGGTACTGCTGTTGTCCCAACTGTACGACATGATGCCCGCCGGCGCGCTCCACGCGACACTGCGGATGCTGCGTGAACGGGGGACGACGGTCCTGCTGTTCACCGGACGACCCGAGGCGACGGATCTCGACAGCTCATTATGGCTGGGCACGCAAACGCAGCGTCAGTTCGAGGACAAGGCGGCGCTGTCGCAGTTCCTTGCCGAGAGGGAGATTCAGCCGTGACGATCAACGCTACGCAACTGACGCACTTCCGCTCGCTTGCCGGGCTGAACCCGCCACGCGTCGTCATCGTGGTGGCCTGGCTCATTATAGTGGGGATTTTCCTAGCCGTCGCGATCCTTTTTGTACCCTGGCGGCAGACGGCGCAGGGCGGCGGCCAGGTCACGTCGCTTGATCCGAGCGACCGGCTGCAACAGGTGTCGTCGATGGTGGAGGGCCGTGTGGACCGTTTCTTCGTTCAGGACGGCCAGTTGGTGAAAGCGGGTGATCCGATCGTGAAGGTGGTCGATGTCGATCCGAATTTCCTAGAGCGTTTGGCCGCGGAAAAGGCGGAGGTGGAGGCGCAGATCGCGGCAATTGAACAGGCTCGCGCTGTTGCCTCGATCGACGTGGGTCGCACCTCGCAGCTCTTTGCGGAGGGGTTGGCCGCGCGGCGTGATTATGAGCAGACACAGATTAAAGTCGCCGATGCCAACGCCAAGCTGGCCGAAGCGCGCGCCAAGTTGAAGCAGATCGAGGTCAAACAGATGCGGCAGTCGGCGCAAGTGGTCACAGCGCCGCGTGACGGGCGTATCCAGGATCTCAATGCTGCTGCAGGTGGAGCCTTGATTTCCGCCGGCACTGTCCTCGCGACCGTCGCGCCCGAACGGATCGAGCGGGCGGTGGAACTGTTCGTTGACGGGCGGGATATCCCGCTGGTTGACAAGGGGCGTCCGGTGCGGCTGGAGTTTGAAGGCTTCCCAGCATTCCAGTTCAGCGGGTGGCCAGCTTTTGCCGTCGGCATCTATGATGGCCAGGTTCGTTCCGTGGACCCCACGCCGCGCGCCGACGGGCTGTTCCGCGTGCTGGTCGAACCGATGCCGGGCAAGCCCGCATGGCCCGCACGTCGCTTCGTGCGCCAGGGCGGCAAGGTATTGGGCTGGATCCAGGGCGACAATGTCACCGTCGGATATGAACTATGGCGCCAGCTCAACGATTTCCCATTGAACTTCGGGCAGGATCAGGTCGCTCATAAAGCACAGGATAAATCGGACAAAAGCTCGGTCGAAAAGAAAAAGAAGTGACGATGCGGACCGTGATCAGCGTCGTTTTGCTGGCGAGCGCTCCCCCGGCCTTTACGGCTGAGGCGCAGGACGCTGTGTCGAACGCTTCTGCTCCAGCGATCAGCGGCACGCTGACGTTGCAGGAGGTGCTGCAATCTTCGGCCCGTGCCGCACCCGACATCATCGCGGCGCTGGCGCGCAACCGGCAAGCGGAGGCTCGAGCGCTGACCGCGCAGGGCGCGTTCGACACGGTCTTCGCCGTCGAAGGACGCAGCCGCGTACAGGGCTATTATGACGGCACCGAAATCGCGAGCAAGGCCGAGCAGCCGCTGAGCGACAATGGCGGCTATCTCTACGGCCAGTACCGCGCGTCGCGCGGCGATTTTCCCGTCTATGAAGACAAATCCTACACGAATCGCCTAGGCGAATTGAAGGTCGGGGCGCTCTATTCGCTGCTCCGCGACCGGTTGGTCGATGCGCGACGTTCGGAATTTCGGCTGGCGAGCAACGATATCGACATCGCCCGGTTCGAGGCCAAGGCGACGGGCATCGGCGTCCAGGCGCGCGCGGTGGAAGCTTATCAGAAGTGGGTCGGCGCCGGACTGAAGCTCAAAGCCTATGAGGCACTACTTGCGCTGGCAGATGGGCGCACCAACGGCATCGAGCGTCAGGTGCAGCTTGGGGCCAAACCCGATATCCTGCTTACCGAGAACGACGTGAATCTCGTCAGGCGACAGGCTTATGTCCTAGAAGCGCGGCAGGATTTTCGGGCCGCCGCCGTCAAACTGTCGCTCTATTACCGCAACGCGGAGGGCGCGCCGATCGTCGTTGATGAAACGCGGCTGCCAATCGACGCTACCGCGCTGGATGGGATCAGGACGGGGGCCGCCTTCAACCTGGAGGGCCGTCCCGACTTCGCCATCATGCTGGAGGAAATCGACAAGGCGACCGTCAAGCTTGCTCTTGCCCGCAACGACATACTGCCGCGGCTCGACGTTGGGGGGGAGATCGCCAAGGACGTCGGCCCAACGGGTCTGGGCGGGCGGAGTCGCACGCCGCTTGAGATGATCGTCGGCGTGACCCTCAAGATACCGCTGCAAAACCGCAAGGCGAAGGGTAAGCTGGCCGAAACCCAGGCGAAGATCGACGAATTGACGGTCAAGCAGCAGTTTCTAGCTGAAAAGATCCGGGCTGAAGTGACTGCGATCGGTCTGGAGGTCGAAACAGCAAACCAGTTGGTCGTAACCTCGGGGAAAGAATGGGCGCTGGCGCAGCGCTTGGCCGCAGCCGAACGTCGCCGTTTCGAGCTGGGATCGAGTGACTTCTTCCTCGTCAATCAGCGCGAGGAAAGCGCAACTAATGCCGAGATTAAGCTCATCGAGGCGCAGGCCCGCATTGCCGCTGCGAAAGCCGAGCTCGCCGCCGCAACGGCCGATGAAGACGCGCTCGGCCTCACCCCATCGTAATACCAGATTGATCTGGCCCCCTACTCAAGGCGTCAATTCTAATGTTCAAAAGGCAGCTTTTGTCGAGAGCGGCCGTCGGGACTCATTTAACGAACAGCGTTAGTTGGTCGGTTCCCGCCGAAACGGCGGCACGGTGAACGACTGATTTCAGGATCGCAAAGAGGATGCCGAAAGGTTCGCAACTGGGCGGGGAGCAAACGCCTCGCGCCGGTGAAGCGGCGCGACCGCGCTTTACGGCTCGAAGCCAGGCTTCTCGCCGCCGAGCCCCGTCGGCGGGTCTCGGCCTGGCGGTGACAATCGGCTGTCGGGGGCAGCGTCCGCTGACCTGATGGAGCGGGGCTGAGGACGCACACTGCCGGACGGCTGCGCAGCCGGCCAGGGTGCGGCGCCCGATGGCGGCCCCGCAGGCACGCCGGCCTCTCGGTCGGGCGGTGCGCCCGGTTTCGCGAGGCTGGCGACAAGTGCCGCCTTGGCCTGCGAATCCCGACCCTGCACCGCTGACCCGACCGCGCCGGCCGGGGGCCATTCTTTCGTTGGCGGCGGCTCCGCCGCCGGGAAGTGCTGCGGTCGCCGCTTGCGCGGCGGCGCTGTTGGTGGCCTCTCCCGGTGGCGCGGGAGTGGGCGGCGCTCCCTGCTAGGCCCGCTCGCGTCCCCGGCAAGCCGGGCTGCGCCCGGCTCCTTCACTGACGTTGCGGCCCTTTGGGTGCCGACGCCGCTCAAGCGGTCCTCTCCGGTTCGCATCTTGCCGCCCACCCCCGCTTCCGGGGGAGGCCATGGTGGTTTTGGGGCGGTGCAGGAGGTGAATGATGCGTGCTCCCACGACCGTCCGCGCGCGCGGCAAGGGCAAGAAACCCAAGGCGTCCGACGGCGGAACCCCCATTGCTGCGACGGCCCGGACGGAGTCCGAAACGGCGCGCACGAACCTTTATGACGTGGTGACGGCGCGGATTATCGCCGAACTGGAGGCGGGCCGCTTTCCGTGGGTTCAGCCTTGGGGGTGTCCCGATGGTGATGGCAGCGCGGTCAGCCCCGGCCTGCCGCGAAACGCTCTGACTGCGCGCCGTTACTCTGGCGTGAACGTCCTTATCCTGTGGGGCGCAGTCATTGAACAGGGCTATCCCTCGCAGGGGTGGCTTACCTTCAAACAGGCGCTTGAGGCAGGCGGCTGCGTCCGCAAGGGCGAGCGCGGCACCACCGTCGTCTATGCTGACCGCTTCACCCCCGAGGCCGAGAAAGTGCGCGCCGTCGAAACCGGCAGCGACGCGAAGTCCATTCCCTTCCTGAAACGCTTCACCGTGTTCAACGTCGCGCAGTGCGAGGGATTGCGCCCCGGCCTCGCGCCCGATCCGGCCCCCTTGCCGGAACGCCAGATCGTGCCCGTCGCCGAGGAAGTGATCGCCGCAAGCGGCATCGAGTTCCGCGTCGGCGGCAATCGCGCCTATTATGTCCCCGCGCAGGATTATGTGCAGGTGCCGCCGCAACCGGCCTTTTTCGAGCAGATCAACTATTATCGGACCTGCCTGCACGAACTTTGTCACGGCAGCGGCCACCCGTCCCGGTTAAACCGCAATCTCGTCACCAGCTTCGGATCGAAGGATTATGCCCGCGAGGAATTGATTGCCGAAATGGGTTCGGCCTTTCTCTGCGCGGCGCTCGGCATCGTCCCGACCGTCCGTCATGCCGACTATCTCGGCAGTTGGCTGGAGGTGCTGCGCGAGGACAACCGCGCGATCTTCCGCGCCGCCAGTGCCGCCAGCAAGGCCGCCGACTGGCTGCTGGCGCGGCACGCCGCCGCGCAGGTCGAAGCGGTTCAGGCCGAGGCCACCCAAGGCGACACTTCCCGCGATGAGACCGGCGAACGCCAAGCTCCGCAGGACGGAAGGCTCTCGGCATGATCCTTCTGACCCCCGAACTTCACGCCGTGCTGCGCGTGAATGCCGCAGCGCACCGTGATGCGATGCAAACCGGCACCCACGAACCGGACCCCGCGCCGGTCGTCAAATTCTTCAACCCGCTGGGCGCGGCGACATGGCTGGCGACCGAGCTGTATGATGATGGCGTCGCAGGGGAGTCACACGCCTCCCTGCGACTGTTCGGACTGGCCGACCTCGGTTTCGGCTGTCCCGAACTGGGCTGTTTCAGCCTGTCCGAACTGGCGGGCATCCGCCTGTCGTTCGGCTTGCAGATCGAGCGCGATATCGGATTTTCGACGACCGTCAGCCTGTCGGTCTGGGCCGACACCGCGCGCCGCACCGGGTCGATCAGCCAAGCCCAATCCATCATCTGGCGCATCGAGTCCGCGCCGGTTCCCGAGCTTCCGACCGATCCCGAGCAAGGGAAAGGCGGATGACGCGCGGCGCGTCCCGTCGCAAGCCTCGCCGGGGAGGTCAACGACCCCGGCAACCGGTCCCGACGCGGCGAAACCGCGAATCCCGTGGCGACGGGACCGGCACTCACAAGGAGTAGACCCATGAAACTCGATTTTATCCCGCTCGACAAGCTGGTCGTGAGCAAGGCCAATATGCGCTACGGCAAAAAGGCCCCGGACGTGTCCGACATCCTGCCGACCGTCCGCAGCCGTGGCGTCATCCAGCCGGTCATCGTCCGTCCCAATTGCGCGCCCGATGGCTATGAGATCGTTGCCGGAAGCCGCCGCTTCCACGCCGCGAAGATCGTTGCCGAGGAACGGCGCGCGGCGGGCGATATGACGCCGGAACCCCAAGACTCCATGCTGCCGTGCGCGATACTAGACGAGGGCGACGATGCCGCCGCCATCGAGGCGTCGATGATCGAGAACATGGCACGACTCGACCCCGACGAGGTGACGCAATGGGAGACTTTCACGCGCCTCGTCCGCGAAGGCCGCAAGGTGGAAGACATCTCCGCGACGTTCGGATTGCCCGACCTCACCGTCAAACGGGTGCTGGCGCTCGGCAATCTGCTCCCCGCCATCCGCGACCTCTATCGCAGGGAACAGATCGACGCGGCGACCGTGCGCCATCTGACGATGGCGTCCAAGAGCCAGCAAAAGGCATGGCTGGCACTCGCCGACGACGAGAATGCCTATCTGCCGACCGGCCACCAGTTGAAATCATGGCTGCTGGGCGGGCAGTCGATCCCGGTGAAACATGCACTGTTCGACATGGAGGCAAGCGGGCTTGCGACAATCGCCGACCTGTTCGGCGAGGACCATTATGTCGCCGATGCCGATGCTTTCTGGACGGCGCAGAATGCGGAGATCGAGGCACGCCGCGCCGCCTATGTCGAGCAAGGCTGGGCCGACGCGATCATCGTGCCACCCACGACACATTTCTCGACATGGGAATATGAGAAGGCAGGCAAGCGCAAGGGCGGGCGCGTCTATATCGACGTGCGCGCGACCGGCGAGGTGATCGTCCATGAAGGCTATGTCTCCGGCAAGGAAGCCCGCCGGATCGCCAAGGCCGAGGGGTCCGAGAACGGGACCGGGACCGGCCAGAAAGCGGTGCGGCCCGAGGTGACATCGACGATGCAGACCTATATCGACCTGCATCGCCATGCCGCCGTCCGCGCCGCACTCACCGGCCATCCGGCGGTCGCGCTGCGCTTGATGGTGGCCCATGCCATCGGCGGTTCGCACCTCTGGCGCGTCACGCCCGAGCCGCAGTCAACCCGCAACGACGAGGTACGCGACAGCCTCGACAACAGCCAAGCCGAGGCGGATTTCGACGAGCGCCGCCGCGCGGTGCTGGCGGTTCTCGGCTTCTGTCCCGAGGAGCCGACCGTGACTGGAGGCAATGGCGACGCTGCTTGGGAGGCACGTGACTCCCAGCAGGGTGTCGTCGGCATCTTCCAGCGTCTGCTCGACCTTCCCGATGCGGTCGTCATGGAGGTGATCGCCATCGTCATGGGCGAAACGCTGGCGTCCGGCAGCGCCGCCGTCGAGGCGGTGGGCATGGAGATCGGCGTCGATATGGCCCGCTGCTGGCAGGCCGACGACGCCTTTTTCTCGCTTGTCCGCGACCGGGAAGTGCTGACCCGGATTGTCGCCGAGGTGGCGGGCGAAACCGTCGCCAGCGCCAACCGGCAAGAAAAGACAAAGACCCTGAAACGCATCGTCCGCGATCATCTGGACGGCACCAACGGGCGCGACCGGCGCGAAAGCTGGGTGCCGCGCTGGATGACGTTCCCGCCCGCCGCCTATACGGCGCGCGGCGGGGTCGGCCCGGTCGCGGCCCATGCCAAGGCGCAGGCCGCGCGCGAGATCGAGCGACCGACGCCGGGTGACGACGAGCCTGATCCGGCCGCACCCGGCGCGGTAATGGTCCTGCCGGTCGAAGGGAGTGCCGTGGCTCCCTTCAACGGAGACGAGGCCGACCGCCTTGCCGCCTGATCCTTTGCGGGCGGCGGAAAACCGCCGCCCGCATCCTTCAATTGTCGAAATTCGGCCGCGCGCCCTCGCCTTGCGGGCTCGGGCGCGCGGGAAAGGAGACCATCATGGCCGACCGCACATCCGCGAGCATCACCATCGGCGGCACCCTGCCGCGATCCCTGCTGCCCGACCTTGCCGCTCTCGTTCAGGCAGAGGGACTGTCCACCGAATGGGACGGCGAACCCTTCAGCCTTGCGATGTTTTGCGAGGGCGTGCCGCTTGAACTCATGGCGCATGAAGTGGCCTGGGGCCGGTTCGAGCAACTCGAAAGCTGGTGCGTCGAGCATGGCCTGCCCTTCGCGCGCTGGTCGGGCGCCTATTGTGGCCAATGGGGCGCCGAGCGCGCCGTGTTCACCGGCGCGGGCGAGGTGCAGTCCTATGCCGCCGACGAGGACGATTATCTCCTGATCGGTCGTTGCACCGTCGAACGTCTCGGCAGCTACGAGGCGACCCTCGCCCACTTCGCGGCGGGCGATTTCGCGGTTCCGCCGCTGCGGCTGATGCCCTGAATATCGGCCGCGCCCCGGCCTGCTGGCGCGGGCGGGGGCGCGGCTATTCCCTTGTCCTCATCAGCGTGCGCGCACGCACCAGCCGGGCGTGCGCTGCCTGCGCCTCCACCGGCGCGCGACGCCGGTCGCCACCTGTTCAGACCCGACATCGCGACCGCCAGCTTCACCCGCGCGACCGCGCGATTATTGCTGCACCCGACCCGCATGATAGTGACAGTCCGGCCGTCGAACAGCGTCCTGGCGCGCGCCGTCGCGGATCGGTCGAGCGCGATTTCGGCCCTTCATTTCACCTGTCCCGTGTGAGTTTCCGGCGCGTCGATCCCGGCGATGCGAGCGCCAAGCCGCTCTCCAGCCGGAAGATGTCGCCATCTTGTGCCTGGTCGCCGCGCCCCTGGCCCGGCGGCGCGGCGGCAATCAGCAGGAGCGTGGCGCAGCCGGACAGAAGGCGGAGGATGGTCATCGACATGTCGCTCGCTTCTATCGCCTTTTACCCCGGAGCCGAAGCTCCGACTGGCCGTCATCGGCCACACCGACGGTGATGGCGGCAGAGTCGCCGTGCGTGCGTTTGGACGGTCGATCCGATGGCGCGGTGGTGCGTCGGCGCAGTCCAAGACCGATCCATCGCGAGGGATGAACCGGCGGCATTGTCGTCGCTACCACTGCCGTGTCCCGCACCGTTCCCGGCTCGTCGGGCGCATGACCTGGGACGGCCGCAGTCCCGCGAAACCATCGCCGCGCGGCTTATTTCCCCGCCCGCGCTCACCCCATGCGGCATGCCGCGTGGGGCCCCGAGCCTGCGGGCTCCTCGCGGTCGCTGCGCTTCAAATAAGCCTCCGGCTCCGGTCCTCCGCTCTCGCTCCGGCCTGCCGGTTCGCGGGCCTGCTGTGACCGTCCCTCCGGTCCGCCCATCGCCCGGAAACGGTTCGGGGCGACTTTTAAGGAGACGAACAATGCCAGCCATCGGTTATGTCACCCGCGACGGAAACGGCTTCAAGGGTCAGCTCAAGACGCTCTCTATCCGCACCGACATCGAGATCATTCCCAACACCCGCAAGTCCGGCGACACCCAGCCCGACTATCGCGTGTCGGCAGCAGGCGTCGAGGTCGGAGCGGGATGGATCCGGCGCGGCGAAATGAGCGGCAAGGACTATGTGTCGCTGTCGCTCGCCGCTCCCGAATTCGGCCCGCGCCGGCTCTACGCCAATCTCGGCCGCGCCGCGGGCCAGGACGATGACGACGCCTTCGCGATCATCTGGAACCCGGCCGACTGAGCGAACCGCCCCGCGTCCGCCAAGGGCGCGGGGCATCGCCGCCAGCCCGAAACCCCACCCCAGAACAGGGAGGTCGCAATCGCATGGGTCGATTTGCGACCCTGCCGAAGGCAGCCGGATCGATCCAATCCGCACCTCTAAGCCGACGCAGGGTGCATCGGCGCAGATGGACCTTCATCATGGACGATACCGCAACACGTGCGCAGGCCGCACGCGAAACCTGCCCCTTCCTCACCGCCAAGCAGGCGGCCTTTCATCTCGGTCTTGCCTACTCGACGCTCAAGCGCCTGCGCCAGACAGGCAAAGGGCCGACATGCCGCCTGCATGGGCGCACTTGGCGCTATCATATCGACGATATCGAGACGTGGTCGGCAGCCCGCGCGCGGGGAGGCGACCATGGTTGAGCGCCGGATTCGTGATCGCCCGCTGCCCCTGTTCGCGTGGTTGGAGGTCCGGCGCGCCGCCCATGTCCGCCGCCTGCGGCTACGCCGCCGCGCCGCGCTGATCGCTGCTGGCATCGCCTGTCTTGGCCTCACGATCGTGCTGCCGCCGGTGCCCCGGCTGGTCTGGAACGCCAGCGCCAGCGCGCCGATCGGCCTCTATGCCGTGTCGCCCGGTGCAGCGCTCAAGCGCGGCGACATGGTGATTGCCTGGCCGCCTGCCGAAGCGCGGCAACTGGCCGCACGCCGCCACTATCTGCCATCCAATGTGCCGCTGGTGAAGCGCGTCGCCGGCATTGCCGGGGACAGAATCTGCGCGGTCGATCGCGTGGTGACGCTCAACGGAAGGCCGGTAGCCATCCGTCGCGCCGCCGATGCGGAAGGTCGCGATCTGCCCGCGTGGCAGGGGTGCATCCGGCTGGGGCCGGGGATGCAGTTCCTGCTCATGACCGAGACCCCGAACTCGTTCGACGGGCGCTATTTCGGGCCAACGCTGGCGCAGGATGTCATTGGCAAGGCGACCCCGCTGTGGCTGCGCTAAGGGTTTTCGCGGTTGCCGTTGCGCTGCTGGCGGCTACCCCGGCCGCTGCCGATCCCCTCGATCGCTGGCGGGTGGACATCGCCGAGGCGTCCGCGCGGTTCGGCGTCCCGGTGGCGTGGATCGAACGGGTGATGCGTGCTGAAAGCGGTGGCCAGACCATGCTGGGCGGGCGGCCGATCACATCACACGCGGGCGCGATGGGTCTTATGCAATTGATGCCGGCGACATGGACGGCGATGCGCGCGGCGCATGGCCTGGGGCGCAATCCCCATGATCCACGCGACAATATCCTTGCAGGCACGGCCTATCTTCGCGCGATGTATGACCGCTTCGGCTATCCGGGGCTGTTCGGTGCCTATAATGCCGGCCCGGGCCGTTACGCCGCGCATCTTGCATCCGGCCGTCCGTTGCCGGCCGAGACGCGCGCCTATCTCGCAAAAGTGTCGGGCACGCCGGCGAGCCCGCCGCAATCCCTTCTCCAACAACCGCTACCAGCATTGTTCGTCGCCCTTCGCACCAGCCATGAACCCGTCAGTCCATCACACTCACGCGCGCCGGACGCGCCGCCAGACAAGCTGTTCGCGATCCGCGCACCCCGTTGAGTCTGCATTGGCGGCAACCTCGAAGGGTGTCGGCTGTGAGGACATCGCGCATTCTCGGACGTTGGAGGGGCTCGTCTCGGCAAGGCCCAGCATGACGGGCGGCGGAGCGGCTGTACAAGGCCGGCGGCCCCTCCAATTTTGCCGCGAACCGGAGGCTGCTGCGCAGCCGAGTCTTTTTGGTTTCGGCGCAACAAAATCGGTTCCTCCGCCGCCGCTGCGCGGCGCTCCGGCTGCGCCTCCGCGGCCCTGACAGCCGCTCCACCACCCGTCTTCGTAAGGTGTCCTCAATGAGGAGGATTTCAAGCGAAGGAGGCGATCATGACCATGTTTCAACCCATCGGTGCGGCGTCGGACCGCGTGGTGGCGACGCTCGTGGCAGGGCTCGAAATCGAGTTCGGACGGGGCGCGGGCGAGGCGCTGGCACAGCGGTTTCTGGAGGCGGAGGAGAGCGATTTCCTGTGGGACGCGAGGGTGTCGGAGCGGTGGCTCGGGGCATATCAAGCACAGGATGAGGAGGATTTCGAACTCGATCGGGTGGCGATTTTCGGGCGGTTGGATGGCCGCTGGTTCGTCGCGGTGAGCATCGTCGATGGCGATGGTAACGCCCAGGGTCTGATGGGACGGTGCAGCTTCAGGAACGAAGCGCGGGCACGCGAAGCATTCGCTGCCATGCACTGATCGGTGGCTCGGAAATGCCGGGACAGGGTGCCGGACAGGCATCGTGTCCCGGCTCTTTTTTGCCTCGGCTCGGGCGACATGGGCGGGTCGCAGGATAGCGAAAATGGGAGACAGGAGCAGGCGATATGGGAGGGCGGCGTAAGGCAAGATAAAGCTATGGCACTGGCGCGCCATAAGCCCTTGCCTGCACATCGTTTTTTGGACCTGTGACCGGCACTGCCCTCTCGGCGCCAGTGCCGTTCCGCGCCGAAGGGGCGGCATTCCGCCCTGTTTGGTGGCACCGGTTTTCATATCATCGGCTGCGCGGCATGCTCGCCGTTCCACATCCCGGAATCAGGACAATGGCCGACGACGACAGCTTTGAGCCCGCCCTCGGGCGCCAGCGCCAGCAGGGCGGCAAGCGTGCCCGGCGCTATCTCGGTCGCGTCCTCGCTGCCGCCAATCTTGCACGTGGTGGCGCGGCTGCTCCTGGGCTCGCGCGAGGAGCATTCTCGGGCACTCGGATCGGGCGGGGCGCGGGTGTCGGGCGGATGCTCGCCAGCCGCGGTGGCAATGCGGCCTCGAACGGTCGTCGGGTCATCGTCAAGGCGAGCATCGTCAAGCTCTCCGGCAAGGGCGCGTCGGCCGCTGCCGCGCACCTGCGCTATCTCCTGCGTGATGGCACGACGCGCGAGGGCAAACGCGGTACGCTCTACGGGCGCGATGCCGACGCGATCGATAGAAAGGCGTTCGGCGAACGCGGGGCCGGCGATCGCCACCAGTTCCGCTTCATCGTCTCGCCCGAGGACGGCGACCAATATGAGGATCTTAAACCGCTGACCCGCCGGCTGATGGACCGGATGGAAGAGGATCTCGGGACCAAGCTCGATTGGGTGGCGGTCGACCATTTCAACACGGGTCATCCGCACACCCATATTGTCGTGCGCGGGAAGGACGATAAGGGCGCTGATCTCGTGATTGCGCGCGACTATATGACCACCGGCATCCGCGAGCGTGCCGCCGAGCTGGTCGACCTTGATCTTGGCCCGCGCACCCACCGCGAAATCGCGCAGACTTTGCGCGCCGAAATCGAGCAGGAGCGGCTGACCTCGATCGACCGGGCATTGCTCAAGGAGGCGGACACCGAGCGAGTCGTGGCAACCAACGGTCGCGACGCTTTCGATCAGACCCTGCGCACCGGCCGGCTGGCGAAGCTCGCGCGTCTGGGTCTAGCCGAGTCGCTCGGTGCCGGTCGCTTCCGGCTTGCGCCCGACCTTGCAGAGACACTTCGCGCATTGGGTGAACGCGGCGACATCATCCGCACGATGCAGCGTGAATTTTCGCGCGCCGCGATTGCCCGAGCACCGGCCGACCAGGCGATTTACGATCCAGCCGCACCCGATGCCCGCCCGCTGGTCGGCCGCGTGCTGGCGCATGGGCTCGCCGACGAGCATGCCGACCGCCACTACCTGATCGTCGACGGCGTGGACGGGCGCAGCCACTACGTGGCGATCGGCAAGCCTGTCCTAAGCGTCGCCGAAGGGAGCACGGAAACCAATGCCGGTCTGCCGCATGGTGCGATCGTGCGGATCGATCCCGTTAGCCCGACAGTGCGGCAGGTGGATCGGACCATCGCCGTGGTCGCCACCGCCAATGGTGGACGATACGATGTGGATGCCCATCTTCGCCACGATCCGACCGCCACCCAGGCGTTTGCCGACACCCATGTCCGGCGGCTTGAGGCGATGCGACGGATATCGGGGATAGTCGAGCGCGAGCCGTCCGGTCGTTGGATCGTCGCGCCGGACCATCTCGATCGTGTAGCCATGTATGAGGCGGAGCGGCTGCGGGACCGTCCGGTAACGATCACCATGCTGTCGGCGCAGCCGCTCGACCGGCTGGTCGATGCAGACGCTGCGACCTGGATCGACCGGGAGCTTGTTTCGGCCGCGCCTGAGCCTGCCCGCGATGCCGGGTTCGGCCACGATCTGCGCGATGCCCAGGCGCGTCGGCGGCAGTGGCTGGTGGCACAGGGTTTGGCAGAGGAAACCGGAGGCAGCATTACGTTTTCGAGCGGCATGATCGCGGCGCTCCAGCGGCGTGAACTGCTCCAGGTTGCTGGACAGCTTTCCGATGAGGTGAATATGCCCTTCCGGGAGGCTGCCGAGGGTGCCCGGATCGAGGGCGTTTATCGCCGTTCGGTCGATCTCGTCAGCGGGCGTTTTGCGCTGATCGAACGTGCCCGTGATTTCACGCTCGTGCCTTGGCGTCCGGTACTGGAACAGCAGGTCGGCAAGTCGGTATCGGGATTGATGCGCGGCGACGGCATCAACTGGTCGATCGCGCGTGGGCGGAATGGGCCAAGCATTTCGTGATTGATCGGCATCAAACAAGATCGACCCTTTGTCGTCATTCAGCCGCCAATTCTCGTTCCTAGGTCCAGTCCGTCCGCTAACCGGCAGGTCGCGACCACGTCCGGCCATTTCGGCCTAGTTCGAGGAACGACCTATTTCGATGTAAGCAGTCATTTGGCAATCCAACTGTCACTTCATAATCGTTCTTCAAATTCAGACAGCGAACGATCCAGTGCCGTTGAGGCGCGATCCGCCTACGTTCTCACGGTGGATGGCCATCAGGATGCCGAGCAGGATCAGCACCGTCATCATCGCTGAGCCTCCATAGGACATGAGCGGCAGCGGAATGCCGACGACCGGCGCCAGCCCCATCACCATGGCGAGGTTAATCGACACATAAAGGAAGATGGTGAAGGCCAGGCCGCAGGCCGTCAGTCGGGCGAAGATCGTGTCACTGGCGACGCCCAGGCGCCAGCCCCAGCGGATGAGGTAACCGTAAGTCAACACGACGAAGAGGCCGCCTATGACGCCCCACTCTTCCGCCATTGTCGCGAAGATGAAATCGGTGTGCGCTTCGGGCAGATAGGCCAGGTGGCTTTGGGTGCCATCAAGGAACCCCTTGCCGAACAGTCCGCCTGATCCGATCGCTATCTTCGATTGGGTGATGTGATAGCCCGTGCCCAATGGATCGCCTTCGGGGTTCATGAACACCAGTACCCGGTTCTTCTGATAATCGTGCAGCATGCTCCATGCGACAGGGAGTGCGGCGAGAAGAGCGGCACCCGCTGTCAGAAACCAGCGTAATCCGACACCGGCGAGAAAGATGACGAGCACGCTTGCCATGGAAATCATCATGGCGGTGCCAAGATCGGGCTGGAGCATGACCAGCGCAGCGGGAACGGCAAAAAGGCCGATCGGCGCAACAAGCACCGATGGCGTGCTGACATAGATCACCGGTAGCCTGTGAAAAAACTTGGCGAGGCTGAGCACGACTGCGATCTTCATAAACTCGGACGGCTGCAAGCGTATGAACCCAAGGTCGATCCAGCGTTGCGCACCCATGCCGATTTTGCCGAACAGTTCGACGATCAGCAGCAGTACGAGCGTGACGCCGTATAGCGGATAGGCAATGTCCATCCAACGGGCCACGGAGATGCGCGAAAGAGCGAACATCAACCCGGACAGCAGAACAAAGCGAAGGCCCTGGTTGGAAGCCCAGGGCGAAACTGAGCCGCCCGCTGCGGAGTAGAGGGTCGCAAGACCGAACAGCACGATCGCGGTCAGGGTTGCCAGCATCCCCCAGGGAAGGGTGCGGATGGCTGCGGGGACGAACGACAACGCGGTAATGCTCCAGATATTATCTTGTAGGGCAGCGATGCCGCGCTCTCCGGGGTGGGTCAGGTCGCCAGTTTCGATCGTTCCGGCTGCGCCCAGCGTAAGATGGCATAGCCGATAATCCCGGACAGGAATGAACCAGCCAGGATGCCGATCTTGGCTTCCGACTGGAGCAAGGCTTCGCCAGGGAATGCCAATAGCGTGATGAACAAGCTCATCGTAAAGCCGATGCCGCAAAGGAAGGCCACGCCGACCATCTGCTGGCGGTTTGCATGGCTAGGCAGGTCCGCGAACCCCAAACGGATCGCAAGCATGGACAATCCGAAGACGCCGATCACCTTACCGATCAGCAAGCCGAGCGCCACGCCCAGGGTGACCGGCGCAGCCAGTGCTTCGGCGGGCAGGCTCAGCACCGGGACGCCCGCATTGGCGAGGCCGAAAATCGGCACGATCAGGAAGCCAACCGGCAAATGCAGGAAATGCTCAAGCCGGTGCAGCGGACTTTTCGTTTCACTGTCCGGACGCGCAGGAGTCCGGTCCATTGGGATAGTCAAAGCCAGGACGACACCAGCCAGCGTCGCGTGAACGCCGGATCGGTAGACCAGCACCCATAGTAGGATACCCAGTAGCAGGTAGGGGCTGAGACGACGCACCTTGAACCGATTGAGGGCGATCAGCGCGGCGACCACACCTCCCGCTGCGGCAAGGTCGATGACCGACAGGTCAGCCGTGTAGAAAAAGGCAATGATAACTACAGCGCCCAGATCGTCGATAATGGCCAGGGCCGTCAGGAATATGCGGAGCGACGCTGGCACACGGTTGCCAAGCAGCGAGATAACGCCAAGTGCGAAGGCGATGTCGGTGGCTGCCGGAATGGCCCAGCCACGCATCGACGCGCCTTGGTTGAAAGCAACGTAAACAAGGGCAGGAGCGATCATTCCTCCGGCTGCTGCGATCCCTGGCAGAACACGCCTCGACCAGCTCGAAAGCTGGCCATCGAGCATCTCGCGTTTGATCTCCAGACCAACAAGCAGGAAAAAGACCGCCATCAGCGCATCGTTGATCCAGTGTCCTAGAGACAACGGCCCGATATGGAGATGAAGCAGTGCTTCATATCCCGGGCCAAGCGGAGAGTTGGCGATGATAAGGGCTGCCGCTGCCGCGCCCATCAGGACGAGTCCGGCAGAAGATTGCCCATCCAGAAATCGGCGCAGGGCACTGGGATGGCTGCGGTGATGGTCCGTCATGCGGTCGGCCTTGGCTGTGGGTCGTCAGGATTAAGGATTGCTGGCCGCCCAAAAACACCCGCCAAAGCGAGCGACACAAACTGCCGAAGCTGCTGATATTCACAAAAGCGAGTGCGAGGGAAATTGGAAGTTTCGTTGCTGCTTATAGCTACAGACTATAAGACGTCGGTATGCCCACGTTACAGCAGCTTCGTTACCTGGTCGCAGTCGCCGACACGCTGAGTTTCAGCCGTGCTGCTCAAGCATGCCATGTCACTCAACCGACCCTTAGCCTTCAACTTAAGGAGCTCGAAGGCAGACTCAAAGCGCGCCTAGTGGAGCGGACGCGGGCACGGGTGCTCCTGACACCAGCGGGGATCGAGATCGCCCATCGGGCAAGACGGGTGTTGGCGGATGTCGACGACATAAAGGAAGTTGGCCGGCGCGACGAACAGGGAGGCCTTAAGGGCACGCTTCAAATGGGCGTCGTCCAAACCGTCGGTGCCTATGTCTTGTCCGTCGCGATGCCATCGCTTCGCGCATTTTACCCGGACATGCGCATTTTCGTCCGCGAGGATCGTCTGGAAAATCTCCCCTCGAAGCTCTCCGACGGCACGCATGATCTGCTGCTCTTGCCAGAAGCGATCAATCACCCGGATTTCACCAGCACTCCCCTGATCCGGGAGCCGCTCCAATTGGTCATGCCGACGGATCACCGGCTCGCCCAGCAGGCGGTGATTGATCCCGAAGCGATTGCAGGCGAGACGATATTGGTCATGGAGCGTGGACGTCGGCTCCATGATGAAATTGCGGCGCTCTGCAATGATTTTGGCGCGGTCCAGGCCCAGGATTACGCCGGGACAACGCTCGACACCCTTCGCCTCATGGTGACCACCGGAATGGGGCTGTCGCTGCTGCCTGCGCTCTATGTCCGCTCGGATGTTCTGCGGGAGAAGCTGATCGTCGCACGGCCACTGTCGCGGCGGGCGCCTGTGCGTCAGGTCACGATGGCATGGCGCAGTTCATCACCACGCAGCGATGCCTATCACCGCCTCGCTGCCACAATTGCGGAGACGTTGCTTCCGTGGGCAGAGAAGGAAGCTTAGGCCAAGCGCGTGGCATCCTTGGCCTCGACCTTTGCCGGCAGGCGGAGCGGCAATTGCCCGGCTCTACCATCCCACAGACAATCGTTCGAAGCGGGCAACAATCTGATCGTTGAGCAAATCCATGAGCCAGGCGGCGGCGTTCTCCTGCCAATGGCGCTATTGGTTTTCATCGGCACCATCACCACGCATCTCTTCGGCGGATCGGCAGGCCGCGGAGGTAAGCGGGGTAATGCCGGGTTTTGGCGAGAACCGTCATTCATCATAGTGTTTGGGAATGACCGCAAAGTCCCACTTCCCGTCTACCGATGTCGACCCTTACGCGACGCTCACGCACTGGTTTTTCATCCCCAGCTGCGGCCGTTCCGCTTTTCTTTGGCTTTGTAAGGCTGGTCGATTGCGACGAACGAATTTCAGGGAAGCAGGAAGCCATAGCCGCCTTTGCATAGGGGGCGCTCGCTTTCTCGATATGACGGAATTTCGGGAAAGCTGCCTCGCGGCGTCTCATAACGCTGGACAGCTGGAAATGATGGCAAGAAGCTCGTCTCATCACAAATAGATCGACCCCCATTAGACAAGTGCGCCGCTGCGCTCAGCCCAAGGGATGTATGCGTTTATCCAGCGGCTTCTCGTTCAGCGCATCGGCAGTCCGCTCGACAAATTGCCTCACGTCACCCACCTCGGCGAACAGCCCGTCATAGGCCGTGCGGATCAGCGCGGTACATTGCTCAAATTTCGCCAGTTGGATCATGCCTTCGTCCGTGAGGTGAAACATCCTTCGTCGTGCATCATTATCATCATTTTGATGCTCTATAAGACCAAGGCTTACAAGTTTGGGGATTTTTTGCATCACCAGCTGATGCGAATGCCCCAATTCCCGCGCTAGGGTCAGGACCCATTGATATAACCGGCTCGATCTGATTCAGGCCCCGCGAGGAGATTGAAGATGAGCGACCTGTATTGGCTCACGGACGAGCAGATGGCTCGGCTTGAGCCCTATTTTCCGAAGAGCCATGGCAAACCGCGTGTCGACGATCGCCGGGTGTTGAGCGGGATCATTTTCGTCAACCGGAATGGGTTGCGCTGGCGGGATGCACCAAAGGACTATGGGCCGCATAAGACGCTTTACAACCGCTGGAAGCGGTGGGGTGACAAGGGCGTTTTCCTTCGGATGATGGAAGGTCTGGCAGCGCCTCAGGCTTCCGAACGCAGGACGGTTATGATCGACGCAACCTATCTCAAGGCCCACCGCACGGCATCGAGCCTTGCGGTAAAAAAGGGGGCGCGGGACGCCTGATCGGACGCACGAAAGGCGGCATGAACACCAAGCTCCATGCCGTTACCGATGCGAACGGCCGTCCGATCAGTTTCTTCATGACCGCAGGGCAGGTCAGCGATTATATCGGTGCCGCTGCCCTGTTGGACGAACTTCCCAAAGCCCAATGGTTGCTCGCTGATCGCGGCTACGATGCCGACTGGTTCCGCGATGCTTTGCAGGAAAAGGGCATCACCCCCTGCATCCCCGGTCGCAAATCCCGGAACAAGGCCGTCAAACACGACAAGCGCCGCTACAAACGGCGCAACCGCATCGAGATCATGTTCGGCCGCCTCAAGGACTGGCGACGGGTCGCGACGCGCTACGACCGATGCCCCAACGCCTTCTTCTCGGCCATCGCCCTCGCTGCCACCGTCATCTTCTGGCTTTGATCAGTGAGTCCTGAGCCTAGATCCGACGCAGATGCCGTGCCAAGCGTCGCAAGAACGGTCATCAAGGAACAGGAGCGAACCGGGATGACGACCCCCATCCTGTCAAAGACAATTCTGGTTTGATCAGCGATCAGGACGCTCAGCCGCTCGACGGCACGGCCAAGAAACACGCCGTCATCTATCGCGACCGGATTAGGCTTCCGTTCAGTCAAGGCGCTTGTACGTCTGGATGCTGCCATCCTTGTTCACGCGTTCCAGCGACGTCACTTTTCCACGCTGGCTATTGAAGCGATATCGGAAATCCGACACCCCTTCCACCGCGAAAAGATCGGGACCGATCGGCTCCAGCGCGACGCGAAACCGGTCCCGCCAGATATAATAAAGCGTGCCGTCTTCCCGGATGATCCGGCGCCCCTCATATTTGCCCACGGCTTTCTGAACCATATCGGCATCGATGGCGGGCTGCTGAATATCTGTCGTCAGGACCGGGAGCAGCCAGGCCAATTCCGCTTGCCTGGCATCATTGCCCTTCGCGAGATTTTGGAGCGCCAGCTTATGGGCCAAGGCCAGTGCCCGAATGGAGGGGCTCTCAATATCAGGCTGCACCCCGGCGCCTTCGAAATCGCCATGATCGACGGGGTCGCGGATCTGGCCGATCAGCACCTGCACCAGGAAGTCATCATTCACCGGTTTGCGTGCAACCGGATGTGCACCACCAGCCGTCCGTTCTCCGATCAGCGTCGCTCGGCCCAGCTTCTTCATCGTGTAGGAAAACCATTCGGCGGAGGAAAATGACGTGGATCCGATCAGGATATAGACTGGCTTGTCCACCATGCGCTTGCCCGGCAGGGCGGGCAGTACCCATTGTCCGCGATCGATTCGCTTAACGTCCTCATTATAATTATAATCGAACAGCAATTGGTCTTTTTCGCTGGAGAAGAAATAGCTGTGTTGATTGCCGCTGAGAAGTGACCCGGGGAGGTCAGTAATTTCCACTGAGAAGTGACCCATGTTTGAACACGTCCCTGGCTTTGACGAGCGGGGGACCATGGAGTGTTGGACATGGCATTATTGAGCGTCATCCGGCGCTGGCATTACCGCGATCATCTGTCGATCCGGGTCTAATCACAAAACTGTCAGCTCGCCAGCGCATCACAGATCAGACCGAACTCACTGTCGTGACAATGCGTTTTTACACAGCCTCGACCCTTGTCGGTCATTCGGCGGTCGATAATTCGTTCTCAGGGGCTGACCGTCCGCTTTCCCATTCTCCGACCCCGGATTGGCGAACGGCCTAATGATGTTCAGGTCGGCATAGATGACATTTGGGCCGGCATTGTCCAAGGGGTATACCGGGTTAGAACTTTTCTATCCGGTGCCTTTTTCGAACTTGCCCTCTTACATGTGGATTTTGCGCTCGCTCATGAAACCAACCAATGCCGCCAACCTTGTCGAATTGGCCCGGATTGCTGGGGTGTCAGTGTCGACAGTGTCACGATCCTTGTCAGACAATCCAACTATTGCGAAAGCAACGCGTGAGCGGATCAAGGCGCTTGCGCAGGAGCATGGCTTTCAGATCAATCGTGCCGCGCGCAATCTCCGCCTTGGCCGCTCAGGTGCCATCGGTGTTGTGCTGCCTCTGGGGCATGAAACGCAGCAGCATCTATCGGATCCCTTTTTCATGAGCCTCATCGGCCCACTTGCCGATGCACTGGCCGACCGCGGTTATGATCTGTTGCTCTCGCGCGTCATACCTACCAATGACCAGTGGCTTGATCGGATCGTGGATGGCGGCGGTATCGATGGGGTGTTGCTGATCGGGCAGTCGGATCAGATCGATACGATCGAGCGCGTAGCAGGGCGCTATTCACCACTGGTTGTCTGGGGCGCCGCGATCGAGGGCTATGGGCAGTTGACTGTGGGCTCGGACAATATCGCAGGGGGTCGGATGGCTGCCGAACATCTGTTGGCGCATGGTCGCAGGCACCTTGCTTTCTTCGGTAATCCCGACATGCCGGAGTTTGCAGCGCGCTATGCTGGGTTTCGCCAAGCTTTGGCGAAGGCGGGACAGGTGCCGGGCGCCCTCCTTCCCGCGCATTTGACGACGCAGGAATCCTACGACGCAATCCGGGTTTTCCTGGCAAAGAATCCGCCGATCGATGGCATTGTCGCAGGATCAGACGTGATCGCCATGAGCGCGCTGCGTGCGCTGGGGGACGCTGGGATGCTGGTACCGGATAAGGTCGCGGTCGTCGGCTATGACGACGTGATGGTCGCTGCCCAGACTACGCCACCGCTCACGACAATACGACAGGATGTCGAGCGCGGCGCGGCGTTAATGGTGGACCTGCTGTTCGATCGGCTGGCAGGCAAAGAAACGGCGTCGGTGTGCATGACGCCGCATCTCATCCAGCGTACCTCCGCATGACGATCAGGCGGGAACCGTTTCCTGCGATGCCCGCTTATCGCGAATAGCCATTGTCGCAACGGCCGCAGCGATCATCATCACGCCCGCCAGCATAAGCACGTTGCGCGGGTCTCCACCCAACAGCGGGCGATAGATGAGCGGCATGGTCAGACTTTGGATCATCATCGGAATGACGATGAACATATTGAATATACCCATGTAAATGCCCGTCCGTGCCGGAGGAATACTATTGGCCAGAATGACATAGGGATTTCCCATCATGCTCGCCCAGCCCAGGCCTATGCCTATCATCGGAATGAACAGCATTGCCTCGGTCGAACACCAGGGCAGCGCCAGCATTGCAATGCCGGATGCCGCCACGCTAACGGCATGGACCGGGCGTGCGCCCATTTTCCGGGCGATTGGCACCATTGCAAAGGCGGCAATAAAGGCGATGAAATTGTAGAAGCCGCCGATCTGGCCGTTGACCAGCACGGCTTGGCGGAACCCGGCGCTGGTGGCGTCCGACGTGTCAAAAAGCGACCGTGCGACAGCGAAGGCGACAAACTGCCAGTAACAAAACATCGCATACCATTGGAACAGCATGGCGATGGCAAGCTGGCGCATCGGCGCTGGCATTTCGACGATGGCCTGCTTCAGATCGTGAAACGTGGTGCGCGCCGACAATGGCTCGGTCCGCATTGCGGCAATCTCTTGTTCTGTGAGCGGCAATTCCGGCACGCGCAGGACCGACCACAGGATGGTCGATAATGACAACACGGCGCCAACGATGAAGGCAATGCGAGTGATGACTGGAATGCCCGATGGATCGAGCGCATCGGCGCTGATACCCCACCAGACCAACAAGGAGGGTGCAAGGTAAGACAGCGTCTGAGCAAGCCCAGTGAAGGCGCTTTGGGTCAAGAACCCCAAGGGCCGTTGGTCATGGTTCAGCCGATCGCTTACATAAGCGCGATAGGGTTCCATCGTCACGTTGTTTGCGGCGTCGAGTACCCAAAGCAGACTGGCCGCCACCCACAGCGCACGGCTGTAGGGCATGGCAAACAGGCATATGCTGCAAAGGATCGCGCCGATCAGGAAATAGGGTGTGCGTCGGCCAAAGCGGGTGACGGTGCGGTCGCTCATCGCTCCGATGATCGGCTGGATCAACAGTCCCGTCATGGGGCCCGCCAGCCAAAGCAGGGGTAGGGAGGCTTCGTCCGCGCCCAGATAGGAATAGATCGGCCCCATATTGCTTTGTTGCAGGCCAAAGCTGAACTGGAGACCCAGGAATCCCAGATTCATCTGAACGATCCGCCCGAGCGAGAGGTGGGGCTTGCGCAATGTGGTGTCGCTCATGGTGTCTGTCCTCTCCTGCCGAGACAGACTGTTGCCGTCCTTGTCCCACTTTGTAACTATCGAATTCCGCAAACGATTGCAAACAATTCTTGCAATCGTTTGCATAGAAGGTCATTGCAGCATCAAGCCGAATCGAATCGGCGTGGGAGAGAGAGAATGAGAAAGCAGTTCCAAGCACTTTTGCTGACATCGGCTTTGCTGACGCCAGCTATCCTGTTCGCGGCAGACGCCCATGCCCAGGATCAGGCCGCCACCACAACGGACTCCGCCACCCCCGCCGCACCCAATGACGAAATCGTCGTAACGGCAGTCGCGCGTGGGCAGAACCGGCTCAACAGCAGCGTAACGGTCAGTTCGCTCAGCAGCGACGACATCGTCAAGTCCGCGCCGCGCTCCGTCGCCGAAATCTTCCGTAATCTGCCTGGCATTCGCTCTGAGTCATCGGGCGGCGAGGGCAATGCCAATATCTCCGTACGCGGCCTGCCGGTAGCATCGGGCGGCGCGAAGTTCCTGCAGCTGCAGGAAGACGGTCTGCCGGTGCTTGAGTTCGGCGACATCACTTTCGGCAACGCGGACATCTTTCTACGTTCCGACTTCAATATCGGGAGGGTCGAATCCGTCCGCGGTGGCTCGGCCTCAACCTTTGCATCGAACGCGCCGGGCGGCGTCATCAACATGATTTCCAAAACCGGTGAGCAGGAAGGCGGCGCGATCCAGGCAACGGCTGGCGTCGACTATCAGGAATATCGGCTCGACTTCGATTATGGTGGCCGGATCGGCGATAGCCTTCGCTATCATGTTGGTGGCTTTTATCGTCAGGGCGAAGGACCGCGCAAGGCAGGATATGACGCCAATAAGGGTGGGCAGATCAAGGCGAATATCACCAAGGAATTTGCCGGTGGCTATGTCCGGCTTTACGGCAAATATCTCAACGATCGCGCGATCGGCTATCTGCCCAACCCAGTATTGGTGAAGGGCAGCAACGCCAATCCCGACTATCAGAATCTCCCGGGTTTCAGCATCAACGGCGACACGCTGCATTCGCGCTATTTCCGCGACAACGTGACGCTCGATGGCAGCAATAATCAGGTCACCCGCGACATTCGCGATGGCCAGCATCCGGTTGTCTACGCCGTGGGCCTGGAATCGCAGTTCGAACTGGGTGACGGCTGGAATGTCACCGAACGCTTCCGTTATTCGGACGTGTCGGGCGGTTTCACCTCTCCTTTCCCCTCTGCAGTTGACACCGGATCGTCGATCGCGACTGCGCTTGGCGGGGCGGGATCGAGCCTGACTTATGCCAATGGTCCCCAAGCGGGTCAGGCCTTCAACGGCAATAATTATCTGGCTCAGATCGTCCTGTTCGACGTGAAGATCAACGGCCTGAACAATATCACAAACGACCTGCGTGTCAGCCGCGATTTCGATACAGGGCTGGGCAAGCTGACCGCAACGGCGGGTTTCTACAAATCCCGCCAGACGATCGCCACTGACTGGCTGTGGACATCGCATCTGCTGGAAGTGACCGGCGGTGGCAATGCCGCGCTGGTAAACCTGACCAATGCGGCGGGACAGGCGCTGACGCAGAATGGCATCTATGGCTATGGCGCTACGTTCTTCGGCAATTGCTGCCGTCGCAGTTATGACGTCGATTACAATACCAACGCGCCTTTCGCCTCTTTGAGCCTTGCTACCGGTGCTTTGACGCTGGATGGCAGCCTGCGTTACGACTTCGGCAGCGCCAAAGGTACGATTGCAGGCGCAGACCTGGGCGGTGGTCGCATCGGGGTGATTACCCGCGACATGAATGGCAATGGCGTCATCTCCACCCCTGAAACGCAGGTGGGGGTGATCCCGACGGCAACCGCGCCGGTCGACTACAGCTATGAATATCTGTCCTATTCGTTCGGCGCCAATTACCGCCTGGCGGACGATGTCGCACTGTTCGCTCGCTACAGCCGAGGGGCGCGCGCCAATGCCGATCGTCTGCTGTTCGGTCCCGCAGTCAGCATCACGACAGGTAAGCTCACTGACAGCGGCGCAGCGGTCGATTATGTCAAGCAACTCGAAGGCGGCGTAAAATATCGTGACGGTGGCCTGACCCTCAACGCGACGGCTTTTCACGCAAAAACCGAAGAACAGAATTTCGAGGCGACGACCAGGACCTTTTTCAACCGCAACTATCGCGCCTATGGCCTGGAACTGGAAGGCGGCTATCGTACTGGGCGGTTCAGCATCACGGCAGGCGGCACGTATACGGATGCCAAGATCGTCAGCGACGTTCTGAACCCTGGTGTCGTTGGCAATCGCCCTCGTCGTCAGGCCAAGTTCCTGTATCAGGTCACGCCGCAATATGATGCGGGCGTCTTCTCTATCGGCGCGAACGTGATCGGCACATCGAGCAGCTTCGCGCAGGACAGCAACCAACTCAAACTGCCTGGCTATACGCAGGTCAATGCCTTTCTGACGGCGAAGCCGATGGATCGCATTACGCTGTCGCTCAATGCAAACAATCTGTTCGACGTGAAGGGCTTTACCGAGGCCGAGGATGCCACGATCCCCGCCAACGGCATCGTCCGGGCGCGTTCGATTAATGGTCGCACCATTTCCGCTTCGGTTCGGTTCGATTTTTGATCCTGCCTTTCCAGGGCGTTTCACGCCTTTGGAATCATGATCCCCATCGGTGACTGCACGCACCGGTGGGGATCATGGCTCATCTAGACCGACGCTTCGCTGCCTATGGATGCGCAATTATGACAAGTCACTGGAACGCCAGCCACGTTGCGGCGATCGACCACAAAACACTCCCCAGCGCACCGCTGTTCGCCAAGCCGGAACCCCTTTTACCTGGTATCGATCTATGGGATTACTGGCCTGTTCAGGAAGAGGACGGGTCGCAAGCTGCGATCGCCGGTGGCACGTTGTTCATCCTGCTCTCCGCCCCTGTGCAACTCGACCCCGATGCGCGCCACAGCCTTGCCCGGTTGCGCTTGATGCACCGCGTTGGGGATCGTTGGCGCGACCTGGGTCTGTTGTTTGAGGAGGATTTCTCGCCGGGCAGCCGCGAATGGTCAGGCTCGGCGATTATATCGCCCGATCATGGCCAGGTGACGCTATATTATACAGTGGCGGGAACGCGCGGCGAAGACGTCGTCAGCTTCAGTCAGCGCTTATTCCAGACGCAAGCGAATCTGATGGTCGAAGGAGATAGAATCGCTTTTGCTCCCTGGTCTCAGCCCTCTGAAATGCTGGTGCCCGATGGCATCCATTATGAGCGCAACATGGTCGGCGGCGGAGCGATCGGCACGATCAAGGCGTTTCGCGACCCTGCCTTCTTCCGCGATCCTGCAGATAATGCCGCCTATGTCTTTTTCGCCGCTTCGCTGGCGCAATCGACGTGCTTCTGGAACGGGGCAGTGGGCGTGGCCCGCCGCACTCCAGATGGCCTTTGGGACGCACTGCCGCCGCTGATCGCTGCCGATGGTGTGAACAATGAACTGGAACGCCCGCATGCCATTGTTCATGATGGACGTTATTATCTGTTCTGGTCCACGCAGCGAAAGGTCTTTGCCGATGATGGTCCGACCGGCCCCAATGGTCTTTACGGCATGACATCTGACACGCTCGCTGGTCCTTGGCGACCGATCAACGGCACCGGACTTGCCTTCGCTAACCCGCCCGAGGCTCCTTTTCAGGCATATAGCTGGTTCGTTCTACCAGATCTTATGGTCCAGAGCTTTGCCGATGTGACTGGCCTTTCGCGTCTGCCAGTCGATCCGGCGGAAGCACGTCGCTATTTCGGTGGGAGCCCAGCCCCTGAATTGCGGCTCAAGATACAAGGTGACCGGGTTTGGCTGGCATGAGCACGTCCGAAGCATTGATCGTCGGCCTTGAACTGGGCGGGACGAAGTGCATTGCCACGCTGGCACAGGGACGCACGATCTTGCGGCAGCAACGCTGGCCGACTGGAGCGGCGGACACGCTGCACACCATATCAGACGCGCTGGCGCTTTGGCAGGAGGAGACACCCTTTGCCGCGATCGGCATTGCCAGCTTCGGTCCGCTGCATCTGGACAGACGCAAGCCGAATTTCGGCCGAATGGGCAATACGCCAAAGCCTGGTTGGGCAGGCTGCGACATCTATGGCCATTTCGCTAGCCGCTTTGCGGTGCCAATCGCCATCGACACGGACGTCGCAGGCGCAGCGCTGGCGGAGGGTATGTGGGGCGCGTCACAGGGGTGCGCGGTCCACGCCTATGCCACCGTCGGGACGGGAGTTGGTCTGGGGTTGGTCGTAAATGGACAGGTTGTGCATGGACATCAGCATCCCGAAGCCGGGCATATGCGAGTGCGGCGCCAGCCCGGCGATATGTTCACGGGCGCTTGCCCTAGCCATCGCGATTGCCTGGAAGGACTGGTCGGCGGCCCGGCGTTGGCGGCCCGATCGCTGGTTCCGGTGGCCGACATGACCGACGACGATCCGCTATGGGATCGCGTCGCCGCCGATCTGGCGGAATGGACTACGATGCTGATCCTTGCCCTGTCGCCCGAGCGGCTGGTGCTGGGAGGTGGCGTGATCCAGTCGCGCCCCATGCTGATACCGCGGATTGCCCGGCGATCGGCTGCCCTGCTGAATCTGTATATCGACGATTTGGACTCCGCCGCGCTGGATCGTCTGATCGTCACTCCCGGCTTGGGCGGTGACGCAGGTCCATTGGGTGCGATACGTTTGGGTCAGCGTGCAGCCACCGTGACATTGTCTTAAGCTGAATTGAAGAACGCCAGCTTTCACCACCGGACTACCAAAAGCCGACCGTCGCAAATGTCCCATTGGCAGTCATATGGCTGGAGCGAAGTGAGCATTGCCGGGTGGGGCGTCCTGACCTATCTACTGGCCAGCGGAGATGCAGTGAGCATACGACAAACTTTTCGCATACTACCACGATATATCTTTAATTTCCAAAAATTGATAGTTGCTATGCGTTCGATTTCTAACAAGAATCCCAGCTGTGCGCTCTGATATCGATCATCTGCCCTCAATCCAGCAAGGTGAGCTAGATCGGGTGAAGCAATTGCTGATGGCCGAGTTTGCCGAGGCAACGGCGCGCGCGAACCAGCCATGGAAGAAGAATGGGCGCATCTTGAAGGTCATCCTGTTCGGCAGCTACGCGCGGGACGATTGGGTCGATGAACCCGAGAACGGCTACCAGTCCGATTACGACCTGCTGGTCATCGTCAGCCATCCCGATCTTACTGACATTGCCGATTACTGGTACATCGCAGAGGACAAGATCCTACGCGATACCGCGATCGCGCGGCCGGTAAACATCATCGTCCACACCTTGCAGGAGGTGAACCAAGCGCTGAGCCGGGGCGAATATTTCTGGGTCGATATCGCCCGCGACGGCATCGAACTTTATGAGCTGCCCGGCAACACACTTGCCACGCCTCAACCACTGACGCCCGCCGACGCGTTTGAGATGGCAAGCGCTTACCTTTCGAAGCAGCTTCCAGCGGTCAATCGCTGGTTAAAACTTGCAGACGTTTCAATTGCGGAAGGAACTTCAGATCCGGAATGGGCGCGAAACGCAGCCTTCAACCTCCACCAAGCGACCGAAACTGCCTACGCCTGCTTCCTGCTAGTCCGCACCCTGTATTTTCCACGCTCGCACAACATCAAATTCCTGCGGTCGCTTGCGGAGGACAGCGAGCCGCGGCTGATTGAGGCATGGCCGCGTGCTGCCCGGATCGAGCGCCGCCGTTTCGAATTGCTAAAGCGCGCCTATGTCGAGGCGCGCTATTCGGCCAGCTACGAGATTGGCAATGACGACCTCACGGCGCTTTCGCAGTCTGTTCGTGCTCTTCGTGATGTCATCGAGACCGTTTCGCGCGACTGGATCGAAACGCTCCGGACAGATGCCGGTCTCTAACCGGCGGACGGCGCCTACCGGATAGTTTACGGTTCCACTTTACGGCCAAAGTCGGCCGACTCGAGCCCATCAGCGCCCATCAGCGCCGTTCCGTTTTTCGAGCCAGTCACCGAGTCTGAATCCGCCCCAGCCGATCCTGTTCGGCGGGCGGGAGCCTCGACATGACACCCACGAAATTGCTCATCGGCCAAATCTTTGTCGTCTTCGCGATCGTCATCGCGGGGGTGTGGGCGGCAACGCAATGGGCGGCGGCGATGCTGGCCTACCAGCCCGAACTCGGACTGCCGTGGTTCCAGCTCGGCAGTATGCCAATCTACCATCCCTGGGCGCTGTTCGGTTGGTGGTATCACTATGATGCCTATGCCCCGATCGTCTTCGACAAGGCGGGCATGCTCGCTGGTGCCAGTGGCTTTATCGGCTGCGCGGCAGCGATCTTCGGTTCGCTGTGGCGCGCGCGCCAATCAAGCAACGTCACCACCTATGGTTCTGCGCGCTGGGAAAGCCCCAGCGAGATCAAGAGCGCCGGCCTGCATCGCGAAGCCGGCGTCATGCTCGGATCCCTCGGCAACCGCTATCTTCGCCATGACGGCCCCGAACATATCATGGCGTTCGCGCCAACTCGATCGGGCAAGGGCGTTGGCCTCGTCGTTCCGACCTTGCTGTCCTGGACGGGCTCGACCGTTGTCCACGATATCAAAGGTGAGAACTGGACGCTGACCGCCGGATGGCGTGCGCGCTTCTCGCACTCCTTGCTCTTCAATCCCACCGACGCCGCGTCGGCGCATTACAATCCGCTACTCGAAGTCCGGCGTGGCGTCGACGAAGTGCGTGACGTCCAGAACATCGCCGACATCCTGGTCGATCCCGAAGGCGCGCTTGAACGCCGCAACCATTGGGAGAAGACGAGCCATTCGCTGCTGGTCGGCGCGATCCTCCACATCCTCTACGCCGAGGAAGAGAAAACGCTCGCGCGCGTCGCGACCTTCCTATCCGATCCGCAGCGCAGCTTCGTCGCCACGCTGCGGCGGATGATGACCACTAATCATCTCGGCGACGACAAGAACTCCAGGGTGCATCCCGTTGTCGCCTCCGCCGCGCGCGAACTACTCAATAAAAGTGAGAACGAGCGGTCCGGCGTGCTGTCGACCGCCATGTCCTTCCTTGGCCTCTATCGTGATCCAACAGTCTCCGAGGTCACCTCGCGGTGCGACTGGCGAATCGCCGACTTGATCGAGGCCGAGCGGCCCTTGTCGCTCTATCTCGTCATCCCGCCATCGGACATCAGCCGAACCAAGCCGCTGATCCGCCTTGTGCTTAACCAGATCGGCCGCCGTCTCACCGAGCGACTGGACCAGCCCGGTACATCCTCGCGTCGGCACCAACTCCTGATGATGCTTGACGAGTTCCCGGCGTTGGGGCGTCTCGATTTCTTCGAGACCAGCCTTGCCTTCATGGCCGGCTACGGCATCCGCGCCTTCCTGATCGCCCAGAGCCTCAACCAGATCGAGAAGGCGTATGGCGAGCACAACGCCATACTCGATAATTGCCATGTCCGCGTCGCTTTCGCGACGAACGACGAGCGCACCGCCAAGCGCATTTCCGATGCACTTGGCACCGCGACCGAGCAGCGCGCCATGCGTAACTATGCCGGACACCGGCTCGCACCGTGGCTGGCGCATGTCATGGTCAGCCGCCAGGAGACTGCCCGCCAGCTCCTGACACCGGGCGAGGTGATGCAGCTTTCGCCCGACGAGGAACTGGTGCTCGTGTCAGGGCTCGCACCGATCCGGGCGCGCAAATTGCGCTATTTTCGCGACCGCAATTTCGCTGCGCGCGTGGTACCGGCGCCGGTGCTGGCATCGGGTCAATATGCCGATCGGCCGAAGCCGCGCGGCGACGACTGGTCCGATCAGGTGCGCGGCATCGACGCTCGCCTGCACCAGGCGGACGACGCGGCAGGCGATGAGGACGATGGCGGCATGCAGCAGCAGCGCCATCCCGGCCTTCCCGAACAGGTTTCCAAAGCAACCGACCCCGCCGAAACGCGCGATCCCCAGATCGTGCCTGACGACGACGATGTCGCCGCCGACAAGCGCGCCATGTACCAGGCGCAAGGGCAAAACGCCATCGTGCGGGGCCATGCCATCAACGAGGGCGCCAAGCGCGACCTCATACCGGATTTCTGAGGCGGCGATGAAGATCCGCCAGAACCTCTATATCGAGCGCGAACTCAGCGACGCGCTGGAGGCGCTCGCCGCCGGTCCGCGCGGCAACAAGAGCCACCTCGTCAACGACGCACTGAAGGACTGGTTGGCGCGCCGGGGTACCAAGGAAGTCGATGACCTCCTGAAGGTTCGCCTCGACCGTCTGACACGCGAACTCGCTGGCGCGCGGCGCGACATCGACGTGTTGCTGGAAAGCCTGTCGCTGTTCGTTCGCTACCAGTTGATGGTGACGGCACCGTTGCCCGAAGCCGATGCCGCAGCTCGCGCGATCGGTCGCGACCGGTTCGAGGCGTTCGTTGCGCAGGTCGGCCGCCACATCGCTGGCGGCAAGCGCACGCTGGCGCCCGTCGAACCCGACGGAGACGCATCATGATGTCCGCCCAGACTACAAGCGTCTCAGCGGAACGCCGCCGCGCCATGCTGCGCACCGCAATGGGACCGGCGATTGCCGCCGCGCTCTCCGACAGCCGTGTGATCGAAATCATGGTCAATCCGGACGGCGCGCTGCGCGTCGATATCCTCGGAGAAGGCCGTGTCGATACCGACGTGAAGCTCGATCCGGCGCAGGTCGAGCGGATCATCCGGCTGGTGGCGTCCCATGTCCGGTCGGAGGTGCATGGCGACAAGCCCATCGTATCGGCCGAACTGCCGCCGCTGGGTTCCGGTGCGGGGGAGCGGTTCGAGGGAATCCTGCCGCCCGTTTCGACGGCTCCGTGTTTTTCGATCCGCAAGCCGGCGGCGCGCATCTATACGCTGATGGACTATGTGACCGACGGCATGATGTCGGCGGAGGCCGCTCGCCTCCTGTGCCAAGCCGTCGTCGATCGCCGCAACATCCTCGTCGCCGGCGGGACCAGTTCGGGCAAGACCACGCTTGCCAACGCGCTGCTCGCCGAGATGGCGCATCTCGACGAACGGGTGATCTTGATCGAGGATACCCGCGAGCTGCAATCGCCGGCGCGCGACACGGTCGCGCTCAGGACCCGGCCAAGCTCATCTGACAAGAACACCGCCGTCACCATGGGCGATCTCGTGCGCTCGACGCTGCGGCTTCGACCCGATCGCATCATCGTCGGCGAGGTGCGTGGCGGCGAAGCATTGGACATGCTGAAGGCCTGGAACACCGGCCATCCCGGCGGGATCGCCACCATCCACGCCAACAGCGCCGCCTCCGCCCTCTACCGGATCGAGCAGCTCATCCAGGAAGCCGTGGTCACCGTGCCGCGCCGCCTGGTCGCAGACGCCATCGACATGATCGTCTTCATCGCGGGCCGCGGCACCGCGCGGCGCATCGAGACGATCGCCCGCGTCGCCGGGCTCGACCCCGATGGCGGCTACGCCGTCGTCGATCTCACCCCAACCCCAACCCCAACCCCAACCCCCAATGAAGGAGACTGACATGACCATCGTTCGTATTTCCAACCGCGACCGCTTCTTCCTCATCGGGCTGGTGCTCGGCCTGTCGATCACCATGACCAGCCGCGTCTATGCCAGCGGCGCGGGTATGCCGTGGGAAGAGCCCCTCCAACAGGTGCTGGAGTCGGTCCAAGGACCAGTCGCCAAGATTGTCGCGGTACTGATCATCATTTCCACGGGGCTTGCTCTCGCATTCGGAGAGACCTCCGGCGGCTTCCGCAAGCTCATCCAGATCGTCTTCGGCCTGTCGATTGCGTTCGCGGCGTCGAGCTTCTTCCTGTCCTTCTTCAGCTTCGGCGGTGGGGCGCTCGTCGCATGAGCCACTTCGACAACGGTCATGTTGCTGGATTCGAGGCACCGATCCACACCAGCCTGGGGCAGGCCATACTGCTCGGTGGCGCGCCCCGGGGCATCGCGATCGTCAACGGCACGATCGCCGCCGCGGTCGGGCTGGGCCTGCAGCAATGGCTGGTCGGGATCGGCATCTGGGCGATTGGCCACAGTATCGCTGTGTTCGCGGCCCGTCGCGACCCGGACTTCGTGCCGGTGCTGCTCCGCCATCTGCGCCAGAAAGGATATCTGGCATGCTGAACGTCACCGAATATCGGTCGCGTGCCGATCGGCTCGCCGACCATCTGCCCTGGGCCGCGCTGGTTGCGCCGGGCGTCGTCCTCAACAAGGACGGCAGCTTCACGCGGTCCTTCGCCTTTCGCGGTCCCGACCTCGAAAGCGCGACCGAGGCTGAACTGGTCGCGGCCTGCGCGCGCGCCAACAATGTCCTCAAGCGGCTCGGCTCGGGCTGGGCCTTATTCTTCGAGGCCGAGCGGCGCGACGCGCTCGACTATCCCGATGGAGCCTTTCCCGACGCCGCGTCGTGGCTGGTTGAGCATGAACGGCGTGCCGGCTTTGAATCCGAGGGCCAGCATTTTGAGAGTATCTATCACGGCACACTGGTCTGGCTGCCGCCTGCCGACAGCAGCGATGCGGCGGGGCGGACACTGGTCGAGCGGCCTGACGACGCGAAAGGCCGGGACTGGCACGCCAGCCTTGTCGGCTTCATCGCCGAGTCCGACCGCGTGCTCGATCTCCTGTCGGGTTTCATGCCCGAAGTGCGCCCCTTAAGCGACGCCGAGACGCTGACCTATCTTCACGGCACCATTTCCAGCCGCCGTCATTCGGTCGCCGTGCCGGAGACGCCGATCTATCTCGACGCGCTGCTCGCCGACACGCCGCTGGTCGGCGGGCTGGAGCCGAGGCTTGGCGACCGGCATCTGCGCACTCTGACAGTGCTGGGATTCCCGAACCTCAGCCGGCCCGGCATCCTCGACGCGCTGAACCACCAGGATTTCGGTTACCGCTGGGTCACCCGCTTTATCGCGCTCGACAAGACCGATGCGACCAAGGCGCTGACCAAGATTCGCCGGCAATGGTTCAACAAGCGCAAGTCGATCACCGCGCTGCTTCGCGAGGTGATGTACAACCAACCGGTCCAACTCCTCGACAGCGACGCCGACAACAAGGTGGTCGACGCCGACCTCGCGCTGCAGGCGCTCGGCGGCGATCACGTCGCCTTCGGCTATCTGACGACAACGATCACGGTGTCGGACGCCGATCGTAACCGTGCCGAGGACAAAGTTCGCGCGGTCGAGCGGATCGTCAACGGCCTCGGCTTCACCGCCAAGCGGGAGGGCATCAACGCGGTCGAGGCGTGGCTGTCGTCGCTGCCCGGCCAAGTTTATGCGAACGTGCGCCAGCCGCTGGTTCATACCCTCAACCTCGCCCACCTGATGCCGTTATCGTCTGTCTGGGCAGGCCCGACGGAGAACCGGCACCTCGGGGGATCGCCGCTGCTCTACGCGCAGACTGGCGGATCGACCCCGTTTCGCCTTTCGACCCATGTCGGCGATGTCGGCCACATGCTCGTCGTCGGCCCTACTGGAGCGGGCAAGTCGGTACTGCTGGCACTCATCGCATTGCAGTTCCGGCGCTATCCCGGCTCCCAGCTCTATATCTTCGACAAGGGCTTTTCAGCACGCGCGGCGGTGCTTGCGATGGGCGGCGCGCATCATGCCCTCGGTCTTGGCACGGACAGCGGCGAAACCCTTGCGTTCCAGCCACTGCGCCGCATCGACGATGCCAGCGAACGCAGCTGGGCGTCGGAATGGATCGCCGCGCTGCTGGCACACGAGAAGGTCATGGTCACTCCAGAGGTGAAGGATGCGGTTTGGTCGGCCTTGGGCAGTCTCGCATCGGCACCCCCGGAAGAGCGCACCCTGACCGGGCTCGCCATGCTGCTCCAGTCCAATGCACTACGCACCGCGCTCACCGCCTATACGCTCGACGGCCCCTATGGCCGGCTCCTCGACGCGGCCGGGCAAGATCTCGCGCTCGCCGACGTCCAGTGCTTCGAGACCGAGGCGCTGATGGGACAGGTCGGCGTGGTCGCCCCGGTGCTGACCTATCTCTTCCACCGGCTCGAGGAGCGTTTCGACGGCCGCCCGACGCTGCTGGTGCTCGACGAAGCCTGGATCTTCCTCGACCATCCGCTCTTCGCCGCGCGCATCCGCGAATGGCTTAAAGTCCTGCGCAAGAAGAATGTCGCGGTGCTGTTCGCGACCCAGAGCTTGGCTGACATCGCGGACAGCAGCATCGCGCCCTCCATCATCGAAAGCTGCCCGCAGCGCATATTGCTGCCCAATGACCGGGCGATCGAACCGCAGTCCCGCGCCGCCTATGAGCGGTTCGGCCTCAACGACCGGCAGATCGAACTGGTCAGCCGCGCCACGCCCAAGCGGCATTATTATCTGCAATCCGCACGCGGCAACCGCCTGTTCGAACTGGGCCTTGGCCCGATTGCGCTGGCGCTGTGCGGCGCCTCCGATCCCGCGACCCAGGCGCGGATCGACGCTCTGCTGGTCGAACACGGCCCCGCAGATTTCGCGGCCCGCTTCCTTGAAGGAAGTGGGCTCGATTGGGCAGCCAGCCTCCTCGCCGACTTTCCCATCCCCCAAGCCAAGGAGTAAAATATCATGCGTATCCCGACCCGCAAATATCTGATCGCGACTGCGCTTGGGGCTGGCGCCATCGGTTCGCTCGTCGCGCCGATCGTGCCAAGTGCGCCCGCTCATGCGCAGCTCACCGTGTTCGATCCGAGCAACTACAGCCAGAATCTGCTTACCGCCGCGCGAACCCTCCAGCAGGTCAACAACCAGATCCGCTCGCTTCAGAACCAGGCGCAGAGCTTGGTCAACCAAGCGAAGAATCTTGCCACGATTGGCTTCCCCGAGATCCAGGCGATCACCCAGACGCTCCAGCAGATCGACCAGTTGATGGGCGAGGCGCAGGGAATCCAGTTCCGTGTCGACGGTCTCGACCAACAATTTCGCCAGCTCTTTCCGCAGAACTTCAACCAGGCGATGACCATGAACGGCCAGGTTGTTGCGGCGCGGACGCGGCTCGACACCGAGATGGCAGCCTACAAACAGACGATGGGTGTGCAGGCGCAGGTCGTCGAGAATGTCCAGGTTGACGCGCAGACCCTCAATGGCATCGTATCGCGGAGCCAGGGTGCCGAGGGCGCTTTGCAAGCGCAACAGGCGACCAACCAGCTGCTCGCACTGACCGCGAAGCAACAGTTCCAGATCCAAAACCTGATGGCGGCGCAATATCGGGCGCAGGCGGTCGAGCAGGCGCGCCGCGCGCAGGCCGAGATCGACGCCCGCGCCATGACCACCAAGTTTCTCGGTTCCGGCTCGGCCTACACCCCTCAATAGGCCCGAGCCGGTGCGCGGGCAGCGGCGAATTCGCCTCTTCGCCGCTGCCGCCGCGGGGTTCGGTCCCGCTCCCCAGATCGGACCCTGCGGCTTCATTTCCAGGATTTCCTTATGAACGACCTGAACGTCATCGACCGGTTCCTGCAGACCTTCATCCGCTACATCGACAGCGGGTTTGGGCTGCTGGGCGGCAACGTTGCCTTCCTGACCACGACCCTGATCGGCATCGACATCACGCTTGCCGGGCTATTCTGGGCGATGGGCGGCGAGCAGGATGTGATCGGGCGTTTCCTGCGCAAGATCCTATATGTCGGCGCGTTCGCCTTCATCCTGAACCGCTTCTCGACCCTGGCCGACATCATCTTCCGCTCCTTTGCGGCGGCCGGCCTGACCGCGGGCGGCGGCACGCTCTCGGCGGACGATCTCCTGAAACCCGGCCGCCTTGCTGGCACAGGTTTCTCGGCAGCCTGGCCGCTCCTCGAACAGGTGTCGAAACTGATGGGTTTCACCAGCTTCTTCGACAATTTCCTGCCCATTATCGTGCTGTTGTTCGCGTGGGTGATCGTGATCATCGCCTTTTTCATCCTCGCCGTGCAGATGTTCGTGTGCATCGTCGAGTTTAAGCTGACCACGCTCGCCGGCTTCGTGCTGGTGCCGTTCGCGCTCTGGAACCGGACCAGCTTTCTCGCCGAGCGCGTCCTCGGCAACGTCGTCAGTTCCGGCATCAAGGTGATGGTGCTCGCCGTCATCGTCGGCATCGGCTCTAATTTCTTCAGTGAGTTCACCGCTGCCCTGCAGGGCCAGGAGCCCGACATCGGGCAGGCCATGAGCCTCGTGCTGGCGTCGGTCACGCTGTTCGGCCTCGGTATCTTCGGTCCCGGCATCGCCTCGGGCCTTGTCGCCGGTGCCCCGCAGCTCGGCGCGGGCGCGGCGGTCGGCACGACGGTCGGCGCAGCCGGTATCGTCGCGCTGGGCGGCGGTGCCGCCATGGGGGCGGCTCGCGCCGCGGGTGGCGCAGCACTCGGTGCAATCCGCGCTGGCACGACGATGGGGTCGGCGGCCTCTACCTCATACCAGCTTGGCCAGACCGCAGCTGGATCTTCGAGCGTCGGCGCTGGCGTCGGCGGCATGGCGCAGGCGGCAGGCAACGCCGCCCGCCAGAAAGCATCGGCGGCGCTGGGCTTGGGCCAGGCCGCCGAGTGCGGCCGTGATGCCGCCTGGTTCGCCCTCAACGGCGGAGCCAATCCGAACGGATCATCTTCGGGCTCTGCCGCCGACGGCGCGCCGTCCTGGGCGCAGTCGCTGCGTCGCCAACAGGACTCCCGCCATCACCGCCATGTCGCGCTTCAGACGCTGAAGGAGGGCGATCGTGGCGGTGCCTCCGCAACCCCCGACATCAAGGAAAGGGAAGATTGAGCCATGATCTTCATACCCCATGTTCTTTAAGCGCGCGGTCCAGCGCTACGCGCAGACGCCTGAACCCGAGACGCCCTATCAACGCGCCGGCCAAGTCTGGGACGACCGCATCGGGTCGGCCCGCGTTCAGGCCCGCAACTGGCGGTTGATGGCATTCGGCACGCTGTCGTTGTCGACCGCCATGTCGGGCGCCCTCATCTGGCAATCGCTGCAAAGCAGGGTCACGCCCTATGTCGTCGAGGTCGATCGCCTGGGCGAGGCCCGGGCGGTGACCGAGGCCGAAGCGGGGTATCGCCCCACCGATTCCCAGATCGCCTGGCATCTGGCGAAGTTCATCGAGAATGTACGCGGGGTATCGCTCGACCCGGTCCTGATGCGCCGCGATTGGCTCTCGGCCTATGACTTCACCACGGCGCGGGGGAGTCAGTTCCTTGGCGACTATGCCCGCGCCGCAGACCCCTTCGCCAGAATCGGCGAGCGCACGGTGTCAGTCCAGGTAACCAGCGTCGTCCGCGCATCCGAACGGTCGTTTCAAGTGAAATGGACCGAGACGGCTTACGAACGTGGCAGCGAGGCAGGTTCCTCCCACTGGACCGGCATCCTGACGATACTGACGAAGCCGCCGGTATCGGCCGACACGCTCCGCAGGAACCCGCTCGGCATCTATATCGACGCGATCGACTGGAGCCGCGAACTCGAGCCCGCGGCGTCGACTGCTCCCGCGCGCACCGCGCAACCGCCCAGCAACGTGCCGCTCGGCTCGCCGCTCGACCCGAACCTTGCCGCTCAACCGACCGTCAATACGGAGACCCAGCCATGACCCTAGCTATCGCAGCAACCGCGCTGGCACCTTGCCTCATCCTTCTCGCCGGCAGCGCAGGGGCGAGTCCGCCGATCCACAACGCGTCGCGCGAAGTCGCGCCGGTCGCCATCGCCAACCGCGCGGCGACGATCGAGCCGGCCGCGCAGGGGTTCATCAACGCCGTCCAGGTCTATCCTTTCACCGACGGCGCCATCTACCGTGTCATCACCGCCCCGGAGAGGGTGACCGACATCGCGCTGCAACCGGGCGAGACGTTGGTCGCCGTGGCAAGTGGAGACACGGTGCGCTGGGTGATCGGCGATACCACCAGCGGGTCGGGCACGGAGAAGCGGACCCATATACTGGTGAAGCCATTCAGTGCCGGCCTGTCCACCAACCTGGTCATCACCACCGACCGGCGCAGCTACCATATCGCGCTGACCAGCGGGATGACGACGGCGATGGTCGCACTTTCCTGGACCTATCCCCAGGATGCATTGATCGCACTGAAGCGCGCCACCGCAGCGGCCGAGGCGACGGCTCCGGTGGCGGCCGGGATCGAGGTCGAGCAGCTTCATTTCAACTATGCTGTCTCCGGCGATCGACCAGCCTGGCGGCCGTTTCGTGCTTTCGACGACGGGCGCCAGACATTCATCGAATTTCCGGCAACGCTGGCCGTGGGCGAGGCGCCGCCGATTTTTCTGGTGAACGCGAAAGGGGAGGCCCAGCTCGTCAACTATCGCGTGAAAGGCCGCTTCTATGTCGTCGATCGTATCTTCGACGTCGCCGAGCTTCGCCTCGGCACGAAGCACCAGCAGATCGTCCGCATTAGCCGGGTTGCGGATGGCGCGACTAAGCGGAGGGGATCATGACCGTCGAGGTGGTAGCCCCACCGGTATCCGAAACCCCCGCCACACCGGGCAAGGTGGACCCGGAAACGCTCGCGCTGCGCGCCCATCCGGCGCGGGCGATCCGCTTCAAGCGGGGAGCCGTGGTGGTGATCGCGGCGCTTGGTTCGGGCAGCCTGATCGCGACAGCCTGGGTCGCGCTGCGGCCGTCCGCGTTGCACCTCGCTGGACAAGCCGACGACCAGACGGTCGTGGCGAAAGCGCCGACCGATACGCTGAGCCGCTTGCCGGGCAGCTATGGCGACGTGCCCAAACTCGGACCGCCCTTGCCGGGCGATCTCGGCCGACCCATCCTCAATCATCAGCGTGCGATGGGCGTGGAATCGGCGAGCGCCTCAGCCGGTCGTGCGGACCAAGCCGCCGCGACCGAGCGCAATCGTCGCGCGGCGGAGCTGAAAGCGGCACGCGAGTCGGAATTGCTGGTGCAATCCGGCAACCGCACCGATCCGACCCGCGGTGCCGCCGCAACGCCGTTATCTCCCCCGGCCGTAGCGAGCGATGCGTCGCGCATCGCCATCGATCCTGATCGCGATCCCAACGCCCAGCAGCGCAAGGCTGACTTTGTTGCAGCCCGCGACACTGGCGGCGATGTCAACGAGCATCGGTTGAGCCCACCGGCGTCGTCGGACATGCTGTCCGCTGGCAGCGTTATCGCGGCGAGCCTCATTACAGGACTCAGGTCCGACCTCCCCGGCCTCGTCACCGCCCAGGTAACCGAGCGAGTCTTCGACAGCGCGACGGGCAGCATTCTTCTCATTCCGCAGGGCGCGCGGCTGATCGGCAGCTACGACAGCGTCGTTGCCTTCGGCCAGCAGCGCGCGCTGGTCGTATGGCAGCGTATCATCTTGCCGGACGGCAGCTCGATCAAGCTCGACAACGTGCCAGCAACCGATCCATCGGGATATGCCGGGCTTGCCGACAAGGTCGATTTCCACACCTGGGCGCTGCTCAAGGGCGTCGCGATATCGACATTGCTCGGCGTCGGGGCGAACGTCACCTTCTCCGGTGAAAGCGATCTTGTCCAAGCGATCCGTCAATCCACGCAGCAGAATGTGTCCCGCGCCGGAGACCAGATCACATCCCGCAATCTTCAGATCCAACCGACCATCACCATTCGGCCCGGTGCCCCGGTCCGACTCATAGTGCATCGCGATCTCATTTTGGCACCGTGGACAGAATAGGAGCACGATATGACGGATATAAAACTTGGTCGTCTGCCCGACAGAACGCCGGTCAAACTAGCTATCAGCGTCCCGCCAGACCTTCATTTGGCGTTGGCGGATTATGCCACCATCTATCATGAGACCTATGGCGATGATCAGGCGATCGCCGATTTGGTCCCGCATATGCTTTCTGCCTTCCTCGCGAGTGACCGCGGCTTTGCCAAGGCGCGGGCAGGGCTCGCCGCACGGCGTAAATGACGACAGGCAGCGACAAAATGCAGCATGTCGACTGAGCCGGTTATCCCTATCGGCATGTGTCAAACACCGCGAAGGCTTTATAAGATCGTGACAATCTCAGCATTCTGACATCCGGCCGCAGGCGTAAACTTAGCTAATGGCCAGCATCAATAGTTCAGCGTGTGAGCCGGAACGCACGCTTACCTTGGTAATCGATAAGCAAGGAGATGCACATGGAAGTGCTAGCAATCTCTATTAACGACACCGCTAAGGCGCTCGGCATCGGTCGGTCATCGGTTTATGCCTTACTCAAATCTGGCAAACTTGATGCGATCAAAATCGGTAGGCGAACCTTGCTGACCACTGAGTCGATCAAGCGGCTGGCACAATCCCGAGATATGGCTTGATACGCCAGCGCTACACGGCTCTTGCTGAAAAAATGCCCGCGGTAGAGTAGGGCAGGGCGGGCCTGTCATCTGTTTCCGCCCTTTCGCAGTTCATCCATATAGTCGCTCCACCACTGCGCCATTTCAACACGTTCGGCCCAATAGGCGGACTGGTTATATATGCGACGCACGGACCCGGCCACCATATGTGCCAGTGCGCGCTCGATGGCATCCGGATTCCATTTGCCGGATTCGTTCAACAGCGATGATGCGGACGTGCGGAAGCCGTGGGCCGTCATTTGCTCTTTGGAATAGCCCATGCGCCGCAATGCCGCGTTGATGGTGTTTTCGCTGATCGGCCTTGCTCGGGTGCGGATCGAAGGGAACACATAGCGCCCGGAGCCGGATAAGGATCGCATGGCTTGCAGTATCGCGAGAGCCTGCCGAGACAGAGGCACCGAATGGGGCTGGCGCATTTTCATCTTTGTTACCGGGATCGTCCAGACAGCTTTGTCGAAATTTACCTCAGCCCATTCCATTTGCCGCAGTTCGCCCGGACGCTGGAAGACATGGGGTGTAAGTTTCAAAGCATACATGACGGCGGGGTCACCCTGATAATCTTCGATAGCGCGCAGGAGGGCGCCGAACTCGTTCGGATCAATGATGGCGGCGAAGTGCTTGACTCGCGGTGTGGTCAATGCGCCGATCAGGAGTTGCGCCGGATCACGTTCGGCACGCGCCGTTGCAACTGCAAAGCGGAAAACACGGCTGGCAAAGGCGCGCAGGAGATTGGCGGTTTCCAAGCGGCCACGCCGTTCATGCTTCTGCAGTTCATGAAGAAGTTCCTGAGGCGTGATATCGGTGACAGGTCGCTTTCCGAAGTCTGCCCCCATCAGTTTCACAAACCAGCGCATCTTCTCCAGCGTCGGCTCAGCCAACCCCTCACGCGCTTTCTTCTCTATCAATTCCTCGGCCACGCTAGCGAAGCTGTTGCTGGCCCGAATGCTCGCCTCAACGCGGGCTTGTCGTTTGGCTACGTTGGGATCGATCGCATGAGCCAGCTGCCTACGGGCGGCATCCCTGGCAGCGCGCGCCTCGGCCAAGGTAATCTCGGGATACGCCCCGAGTGACAGTTTTCGCTCTACGCCATCGATCCGGTATTTGATTCGCCACAGCTTGCTGCCTCTTGGATTGACGAGCAAATACAAACCTTGGGAGTCAGTAACCTTGTAAGGCTTATCTGCGGGCTTGGCATTGCGGATAGCGGTATCGGTTAGCACCATTGGGGGCCTCGATTCTGCTGGGGCCTTTTGAGGCCCCCAAATTAGGCCCCAATCATCCGCAATTGCAGACGAACAAGGGCATCCACTGACAATCAGAGAATGCCCATAAACTACCGGAAATCAGGGATTTTTCAACTGTTGGCAGACGTCGCCAGACAGGATTTTGGAGGCCCGAGCCGGAATCGAACCGGCGTGCAAGGATTTGCAGTCCCTCATCTGAGAATTCCGGGGCGTTCTGCAAGGTTCTAGAAGCCCCATGGTGCGGGTGGTTTCATGATCCGTTCTCGCGCTAGAACATTCCATGAATGTCTGTGTAATGCTGTTCCCGATTACACAGGAATTGCAAAAAGGGGTGGGTGCAATGCACCCACCCCCTCCGCCTAGGCCGGCGCCGCCGGCCGGATCGTCTTCCTCCAGATCGGGATCGCCATCAATGTCGTCCATCCGGTCGATCGCCTTCTGAACCAGGCGGGCGAGCGTAGCGCGGGGCAGGGACGGTATGGCTGACAGCATGGCGTCAAGAGTGGGGGGCGAGGAGATGCGCCGACGCTGCCCGTGCCGGCGCCGAGGATGACGCAGATTTGCGTCATGTCCGATGATCGGTGCTTTACTCGCCATGCGCCGTCTCCCCATCCATGAACGCCCGAATCCGTGCCGTCACTTTCGAGGAAGGATCGCGGCCGGATCGGAGGTCAAACACCAGCTTGGGATCGCCCACCGACTGCTTGCCAAAGCGCGTTGGCGGCATGCCGCGGGCCTTAATCCAGCGCTCGATTTCGAGCAGCACAGGCGCGATAAAGTCTGGGTCACGGGTTGGGCGCGCCGGGTTAGGACTGGCCCGTCGCGGCTTGGCTTCCGGCTCTGGAGCGACGGCGACGCTCTGCGCCCAGACATCATCCTGGCGGCGCGTGTAGCGCTGTGGTTCGCCCCTGGAGGCCGGGTTTTGCTTGTAGATCAGCATATGCCCGCCTCCGTGATGCAGATGGACGCCAAGTAATCGCGCACAGCCTCCTGCTTGCGGCGATCCGATTTCAGCGGCATTTCGTGGGCGACCAGCGCAGTCCGCTCCAGTCCGCTCATGTGGCGTGGCCAGTGCAGACAGACGCCGGCGCAATTGACAGTGTAGCCGCCGCCCAGCTCGACATAGAGCGCCAGCCAAGCGGCGGGGTTGAACGGGCGCGCGGGATGGCTGAGGACCGAGGCCCCCGAGTTGCTTCCGATTTCCATGGCTCAAGCCCTCCCGGCGAAGGCGTAGGATACCCCGTCGATCGTCAACCCGCCCAACTGGCCGATCTGGCTTTCGATGTCAGCGACAAGAAGTTTGATGCCCGCGCACCGGATGATGCAATGAGGACAGCCCAGATCGCATTCCGCTTTCGCGAGGCGGTCGCCATCGAGCGTCCCAGCCAACGCCGCCGCCTGGTTGCGCTCAAGTGCTTGGCGAGCGGTCGCGGCATGGCTGACCAGCATCGACAATTTTTCCATCTGCGTCATGCGCGAGCCTCTCCCGTGATGGAGGAGAGCAGCGGCGCGATGTCGCCATTGTCGTCGCCGTAGCGGTCGAGGATCAGACGCAGCTTGTGAGCGATGATGTCGGCCTCGCGAGAAGGATAGGCCACGATCGCTTTCACCGATGCGGTGTGAGCGTCGCAAGCAGCGTCCCACTTCGCTTCGGCGTCAGGCAAGCCCGCCTCTTGGCGCAGCATTCCATCGATCTCGGCGAGTTGCGCCCGCATGCCGGCGGCGAAGGCATTGTGGTCCCGGATACCGGCCTCAATGCGCTCGTTTTCATCTTCATGGGCCGGGCGCGCCTGGATGAACTTCCAGACCTTGCCGTTCTTTTCGTCCATCTCGGCGTGCCACTTCGCCATGAAGGCGGCCTTGGCGTTGAAGAAGCGGCTATCAGCCTCTTCGCGCAGATCGACCATCTGATCGAATGCGGCGGCGGCGCTTCGCTCTTCCGCCAGCAGCACCAGCCATGCAGGATCTTGGGTTGCGGGTGCGGCGGCCATCGCTGGGATGACAATGGCGGCCGGAGCGAGCGTCAGGCCCGCGAGGAAAGCGCGTCGGTCGGTCATCATGCCCTCCGATCGTTAGCGGCGGCGCCCATGGTGAGCATGGCCAGTTCGGCCTCCCACCATGCCAGCCTGTTGCGGAAGAAGTTGACGCGGTAGCGGGCTTCTTGAAGATCCGATGCGCTATCGGGAAGCTCGGCAGTGGCACGTCGAGCTGGGAAAGAAATCACCTGAGCCATTGTCATGCCTCCCCTGCAATTCGGCGCAGGTCACGGCGCACCATGTCGATATCGAGCTGGCCCGCGGTCTCATCGATCAGGTCGAGCTTGGTGAGCAGGTCGGCGATCGTGCGGGACGGGAAGTCCTCGATCTCGCAGAGCACATCATAGGCAACGTCGCCCAGCCGGTCGTTCTCCTCACCTAACGCATTGATCTGATATTTGAGATCGAGGGCGACCCGTTGGGCCTCCCGCTGCGCCACCAGATCGCGAAGCTCCGCGCAGCAGGCTTCATATTCGGCCGACCAAAGCCCGCCGGGAGCCAGCTTTGCGGCCGACTTTGCAGCGGAGACATGACCGGGGCGATCGGTCGACAGCTGATGAACCTCACCGAGATAATTATAGCCAGTCTTGGTGTTCAGATGCGGGATCGCTTCGACCTCAGCCTGCCAGGCGGAGTGTGTTGGCAAATAGACGTTGCGCGTGTGGGCGGTGCAGGCGTCAGTCTTCGCGCGATATTCAGTGATGAGAGCCAGCAGCTCGGCGCTTGGGCTGGCGGGAGCGCACACAAATGCCGGCGCCGCGATGGCGGCAGCAGGAACAGCAGCGGCAGGGAGTAGGAAAAGCGCGCGCGTGACGGCGCGCCTAGACAATGCTAGGTCGTTCATAGCTTCAATCCCTCTTGTACAGGGGTTGCGGTCAGAGCTGGCGCGAGGTGTAGGAGCCTTGCGTCAGCTTGCACTTTCTGACATCAATAAATGTGCATGTCAAACATTTCTGACACCAAAAAGATCGGGCGCCCTGCAACTGGAGTGGGCAAACCTATCACCGTCCGCCTTAATGAGGCGGATTTGGCCGCTCTCGATTCGTGGATATCGACACAGGGCGATCAGCCCAGCCGACCGGAAGCAGTTCGCAAGCTGATGCGGATGGGCCTGAATCTTGGAGGGAGGGAAATATGCACCTAAAGCGACTCGCGCCGAACAAGCGCCCGCCCGATGAGGGATGGGATTATATCGAAGTCCAAGAAATGGATGGCGGCACTTTTGAAGTTTCCGCAGCTGTCCATTTTGCTGGCTCTGCGGTCTTTGGACGGCAAAGCTATCCGACACGCGAACAGGCAGAACGGGCCGGATATGAATGGGCTTTCAGCCATGGGGCGCAGATAGTTTATCTGGTCACGCTCACGGCTTAGTGGCAGGGGCCCGTCCGCCAGCTGCAGACCCGCAGCCTCGTAAAATGGGCCCTGCCAAAGAGCGATGGGATAGTTCCCAACCGTCGAAACCACGGGATGCCATTATTGCGTGCGCCAGCTATGCCGGATAGCCTCCGCTGGTGCCGACACCTCTAGAAGCTCTCCGCCAGCGCCTCCATCTAACCGTCGAAGACCTCGCGGCGCGACTGAACGTCTCCAAGACACAAGTCCAGAAATGGGAACGCCGTTGGGAAGATATCCCTCCTGATACGCTGCGAGAAATGGCGGTCAGCTATGGCGTCAGCGTCAGCTCCATCCTCGGCGAAGAGACGCCGGTAGAGGAATGGGGCCGCCATCCCTTTGCGATCAACGAAGAGGAGGAGCTGTACGGCACGCTTCGCCTCACCTTCACGGATGGCCAGGAGGGTGAGTACCCAATCAGCCGAGAGGCGAGGGAATCGGTTCTGGGCCAGCTTCGCCGGCGTTCATTCATAGATTGCGAGAACAGGGCCGGCAAAGAGCCATGGCTGTACTTTTGGGGCATGGATGATCGCATCGCGATCGCGCGCATGTCCTGCGTCAGCGAGATTGCCCTGCTGAGCGACGACGACCGCCAGGCGCCATATTACGCCCACCCCGAGATATATCGTCTTCTGGTCACTGAGAGCATGTACGATGACGAGCCGATCAAGGTTTTCGGTCAAGCTCTGTCAGAAGCGATGGCGACCCATTTCGACGTTCTCGGCGGGCAAGCCGCAGCAATCCAGCAGGCTACCCACGCATGCCTGATCTTCCGGGACGGTCGAGAATTGTATGCGTCATGCACCAATGCCGAAGAGGTCTCACCGCTCTTTCTGCTCGACATGACGAGCAGCGCCATCCCGACGTCGGCTTTCCTCCAGATCGAGGACCCCACCAATTACCACGAAGCCTATTTCGTGAATTTCGATGCCCTACGCTTCATCAGCATCCCCTCCGAAGCCTACCATAGGTACATAGGGGCCGACGACTGAGCAGTTGAGCTTGTGACAGCCATCACGGCTTAACAATTGCGCAAATGATATCGTCCATAACGGCGCGGCGCATAAGGCGCGCTGGGGGATAATCTGGGGGTATCATGATTCGAGTAATGATTTGCGCGGCTGCGTTGGCCGCGTCGACGGGCGCTTATGCTCAGGGCGACGGCGCCCTGCCGGCCAGCACGCTGATCACGGTGACGCCGAACGAAGAGATCACGTCCAAGAAGGTCGAGGTCGGAACGCGGGTGTCGTTCTCCGTGGTCAATGACATCGTGGAAAATGGCGCCGTTGCGATCCCGCGCGGCTCGCAGGTCGCCGGCACCATTTCGTGGAAAACGGGCAAGGCGATCGGCGGCAAGTCGGGCAAGTTCGAAGTGAAGTTCGATAGCGTGAATGTGCGCGGTCGCGACTATGCTCTGCGCGGCGTTCATCGCCAGGAAGGGAAGGGCAACACTGCGGCGGCGCTGCTGGGCTCGATTCTCGTAAGCGGTCGATCGGCGCAAATGCTGCCGGGCCAGATGGCCAATGCCTTTACCGCTGAGCCGATACCGATTTTCGTTGCACGTGCTGCACCTGCCGTTCCTGCGGCTGTCGCTCCGGTCGCTGCGGTCGAGCCGGTATCGGCTCCAGCGCAGCCACGCGCGGCGGCTAAACCTGCACCGCGGCCGATGGTCGACAAGTCGCTGGAGATCAATCCGCGCTAATCGGCGCAGCAGTGACGGCGCCTCGAACCGGGAGCGCCGTCACCCTTTCAGCTGGGCATATTTGTTGATCGTCCCCGGCGCCGATTGCTGGCTCTGAGCATAGGCAGCGGCGCCTACACGGGTTCCCTCGGCCTTGATGGTGCGATTCACGCCCTGCAACAGCTCGGGGGTAGTGATGCCGTGCCGGGCGTCGAGCGTGAAATACTGGTTCACAGTGGTGCCACCCGCCGCGCCGCGCAGCAGCTTGTTGGGCGTGACGAGACTTTCTATGCCGGCGGTGAGCGGCGTCGCTGCGAGGCGATCATTCGGGACGATCATGCCCGACGACGGCGCACGGAACAGCTCAGGGCCGCGTTCGCCGACCAGATAGGTCTTCCCGCCCATGACCGGGCCGCCGGCCGCGCGCGCGCCGGAAATGCCCAAGGCCGATCCCACCGACTGCAGCGCATTGCCAACATTGAAGCCGCCGCCAGTGCCGTTGATCTGGCCCAGCGTGAACTTCGCCAGCGTCTCCGCGATGATGCGGAAGCCCATGGCCTTGAAGTCGCTCCAGATCGCATCGGTGCCACCGCGGAACAGGTCTTCATAGAGGCCGGCCAGCGCATGCAACTGGTCCTCCTGCTTCCGCTTGAAGTCCTCGGCGATCTTGTCGTTGGCATCCTGGCGCAGGTCCAGATCACGATCGATCTCCTTGCGGACATTGGAGCCGTCGAAGTCACCGGCATTGAAGCCGACATCGATCCAGCGCTGTTCCTGGCTCTTCCATGCCGCATCGGCAACGGCACGGGCCTGGTCGCGGGCAAGGGCCAGCTTGTAGGTCAGAGCGTCGACGGAGGACAGCACGCCCTTCATCTCCAGCATGTCGATATCCTTGAGCGCCTTGCCCGTCTCGATCGCGATGGATCGCACCGGATCGAACTTGCCCACGATACGCTCCAGCGTCTGCTGAAGCTCCTGCTGGGCACGGGCGGCCTCCTTGGCCGCCTTCGCCGCGTCGCGCTTGGCGGCAGCATCCCCTTTGGTGGCGCGCTCGCTCTTGTTCGCCGCGGCAACCTCGGCATCGCGAGTCCGGTTCAGCTTCTCCAGTTCGGTGCGATATGCGCCAGGCGTGATCTTGCCGGCCTCTAGCCGGTCGTTGAGCTTGCCCAGAGCGCGGTCATAGCGCCCGGTCGCGGCGGCTGCCTTATCGGTCGCCTCCGAAGCCTCGCGCTGCAGCCGGGGGATCGCAGCACGGCGGACATTGGCATATTGCGCCTGCAGTTCCGTGTTCTGCTCTTTCAGCAGGGCATTGAGGCGCGTCAGCTCGCGCTCCTGGGTAGCGCCGGCCGTGATGCCGAAATTGACACCGCCCTCGGGATCGCCCTGCTCGTTGGCCTGGCGATCGGCCGTTTCGAGGCGCACCTTGGCTGCCTGGATGAGCCGGATCGTGGCGACGCGCGCCGCCTCGGCCTTGGCCGCCAGCGCCGCCGCCTCATTATAGTGCTGCTGCTCGGCCTGCTGCGACGTCTGGATGGCGCCCTTCGACGCCTCGGTCATATCGTTGATGGCGTCGGTGAGGGACTTGGCGCCCTTGGTATGCTTCTCGGTTGCATCATCCTCGGCCAGGACGGCAGCGGTCAGCGTGCCGGCAACCGACGCGGCGGCGAGCACGGCAGCGCCCCATGGCCCGGCGAAGAAGGATGCGACGGCGCCGGCCTTGCCGCCCAGATCCGCCATGGCGTCAGCAAGCTGCGGCCCCTGTTGCGCCATGACCGTGAACAGAGACGTTCCACCGCTCAATTGAACGCCAACGTCGGCGAACTGGCGTCCCATCTGGCGCCCGGCATAGGCTGCGCGCTCGGTGCCCTTTTCCATCGCATCGGTCGCGCGAACGGTGGTCGACGCCGCCGATCGCATGCGGGACTCGAAATCAAAACTGTCGGCGCGGAGGCGGACGACGACTTCATCGGCAACGGGCATGCTATTTCTCCGTTTCGCGGGTGACGGCGGCTGTCACGAGCCGCGCGACCTTATCCTTGGTGGCGCGCGCAGCGGGGCGCATGAAGGGGCGCTCGGCCATGACGCCCGTGCTAAATTCGAGGGGGACCGCGTGCGCTGCGGTTGCGCTCACTTCCACGATCGTCGGATCGTCCTTCGCCTGACGAACAATGATGCTGTCGTGGAGCTCGTGCTGGTCATTGTTGGGCGGCTCGCCGGGTTTGCTGACGACGTGGTTCTTGCCTGTCACGCCGCCCTCCATGATTGAGCGCTTTGCCTCCTCCTGCAGGATGCCACCGCCCACATAGAGCGCCCCGCGCACCGCCTCCTTCATCTCTGGCGAAGCCAGCCGTTTGAACCGGCGCAGCACGGCATCGGCACCCTTCACGTTAGCCATGATGGGAATCCCGGTGGGGATGCGCGCGCGGGCGAACGCGATCAGCACGGATATGCGTCGACGCGGGGGCAGGGGCGGCGGACAGTACCTCCGCCGCCGCCTTCGGATGGAACCTGAGCAGCCAAGCGAGCTGCTGGGTTTCGGTCAGGTAGGTTTCCCTCTCAGCGCGGGGCACGCAGCGCGCCTCGGGCGGGTAGCTGGCGGCGATGCGCTGCAGTTCATGCGTCAGGGCCATGGTACATCCTTCGAAGAATGTCGCGGAGGCGAGTGCGCTCAGCATCCGTAGTCTGCTCGTGAAGAATATAGATGGGGCCGTGCTGGGCGCCCGGCTTGGGCCAATCTGGATCACCGGCGCGGATTGAAGCCACAAACTCCAGATCGTCATCGCTGATGTCGCTAAGGAATTTCGGATTGAGCGGCATCGCATCGGACGGAACGATCTTTTCAAGCGCTACAAGGCGACGGGCCAGATCACGCATGGCAGTCCCTTCCATTATCGGGGAGCGCCACTATCGCCTTGCCGGCGCGGGCGATAATGGACCAGCCGTCACACCGGACATGCTGGAATTGTGCGGCGGGCTGTTGCTGACGCTCAAGCCTGGCGAGGCGCTGACGGTGGTTCATCGTGGGTACCTCCAGCATTCGGGATTGTTGGGGTACATCCGCTCGAGCGGCAGCCGCGCGACAATCTGGTCCCACGGCAGATCAGAGAGCGAGGGGAATATTTCGACCGGTCCAGCAGCTCGCTCAAGCTTCTCGAGGCGACGGCGATGGTTGCTCATGCCACCAATCCCAACCGCCGGGCATCGCCAAGCAATTCCTCGGCTGACTTGGATACCGGCGGGCGAGGACATTTGCAGTGACGAGAAATCAGCAGATCCTCCTGCGCGATCTCTTCATCGCTGATGGCTCCGGCTGCCTCCCGCTTGACCCACAGGCCAATCACAAATTGCTCATCAGTACGGCTCAACGGCCAGGGACAAGCGCACGGCAACATCGCCGCACGGCACGGCGCCCTTTCCAGAGCGGCCAATCGACGTTGCAGCGCGCTCATGGCGCAAACTCCGCTGAGGGCATCAAGCCCCCTGCTGCGGATTGGATGGCAGGATAGAATGGCGCCAGCGGATCGGGGCCTGCACCGTCCATAATGGCCGCATAGAAGTCATCCAGCGAGCCAAAGACCTTGCGACCGGGGCTTGCTGTCCTTTCCAGCCGATCGAGACGCCGCCGCAGATTTGTCATGCCAGCAGATCCATCGGTTCAACGCTCTGCGCGAACACCCGCGACATCCAGGCCGGCATCCGGCGCAGCATGGTTTCGAAATCCTCTGCTGATGGAATGCCCGCCACCGGCCGCTCCTCACCCAAAGCAGCGCGGTAGCGGGCGACCCCGGCGGCAAACTCCGCCTCGGTCATGCGCCCATCCTGTCGTGCACCGCGCTCCAGAGCGCGCAGGCGGCGCAAAAGCTCATTACCCATGACTGGCCTCCAGCGCTGCCAATCGCGATTCGATGTCGGCTGTCTCGATCGCTTTGCGGTGTTCGGCCAGCATGGCGGCCAGCGCCTGCCCTTCGGCCGGCGTCAGGGCGCCACCGGCAACCGCCGTCATGATCGACGCCAACGCGGCGGGATGGTCATGGGCACCCTCGATCTGGGGCATATCGAAAATGACATGGCGATCTTTCCGGGGCGGCGCGATGCGATCCATGCAGATCCGCATGGCCTGCACATCGCCGGCCAGCGCCATATCCACCGCCTTCTTGGTCAGTTGCTCGACCTGACCATCCAGCAGGGCTTCGCAGGCCACTGTCGCCTTATGGCGGGTGCCCTTGGCCTTGCCCCGGTTGCCCTTGGCGAACTGGCCTTTGTTGTTTCGGCCCCCCTCAGCCATTGCCACCCTCATCAATGCCGACGAGCGTGGCGTACATGACAGCCGCCGCGATGTTCCAAAGCTCCTGTAGCGGGCAATGGGGCGGGGCATTGTCGGCCACCAGCTGCCGGGCATCGGCTGGGCTGCACTCACCGCCGCCGATCAGCGCCAGACGCACGACATTGGAGATGAGCGCCATCGACGCGCCGGAGCGGAAGGGGTTGCCGATAGATCCCTCGCCCTGCTCGACCCGGCCCGACATGATGTGCGAGAACAGTTCGAAGATCGGCATGGGCTTCACGCCGAAATAGCGCTGCATCGTCACCATGTGATCGGATGATCGCGACATGCCTGTCTCGATCTCCATGATCTGGTCCGGTCCCAGCTCCATGCGGTAGGTGCCGCCGGCAAAGGGCTGGGCGGCGAGGTAGGTCAGCTTAGGCATCAGCAGCCTCCCTTGCGTCGACGGTCATCTTGGCTGCCCGGCAAGCTTCGATCTGGTGCGGATAGAGCCAGCAATCGTATTCTTGGAAACCGAGATTGAAGATCCCATCAGCGTGAATCAGTCGGACGGTCCCTTGGCGCTGATCAGTGCGACGAACTCGGAACGGCTTCTTGCTGGCTTCCTGTTCGATCGCAGCCGCCCTAGCTGCGCCATTGTCCAGCGGATGAATGCCCTGCAGAAGGGCGATGGGCCAAATGCGTCCGTCTCCGTCAAAGCGGGGCAGAACGATATCAACCAGTCGTTCCACCGGGCTCATGTTAGGCCAAGACGCGATGCCGATGTAGCCGCGTGCGATTTGCTCCGCTCCGAGAAGGCTGGGAGAA
>Ga0160449_1000093_pt1 | contig 104069 bp, 83 predicted proteins | sample HID1975I_E1MG_FD_108216 | JGI IMG/M metagenome (GOLD analysis project Ga0160449, IMG submission 108216) | Enriched soil microbial communities from UW Madison campus, WI, USA - HID1975I_E1 MG | ecosystem: Environmental > Terrestrial > Soil > Unclassified | place: USA: Madison, Wisconsin...
AATCAATCATTATACATCGAAACTGACGAAATTTTCGGTTTCAATCAAACCACATTTGGATTTGGCATATTCTATGTTGTATGTTTGCAGGAGAGCTAACAGAAGACAGGGTGACAGGAACAAACTGCCAACAATAGCAAGGAAAGAGCAGAGCACGGAGTAGCCAGTAATCAACGGCCAATAATCAATCATCAGTAATTAATAATCAGCCCCCCTTCAGTATGGCTTCAGTATACCTTCAATATGGATACAGTATACTAACAGCATGAAACACCAAAACAGGCCGTTTTCGCGACAAACAGCCTTGAACTATAATGCACAGAAGTTAAAGATGTGCAGCAGATCAACTCTCCACCTCCAAAAACCAGCCACCTGTTATTAGTCAACCCTTCAAAGCACGGCTGCGATTCGTAATCCTAAATGCTAAATTCGCTATCCTAAAGGCACGGTAGCAATTCTGGATTCTGTATTCTAAATTCTGAATTCTTTTCTTAATATTGCACAGCATTTCATGAATAACTACTTCAAAATATTCTATTCGTACATGGCATTCCTGCGGAGCGCCTGTGCGAACGTGCCATAATTTTTCATCTCCCTTCCTTTTTTTATTGTTTTCCGTTTGACAGGGTGATCGCTCCCCTGCATATTTATTCATTTTAAACAATTTATTGTGAAACGTATTGCTGTTACCGGCATGGGTAAAGTAGGCTCTTTAGTGGGCACTTTACTGGCCGATATGTTTACCGTTACGGGAATCGACAAGCAGGCCCCTGCCGCCCCTGTTAATTTTACTACAGTGGAAGGCAATGTAGCCGATCCTGATGCCCTGCGAAAATTGCTCAGCGGCCAGGATGCCGTCGTATCCTGTCTGCCTTACCACCTCAACCTCGCTGTGGCCCGCATAGCTTATGAACTCGGCATTCATTATTTCGACCTCACAGAAGATGTAGCCACCACCTCCGCTATCCGTCAAATGGCCGAAACTTCCAAAGGTGTGATGGTTCCCCAATGTGGACTGGCCCCCGGTTTTATTGGTATCGTAGGCGCACAACTCGCGCAGTCCTTTACCCGTGTAAGAGATATGGAACTAAGGGTAGGGGCCTTGCCCAGGTATCCCAATGGCCTCATGGGTTATTCTTTTACCTGGTCGCCCGCCGGTGTGATCAATGAATACATCAATGACGCCGAAGTGATCCACAATGGCGTACGCAAAATGGTGCCTTCCCTCGAAGGACTCGAAACCATCAATATCGAAGGACAGGAATTTGAAGCCTTTTCTACCTCCGGCGGATTAGGTACCTTGTGCGAAACACTCGAAGGAAAAGTGGATACCCTCAACTATAAGACCATTCGTTATCCCGGCCATGCACGCCTCATGCGCTTCCTGCTATATGAACTGATCCTGAAAGAAAAGAGAGAGCTGCTCGAACAGATTCTCACCGAAGCCAAGCCGCCCGTAAGCCAGGATGTAGTATATGTTTATGCAGTAGTAGAAGGATGGGCAGGAAAGGAATTAAAACGCGAAGAGTTTTATCGTGCCTACCATCCCCGGGATATCAACGGTCGCAACTGGCGCGCCATCTCCTGGACTACCGCTGCTTCTGTAGCTGCTGTAGTGGAAATGGTAGCTAATGGCAGCCTGCCCCAAAAAGGATTTGTAAAACAGGAAGACATTGCCCTGGATGCATTCTATGCCACCCGTTGGGGACGTCTCTATGCCGATGAACAAAATGCTTAAAACCATTTGATATGTCAAGTACTAAAGAAACATTAGAACAAGTGTTGTCCGGACTCATGCAGCGTTACCAGCAACGTGTACCCGATGTAGCGGCCATTATACAAGCCATGATAAAGGCCGGCATCATTACCCGCGCCCAGGACATAGAGAACGATCACATCGCTTTCAGAACACTGGGCGTGCCCCACCTGGGCATTGCTTCCCTGGAAAAAATATTTCTCTATTATGGTTATCAGAAGAGAGACTATTATTATTTCAAAGAGAAAAAGCTCAATGCTTTTTGGTATGCACCACCCGTTGCCGGACTCCCCCGCATATTTGTATCCGAATTGCGCGTGGCCGATCTCAGCGCCCAGGCCCAACAGATCATTCACCAGTATACCGATAAAGTAAGCACCGATCCTGTTGATGCAATCAACCTGGATGATGCCGCTGCTGTAGATCATTACCTGCACAGCAGTTCCTGGGAATTGCCCACCCTGGCCGATTATGAAGCCCTGGCCGGTGAGTCCGAATACGCTGCCTGGGCCATTTACAACAGGTATTACCTCAATCATTATACCCTGTCTGTACACAACCTGCCAAAGCCTTATGATACTTTGGAGGCGTTCAATGTATTCCTGGAGCAGAATGGCATTGTGCTGAATGATGCCGGCGGTAAGATCAAACAAAGTCCCGATGGCAACCTTCTTCAGAGCAGTACTGTGGCAGGCATGGTGGATGCCACATTTGCCGGTGGCGATCACAAAACAATCCCCGGTTCCTATGTAGAGTTTGCAGAAAGAAGAGTGCTCGAAGCATTCCGCCATTTACCCGCAGATCAAATCACTCCGGCCCACCGCCGCGAAGGCTTTGAAGCAGGCAACGCCGATAAAATATTCGAAAGCACCTATATGGAGCAGGCGGGAAAAAGATAACAAAGGGGGCGCATGCCTCCTTACCAGTCCACCCGCGGGTTCACCCGCTGGTCAAACTTGAAGATCTGATATGCGATCATCAGTTCATGAGAACCGTTCGTGAATTTCCCCAATGGGGAAAGTACATGATCGTATGCATAAGCGATATTGAAATTGCGGGCCACATGCAGGCCCAGCATACCCGATACCGCATCTTTATAGCGCCAGGAAGCGCCCACCCACCAGGCAGAAGCAAAACTACATTTGGCATTGATATTCCAGGAAGTTGGATTGCTCAGGTCCGTTCTGGCCAGGCCGGAAACCAGCAACCGGATATCTTCCTGGTCATCCAGCATCATTGCATAACCTCCCGAAAGAATGAATTCCCGTTTATAGGTAGACAAGGAGTTTTTTGCATCAATGAATTTCGAAGGCATGATCTGTTGTACAGATACCCCCATAAAGAACCGGCTTGAATAGAGCATCACACCCGCATTGAGATCGGGCGATAGCTTATTGTTATAAGCGTTTATAAGCACTGGATCAAGCGCCTGGTCAGGATAGATATTTTTCGAAGCATCGTAGCGCATCTGTTGCATCCCCGCAGAAAGTCCCGCTGAAAAGGCCATCCTTTCCGTGAGCGGCACATGCCAGGCATAAGAAAAACTAACACTGTTGGATACATAAGGCCCGATCTTATCCTGGTAAGCGATCAACCCTATACCATGGTGCCGCTGCACGGGCAGCATCCTGAAAAACGCTTCCCGGTCATCCTCTTCCGGCAGCGATAACGGAGTGCTTTGTTCTACCGTATAGCCCAGCGGCAGATTGGCCGTGACCCAGGTGGTGACAGGTGCTCCTTCGATACCACTCCACTGGCGCCGGTGCCCCAATCGGATATCTGCATAGTTTTCGAGCCCTGTCATAGCCGGGTTCGACAGGTAGTAATTGAGCGTATACTGCGTCGTTTGCGGACGGCTTTGAGCGCTGCCTGTCGAGGCACACATCAGTAAAAGCAGGCACCCGGCCATGGTAATTATCCGGTGGTTTATCCTTGACATAATATTCGTTTGCGTTGTTCAGTTAGTAATGATTATCGCAGCAGGTTGATCCATCCACTGATCGCCGGGCTGCCATCTTTCAGGTCCAGCACATAATAATAAACGCCTGCAGGAAGTTCCCGTCCATTACTTCTGCCATCCCATTTGATAGCCCCTCCCTTTCCTTCATATACCTTATTCCCGCTCCGGTTAAATATCTGTACCGAGGCATTGGGAAAAACATCCAGCTCTTTTACATACCAGTAGTCGTTCGTGCCATCTCCGTTGGGGGAAAATGTATTCGGCACCTTGCTCAGGTCGATCAATCGTACAGGTATTTGGAAACTTTGCCGGCACCCCTTCGCTGTGATCACCAATACACTATAATTACCCGATCGGTTCACCTGGATCACAGGAGTTGTCATCCCCGTATTCCAGGCATATTGACCACCTGCTTCGAGAGGTGCTGTCAATTGCATAGTGTGGGTGTTACCTGTCAGCAACGGACCGGTAGCCACAATGCTGCCCGAAGGAAGCGGATTGACCTCAACGCTGACAGGATCACTGAATGGCGACACACAGCCATTGCCATCCCGCACCTGCAAAGTATAATCACCTCCTTGTGTGGCATTGATCTGTTGCGTAACAGCACCCGTCGACCAGTTCCAGCCTGCTGCTGAAGGACCAGCCAGTGTTACTTGTTCACCTGCACAAAAAGATACAGGGCCACTGGCAGCGATAACAGGTTTCGGAGGAAGCGGATTGACTTGTACCGTTACCGGCATGCTGATGGGCGATTGGCAACCATTGCCATCTTTTATGTGTAGCGTATAAGCGCCAGCCTGCGTAGCCTTGATCTGTTGTGTTTGCGCACCCGTAGACCATTGGTAAGTCGATGCTGGCGGCGCATTGAGCACAACATGGTCCCCTGCACAAAATGTAAGCGGACCCGCGGCATTGATCACTGGTTGCGCCGGTAGAGGATTGACCTGCACAATCACGGCATCACTGACCGGTGACTGGCAATTGTTGGCATCCGTGATCCGGACAGAATAATTACCCGGTTGATTCGTCACAATCTGTTGCGTAGCAGCTCCCGTAGACCAGGCATATACCGTAGCAACAGGCACACCAAGCGTTACGTCCTTGCCTGCGCAGAAGCTAAGCGGTCCACTGGGTGCAATGACAGGCTTCGCGGGTAGGGCATTCACCGTGAGGGCAGCAGTGTTGCTAGTCTTCAGGCCACAAGTGCCCGTCACTACACAATCATACAAGCCGGCAGATGGTCCATTCACTCCTGTCATCGTTAAAGTGGAACCCCTGGCGCCCGTGTAGATGCCTCCATCGGCCAGTGCATTGCCATTGAGCCGCCACTGATAGTTAAGATTGGTGCCTGTGGCCTGTGTAGTAAAGAAAGTATTACCTCCTTCGCAAACAGGTACGGCAGCCGGTGATGCAACGATACTTGTGTTGGCATTAACTGTCACCCGCGCAGGAGCGCTTGCTGCTGAACATCCTTCTTCATTGCTCACCGTTACACTATAATCATTGCTGCTGGTAACAGTAATCTTACGTGTAGTGCCCCCATTGGACCATTGATAACGATAAGGCATTTCGTATTCCCACAGGTCAGTACCGCGACCCGCTGGCGCTGCCCCCGTATAACCGGTACCAATATATGCCTTATGGCCGATCACAAACGATAAGGCAGCATAACGGCCCACAGGAATATTCTCCATGCGTGCCCAGGTAAGCGTGGCCGGGTCCAATTGCCACAGATCATTTAATATAGCGCCCCGGTTGCCCATACCTGCATAACCTTTATAACCATCCGTAAATCCTACACCACCTCCCCGCAGCCCGCCGGGAAAATCGGGCAATAGCGCCCAACTGTCTCCGGCAGGGTCATATTGCAGGCATACAGCCGATTGAGCCGTAGCGCCGCCGCGGGTGGAATTGCCTGTGCACACATAACCTTTGCCCTGCATGGCAAAGGTGGCTGAGTAAGCCATGCCATAAGGCATATCATTCTTGCGCGTCCACACATCGTTGATAAGATCATAGGCCCATACTTCCGCCAATGGCACACTCCCGGGTCCCAGACCCCCTGTTACATACAGGTGATCATTGAGCAGAAAACCCTGTGTCCTGGCCTGCGCTAAGCCCGGTGAAGTCGCTTTGCGCGTCCAGCCATCATTGGTGGGATCGTACATCCAGATCGTTCTGTCGCTGCTGCCCAATACATAGCCCTTCCCCCGCCAGCTCACAGCTACCGCCTGGTTGATCTGCATCGGTAAGTTGGCCTGCTGCGACCAGGTATCCGTGGGCTGATCATATTTCCACATTTGTCCATTACTCACGGCGCCTCCGCAATAATAACCGGCAGTGCCGATCGAAAATCCCGTCGTATACCAGTCTGCAGTGGGAACATTTTGTTTCCTCGTCCAGGAATCTCCCGGAGCTGATAACGTCACATTACCACCATCACAAAAAGTAGTAGCGCCTGAGGGCGTAATAGTTGCCGGAAGATTTTGTGTTGTAACTACCAATGTCCTGGTCACTGTCATGCATCCGGAAATATCTTGCAGCATGGCGCTATATCCAACCGGCACCCCAACCGTGAAGGATGGTTGCATTGATCCATCGGGCCATGTCACGCGCTTATTGGGATGGTAGGTCCATACTTCTGTAGTGTTGACCGATCCAAACAATACCATGCCTTTATCGGAGAAGCCCATACCCGCTGTACCCCATTGTACCGCGCCGGGATAATTCGCTTTCCTGGTCCAGGCCCCGTTATAAAATTCCCATAGGTCATTGAGATTCCCTGAAGCCGTCACGCCACAACTCACATAAGCATGGTCGCTGATCGTGAACGCGGCCATTGCCCGGCGGCCAATAGCAGGCAGGGGAGCCTGCGCCGACCAGCCATCTGTAGCAGGATTGTATTGCCAGCAATCATTCATGTTGACAGCCCCCAGTTCCCAGCCACAGGCCACATAGCCCTTCCTGTTAAGGGCAAAGCCTACTGATTCCCTTCTGCCTGTACCGGGGAAAGGCGCCACAGGCAACCACCTGTCCGATGCGGGGTTGTATTGCCAAAAATTAAGTGGATAACCACTCGAAGTTTGTCCCAGGCCTACATAGGCCAATGGAGCTACCGTAAAACAGACAGCACTCGCCGTATTACCACCCGGATAGCTCGCTTTGGCTGTCCAGCTATTCGTAAAAGGATCATATTCCTGCAGATCGCCCAGCCTGGCCGAATAATTACTGCCCAGTCCCACATAGCCTTTATTGTTGAGCGCAAAACCTATGGCGTAAGCACGCCCGCCACCTGGTATATCTGCCCTTTGCGTCCAGGCCCCTGTACCTTCATCAAATTCCCACCAATCGTTGTAAAAACTGGCTGTCACCCCATAGAAGCCGCCACCGGCATATCCCTTCGAGCCGATAGTAAATGATACGCCCATCATACGGCGCGAAACGGGAATGCCTGTTTCCCGGTGCCACACATTGCCTGTGTCGGCAAACAGCGTAAGACTTTCGCCCGGACACAATTCAGGAATACCAGAAGGGATCACTGCCGGCGGGATCTTTTCCTTGATCTCTACCGGATCCGAAGTTTGCGAACAACCACCCGCATCAGTGGTCGTCACTGTATAGGTGCCTGGTCCTGCTGTGATAGATGTTGTCACGGCCCCGTTTGACCATAAGTAGGTCAATCCCGGCACGGCATTCGTCTGTAAAGTGGCCTGCCCGCCGAAACAAACCCATATCGTACTGCTGATCACTACCGGCTTGGTGCATTGCGCCACTGCATTGGCAGATTGCCCCATGCACATCATCCATAATACACCCGACAGTAATAAAGCTTTTTTCATTTAATTATATTTATCAGGCTCATTGCCTTCTCTACTGCTAAAAACTAACACCTGACAGCTAATTCCTAACCCTCAACTCCCTCAGTTCAGTTGTCGATACAGCGGGCGGAAAAATGTTTTGCTGCAGTTTACTGATCACAAGCCCCGCTACTTTGGCGGCGGCGTTTTCACGCACAAAACCCTTATTGCCTGGCTGCCCGGGGATGATGGGCTGGTGGATCAGCTTTTTAGAACCCGCATAGATGTCGTATCCATACGTGCTATCAGCATTCTTAAATATCTTGTAATGATAGTTCCTGCTGGCGGCGGCCATAGCTGGAACCGTATCCGTAAGTCTCAGCTCCACATAATCAAGCGTGCCTGTGGTAATAGTACAGGAAGCCATTGCATGGCTGGTCCCCAGGCAGGCTGCTACAGAAAACAACAGCATGGGTAAAAAACATCTGTTCATAATACCAAACTACTTCCCAAAGCCCATGACAGCCGGCCAATGTGGGGCAACGACCGGATTCCGTACGTGAGCGCGCAGACTTTGTATGTGAAAATGGCCAGCTTGTCCTCCTTTTCCCGCTAAATGCTAACTCCTAACACCTAAAAGCTAATACCTCCCTCTTCAATAACTGTTTATTTAACACTTAAAAGATATTTACTACATTGCGCTCACAGCGACTGCCACTGCTTTCAACGCGCGTTAACCAAATCATGCGGGAACAAAAACAGCCATATTCTGACCAAAACGAACAAGAGAATTACCGGAGCCTGTATACCCGATTCTATAAAAAGCTCTATAACTATGGGTATAAGTTTACCGCCGATATTACCCTCATAGAAGACAGTATCCAGGATATATTCCTCGCTTATTGGAAAAGGAAGGATACCCACCTGGCGCCGGATGCCATCGGTAGTTATCTTTTCTCCGCCTTCCGCTATTCCCTGTTCCGGAAAATAACCCGCGAAAGAAGACTCTCTGCCCTGACCACCGCTGAAGAGGAGCCGGATTTTTCCACCGACCACTTTATCATCCACCGCGAAACCACCCGGGAGATGCAGCAACAGGTACAGGCCGCCCTCCGCCAGTTGACAGGTCGCCAGCGCGAAGCCCTCTTCCTCCGCTTTTATGAAGGCTTATCCTACGAAGAGATTGCCGTTGTCTTGAATATTTCCGTCAAAGCTTCCTATAAGCTCATGGCCAGGAGCCTCCTCCAGTTAAAGAATGGCCTTTCATTGCCCGTCTGGCTGCTCTTGTGTGGCTATTTCATGGGGATCAATAAAAATTATTAAAAATAATTCGCCTGCCGTGGGGTAATTCATCCATTGGCCGGCACTATATACTAATAGCAATGGAAATACCCGATTATAAAGACTATGAAAATGCCAGCAGCGGGGATTTGATAGCCGATCCTTTTTTTCAGTCATGGATCATTGACCCCACGGCTGAAAAAGAGGCGTTTTGGAATGATTTCCTGTTGCAGGTTCCTGCAGCCTCCGGAAACCTCCAGGTTGCCCGCGCCTTCCTGCAGGGGATTGCCTTCCGCGAAGCGTTTCCGGAAGAGGAAAGGGTGGCTGCTTCCTTTGAACGCCATTGGGAGGATGTAACAGCTGTGAAGGCAACATCGGAGAGGAGGAACGTCATCATCCGCAGAATAGCACGCATAGCAGCAGCGGCTGTCCTGGTGGGAGTATTGATTACCGTAGCAGTCACCTGGCTTTTCCCGGACAATAAGCAGCAACTGCACCAGACCGCCTATGGCAAAACCGGGAACATTCTGTTGCCCGATGGATCTTCCGTAACACTCAATGCGAATTCTACCCTTCAATATACGGGCAATTGGAATAACAAAGATGTGCGGGAAGTGTGGTTGAAAGGAGAAGCATTCTTTGAGATCAAAAAGACGGGTACCAACGGTACACCACAGGTTCCTCAAAAGTTCAGGGTGCATACCGCAGAGCTGGCCGTCGAAGTACTCGGTACCTCTTTTGACATCAGAGACCGGAGAGGTGTTACAGAGGTAGTGCTCGCCTCTGGCAGTATTGAACTTTCCTTCCGCAACCCTGCTTACGGAAAGATACTGATGAAGCCAGGCGATAGAGTGGTGTATGATGCCCGTCAACAAAAGGTCTTGCAGGATACTGCCAATGCGGCCGATTTCAGCGCCTGGAAAAAGAACAGGCTCATCCTGAAAACACCTACCGTACGGGAGATCATTAAGTACCTCGAGGATAATTTCGGTCACCGTATTCTGCTGGAAGATCAGCGTATGGGAAGCAAAACCATCAATGGTCCCATACTCTACGACAACCTCGATGATGCCTTGTTTATTTTGTCAACCGTCTTAAATACACAGATTATACGAGAAGACAGTACCATTATTCTCCGGCCAAGATAAGCGGTACTGCCATCGCTGATTACTTATTCTAAAATTGCTACCATGATTGCTTTTCATTTGAGAAAAAGGCTCCTTGCATGCCTATGCCTGGGCATTATTACTACACAACTCTATGCGCAGGCAAAAACAGCCTCCTTACAGGATGCTTTAAAAAAAGTAACCCAGGTCTTCGGTACACAGTTTGTTTATGATGCTGCCTTGCTCGAAGGCAAGCAAACCAGCTTTGACTTTAATAATGTGGAAAAGAAGACGACTGAAGAAGTCCTCAAAGCTATTTTGTATCCCCACAATTTTGTATTCCTCTACGTAAAACCCAATTACTACACCATTGTTTCAAAAGACAAGATTGAAGGCGCCAACACTACCGCCACCATCACGACTGGTAATATAACACTGACAGCTCCAGCTGGTGAATCAGCCGTCAAAAAGAAACTCATCATCACTGGTTTCATTACCGATAGCGCCCGCAAAGCCATCCCCCAGGTCACCATCGTCGAAAATGGAACCCGCAATACTGCTATGTCAGGCCCCGATGGAAGCTTCTCCATCCCTGTGTCTAAAGACGATGCCATACTCAATTTCTCTTCCATTGGTTACCTCCCACAGGATGTGCCCGTGAGTGGCAGGATCACACTGGCCGTGGTGATGCGAACTGCTTCCAGCCAACTGGCCGAAGTGATCGTCATTGGATATGGTACCCAAAAGAAAGCAGAAGTAACAAGCTCCATAGCTACAGTGAAGTCCGAAAACTTCACCAAAGGAAATGTATTGGATGCTGGTCAGTTGCTACAGGGTAAAGTGGCTGGCTTATCAGTCACTGCCCCCAGTGGTGATCCTACCAGCGGTTCACAAATTCTCTTACGGGGCAATACCACCTTGCTGGGCGCCAATGCCAATCCCCTTATCCTGGTGGATGGTATTCCCGGCGACCTCAAAACCGTAGCCCCCGAAGACATCGAATCTATCGATGTATTGAAAGATGGTTCTGCGGCTGCCATCTATGGCACCCGTGGCACCAATGGCGTGATCATTGTAACCACCCGCCGTGCCAGTGGCAATTATACCAATGCCGTAGAGTACAGTGGTTCTGTAAGCACACAAACCATCGCAAGGAAACTGGACATGCTCGATGCCGGAGATTACCGCAAGCAGATAGCCGAAGGCAACAGGGAGCCCGTACTGGATCTGGGTGCCTCTACCGACTGGTTGAAGGAAATATCTCAAACACCTATCAGCCACGTGCACAACCTTACTTTCCGTGGTGGCAACAGTACCACCAACTACCTCGCCAATATCAACTTCAGGTTGCTCGAAGGCGTCTTTAAGAAATCCGACAACAATACCTTCACTGGGAGAGTGGACATCAACCACAACATGTTCAACAATAAACTGAAGTTCAACTTCGGTATGATCTCCTCACAGAATAAGTTTACCACCACCGGCGATGGATTCAGCTTCAATGGCTATACCTATCGGCAAGCACTCATCCGTAATCCCACAGCGCCTATATATGATACTGCCGGCCGCTGGCACGAAGAAACAGGCCAGTTCAATTATGAAAATCCCCTGGCCCGCCTTTATGAAAGCGATGGACGCAATACCTCTCAAAATATGAGGTACAACACAAACATCACTTTCCTGCCTTTCCGCGGGCTCCGGTTGAATGCCCTCCTGTCTTATTCTAAATTCAACCAGACAAGAGGATACGCCGAAACCAAGGAGCATATCTCCACCCGCCGTGACTCCCGCAATGGTTTTGCCTCCGTAGGCGGACGCGAGATCATCGACCGCCTCCTGGAACTCACCGGTGAATATTCAAGGACCCTGGGCGATCACCGCTTTTCCCTGCTGGGTGGATATTCCTACCAGGAAAATGATTATTCAGATCATTGGATGCAGAACTGGGATTTCCCCACCGACCTGTTTTCCTATAACAATATAGGTATAGGCAAGGCCCTCAAAGAAGGCCTCGCGCCACAATCCAGTTACCGTGGCGTTACCAACCTCATCGGTTTCTTTGGAAGGGCTACCTATAGCTACCAGGACAAATACCTCTTGCTCGGTAGCCTCCGTTATGAAGGCGCCAGCCAATTGTATGGCGCAGAGAAACCCTGGGGCCTTTTCCCCGCAGTGTCCGTAGGATGGCGTATCACCAAAGAAGCATTTATGCAGAACCAGCAAATCTTTGATGATATTAAACTCCGGGCAGGTTATGGTGTCACCGGTAGCCAGCCTGCCGACCTTTTCCGGGGCGTAGCTTTATTGGGCTATGGCAGTTTCTATTACATGGATGGCCAGTGGATACAAACACTGTCTCCCTCCCAAAACCCCAACCCCAATTTAAAATGGGAAGAGAAACACGAATCCAATATCGGTCTCGACTTCAGTATGCTCAAAGGAAAGGTTTCCGGTAGCGTGGATTATTACGTTAGGAATATCAATGGACTCCTGTACGATTTCCAGGTGCCCAGTCCGCCCAACTTGTTTACAAGCACCCGTGCCAATGTAGGTAAGATGCAAAACAAGGGCATTGAGGTTATCCTCAATTATACCCCTGTGCAGACCAGAACTTTTGTATGGAATACCAGTGTCAACTTCTCTACCAATTCCAACAAGCTCATCAGTCTGTCCAACGACCTGTATAAACTAACCAACAATTACTTTACTACCGGTGGTACTGGTGAACCAATACAGACCTTCACACACCTGGTAGAAATAGGCCAGAATGTGGGCGATTTCTATGGGTTTAAGGTGATTGATATTTCCGATGATGGCAAATGGATCTATGAAGGCAAAGATGGAAAACCCGTTCAGTATGATGATTTCAACCATGCATTTGAGGACAAGAAAGTGCTCGGGAACGGACTGCCTAAATATTATGCAGGATGGAACAACAATTTCAGGTATAAGAACTGGGATCTCGCTGTTACCATGCGCGGCGCCTTTGGTTACCAGATACTCAACTTCCAGCGCATGTATTATGAGAATACCAATATCCAGCAATACAACCGCCTGAAATCCGCATATGATAAAATATTCGGCAAAGCAGTGCTCAATAAGGATATACCCCTTGAGTTCAACAGCAATTATGTAGAAGACGGCGATTTTTGGAAAATAGACAATATTACATTGGGGTATAATCTTACAAAAACCGGTGTTTCCTTTATTAAGTCCGCCCGGTTCTATGTGTCTACACTCAATACTTTCATGATCACTGGCTATAAAGGTATCGATCCCGAAGTGAACAGGTTGGGATTGAGTCCCGGTAATGACGATAGGGATAAATATCCTACCACGAGAACCTACACACTGGGCCTAAACTTAAATTTCTAACGCATTAAGCTACCTATTATGAAACGATTCATTATTACTGCCGCTGTAACCGCTTCCCTTACTTTGTCTTGTACCAAACTGAAAAATACCAGTTATGACAGGATTATAGCTTCCCAGTTCAACCCGAGTGGCGATGACCTCAATTCCCTGGTGGGAAGCGCCTATGTAAACTGGCGGGATTTATTGCTCAACTGGAATAGCGTGCACCGTGCACAGGAAAATTCAGCCGACCAGGTTGTTACACCTGCCCGCCCCAATGGCTGGGTGGATGGTGGTATCTTCCGCCGCATTCACGAACACAAATGGACCGCCGATGACGATGTGGTGGTCAACTGCTGGGGCCGCACCTTTGCAGGTGTCACCAATTGCAACAGGATCATTTACCAGTTGGAGTCTGGTGGTATCCCCCTGAAAGAAGGAAAAGAAAATGTGATAGCAGAACTAAAAGTATTACGTGCTTCTTATTACTATGTACTCTGTGATCTTTTTGGTAATGTGCCCATCGTTACCGACTTCAATGTTCCCGATGGGTTCCTGCCTCAGCAGAGTACCCGCAAACAGGTGTATGATTTCATAGTTAAGGAGATCACCGATAATCTTCCTTTGCTCAGCAGCAAGAACGACCAGTCTACCTATGCCCGCTTCAATAAATGGGCAGCACATACACTCCTGGCCAAAATGTACCTCAATGCAGAGGTTTACACTGGTACAGCCGAATGGGCCAAATGCATTGAGCATTGCGATGCCGTGATCAATTCCGGCGCTGGTTACATCCTCGAAGCAGATCAGCGGGAAGTGTTCAAGACCAACAATGAAAATTCAAAAGAGATCATCTTTGCCCTTCCCCTCGATGAGAACTATGTGACCGACTGGAATGCATTTGATATCCACATGCAAACTTTACAGCCTGCCAACCAGGCTACCTATAATCTTAAGTCAGCACCCTGGGGTGGCATCTGTGCTACGCCACAGGCTATCAGTAGTTATGATCCCGATGATGCCCGCCTGAAAAATAACTGGATACAGGGACAGCAATATGCCGCCAGTGGCCAGCCCCTCAACAGTACCATGGGCGCTACTTCCGGTAAACCTCTTGCTTTCGTGAATGAGTTGCCCGGTATTGATAAGTCAGATGAGGTCCATGGTTTCCGCCTGGGTAAGTTTGAGTTCAAGATGGAAGCCAACGTACAGTTGAGCAACGACTGGCCCCTGTTTCGTTTTGCAGACATAAAGATGATGAAGGCAGAATGCTTGCTGCGTACAGGTAAATCAGATGAGGCTGCAACACTTGTTACTGAAGTGCGTGCCCGTGAGTTTAAAGCCAATCCGGCCAAAGCCACCGTTACCGGCGCGCAACTGCTGGGCGGCAGTGTGTATGATTATGGCTTGCGTAATCACCTTGCCACTACCCATGAGGGCGGAGCGGATATCCAGTACGGCAGGTTCCTCGATGAACTGGGTTGGGAATTTAACCAGGAAGCCCGCAGGCGGCAGGACCTCATCAGGTTTGGAGTATTTACCACGAAATCCTGGTTGTCACATTCCCCCAATGGCGATTACCGGAAACTGTATCCCATACCACGCATCGAAAGAAATAAGAACGCCAACTTAAAACAAAACGACGGCTACCCGCAATAGCAGGATTCACTAACTTTATTCCCCCGCAGCGTCTCTTTATGAGGCGCTGCGTTTTTAAAAATGCCTCCACTCATGACCAGGAAAAGTTTTTTCTATATCATCATCCTTTTGCTCACAGGTGTATCCTATGCACAGCAGCAGCCTCTTCAAACCTTTCCCCTCACCGGGGTGCGGTTATTGGAAGGCCCTTTCAAAGCGGCGCAGCAAAGCGATATGAACTACATGCTTTCCCTGGAACCCGACCGACTGCTGGTACCCTTTCTCCGGGAAGCTGGTTTGCCCACGAAGGCAGCCTCCTATGGTAACTGGGAAAACACCGGTCTCGATGGTCATATCGGCGGACATTATCTTTCTGCATTGTCCCTGATGTATGCCTCAACAGGGGAGGAGCGCGTAAAGCAAAAGCTCGATTATATGATTGATCAGTTGGCATTATGCCAGCAGGCCAATGGCGATGGGTATATTGGTGGTATACCTGGCGGCAAAGCCATGTGGAAAGAAGTGGCGGCAGGCAAAATAGATGCAGGAGCGTTTTCACTGAACAACAAATGGGTACCCCTCTACAATATTCATAAGCTGTATGCGGGCTTGTATGATGCCTGGATGATAGCTGGTAATCAAAAAGCGAAGACCTTATTAGTCGATCTATGCAATTGGTGCGTGCAACTCGTATCCGGGCTTTCTGATGCCCAGGTGCAGCAAATGCTGCGTAGTGAACATGGCGGGTTGAATGAAGCCTTTGCCGATGTGGCTGCCGCTACCGGCAATCAGCAATACCTGGAGCTTGCCCGCCGTTTCTCCGACCGTCGTATCCTCGATCCCCTGGTACAACAAAAAGATGCACTCACCGGCCTGCATGCCAACACCCAAATTCCAAAAGTAATAGGGTATAAGCGCATTGCTGAAGTGGCACATGATACAGCATGGGCGAGTGCGGCTGCTTTCTTTTGGAATACCGTAGTGCAGCACAGGACCGTGTCCATCGGTGGTAATAGCGTGCGCGAGCATTTTCATCCTTCTAATGATTTTAGTTCCATGCTCGAATCACGTGAGGGACCGGAGACCTGCAACTCCTACAACATGCTCAAGCTCACCAAACATCTCTTCTTGTCTGCGCCATCAGCTGAGTATATGGATTATTATGAACGCACCTTGTACAACCATATTCTTTCTTCACAAAGGCCCACCGGTGGATTTGTTTATTTCACTCCCATGCGGCCCCAACATTACCGCGTGTATTCCCAACCACAGGATGGCTTTTGGTGCTGTGTGGGATCGGGATTGGAGAACCATGGTAAATATGGCGAGCTGATCTACGCCCACAGTGCAACCGATGTCTACATTAATCTGTTTATCCCTTCCGTGCTTACCTGGAAAGAAAAAGGGTTGAAAGTTTCACAACATACCAGCTTCCCGTTCGAAGAGCGGTCTTCTATTCAACTCGAACTGAAAAAGCCGGCTCTTTTTGCTATCCGGTTAAGACAGCCCTCCTGGGTCACCAAAGGTCAAATGAAAGTATCCGTCAACGGGAAATCAATTCCTGTAAATGCCCCTGATGTTTCCTCCTACATTACCATAAGCCGCTTGTGGAGATCAGGAGATGTTATTACCCTTCAGTTGCCCATGCATACCGAAGCGGAGTTTTTACCCGATAGTTCCCAATGGGTTTCATTTGTCCATGGCCCTGTGGTACTTGCTGCCGCAACCGATACCACCCACCTGGATGGTTTGCTGGCCGATGGTAGCCGGATGGGACATATTGCTGCCGGACCACTCATTCCCCTGGAAGATGCGCCCCTGGCCGTAGCCAAACAAAACCAGTTGGCTATTGCTATTAAAGCCGATCAGCAGAATCGTTTTACATTCAAAGCGCCTGGCCTCTTTGATCAATCAAAATACAGCCAACTCACTTTGCAGCCTTTCTTCACCGTACACAATAGCCGCTATGTGATCTATTTCCCCTACACTACTCCCGAAAACCTGGGGCAGGTAAAGCAGGCCATGGCCGAAAAAGAAAAGACCAGGCTGGCCTTGGAAGCCATCACCGTTGATCTTGTTCACTGTGGTGAACAACAACCTGAATCCGATCATCAGTTTAAAGGAGAAAGAACCGAGAGCGGACTTTTCCGGGAAGAACATTTCCGTAATGCGAAAGGATGGTTTTCCTATGAGTTGAGAAACCCCGGAGGGCTGGCTAAAAAACTGCGGTTAACTTATTATGGTCGTGAGCGCAACAGGCAATTTGAGATATACGTAAATGAGGTATTGCTTTCCGCTGTAAAGATGGAGGGCGCTGGTGCCGATACATGGACCGGTACAGATTATCCGTTGCCCGAAAGTTTATTAAACAATCCGCCATCCACCTTAACTGTAAAATTCATAGCCAAAGATGGTTCCACTACAGCGAATATTTTTGAAATCAGACTGTTGAAGTAAGGTCAGTTGCTACAAGGCACAATTCTCATGGTAATCTTTCAATACGATAGGCGCCTGTTCCATTTCAAAACCTTCGTATCGTTCCAGGATCTCATCCAGGGCTGCTTCTACTTGTGCAGTCTCAGTGGCTGTCACCAGCCTTTGGCGGTATTCCGTGAATCCTGGTAAGCCTTTCAGGTAGTACAGGTATTGACGTCGCATAGCATAGATACCCGCCACCGGCCCCTTCCAGGATACCGACCTGTTCAATTGTTTCCGGCACACCGCAATCCGCTCTGCTACAGTAGGAGCGGGGAGCAATTCACCTGTTTGCACATAATGTTTGATCTCCCGGAAGATCCAGGGATAACCAATGGCAGCACGGCCCACCATGATGCCGTCTACGCCGTAGCGGTTTTTATATTCCAGTGCTTTTTGTGGCGTGTTGATATCGCCGTTCCCGAAGATGGGAATATGGATGCGTGGATTGTTCTTTACTTTGGCAATAAGACTCCAGTCTGCTTCCCCTTTGTACAACTGGCAGCGTGTACGGCCGTGGATGGCCAGCGCCTGTATACCTGCATCCTGTAAGCGCTCCGCTACTTCTTCAATGTTCTTCGTGTCATCATCCCAACCCAGGCGGGTTTTCACTGTCACCGGCAGCCGGGTGCTTTTTACACAGGCTTCCGTAAGCCGCACCATCAGGTCTACATCTTTCAACACACCAGCGCCGGCACCCCTGTTCACGATCCCTTTGATCGGACACCCAAAATTAATGTCCAGCAGGTCGGGATTCGTTACATCTACAATGCGGGCCGCCATTGCCATTCTTTCTTCATCACCACCAAATATCTGGATGCCTACCGGTCGCTCCTCATCAAAAATATCCAGCTTGCGCCGGGCCTTGATGGCATCCTTGATAAGCCCCTCACTCGAAATAAATTCCGTATACAAAAGGTCAGCCCCATTATCCTTGCACACCACACGAAAAGGCGGATCACTCACATCCTCCATGGGCGCCAGTAACAAAGGGAAATCGGGCAGCGTTATATGACCTATTTTAATCAAACAGCCGGCTAATTAAAGCCGCAAATGTACGGAAATCCTCACTGATACACCCTTATATAGTCTACTATCAGAAATTGTGGGAAATAGGTGCTGGCATCCGGACTTCCGGGCCAGTTTCCCCCTACTGCGAGGTTCACGATCACGAAAAACTCCTCATTGAACGGGTAGTTATTAGCTCCCAGATCTGCCTTGTTGACTGTCGAAAATACATTCCCGTCTACCAGCCATTTGATCTGGTCTTCTTTCCATTCAAGCGAGAATACATGGAATTCATCATTGAATGTTTTGGCAGGCAGCGAAAAATTACGGCTGATCTGCGTACTGCCCGGGCCAGGCCCGAAATGCAGGGTGCCATGCGTCTTGCCGGGCTCATGACCTACCACTTCCATCAGGTCAATTTCTCCACTCTTGGGCCATCCCCCAAACACACTTTTCTCCGGCATCAACCAAAAGGCTGGCCAGATGCCTTTGCCTTTTGGCAGCACAGCGCGAATATCAATGCGTCCGAATTTGATAGGTTTCTTACCCTGCGTGAGGATCTTGGAAGATGTATAGTTTTTGCCCTGGTAACTTTCCGGCCTGGCTTCAATGATCATTTTGCCATTCTGGAAATAAAGATTCTCCGGCCTGTCTGTATAAAACTCCAGTTCATTATTGCCCCATCCACAGATGCCCGGACAGCCATCACCATTCTGGTGACCCCAGATCGTTGCATCCAGCGTGGGTCCGTTGAACTCATCACTCCATTTCAAGGCGAGGCCGGGGTAGGAGGTGGGTGCTTCATAGCCTGTATTAGTATAAGCAACCCTGGTATCATCATTACGGATAGTACCATTGCCCACCAACTTCAGCAGGCTACCGTTGACCGGGTTCTGCAGTTGCACCGTAAAAGCATCATCGCCTTCCTTGATATCGTCGCCTACCACAGGAATGATGATCTTCTTCTGCGTTTCTCCTGCCGGAATTACTACCGATGAGCTGGCTGGTACTACATAATCTTCTCCGGCCTTCGCACTTCCACTAACAATCGAATAGTTGACCGTTATTTCCCTGGTCGATAGCTTATCCAACGTTACGAGGAACTCAAAATTGGTATTGCCACTGTTTCCCTCAAACAGCGTAACATCGTTAACGGAAATAGTCGGCGCTGGCCCATTATCCCCACTATCCCCCTTGCTTTTGCTGCTGCATCCTGTAGAGGAAAGCGTAAACGACAGGGAGCAGATAATAACTGAAATCAGCTGAACCATATGGACCTCTCTTTTATTCATAAATGTAATTTCATGCACGTATAACAATCTCATGTTAAATATACCCGGCAAACCTGGTCCAGGGATCAGGCTTGCCGGGCTAAACATTATTATAACTTGTCTCGTTTCGCGGGAACCTGTGCCGCTTCACGGGAGCTTTATTTGGCTTTGAGCGTAAATTTCCAATGACCCCAGTCATACCGCTTGTCCAGCACCATTTTGGTGGCGGTCATTTCAAGGATATCATAGGTGATCACACTTTCGGGCACTCCGGTAGTACCATTCTCACCGGCTTTATACAAGCCGATATAGGCGCCATTGCCTATCACCTGTAATTTATTACCTCCAATCACTTTAAAGTTATAGTTGCCGCCTCCCCAGGCCTTGTATTTTGTAGGTAACTGACTCACATTGATACAACCAATGGGGAAGCCAATATCAGTAGGCCAGGGGGCACTGCTTTCGTCATCGACACGTATATCGCCTTTCAGGTCTTGTGTAAAACTGCCATCTTTTCTGAAAGTATATTCATCATTAAATAAACAGGATCGCTCAGTCACATCGCCCTCTCCGCTCGTCCACCATGGCCCTCCGATAGCAGGACCTACCAATAAGGCGCCGCCACCTGGCTGGTCCAGTACCCAGGTCTTCGAAGTACAATTCGTAAGCAATGCTTTTTTGCCCGCGCAGCCATTGGGATCATCGGCAGCCACACTTACTGCTACTGTGGTCGAGTCTACCCCGCCATCAGATAATAAGATCAGTTTTATTGTGTAGTCGCCCTTATCAGGATAGTAGGCTGTATCCACCTGGCGACCTGCACGTGCACCGCCGCCATCACCAATGTTCCAGCGATAATAAAAGGCATTGGGCGTTGTGCTCGTGAGCAAGTAAGTATTCACTTTCCCATTCACCGGCGTGGCCGTAAACGCTGCCTTGGGTTTTTCGCCAATATCACCGAAACTGCTTTTAGGACTACAGCCCGGCATAAAGGCCGGTACCAGCAATAACAGCAACCAGTAGTTTATTCGTCTATTATTAAATGTAAGTAGCATGGTTATAAGTTTTATTGATACCCTTTGTTTTGTTCCAACACTTTATTGGTTACATCGATTTCCTGCTGCGGGATAGGCAACACTTCATTCTTATTAGGTTTGAAGCCTCTTGGTCCTAATACTTCAGCAGCTTTACCGGTACGCACCAGGTCAAAGAAGCGATGACCTTCCGTAGCCAGTTCCAGCCTGCGCTCTTTGGCAATATTGTCCAGTGTGGCAGGAACAGCAGCCAGGTTTACCCGGTGGCGTACCGTGTCCAGTAAATATTGTGCACGGGCAGCATCCCCACCACCGCGCAACAGCGCTTCTGCTTCCAGCAGGTAAGTATCAGCCAGCCTGATCTCTATTTCATTGATCGGCCAGTTTATTTCAGCCGTACCTACATTGGAGCGATAAGCTGTTACCGGTGCATACTTCCGTACAAAGTAATCCGTGTTCTGGTAGCGTGCTGTGTATTTGGCCCCTTGCGCTTTCATCGCATTGCCATCAATAATCGTAGCGGAGAAACGTGGATCACCTGTCATGGCTGCTACCAGGTCTTCCGTAATGGGGCAAAATCCCCAGCCACCGGAATAGAGCGGTCCATTGTAATCCGCAGCGCCCACATACTGTGCCGCAACATTGCCTTCACCACCATTGATCCAACCCCAGTCGCCCCAGGCAGCCAGGTTGGAGTGTGGGATCTCCAGTATCGATTCCGCATGGAATTTATTATCTGGTCTGAATACATCACTAAAGACCGGCAGCAAATGGTAGGCTGCAGAAGTATTGACCTCCTTCAGCAATCCGGCTGCTTCTGCCATGCGGGCATTGTTATTTTGGAACAGGATCGCCTTGCCCAGGATCGCTGTAGCAGCGCCCTGTGTCAAACGTCCATATTCACTCACCGGCAAGGTCACCGGCAGGTCGGGCCTTGCTTCCTTCAGGTCCTTTTCAATCTGTGCATAGATCGCAGCAGGTTCTACCTGTTTTTGGCTGTACAGCTCACTCGTAGGAATAGCAGTAATGATCAGCGGCACCCTGCCAAAAAACCTTACCAAGTCAAAATAGAAGTAAGCACGCAGCGTCTTTGCTTCTGCGATCACCCTTGATTTAAAGTTTGCAGCCAGTCCTGTCGCCTTTTCAATTTTCTCAAGGATCAGGTTGGCCCTGTATACTCCCGTGTAATTCTTTTGCCAGAGGCCCAGTTGAGGCCCTCTGAACGGATCAAGTGTAAAATTGTCATACGCTACCCAGCTAGGCTGGTCCGATGCATCACTGCCTCCTGCATAAGCCTCATCAGAAGCTGCCGACAGTAGCGGCATCTTCATCGTGTAACCGCCGGAGTTGCCCCATTGCATTACATCATATACCGCTACCAGTCCCTGAAATATCTGTTCCTGGTTCTTATAGAAATTATCTTCCAGCTCCGTTCCTTTCGGTTCCAGTTCCAGGAAGCTTTTATTGCACGAAGCTGTTGCTATGAACCCGCCGATCAGTACGGGCCACCATTTTATATTGATTCGATTCCGTTTCATTACTCAAAGTTTTTTGGATTAAAAACCAATGTTAATACCTGCCATCAATGCCCTTGGCTGAGGATAAATACCCCGGTCAATACCATAACTGTCGCCACCAATCTCAGGATCAAAACCATTGTATTTGGTAAGCGTGAGCAGGTTGTTACCTGTAAGGTATACCCTTAGTTTTGAGAGCCCGGCTCTTTTGGTAATTGATGCTGGCAGGGTATAACCGATCTGTAATACCTTGATGCGGAAATAAGAACCCTGTTGCAGGTAGAAATCCGAACTGCGACTGAAGTTCTGGTTAGGATCATTGAATACCAGGCGGGGGAACTTATTCGAAGTGCCTGGACCTGTCCAGCGGCTCAGCGCTTCAGTGGTCCAGTTGGCAGTAGGCAGGTCAAAGCGGCGCAGCGCCTGGAATACATCGTTGCCTGCAATACCCTGGCCAAATACCAGCAGGTCAAATCCTTTCCAGGAAGCTTCTGCTGTGAAACCAAAACTTACATCTGGCGTAGGATCGCCAATAATTGTGCGGTCATCGTTATCGATCTTGCCATCATTGTTGAAATCCACAAAACGGATATCGCCGGGCTGTGCATTGGGCTGCATCAGACCACCGTCTTTGTTACGATAATTCAATACCTCATCAGGTGTTTGGAACAGCCCGTTCGTCTTAAATCCAAAGAATGAACCGATCGCATTGCCCACTGCTGTGCGCGTCATTTCCACCCCCTGCGGGCCAAACCTTTGTCCTTCCAGGAACTTCTTATCCGCCCCGAGGTAGGTTACTTCATTTTTCAGGTAAGAGACATTTCCGCTTACCTTGAAGTTTACATCTCCTACCTTGTTGCCATAGCTCAGTTCCAGTTCTACACCACGGTTTTCCATATTGGCGATATTGCCAATGGGACCTGCATTACCCGCATAGCCCGGCACTGCAATACCCAGCAACATGCCTTTTGTCTTCTTATTATAAAGATCCACAGTTACGCTGAAGTTGCGGAACAATACCGCATCAAAGCCAATATTGAACTGCGATGTTTCTTCCCATTTCAGATCGGGATTGGAGATCGCATTGGGGCTTACCCCATTGATCAATACAGGGCTTAATCCCGTTGTAAAGTTTCTACCCCCGCCTACCGTAGCGAGATAACGGAAATCACCAATCCGGTCATTGCCCGTTATACCGTAGGAACCGCGTACTTTCAGAAAGCTCACTACCGTATTGACAGGAAAGAAGTCCTCCCTGGATGCTACCCAGCCCACAGATACCGAAGGAAATACACCATATTTGTTGTTAGGACCAAACTTGGAAGATCCATCACGGCGTACAATACCTGTGAACAGGTATTTATCATCGTAACTATAGATCAACCGGCCATACAAAGAAGACAAAGACTCCTGGTACTCACCGCCCCAGAAGAACTGGTTCGTTTGTGGTACCGGGAAGGCCAGTGAAGCATCTTTGATATCATTTACAGGAATGCCGCGTTTAGTGCCTCCCTGTGTTTTACCATTGTTCTTTTGTGCCGTAGTTCCCACCATGCCCGTTACATCATGTTTGCCAATGGACCGGTGGTAGGAGAGTTGGTTTTCCCACAGCCAGAATACACCACGATTCGATTCGCGGGTATACCCATTCAGTGTAACCTGGTTGATCGTGTTCAGGTAATTCAGTGGAGAAAAGCTTTCATTACCCCAGAAAGCCAGATCAGTGCCGATCGAGCTGCGCAGCTTTAATCCCTTGATCGGTTCTACTTCTCCAAATACATTTGCCACGATCTTGTCCGACCAGTTATTGCCCTGTGCCACTTTTACGGCGGCTACAGGGTTCAATATCTCGGAAGTAACAATATTGGAAATGCCGTATGGATTACCGTTCTCATCACGCACTACCGGATGATCACTATAGGGGCTGGAATTGGCCAGCGCAGGATCCGTCACGATAAAGGGCGTGATAGGGTCCATATTAATGGCCCGGTTAAGCGGTGTGCCCCATTCGCCATTTGTGCCTACCCCTACATTGGATATGCGGGTGTAGCCAATATTGCTGCCAAAGGAGATGGCATTCGTGATCTTATGCGTGGAATTAAAACGTACCGTAAATCTTTTGAAATAAGAGTTAGAAGGAGTTACAATACCTTTCTGGTCCAGGTAACCAAAAGAAGCATAATAGGTAGACTTTTCGGAACCGCCTGCTAAACTCAGGTCGTGGTTCTGAATAGGTGCCCCATCATCAAACACATGGCTCTGCCAGTCCGTACCCTTGCCAAACTGCTCGGGATTGGCAAAACGGGGCGATTGTCCGTTGGCCACATAAGCTTCATTCAGCAAAGTAGCGTACTGCGTAGCATCCAGCAGGTCCAGTTTGCGCCAGGCTTTTTGCGTACCCAGATAGCCATTGTAATTGACTGCAATTTTGCCGGATTTCCCCTTTTTCGTGGTTACGATAATAACTCCATTGGCCGCCCGGGCTCCATAAATGGCAGCAGAGGCGGCATCTTTTAATACGTCAATTGACTCAATATCATTCTGGTTGAGGTATTCAATACCCCCACCGATCTGTATACCATCCACAATGTACAGCGGGTCACTGTTGCCGATCGTGGTGGTACCCCGGATCCTGACCGTAGAGCCGGCACCGGGCTGACCGGAACTGCTGGTAATGGTTAAACCCGATACCCTTCCCTGGAGGGATTGTTCAATGCGTTGAACCGGCATATTGTCCAGGTCGCCCGCCTTGATAGAAGAAATGGCCGTGGTAACCGCGCCTTTGCGCTGGGTACCATAACCTACTACAATTACTTCATCCATCCTGCCGGACTTCTCCTCCAGCGTGACGGTAATTGTGCCAGCTTCGCGGATAGTGATTTCCTCCTGGGTCATCGCAATGTGCGAAATGACCAATACGCTGCCGGCTCTGGGAACCGTAATGGAAAACCTGCCCTGCAGGTCTGCAGTGGTGGCCGTGGTAGTCCCTTTTACAATAATAGTAGCGCCGGAAACAGGAGTGCCAGTGATCTTGCTGGTTACCGTGCCGGTAACAGTGATGGTTTGTGCAGAAACCTGGCTAAAAAGCAGTGTTTGGAATAGTACTGCAAGGCTTAGCAGTACAACTTTCATTTTCATAAGCAAACAATTTTGATTGATGGAACAGGCAATAAGAGTAAACTACTACAGGGGTACGCGTGAGCGTTGCCATAGTTTTTTCTCTCATCCTAAAGTTATCATTCAGTACTGCATGCACGTGCTTTCAGACTACATCACTACTACATCACCCTGTTGTAAGTCAATAAAAACAGGCTTTTTAGGTACAACAATACTACATCATCGAAAAAATTGTACTTTCACATAGACCGCTTTGCCTATTTTAGATGAGCACTCTTAACCTGCTGAAGAGAGGTCGCCTTTCAAAGACGGCTAACTCTACAGCTGGCGCTGGTATATCCTACATCTGCCTGCTTATGAAGAGATCAAAACGATTGCTGCTGCTCCTGCTTACAGTAGGAATGTCCTGCTTTGGGCAAAACACCATCGGCTTGCCCGAGATCATCAACTATTCCAAGCATATTTATGGTGGAGGGACACAAAACTGGGACATCCAGCAAGATGTGAACGGTATCATGTATTTTGCTAATAATGAAGGCGTGCTCAGTTTTGATGGCACCCACTGGCGCATCTACCCCTTGCCCAATAAAACCATTGTCCGATCCATTGCCATCGGTAAAGACAAGCGTATCTACGCTGGAGGACAAGATGAAATAGGCTATTTTTCCCCCGATTCCACTGGCATTCTGGTATTTACTTCCCTCAAACACCTTATCCCCGAAAAGGAACGTTCTTTTGCTGATATCTGGGACATCATCCCCTGGGGCGATGATATCTTCTTCCGTTCCATTCATAAGATCCTTCAATTTACCAATCAAACCATCATTGCCTATCCCGCCGTATCGGAATGGGCCTTCATGGGCGTACATGACAATCAGCTGATTGCACAGGATATGACCTATGGCCTCCTGAAGTTCGGCCAGGGCACCTGGCAGCCTTTAATGCGGCGGGAAGACATTCCGCCAGGACTGTACACCAGCGCCATAATCCCCATGGGCAAAGACAGCTCCCTGCTGGCTACCTTAAAAGATGGGGTATTTGTTTTATCAGCAGGCCGGCTTACTCCCTTCCGGTCTCCCGATCTCAATGCCATCGCCAGAGAAACCCTCTATGGTGGCCTGGCCCTTGGCCACAATTGGTTTGCCCTGGCTACCAGCCTGGGCGGCTGCCATGTCTTTAACAGGAAGGGCGAACTGGTGCAAAGCTTCTCCCGTAAAGAGGGGTTGCAAAACAACAATATCACCAGCATCTTCCGCGACCGCAACAACAACCTTTGGCTGGGCCTGGACAATGGTATCGATTTCATCGCCTACGATAATGCCATCAAACATATTTATCCCGAAAACCTGAACGAAGGTTCCGGTTATGCTGCCCTCATTCACCATAACAATCTTTACCTGGGTACCACCAATGGTTTATATACAGTATCCCTCACAGCCATGGATGATCTTAGTTTTGTAAAAGGCCAGTTTATACCCGTCCCCAACACCAAAGGCCAGGTATGGGGCCTGTCCGAGATCAATGGCCAGGTATTGCTGGGGCATCATGATGGATCTTTCCAGGTAACCCCACAAGGTGCGATTCCGGTCAATGCCAAACCTGGCTCCGGTTATTGGACTTACCTGCCCGTCAATAAAGTCTTGCCTTCCGCCCAGGTACTGGCCGGTACTTATCACGGGTTAGAAGTACTGGAATACGGGAAGAATGGCTTTCATACCGGCTATGCGATTAAAGGACTGGAAGAACCTGCCCGATTTATCACTTTCGACAACAACAATATTGCCTGGGCTTCCCATCCTTACCGTGGTGTATACAGGGTGGATATGAGTGTACAGCCTGCCCGTATCAAACTATACAATGATAAAGATGGGTTGCCTTCTTTCATGAACAACCATGTATACTCCATCAAAAACCAGGTGGTAGTGGCTACTGAAAGAGGCGTTTATCGATACAATGCACAGACTGATAAATTTGAAAGCTCACCCTGGTACCACAATGTCTTTGGCAATACCAGCTTGCGTTACCTCCGGGAAGATACCGATGGCAATATTTGGTTTATCCACGATAAACAACTGGGTGTCGTGGATTTCTCATCCGCTACACCACTCATCGTTTACCTGCCCGAGTTGAATGGGAAAATGGTCAGCGGCTTCGAACACATCTATACCATCAATGCCCGTAATATCTTTATTGGTGCAGAGAACGGCTTTTACCATATTAATTATGAACAATACCGTAAGAATAAATACCTGTTGCAGGCACATATCAATACCGTTACTTCTATTGGCCCAACAGACAGATTGATCTTCGGCGGATATTTTGGAGAAGTGAATGATACCAATGTACAAAAGCAGGAAACCGTACCTGATATTGCCTGGAAATGGAATTCCCTGCATTTTGAATACTCCTCATCCCTATATGGGCAGGAAGCCATCATTACCTACAGTTACCAGTTGAAAGGATTTGATAAAGGATGGTCCGATTGGTCCCGGAAAACCGAAAAGGATTATACCAACCTGCCGCCGGGCTCTTATACATTTGAAGTGAAGGCCCGCAACAACCTGGGCAATGAATCTCCGGCAAGCAGTTATTCTTTCCGGGTATTGCCCCCCTGGTACCAGAGCTGGTGGGCTTATGGCGCCTATCTGCTTGCCTTATGTGCCCTGGGCTATGCTTTATACAGGCGCCAGCAACGCAAATTCATCCGGCAGCAATTGCGGCATGAGGAAGAGCAGAAGCGATTGCAATACCTGCACCAGTTGGAGTTGGAAAAATCGGATAAGGAAATTGTGAAGCTGCGCAATGAAAAGCTGGAATCGGAAATAGATCACAAGAATAAAGAACTGGCTTCTTCCGCGATGCACCTGGTACAGAAAGGTGAGTTGCTCACCAGGATCAAAGAAGAATTGATGCGTTTGAAGAAGATGCCTGTTAATGGAGAGGATGGGGAAGAGTTGAAAAAGCTATTGCGTATTCTTCATGAAGAGGATAAGATGGACCAGGGGTGGGAGCAGTTTGCTTTCCATTTTGACCGCGTGCACAGCGATTTCCTGGTGGCCCTTAAAGAGCATTACCCCCAGCTAACCGCCAATGAGATCAAATTGTGTGCATATCTGCGCATGAATCTGACGACAAAAGAGATCGCCCAACTAATGAATATTTCTGTAAGAGGCGTAGAGATCAGCCGCTACCGCCTGCGTAAAAAACTACAATTAACAACCGATACCAATCTTTTTCAATTCCTGCTCAATATCAAATCTGTCGGCGCCTGATTGCGTCCTGACCCAACCCTATTTTGTGGCCAGCCGTATCTTTACTTATCCACATCCAACCTCGTGTGGTTAACGTACATATGATAGGCAAATAATTGGCTCGAAACTTGCCTGCTCTGTACTGTTCTTAATGCGTTTCTTACCCTTTGCGTTCAACGCATCCGTAGATCCATATCCGGCCTGGAAAACCTATCCCAAGGCGAATTACTGCTGAAACCCAAAAATCAAACTTACGTATGCGAAAGTACGCTCTGTTGTGCTTATTAGTGCCCGTATTCAGTCAAGCCCAGGAATCACATCGTTTGCACCTCACCCTGTTTGGTGGTGCAACCAATTACCAGGGTGAATTACAGGGCCGCACTTTTACCTTTAATCAATCTAATCTGGGCATCGGCGTTGGTCTGAAATATGACCTTACTCCTCATTTTGCCATTCGTACCGGACTCCAGTATGGCACCATCGAGGGCAGTGACGCGCAAAATAGTGATGCCAAATTACGTCCCCGGAACCTTAGCTTCCAAAGCCGGATATTGGAGGGCAACCTCTTGTTGGAATATACCCTGTTCAACATGGAGGACAAGAAAATATCTCCTTATTTATTTGCTGGCGTAGGTGTCTATCACTTCAATCCTTTTGCATTCGATAGCCTGGGCAATAAGGTATTCCTGAAACCATTGAGTACAGAAGGGCAGGGGCTGTCAGTCTATCCCGACAGAAAGGAGTATAAGCTCACCCAGTTTTCCATTCCATTTGGTGGCGGTATTAAGTTCCGCATCAGCAACAATGTGATCCTGGGTTATGAGATCGGCCTCCGTAAAACTTTTACCGATTACCTGGATGATGTCAGCACACGGTACGTAGATAATTTTGTGCTCGCACAGGAGCGAGGCATGAAAGCCGTGGAAATGTCTTATCGCGGTGGAGAATTGAAAGACGGGGATCCCAACTATCCTCCTGATGGCGCTCTTCGTGGTAATTCCAAAACCAAAGACTGGTACTACTTCCAGGGCCTTACCCTTACCATTGGGATAGGCGGTACAGGAAATGGCGGTGGCGGATGGGGCGGAGGCGGAGGTCGCGGAAAGACCGGCTGTCCCAGGAATGTATATTAAATAGCACTCACTATCTGCAAATATGATGCTGCGGCGCTCTTATGAGTGCCGCAGTTTTTTTTATAGCCTGCTCCATCACATACAAAACCCGGCAGTTGGCCTACTAGTCTCTGCTGTTCACACCATCGCCGGCCATCAGGCTTTAAAAGGCTCTAATTTACAGGTTAGCTTATGAAAAGGATAGCTATACTGGCAATACTCTGTATGTGGATGACCCGCGCTCAGGCGCAGATTATCTATCGGGAAGATTTTGATGGTATTTATGGAGCGACATCCGGGGGCGCTGGTACTTACGCTTTCGCCCCAGGGTGGTTCCTTTGTAATGTTGATAATAACCAGCCCGACGCACAGGTGGCCTACGTGAACAATGGTTGGATCAGGCGGGAGGATTTTAATTTGAATCCGACAGACAGCTGTGCTTTTTCCACTTCTTATTATTCACCGGCCGGAACGGCCAATGACTTTATGTGGACACCATTGATAGGCCCGTTACCGGATAACTGTGAGCTCAGCTGGAAAGCCAAGGTTTATGATGCTGCTTATGCCGATGGCTATGAAGTACGGATCATGACAGTACGGCCCACAGGTGGCCCGGGCGATATCGGCAACCAGTTGACCCATTCCACGGTATTGTTCAGTACAACAGGAGAGAACAACACATGGACAACCCATACCGTTGATCTCAGCGCCTATACCGGCCAGACCGTTTATATTGGTTTCAGAAATAATACTTATGACAAGTTCCTGCTCGCCATTGATAATATCCAGGTAGAACGGGCCGCTAAATATGATCCCCGTGTACTCGGGATCACCACCTTTGAATATACTGCCTATCCCCTGCAGCAGGCCCCTGATCTTCCCCTGGAAGGGGTTATCCGCAACGATGGCGTATTGCCCATTACCAATGTACGTCTGAAGGTCGAAATCTATAATAGTGCACAGGCCCTGGTATACACCCAAACCAGTACGCCCATCGCCAGCATCAGCCCTTTGTATACTGAAAATTTTACGATCCCAGCCTGGAGGCCTTCTGCAACAGGAATCTACACCATCAAATATTTCCCGGTGATGGACCAAACAGAGTCCTATGCGGGCAATGATACCCTCGTCAATGTGGTAGGTATTTATGATTCTGTGTATGCAAGGGACGATAATGATGTGATCGGCTCCATAGGGATTGGTACAGGTAATGGTTACATCGGGCAAACCTTTACCATCCGGTCAACTACAGATCTTCGTTCCGTTTCCGTATCTTATCTGAGGGGTTACACGGGCAAAAGATATGCACTGACCGTCTGGAATACCAGCGCCGGCAACCCCAATGTAATCATCGGCTCTACCGATACCTTGCTGTATCCCGATGATAATGCACTGACCGATACTTTGCCCATCTATGGTGGCAAGCTTACCCTTACGCCGGGGGATTATGTGATTGCTGCGGTTGAGTTTGATTCCACGATCGCGCTGGCCCGGACGCGAGGTATCTATACACCTGGTACATTATGGATACATTGGAATGCACAGCCATGGGCAAAAATTGAAACATTTGCCATCAACGCCTATTTGCATCCTGTATATATCCGGCCCAATGTTAGCAACGCCTCCCTGTTGCCTGTGAAATTGGTCGCTTTCACCGGACGGCACACGCCAACGGGCAATCAATTGGAATGGCTGGTAGCCGAACAGCAAGGAATTCTGTCTTATGAAGTAGAAAGAAGTAGTAATGGCGTTAACTTCCTGCGGGTGGGCGCTATTGCCGCCAACGACCTCCAGTCATTTACCTATCATTATACAGACCCGGCTGCATTGACGGGAGTTACCTATTACAGGCTAAAGATCATTGAACACAATAAGATCAGCTATAGCAGTATTATCCGGTTGACACTGCCCGGGAATGCGATCATCACTTTATCTCCCAATCCGGTTCAACACACTGCCACCTTGCAAAGCAATAACCTTCAATTGTTGAATACCACAGCTTATCTCACAGATATGCAGGGAAAAATGATACGTCAAATGAAACTCACCCGATTACCTTTTTCCATCAATATGGACAAACTGCCGGCCGGCGCCTACCTCTTGCGGCTAAGTAATAACCAGGTATTGAAGCTGTGGAAACAATAGTGCGGATAACGACTTCTGCCGTACCTTTGCCCCCGCAAATACAAAAGCATGGCGTATAAGGATCAGCAGCACTTTATCGAGACTTTGGAGCAGGCCGGAGAACTGGTTCGCATAAAGACCTATGTAGACCCCAAACTGGAGATCGCCGAGATCACAGATCGTATCAGCAAAACACCCGGTGGCGGCAAGGCCCTCCTGTTTGAGAATACCGGGTACGACTTCCCCGTACTGATGAATGCCTATGGCAGTGAGCGCCGCATGTGCCTGGCACTGGGCGTACAGCACCTGGACGATGTAGCCCGCAATATAGAAGACCTTTTCAAACTCCTTTCTTCTCCCAAAGAGAGTATACTGGATAAACTGAAACTACTGCCCAAACTGGGTGAATTTGCCTCCTGGATGCCCAAAGTGAAAAGTGGGCGGGGAGCCTGCCAGGAAGTGATCTGGCAGGGTGAGCAGGCCGATATCAATAAACTGCCTGTGATCACTTGCTGGCCCAAAGATGGTGGTCCTTTCGTTACCCTTCCCATCATTCATACCAAAGATCCCAATACTAATATCCGCAACGTGGGCATGTACCGCATGCAGGTATTTGGCCCGCAACTCACCGGTATGCACTGGCACCGGCATAAAGTGAGTGCCAAACACTTCAGTGAATACAAAAAACTCGGCATCAAAATGCCCGTGGCCGTAGCCCTCGGCGGCGACCCCGTATACGCTTATTCGGCTACCGCACCCCTCCCGGAAAATGTGGATGAATACATGCTCGCAGGTTTCCTGCGCAAGAAAAAGGTAGAACTGGTCAAATGTATCACCCAACCTTCTATTGAAGTGCCAGCCGATGCAGATTTCGTGATAGAGGGATATGTAGACCCCCATGATGAACTGATCTGGGAAGGCCCCTTCGGTGATCATACCGGCTATTACTCCCTGCCCGACTGGTACCCCAAATTTCATATTACCGCCATCACTCACCGGAAGAACCCCGTATATCCTGCCACCATTGTAGGCATTCCCCCACAGGAAGATGCCTGGCTGGGTAAAGCCACCGAACGCATTTTCCTGGCGCCTATCAAAATGACCATGGTACCGGAGATTGTAGATATGGACATGCCCGTGGAAGGCGTTTTCCACAACCTGGTAATCACCAAGATCAACAAGGAATACCCCGGCCAGGGACAAAAAGTGATGAATGCCATGTGGGGCGCCGGGCAGATGATGTTCAATAAAATACTGGTGCTGGCCGATGGTAAAGTGCCCATCACAGATTATAAGACACTGGCCCAATATGTATTCAGGAACCTGAATCCAGCTACCGATATCTCTTTCTCACAAGGCCCCATGGATGTGCTCGATCACAGTTGCAGTAAGCTGGGCTTTGGCGGAAAGATGTGTATTGATGGCACTGCCAAACTGGAAGAAGAAACCGACGATAGCTACCAGGCTCACTTTACAGACTTCCAGGTCGACGATAAATTGATCATCTCCCAGTTTCCGGAGATACACAGTTTCAATACAAGCCTGCTGGCACATGATATTCCTTGCGTGGTGGCCTCCGTACGAAAGAACCGGCGTGGCCATATCCGGGAACTGCACCAGCAATTGTGTCAGTCTCATGTGATTGAAGGGGTGAAAATGGTGCTGTATGTAGAGCATACCGTCGATGCGAATGACCTGCCTGTAGCCCTGTGGCGTTTCTGTAATAACCTCGATCCCCGGCGCGATAGCCTGCCGGCCGAACAGCTTTCCTTACAACAACCCGGTAAAAAATGGGCCTGCATGGGTTTTGATGGCACCATCAAGACAAAAGCCTTTGATGATTTTCAGCGCGACTGGCCCAATATCATTGTAGCAGCTGATGACACCATTGCGTCTGTAGATAAGAAATGGTCCGCTCTGGGGCTGGGTGATTTCCTTCCTTCACCTTCCCTGAAGTTCAAAGGACAGATCTATGGCGAAGAAGCTGTCGCAGACCGCGAATCGTGAATCACTGTTTCTTGATCACGATCCGTTGCGCATCATCCAGCTGTACATCTTCAAAGAATTTCTTTACTTCAGCATATTCGGTAGCTGGTATCTTGTATTGGTTTAGAGAGAGTGCAGTGGTGGAATAGACTGCTTTTTTGCTTTCATCGTACCAGTATTTTGTACTGTAGCTGGCGTGGCGGCATTTGATGTCTTTAGCCTGTGGTAGTGCATCTACCGCAAAACCTTCTGGTAGCTGTAATACCGTCGTATCAGTTTTCTGGTAAGGGTTGCCGAAATAAAAATCCAGCTTCCGGTTTTCTGATTTCGGCAGTTTATAGGCACACAGCTTGTACAGGCGTGGATTGATGAACATTTTATTGCCAGCTACAAATTCGGGCACCTTCTCCAGGCTCATTTCCAGTTCTGTGGTCAGCGTATTTTGAACATCTTTTTTATTGATGGCAAATTCATCCGGTTGTTTGAATCCCATCGTGTGCACGATAAATTCCTTCTGGTCATCCTTTTTGTCCTCCATCACTTCTCCAATCAGTTCCTTGTATTCGCCAGTTGTTTTAAAGGTGCTGACTGTTTTACCCGATCCATCCTGCTGTAAGGCTACTACCGTATTGACGGCAAAAGTATTGTCGGATGACTTGCTGGAAGGGGTGGCCACCAGCACACCGCCTTCATCTGTGATCAGTAGTGCATTCCTGTTTTCCGTAAAGCTGCCCAATACCCCAAAGTCATTGGTCTTACTGGTGCATTCCAGCCAGATGCTGTCTTTGGGTTGCGGCACACAAAGGATTACATGGTTAAAACCGCTCATGGGAAAAGAGGGGTCCAGTGGTTCTTTATTATACTGTGCGTTGATCAATGCCGGGTAGCTCTTAATGCCCACAGCTTTTAAGGCTGCATACATGTAATTGCTGAGGCCTTTACAGTCACCGTATTTTTTTTGGTCTGTAAAGTTGGCGGGAAGCGATTTCCAGCCCCCAATCCCCAGTTGAATACTCACATAACGGAAATTCTTTTGCAGGTAATTATAAATGATCTTTACTTTCTCACGGTCGTCTTTGGCATCCTTTACCAGGTCTTTCAAAAAGGCCTTCCGGTCTTCGGGTAATTGATCCAGTCCTTTGTGTAAAGAGTTATACCAGATACCCAGATTTTTCCAGGAAGTCATATCGCCCTCATAATCGTCCATTTTAAACCGTGTGGCCGCCAGGATAATGCGTGGATACCTGCTTTCATAACTTACAGCACCTGATTCATATTCAATGACCGGCAGGTTATTGACCGACCATTCATATGTTTTGTATTTTTCATCTTCCGTGATCTTTGGGTCCAGTTTAATGTTTTTTTCTTTGTATCGCAGATCAAGGTTCTTGGGCACTTTGGCAGTAAAAGAAGATTGCTGTACTCCTTCGTTCGGAACTATAATGGAAAAGGAAGGCAGAAATAAGGAGCCTTTGTACTTTTCTTCAAACAGGTATTCGACCGTAACGGGATAAGCCGATACCGGTATCTTCAGATAAGAGGTCTTGCCATCATCGATCAGCCCATCGCTGATCGCAACCGTAGACAGGTCTTTCTTTTTGTATTTTGCCAGCTGTTTTCCCTTGGCGTCATATACTTTGATGTCTGCATCTTCCAGGGTGATGAACTTGCCCAATGAGCCACGTTGGAATACCAGTTCATCCGCGCCATTTTCATTCATCACCGTATATATCTTGTGTACTTTCAGGTACGCACGATCTATGTCCGTTATTTCAAAAAAAGTATGCTCATAACGTTTTACTACGTTGGCATTCTTTTTTATAGCATCCGGTATCGTGGCCACATCCAGGGGAGGGATTTGAGCTTTTATAAAGAATGATGATAATACCAGTACAATCAGGAGCAGGTTTTTTTTCATAACCATTACTTTTTCTTAAGTACAATTTGTTCGTTCAGCATATCGAACATCTTTTTGTAAAACTCTTTCAATTCTCCATACTCATCCACACTATACAGGCTCTTCTTAAATTCTATCCTGAACCTTGCCAGTACCTTTCGATTGGGAGTATCATCAAATAGTTCCCTTACGAAGATCACCGTCTTGTCTGCATTGACCAGCTGAAGTGATTTGGGCAATGCATCCGGCACATAGCCTTCCGGTACTTCAATATAAGTACTAAAACTGATGTTTTGCCTGAATCCAAAATTGATATCACTGAACCGGTTGGCAGCCAGGAAGGGATTGGTCTCAAAGCCGGAAAACAGGTTGATGGGCAAAAATATATAGTCTCCTGTAGCCGTGGCTTTCGCTTTGAAGCGGATATGCTGGTAGAATGGGAGAGAGTCCTGATCTTCATTTTTAGTTTCCACACTGTCGATCGTCAGCGATGCACTGGCCTTTCGGAATTCATTCAGGTAGCGGTCCCGGCTACGTTTCCAGGAGCGCAGGCGATCAATGCGTGCATACTGCAGGCTGTTTATATACGTGTCTCCCGCTATTTCATGATTGGTGCCAACCTTTAGAGAAATAGTTATGTTTTCCCTGAATTGCCTCGTATCATCGGAAATAGTAACAATTCCCCCTTTTTTGCGGTTTACAATAAACCCTGTCGTATTCAGAATACTGAAGGGCACCATTTCCGGCTGCCCATAAGCGTCCGTAGCATCCAGGTAATATTTCTTATCGTCGATGATGACCAGCGCGTAAGTCGCATCGAACTGGTCTACAAAAGGATATTGCGTATATACCTTTCCATTTTGCCGCTCACTCACCAGGATAGGGTAGGCTTCCAATCCGGCTTCCATAAGCAGGTTTAATAAGACAAAGTTTACTTCGGTAATATTGCCCTTTTTCTTACTCCAGGCAGCTTTTACCCCATCAGCAGACCCATGGCCATAAAAGCCATTCCAGTTCATATAATTCCTTGTATAATTATAGATCCGGGTCATTTTTTCAATGGGTGAAGAAAGTGCCTTCATTTGTGCAATGAATGCTTCCGTGCCACTGATATTCTTGCCTATCTGGCTGCCAAAGTAAGGGGCGGAGTTCAGTTCACGGGTTACCTCATCCCAGGAGGTCATATACTTTTGCCGCCCGAAACCACCGTTGTTATAAGCCGATAACTGAAAAGTCACCCGTTGCAGGTAATCCTTCCGCGCATCCATATAAGGTTCATCACGTAACCCCGGTATATTGCGCATCTCGAAGAGTCTCTTGCCGTTGCTGTTATCGGGTATTATTGTAATGGGCAGTTGATCACTTTTATGCACCATGTAGGCAAACTCATAATTCGGCGGAATACCTAAATTGTATTTACTCAGTACTACCGGTAATTCCTTCTGGAACGCCCAATCATCCAGGTTCATCCAGTTCTTTTCAGAACTGCGGTATTTATATTCGATGATACTACCCACCTTCACACCGGGAAAAGTGAATTTCTTCAGGTGCCAGAATTCATTACGGGGTTCCGTAAAAATAGATTTCCGGTCCACTTCCTGCGTGGTCTGGTTGTTGGACCCATCAAAGTTATATGCCATTGCCTCTATGTCATCAATAGACTGGAAATCATTCTTTGCGTAAAACTGAAGCACTATATTGGCATACTCCAATCCTTTCTCTTTTAATATTTTGATGCGGATATGCCTATAAGTAATAAGGTGGCGTTCATCATTGTAGTCCGATACGGCTTCGTCGATCAGCACAATGGCTACCGCCTCACTGTCGAAAGCACATATCTTCAGGTCTCGCTCTTCCTGCGTCAATTGTCCCCAGGTCTCAAATTCAGGTTGTGCCCATACCCTTATACAACAAAGTAAGGGCAGGATGATCAGTATTACAGGTCTCCATATCCGGCTCGTCACGCCACGCTCAATACTCATGTAGTTCAGGATTTAGCTTTTTTGCGAATGGCATATTGCTCATTCAGTAAGGCAAATAATTGCTTGTAAAATTCCTTAAAATCCGGGTATTCTTCCGGAGTATAGTAAGGTTTTTTAAATTCCAGCGAAATACGTACCGCCAATACATTCTTTTCTGAATTAATACGACGGGTAATGGATATACTGGTATCGGGCATAATCATCCGCATGCTCTTGGGCAGCGCCTCAAACTCATAGCTTTCCGGAATAGTGATGTTGGCTACTATTTGGTAGTTCTGGTTGGAACCAAAAAACACATCGGAAAACCGGTTGTCAGCCACAAAAGGATTTTTCTCCAGGCCGGTGAACAGGTTGACCGAGAAATATTTATACTCTCCGGAACTGTTCACAGGCTGGTTGAATTTAATGCTTTGCGTAAGTGGCAGCGAGTCCACATCTTCATTTTCAATGCTCAGCGTATCCACCTTTACGCCGGGATTATTGCCCGTGAAGTATTTTTCCAGGAACTTATCCCTTCCTTGCTTCAGGATAGGCAAACGCTCAACACGCGAATAGTCGAAGCAGGTAACACTGGCATCACCTTTCATGATGCCCTGTTCGTCAATGTCAGCCCGTACGATCACCGTCTCCCGGAAGAAAGGTTTTTCATCCCACAATACACGCCAGCCCCATTGCTGGGTTTCGAGTTTTTCAATAACCAGTCCTTCCGAATACATCACTTCATAGGGAATAAGCTTGGAAGGCGTATATTTTTCCGTGGCATCCAGTACATAGTTTTTATCTCCAATCGTTACATAGGCCAGTACCTTATTAAAGTTCCGGTAATGTGCAAAAGAGGTATTCACCCGGCCATTGTCGCGGGTGCTTACCAGCAAGGGAGAGGCTTTCAGGCCGGCATCCTTCAGCAGGTTTACCAATATCAGGTTGATCTCACCGGAAGTGCCTTTTTTATCCTTCCAGGCGCTCTTCACCCCATTGAGTGCCCAGATGCTGCCATAATTATTCCATTCCATGTTTTTGCGCACATAGTTGTGGATGGTCACCATTCTCAGGTAAGGGTCAGTTTGTTTTTTCAGCGCTTCCTCCAGGTCAGTTGTCCGGGGAATATCCTTTTTCATTTGCACGCCAAAATCTTCATCTTCCACCAGGAATTTAATGACCTGCGGCCAGGTGGCCAGCATGCTGCGGCGGGGTGCACTGGCAGGATTGATGGCAATTAACCTTGTTTCGATCCGCTGCAGGTAATCCTCGTCACAGGAAATATAAGGCTCATCCCGCAGGGCAGGAATATTAGACATCGTAAGGGACTTGATATTACGGCGGCTTTTGCTCTCAGACTTCTGTTCCACTGGCAATACACACATTGGGGTGCACACAAATTCTATCTCTTCCGGAAAATCTACCCGGTAACGGCTGTATTTAACAGGGATAGACTTTTGAAAATACCAGTCAGACAGGCCAATATTGGTATGCGTGTATTTGTATTCAATGATGCTGCCCGCCTTGACCTCGGGAAAGGTAAACACCTGCTCTGAATACCGCTTGTCAATCGGCTTTTCATAGATCAGCTTTTTCTCCACCTTCGTAATGACAACATTACCGGAAGCATCCAGGTTATAGGTTTGGGCTGTAAGGCTTTTGATCGTCTCATCATTACGGTAGCTGTGATAGGGGATGTGAATATCGGCCTGATTCAGCCCTTTATCCTTGAGGATCTTGATGCGTACATGATGCACCAGCTCGACAGAGCCAAACATATCCAGGTAGGCTTCGGCGGCGTCAAAAAGCACCAGGGCTTCAGCATCCTTGTCAAATTCACATTCTTTTAACAGGAGGTCGGCCTTTTCAACCGTACCAAAAGCAGGAATATCCTTGTCTCTTTGGGCAAAAACAGGCAGGGTAAGCCCTAATACTGCTATCAGGGCAAGCATCTTTCTCATATTAAGGGTTTAGTTGTTGAACCTGGGAGGTTCCGCCGGCTTTATAGTCTGGCGTAATAACGCAGAAATCAACTGGCTATTATTCAGAACCTTTAACAGGAATAATAATTTATTTTATTGGCATATGTGAATACCGCGGGTTAGTTTTGCCTGTGGAGGTGGATGGTTGGGGGCATACATGCGTGAAGGATCAGGTACCGGGTACCTGCGGGTTTGAAAGGGTTGCATATCAGGGGTTATTAGATGACAATAATAACGAAAAAAAGTCCTACATAAATATTAAAATAAAGCACTTGACCATGTTCGTGAAAACATCTTTTATGGCGATCTGTTGGGTAGCGATGGCGGGATTAGGGTATTCCCAAACGAAAAAGCCTGCCCCGGTTAAGACCATGGGCGCCAAACCCGCTACCGCAAAGCATCCCGTTAAGCCAGTAGGACAGAATACCCTGCTGTGGGAGATTTCCGGCAACGGCCTCAAAGCTCCATCCTACCTGTTTGGTACTATGCACATCCTTTGTGATAAGGATGCTACCCTGAGCCCCAACCTAAAAAAGGCTATCAAAGATGTGCAGGTGATCTATTTTGAGTTGGACATGGACGATATGGGGGAACTGATGGGGGCCATGAAATACCTGAATATGCATGGCGGTAAGAAACTCCAGGACCTGCTCACCAAAGAAGAGTATGATCGGGTAGACAAGTATTTCAAAGACCACAAAATGCCCATGTCGCTCTCCTTTATGAGCCGTTTTAAGCCGTATTTTATTTCCAGCCTCATTGGCGAACAGGTGATGACCTGCGACAGTGAAAAGAAAAATGGCAGCGAACAACAGATCATGCAGGAAAGCAAACAATATGAGAAGGAGATAAGGGGATTGGAAACTTCCGAGTTCCAGGCAGGTTTATTTGACAGTATTCCTTATGATAAACAAGCCAAAGACCTGGTGGCTTATATAGACAGTATTGACAGCTATAAACAAACGACCCTCGAGATGGTGGATGTATACCGTAAGCAGGACCTGGGCCGTCTGGACTCCCTGGTACACAAGAGCGATCCCGGTATGGAACAATATATGGACCTTTTGTTATATGGGCGCAACCGTCGCTGGGTAGCCAGTATGCCCAATATCATGGGCCCGCGTACTGCGCTGTTTGCTGTAGGCGCCGGTCACCTGAGTGGAGAACAGGGAGTGATCAATTTGTTGAAAAAGAAAGGCTATACACTAACCCCACTGAAAAATTAAGGCGAGTAGTAAGTGGTTAGTAGCGAGTGGGAGTAAAAATAAAATAGCAAAAGAGTTATAAAAAATAACTAGTGGTAAATGGCTTAGGGATTTACCCGAAAAAGCCCACTTGCCACTAGCTATTTACTATTTACCACTTCTTAGAACTGCTCCAGTCCGCTGAAGAAAAAGCTTCCTTCAATAGCGGCATTCTCATCACTGTCACTGCCATGAACGGCATTCTCGCCCAAAGAAGTAGCATATAATTTACGGATAGTGCCTTCCTCAGCCTGAGCCGGGTTGGTAGCGCCGATCAATTTGCGGAAAGAAGCCACTGCATTTTCTTTTTCGAGGATAGCAGCAATAATGATCCCACTGCTCATAAATTCTACCAGTTCGCCATAAAAAGGACGTTCTTTATGTACGGCGTAGAATTCGCCGGCTTTTTCAGCACTCAGCTTCGTTTGTTTTAAGGCTACGATCCTGAAACCTTCTTTAATGATCCGGTCCAGGATAGCTCCGGCATGGCCATTCTTCATTGCATCCGGCTTGATCATTGTAAACGTGCGGTTACTCATATGTTTTTACTCAATTTTGGCCGCAAATATAGAAAATCCCTTTTGGCTGTTGGACTTTATTTGTGCAACTTTGCCACCATTTTATGCTACCTATCCAGGAATTATATCCATTACTTTCTACCCCCCGTACTGTGGTGATTACCATGCATCAGAAGCCCGACGCCGATGCCATGGGGTCAGCCCTGGGACTTTACCATTTTCTAAAGCAGCTGGGACATCAGGTTACTGTGATCTCGCCTACCAACTGGGCCAGGTGGCTCAATTGGATGCCAGGCTGCGATACTGTCGTGGACTTTGAGCTGAACCGCGAAAAGGCAGATGGGATCATGGACCAGGCAGAATGGTTTTTTTGCCTGGATTTCAACGTGTTACAGCGTACCAAGAACATGGCCCCAAAAATCAGGTCACTTTCATGTACCCGCATACTCATTGATCACCACCAGCAGCCGGAAGTGGCCAGCTTTGCTTATGGCGTGTCCGATACGTCCAAAAGTTCCACCTGCGAAATGGTGTACGACTTTATTACAGGATCTGGCCATGGGGATAAGATCAACATCGCTATCGCCGAATGCCTCTATGCAGGGGTAATGGCCGATACCGGATCTTTCCGTTTCCCTGCCGCCAGCGCCGCCGTCCATGCGATGGTCTCAGACCTGAAAGCACGTGGATTGGACCATACCAAGGTACACGAGAATGTGTATGACAATTTCCTGGAAAACCGCTTGCGGTTCATAGGGCATGTGCTCCTGCACCGTATGGAGATATATTATGAGTACAATACAGCCCTGATAGCCATCTCCAAAAAAGACCTCCTGCGCTTTGAAATAAAGACAGGCGATTCCGACGGACTGGTCAATTACCCCCTCAGCATACAGGGTATCAAGCTCGCGGCCCTGGTGATCGATCGCGATGAGGAACGCAAATGGAGTTTCCGCAGTAAGGGCGATTTTGATGTCAATACCTTTGCCCGTAAATATTTTGAGGGTGGGGGACATTTCAACGCCGCCGGAGGACGCAGCAGCGCCTCCCTCGATCAGACCGTACAGGATTTCCTGGAGGCCATGAAACAAAGCGCGCTGGAATTACAGGATTAAACACAGCATCATATTTTTTGCCGCTGGTGAAGTGGCAGGTGACCTATAAAAAACAATTAATTCAAAATGAAAAGAACAACGATTCTTCTTGGTAGCCTGGCAGTAATGCTCTTAATGGCAGCATGCTCCGGCGGTGGTTTCAAAAAAACTAAGAGTGGCCTCTTATACAAAGTTATTTCTGATGGCAAAGGAAAGCCCGCACAACGCGGACAGGTCTTGAAGTTTCACGTTTCACAACGTATTAAAGGTGCCAGCAAGGATTCTCTGCTCGGCGAAACTTATGGTAAAATGCCTTCCTATGCGCAGGTTGACAGCATCGGACCAATGTACCATCCTGCAGAAATATTCTCCCTGCTGCGCAAGGGCGATAGTGCTGTAGTAGTAATGCTGGCCGATACCCTGTTCAAAAAGAACCCAGGTGGATTGCCACCCTTTATTACGAAGAAGGATAAGATCTTTATCACCTTTAAGATATTAGATGTGTTCACAGCAGATAGCCTGGCTCAAAAAGATCAGGCAGTTGAAAGCACCAAAGAACAAGCCCGTCAGCAGGTAGAACAAGAAAAAGCGGCTGCAGAAGGCGAAAAGCTGAAAGGGCCCGCTGCTAAAGAAATTGAGGACTACCTCGCTAAAAATAAGATCACTACCCAAAAAACAGCGGGTGGTACTTATGTTGAGATCAAGGAATTAGGCACCGGCATGCAGGCTGCTGCCGGTAAAAAGATTGCTGTGAAATACACTGGCAAACTGTTCCCCTCCGGAAAACAGTTTGAAAGCAATATGGATGGCAGCAGGCCTCCATACGAACTGGTACTCGGTACAGGTGCTGTAATTCCAGGATGGGATGAAGGCCTGGCTTTCTTCAAAAAAGGCGGCAAAGGAACCTTGTATATTCCTTTCTTCCAGGCTTATGGCGACAGGCCCGGCCCTGGTCAAAAGCCCCACGAAAGCTTGATTTTTGATGTGGAAGTTGTGGACGTACAAGATGCTCCTGCTCCCGGCGCTCAGGGACCTCAACCAGGCACACCGCCCCCAGGTCAATAAAAATGATGACTAAATAATTGAAAGGCAGCCCCTAATGGCTGCCTTTTTTTATTTCCCACCCTTATACCAACCTGGCCTTATCCATGTGCCAACCATGTGTCAAATAGGGATGTTGTCCAATGAAGCACACATGCCTGACACATGGTTGACACATGCTTTGTAAAACTTTTATACTAAAGTTGGTTGATAATCAAGTCAGTAGCTCATGATTCCAGTCACGCTGGGGGCTTAATTGCTTGTATTGAACTGTATGCTATATTCTTATATATTTCTAAAAGCATCATTTTAGTGTTCGGAACTCTTTTCCCTTGCATTATAAAATAGCTCTAGGTTGCTCTGCTAAGCATAATATCCATCCAATGCCGCCAGTTTTCGTCATCGTCCGATTGTTCCCAAATACCTGACAGGGTATTGCCTTTATCGCTAAAGCTGCCGGTAAAGCGCATGGTGGGCCCCTCAAAGGTCCATATGCCATCCTGCAACCTGGCTTCCATCCGGCCAGCATTACCCAGGTGATCGAAAGAAAACATAGTATATTGATTGAATGCGGGATCAAAGCCTATAATCTCAATGGATTGCGCTCTGTCTTCACCCATATGCACATCCACCCGGTGCAACAGGAAGAAGCCTCCAGGCAACCATTCATATACATCCGTACCATTGATAGCAATATCAGGCTCGCCGGAATTTCCCTTGATCAGGCCGGTCGTATTCCATAAACCAACAAATGGCTCCAGTACTGCTTGTTTTATGCCCGGTGCTGCGGGTTTCGAAATAGCATTCTCCATCGGTCTTTTATTGCTCAACCATGCAAAGATGCTGCCAGCGCGAGTAGAGGAATTGCATCATTTTATCAAGGCGCCTTTTTCACCAGCAAGTGTTTTGGGGAATATCAACGGTGATCTTATCGCCCGGTCAGTTCGAAGATCAACTGACTACAATCGAAACTGTTACTATTTTCTTGCACATAATAGACTCTGTGCCGGTTTATTCACCTCGATCTCATCCATGCTTTGAAGTGACCTGCCTTGGCTTTGCTGATGATGATCTTTTCAGGTGGCGCTGGTACTACATTTACATACAGCCTGCCATTAAAATACTGTTGTATGTCTTGTATAGCCTGTCGGCTTACCAGGAACTGCCTGTTGGCCCGGTAAAATTCCCAGGGATCAAGGATGGCGCTCAACTCTTCCAGACTTTTTTCTTCCATATAGTGCGACACTTTGTTATGCGTCATCCCCCGCACAAGAGAGTGCTGCAGCTCAAACCAGGCCATATCTGTTACACTTAGTGGAATAAGCTTGTCTTTATGAGGCACCAGGAAATTTCTTTTGTAGGCGGCTTCTGCATTGACCAGCTTTCTTACATTGTCAATGCTGAGCAGGTCGGGTAGCATCTGTTGCCTGCTCTCAAGTCGTTTGAACTTTTCAATGGCCTGCGCCAGCTTTTCTTTGCGTATTGGTTTGAGTAAATAGGCAATACTATTCAGTTCAAATGCCTGAATAGCATACTGGTCATAAGCCGTAGTAAATATGACGGGGATATTGATGACCAGATCTTTGAAAATGGAAAAAGAAAGTCCGTCCGACAGATTGATGTCAAGGAAGATCAGGTCAATGGCCGGTCTGGCCATCAGGAAGTCCCTGGCATCTTCCACATTGTCTATAACAGGCGCAAAATTTACCTTGTCAAAATGGACAGTTATCATCGCTGCCAATTGCGTAGCAGCGCTATCCTCGTCCTCAATGATGAGTATATTCATCTGGTTTTATTAAAGGAATGGTGACGGAAAATTCCTGTGCTGTTCTACGTACCGTAATTTCTGCTTTGCACAAATAGCTGCACCGCTGGTTAAGATTGGATAAACCAATGCCGGTAGAGTAGGGCGCTATCTTTTTCTCCTTCACCCGATTGATGACTGTGAGCCCCGCCAGGCCATTCAGCGAGATATCGATGATCAGGGGATCCCTGGCCGAAATCACATTGTGTTTCACTGCATTCTCAATCAATAGCTGTATCGCTATGGGAGGCAGCAACATCCGTTCTGCTTCCGGACTGATATTGAATTGCAGGATCAGTTTATTACCATACCTGCCCTTCAGCATCCCGGCATAGGCATGCATAAATTGCATTTCTTCCCGCAGGGTAACAAGATCACGTTTGCTGCTCTCCAGCATATAGCGAAATACATCCGACATATTGTTGATGAAATGGACGGCCTCTTGTTTATCGGTCTCAATAAGGGCGTTCACTGTATTGAAAGAGTTGAACAGGAAATGAGGGTTTACCTGGTTGATCAGCATCTCATACCGTGTTTCAGCATTTACTTTCAACAGGTGTTCATTGGCCAGTTTCACCTGCTGATTGTAAAACAACAATTGGTAAATATGGGCGATGAAAACTGCGAGCATCGCTTCCAGGATCAGCGTCATGTTGAACAGGAACCTGAACACTTTTTGCCGTAGCCAGGGTTCTGCAATGGACAGGTGCAGGTTCAGTAATGAAATGTCCAATAAGATGAGCAGAACAATATTATAACACAGCTTTTGGTACACCGAAGCCGGATCGTATACTATAAACCCCAGCTTAATTCTTTTCTGCTGCAGGTTCAGCAGCAGAAAAGCAACAGCTACTACAAATGCATATACTGTCCGTATCAGGAACTCGAATACCCTGGGATCAGCAGCTGCGTTGTTTTGCAGATGACGCAGCACCGCCAGTCTGGGTAGGCTAAACAATACTGCAATAGCCATGGCGGTGAGTACCACCAGCTTTGGTTTGGCAGGAATACGATATGACTTAACTGTTTTCAACATGGTTATAGAAATGCCTTTGAAGACCCTTCAGAAACTGCTTATCATGATCACCTTACAACGCAAGGCTATTCTGCCCATTCGACCTGCCTGGAACAGTGTAGGTTTAATCAGGGCAATGAATATCCCTTAAAAAAGTCCCATATCAGGTCTGTGGCATTGAAAACAGTCGAGGGTTCATCACCCCGTTGGTTACTTTTGTGCCCACCCGGCCATGCATGACCTCCATCCCGTGTGAGGTAACGGCGGATCACGGCTCCTGAGGTACAGCCCGGCCATTCTGTTAGTTGATACTTGCTATCGTCTGTCAGGATATTGGGCGCACTGGCGCATCCATTGTTTTGGGCCCATACCCGGTGCACAGAATCTACCGGCGGGAAATAATACCCGCCGATGCCCACCCCACCTGCATAGGGTATCTTGGTATCCAGCGCTGAATGAATGTGAAGGATGGGCATAGGGCGCGAAGGCGTGAGGGGCGCCGGCAATACCATGGAGCAGCTTACCGCAGCTACCGCCGCGATCTTATCCGCCATTTCATGGGCCAGCCGGTATGTCAGCATCCCGCCATTCGACATCCCTGTTACGTACACTCGTTTCGGATTGATCTTATAACTGGTTACCAGCTTATCCAGTAGAGTACGTATATATTTCACATCGTCGATACCTTGTTCCATGGCAAAGTCACAGCAGGTACCTGCATTCCAGGTGCGTAATTTCAATATGCCTGCACTTCTTACCCCTTCGGGATATACGATAATAAAACCTGCTTGCTTTGCCTTATCCGTAAAACCATAATCACGTTCAAATTGCGTGGCGCTGCCACCTGTGCCATGCAGGCCTATGACGAGAGGAAGTGTCGTATCGCTTTCATAATAACCTGGTGGTAAATTGAGCAAGTAAAAACGTTCCCTGCCATCTACCGTCAATGTGCCGCTAATCCGGTATTCCTTATCCTGGTCAGATTGCTTGTCGCAACTGGTAAACAGGAATAAGGATACCAGGGTGAGGATCGAATTGAATACGTTTGACATTGGTCGTGTATTTAAATGAAAATGATTTGTGTATTTCAGAAAGGGCGTGCCGAAGGAGCGGCGGCACGCCCGGGATGATAACTCTACCTGCCTAACTCTTAGACCTGTTCTCCTTAAAATCTTCCTTCATTTCTTTTTGCTGTTGCTTAAATAACTTGTATTGCTCTTCTGTTAAGATCTTTTTTACTTTTGCGTCCCGGTCGCTGCTGAGACTCTTGAATTTTTTGAGCTTGGACAATTTCGAGCCGGATGATTCTTTGAGTGCTGCCAACCCTTCGAAGTATTCCATATTGATGCTGTCCATCTTGGCGGATTGGTCTTCCGTCAGGTTGAGTTTGGCCTTATAGGCCGCTTGCTTTTCTTTGAATTCCTTTTTCTGTTCTTCTGTAAGTTTCGATTGTGTAAACCCTGTCACTGCTGCACCAAGCAGTAGCAATAGGAGTACGAGCATTTTGTTTGTCATAACATTTATTTGCTGACAAAGAAAAGGCGATCGCAGTGCTCAAACCACACTTAGTAAGGGGAGGCTGTAATATTTGAAGGGGAGGAGGCTAATAGGGCCTGTAAGGCTGCTAAGGAGTAATGCGGATTTGAGGGAAATTACTGCAGAGAGCTTATTCAAACGTCTGTGCAAAGGTGATGACATTGCCTTCCGGGTCCATTACATGAAACTCGCGCAGTCCCCATGGCTGACTTACCGGCGGAGCGGGAATATGGGCTCCTTTAGCCAATAATTCTTCATACAATGCATCGGCATTCCGGATGTATACACAGCAATTGCCAATACCGGTATATTGTGTTGTACGGGCTGTGAGAAGGATTCATACCTCATCGCGGTCCATCACCCCAAGATCATGTTGTTGGTAATTGATACTAAATCCCAGTATATCCCGGTAGTAAGCAACACCGGCCGGTACATTGCTCAGGGGCATGGAGGGCATTATTTTCCTGAGCTGTCCTTCCCCTGCTTCCGTATGCAGGTCAGTGTAAAATTCATGGTACGATTTCCCAAACCACAGCACATGCCCATCAGGGTCACGCACTTCAAATAGTTCTATCTTGATCCAGTTCACTTTATCGGGCCTGGTTGCCTGGCCACCCCGTGCTGCAATGGCGTCATGCATACTGCCCACATCCTCCACTTCAAAGAATACCATCGCCGATCCACGGGTGCTAAGTGGCCCTGTACTGCCTATAGTGCTTCCTTCAGTATAGAATTGAATGCGGGCAGGGCCATATACCACCTCTGCGAGGGAAGGCTCATTGATTTTGGTAGTAACAGGCGCTATCTCAAATCCCAGTACATCGCAATAGAAAGCAACACTGCGCGCTATATCGCTTACTACCAGGTGGCGGCTTACAGGTGAAATAATAAGTGGTCGGGAGCTGTTTGTATTCATAAATGAGGAGACTGACTTTTTTTATGAGCTGGCCCCATACTGACGGAACAAACCATCCAGGCGTTCTTTGGTGGGGGAGGGTATATCGCTTTCCTGTGCCAGCCAACCCAACATACCTCGTTCAATGGATGCGCCTGCTTTCAATAGTTCTTCAATGATCGCGAGGTAGTCCACCTCCATTTGCGGCCACCGGTATACACCATCACTGTTACACAATGCCCACATAGCACTACTGATGGCATTGCCACCATACCTGTTCCTGGCTTCCAGTGAAACGGGGTGAAGAATAAGCCTGGTGATCACTTCCCTGTGACCACCAATCAGCGCCCAATGCAATCCATACATACCATCCACTTCTATATTGGGGTCGAGACCCTGACCGATCAGGAAATCAACGACAGACGTATGACCAAATTCACAGGCCCATATAAAACCGTATTCCAGTTGCTTTTGTGTAGCAGTAGCTTTCAGACTGCCATCTGCTTCAAAGTATTGCTTTACTATGTCCAGTCTTCCTGTACCCGCTGCGCCTTCCAGGTCAAGGAGTGCACCGTGACGCATCAGGAAGTCTGCTGCTTCCGGCCGCCCATTGTGCAGGCAGCCATTGATGGCGTATTGTCCATTGCCAGCCGCAGCCGGTTGATCTATAACAGCGCCTGCATCCAACAATATTTGCAGCATAGGGGCCATAATGCCGGCTTTGGCCGGATGAATGCTGGTTGCCAACAGTCCGAAAGTGGTCGACCCTCCACCATACATAGCTGCTTTGGCTTCTACTTCGGCGCCAGCCGCCAATAAGAACTTTAGCACCTCTATAGCATTGAGTGGATATTTTTGCCGGTATCCTTCCACACCATTGGTGCCAGTATAATGCAGCAGCGTGGAGTGATGAGAGCGCAGCGATCGTGCACTGATCAATGAGGGATTGATGTGGAGTAATGTTTGAAGGGCAGAAATATCGCCACTAACGATTGCGTCAACCGCTGCTTCAAATTGCGCCGCTGGAGAGCCGGCTTGTGTAACAACTTCTACCCAGGCTGCCAGGTCACTCCAGCTATTGAAAGAATAAAACCAGGCTATTACGTCTTTTGCATCGGCAGGAGTAACGGTGATGGCACGGTATTCGGCCTCCGATAAATTCCACCATTCCCGGTGCCTTTCCTTCATGAACCTCATTGCGGCTTTGTCGCCCGCAACATAGGCTTCATACAAAGCCTTAGCCTGTTGCTGATATTGTTCCAGACCTGCAGATAATGGTAGTGGAATGATGTTCATAATGACTGATTTTAATACCGGCTTAATAGCGCTATCAGGTCCTGGCGCTCACCCCGGATGGCCCAGGCAAGCGGCGTCGCCCATGGCGCACCGGCTTTATTGGGATCAGCTCCTTGTTGCAGCAGGAAATCAACCATCTCCGTTTGTCCCCATCTGACTGCCATACCCAGGGGCGTTGACTGATATTCTTCATCAACAGGATTAATATCAGCGCCATGTTTTAACAGCAAAGCTGCTTTGGGAATGGATCCTTTCTGCGCCATATCATGCAGTATTGTCACCTGCTGCCAGCTCTTTACATTGGGATTCATTCCATTTTCCATTAGGTACACCGCATTCTCATAACGTTCGAAATAATAAAACTGTGTCCACTTTAGCAGGTTGGGTACCCTGGCGCCATGACCCATCAACAGCTCTATCAGTTTAAAATTACCTTTCTTGGCAGGCATCATCAAAATACCTTCACCCCAAAAGAAGGTCTCATCCAATGCCATGCTGGGATTTTCTTTCAGCAAACGTTCAGTTTCCTCCAGGTCTTCTTTATTTACTGCATTTTCAAATGCCTGTTCCTGCTCGCTTCTGTTGTACCAGATGTTGCCATTATCGCCACTGAACTTACAAAGCGAAGGATCACTAAGATATTGTTGCAGTAATCCTGCAGTGGTATTGTCATCTCTGTCCTGTGCCAGCGTAAGCAGGTTGTCCCTAAAGGGATAGATGCGGTACGTGGGGTCAAGTGCGCCCTGGCCCAGTAAATATTTAACCAGGTCCACATGCCCTTCCCGTACGGCAAAGTGGATCGGTGGCGTATAATTGTATTGCGCATAAAGAAGACCCGGGTTTTCCTGTGCCAGCGCTTGTACACGGTCCAGGTTGCCTTCATGGCTTGCCACCAACATCTCCCACACCTTGCTGGTGGTTGATTTACTGTTGTGTACATCCATACGAAGCTCCAGCTTCATTTCCGTTGGCTGTATCATGTAAGATTGTTAGTTGTCAGCTTGAGCCTGTCGAAAGCGGCTAAAGAAGTACATCAGGCCTGACAGCGTTTATCCCGCTTTACGGGATTTAGCTTATCCATGCGGCCCTGCAAAATCTGTCAGAGTCTACCTCGCGAAGTGGACTCTAAAGGAACTCATTTAGTCGATAGGGCAGATATCAGCCAGCTTTTGCAGATCGCGCCAGCCATAGCCGCCATGAAAATCTCCTTTCTTGTCATAAAGCCGCTGCCCGTGCAAGGCTTCATGGAAACGGTTGGAAGGATTTTGTGGTATGCCAAACAATACCATCGAAGAGATGCCCATGCCCAGGAACCGTCGTGCTACATGACCTATCAGTAAGCGGCCAAGCCCCAGGCGCTGGTATTCCAGCAGCATGTATATCTTACTTAATTCCCCTCCAAAATCAGGCAGGTCTGAATGACTATATTTCAGGCCTTGGGCAAAACCGATCAACCGCCCTTCGCGATTCTGCACTACAAAACAAAACCAGCTTCCATCCTTTACTGCAAATTGTTCGCGCCACTGGTGTTCTCGAATTTCGTAGGTAGGAGGATTCTTCACCGTCCAGTAAGTATCTGCCCAGGTTTGTACATGCAGCGCTGCCAGTGCCGGCAGATCATTGACCGTTGCCTCCCGTATGGTAAAAGATTCAAGCGTTTCACCCCATTCCCGCAGCCTGCGTATATTGGTCGATTTGGAAGGTCGCTTAAGGCCCATGATGAACCGGCCAATGGTATGATTGAATTTCATAAAGAATTAGTATATCTGGTTTACAAATACTTCAGCCAGCCTTTCTCCGGATGAGCCTGTTTGTAGCTGCCATACCACCGGCTGACCACATAGAGGATCATCACGTCGATCAAAAACACTCCATACAACAATCCAAGGTTCCAGGTATATTCCGGAGGCACTGCTGAGAACGGAGCGGTTACATACCATTCAGGGGCTACAAACCCATTCTTTATAAAGTTAACCAATAGTGCGCTGAGATGAATAAGAGGAATATGCAGAAGGTAATAAAAGAGGGGCACCCGGCCAATGGTGATAAGTATCCTGGCCAGCCAGCCACGGGCTTTTTCTGCATAAGGTATCAGGGCAATGGCCGGCCCCAGCGTCATGAGCAGGTACCAGGTGGAAGCCGGGTACTTACGCTGGTTGAGCAGGCGGAAAATAAAGGGTGGGGCATTGGCTTCCTGCGGCTGCAATACGATCAGGGTGCTGCCGCCAATCACAAAGGCGGCAATGGCGCACAAGCCGATCTGCAGGCAAATGCGGCGACGCCGGGCCGGGTCCATCAGGAAAATGGCGCCAAACCCATAGCCGGCAGCCATCACACCTATCCAGGGTACAATCACATATAAGATCGCAAAAGGCCCCGGCCAATCCTGCCCTGCAGGATAGATAAACTCCCAAACCTGGCCAAAGGATACACGGGAAGATGCGGGCAATAGTTTAGGTATCAATCCAAAAAGCTGCTGGAATACAATGATGACAATGCCAATGATGCCAACCGTTAAAGGTTTAAGCCGCACCAGCAACGCCAGCAGCAACATACACCAGCCCAGCATCCAGAGTATGCCCATAAATATGAACTTCGTAAAATCGACATGAAAGGCCCAGGAAAAACGCACCACTGTTAATTCCAGTACAATGAGCAGCAGTCCGCGGGTTGCCAGGAAACCAGCCAGTTTTCGCTGGTTCTGTTGTGCATGACCATAGAGAAAAGCACTGACCCCGGCAAAAAAGCAAAAAACAGGCGCGCAGTAATGCGTCACCCAGCGGGTGAAAAAGATAGCAGGATCGGGACCGCCTGCCGGAATGCCTGTATAGCAACGTACATGATCAATGACCATCAGTATCATGATGGCGCCGCGTAAAAGATCGATAGACTGCAGGCGGTTGTTTTGTAAACCAGTGACTTCCGATCGTCCGGGAAGCGGGGGTAATGATGTCATAAAGCAGGTGTTTTACTGGCTGTGTGAACATTGTTTTCATGGCTGTACCTTCCCTTTGCCATCATCCCCTTTTTTACCCGGAAGGTTGCTATAACCTGTAAGTCTGACCCTGAATGTCAGGCAAATAAAAGGACCTAAAAAACATTTTTGATATCCTGTTCAAAAAGCTACGTAAGCCGTCAGTTTAGCTTGAAAACCGGGAAACCCCCATAACATTATTGGAAAGTGCATATAATTTTCTGTTAGTTTTGGTAATACACCTTTTATGAGTCAGACCCCTGCACACGAACATGTTGTTCTCCGGAATGCCCAGTCTGCACAGCTGGAGCAGGCTGTAGCAGAAAATCACCAGCAATTGTTTAGTCTCAATGCCACGGCGTTGGGAGGCACTATCCATTCCGCTGAAGGACTTACCTATACGTATACGCGTGCCAATGGATCGGCAGTAGCTTTCCCTTCCATGACGGAAGCTACGGCGGGTGCGCAACTGGATGCCATGATGGATTACTACCGCGCACAGCAGGCCGATAATGTTGGATATTGGTCCCTCGATCCACCCAGTCCTGCCAATATTGGCGCGTATTTATTGGCCCGGGGGTTTCAACCAGGATGGCAGCCATGCTGGATGTCTCTTGATCTCAACACGCTGGATTCCTCCTACACAAGGCCGGACTTCCTGGAAATACGTGCAGACAATAGGATTCCTGTCAAGGGAGTGAAAGACCTTCCCTATGGCGGTAATGGAGGCGCTTTGTCGGAGGCTTTGTTTCGTGCATATCCTGAAAGGGTACAGCGGTTTGTTGCTTTCCGGGAAGGTAACATCGTCGGCCAATGCTGCCTGTTCTTTTCTACAGGGCCCAATGGGATCGCCGGCATGTATAATGTAGGCGTGATACCTTCCGCACAACGACAAGGTATCGGCAGAGCCATCGTGATAGCAGCCTGCTGCTTTGCGGCCGAACGGGGTTATCAATATGTGATGTTGAATGCCAATCATATGGGGCGCCCTGTTTATGAGCAGGTGGGATTTCATTTCATTGGGTATGGCTGCACCTGGTGGTTGATAGGATGGCGCTATATCACCCATGTTGTTTCACCCGGTATGATACGATTGGCCGAAGCCGCAGGCAAAGGCGATCTGGATACCCTGGAAAAAGCCGGAACTGCTTTCTCCCCGGATGAATTGAATAGCCCGCTTTCCAATGGCATGACCCTGGTTCAGCTGGCAGTGCATCAACATCAGCCGGCAGCTGCGGAATGGCTTATCCGGCATGGCGCAGTTTGTACTGCTCTCAATGCCTGGGACCTTGGGTGGAAAGACCGTGCTGCCGACATGTTGGCTAACAACCCACAGGAAGTGAATCGCCGGTACTTCGACTGGCAGGGCACCTTGTTGCATGTGGCGGCGCAAAGAGATGATATCGCCCTGGCGCAACTGGCCCTGGAAGCCGGCACCGATCTTTCCATAACGGATAAAGATCATGATAGCACGGCAATGGGTTGGGCCCATTATTTCAGGAGACCGGCTATCATAGCCCTGATCCAACAATACATGGAGAACAATTAATATCAATATAAAACCAATCGTATTGCGTTCCCTCTTTCAAAAAAGAAACCTGTTTCACTGGATCTTTTGGCTCATATACATCATATATGGGATTATGGACTCCCGTGGCTGGATCATGAAGAAAGGTTTTCTCTGGTCATTGCAACCTTTGTTGCTCTTTTTTGCCATGATCGGTTTATTGCTATACAGTAATATCAGGTTCCTGATACCTGTATTGCTGGAAAAGAAAAAGATGGTAGCTTATGTCGTGGGGCTGCTGGTGCTCGTTTTCCTGTACACTTATCTGCGAAGCCTTAACCAGCAATACTGGGATGCACAAGTATGGCCCGAAGACCATATGACCATTGATTCTTATTTCCACTGGAATGTTTTAAATGCACTGTGGTTCCTGGTCATGTCTTCCATGCTGTTCTATGCCAACAAATGGCATGAGCAGCGCGAGCAGGTGAAGAATATTCAGATCACGCAACTGGAAACGGAGCTTAAATACCTGCGTGCACAGGTCAATCCTCATTTCCTGTTCAATGGACTAAATACCATTTATGGCTCTATCGACCGGGAGAACCAACAGGCCAGGGATATCCTCTTACAGTTTGCCGATCTGCTGCGGTATAATTTGTATGAAGCCGATGTGGATTGGGTAGAACTGGAAAAGGAAGCCACCTACCTGCAAAACTATGTAGCACTGCAAAAAGCCCGCAGTGATAGTAATCTCAACATAGAGCTGAATATCAATATCCCGGATAAAACGGTAAAAATTGCCCCGCTGATCTTTCTTACTTTTGTGGAGAATGCCTTCAAGTACAGTAGCCGTGATGATAACCGGATCAACAATATCACCATCAGGCTGCAGCAGCTACCAGGGCGTATAGAGTTTACCTGTTCCAATTCTTATGAAGTGCAGGATCAAACCACCGGTGGCATAGGGTTGAACAATGTGACCCGCAGACTGGAATTATTATACAAGGACCGCTATACCCTGGAGATCGTAAAAGAGCCGCCTGTTTATACTGTTCATTTAACCCTTCTCGTATGAGGAAGCTACGTTGTATCATAGTAGATGATGAGCCTATTGCCCGCAAAATACTGCAGGAGTTTGTGGAGCAGGTACCTTTTCTGGAAAGTGCCGGCCAGTTTGAGAATGCCCTGAAAGCGGAAGCCTGGCTGCAAGCCAATAAGGCCGATATCATGTTCCTTGATATTGAAATGCCCAAACGTTCCGGGCTCGATTACCTGAAACAATTCACTATTGAGCCGCTGGTGATATTGACCACTGCCTTCCCGCAATATGCCCTGGATGGATATGAACTCGATATTGTCGATTACCTGCTGAAGCCCGTAGCTTTTAACCGTTTCCTGAAAGCTGTGCAGAAAGCCAAAGAATTTGCAGAGCTCCGCGATGCAGCCACACCGCAAACCCTTCCTTCCTGGATATTCGTACGTAGCGATAAGCGTATCGAGAAAATAGAGCTTAAGGACATTCTTTACATAGAAAGCCTGGGCAATTACGTCAACATCTATACCGACAACAAAAAGATACTGGCCTACCTTACCCTCAAAGGATTGGAGAGCCAGTTGCCAGCCATGGAGTTTCTAAAGATCCACCAGTCCTTCCTGGTCAACTGCTCCCGTATTGAAGCCATTGAAGGCAATACGGTGCTGATAAAAGACAAAACACTTCCCGTGAGCCGCAACTACCGCGATGCTCTGATGCAACTGGTAGACCAACGGTTGTTGAAACGGTAAGGGAGAATACAGCATTTAGAATTCAGCATACAGAAGGTTGTCGCGCTTTTTATCAAGGATTTGATGCCATTGGTGTAAGCGTTTTCCTGATGGGAGGTCAATGGAGTAAGTTTATCCTAAATCAAGGCTTATGTTGTTTACAAGGATCACCTGGACAATATTATTGTTGATTGGTTTATTGCCTGCTGCCATAGCATGCCGTAGCAATAAGGCCGTTTTTGATGGGATGACTGCAATGGTATTTGAAGGCACTTCCCCTGGCGTTACGAAAGAAAGAGTTTTCCTGAAGATCCCGCTCAATGAGCGGTGTGACTTTATCAGGTGGAAGCTCACCCTGATGCAGGATGCTGCCACAAAGGCGGCTACTACCTTTATCCTGCAACGCGAATATGGGTTCTATGTCGATAACCGTACAGATAAGTCCATGGGGCAGGCAACGATTGAAGGAACCTGGGAAGTAGCCAAAGTACCCAATCTAAAAGCTGGCTCTGTCGTTTACCGGCTTCATGCCAACTCGTCTTCCGTTTCCTTTCTACGGTTGGATGACAACCTGCTTCACCTGCTGAATAGTGACCAAGGCCTCATGATCGGTAATGGCGGCCAGAGCTATACCCTAAGCAGAACAAGCAATGTGATACCGCCTATGTCCATCTACCAGACCCTACAGGGCAGCGCCAGCCTCACCAGTGGCGTACAGGATACCGTATTGAGCTTTGTGGGAAGATCGCCTTGTGCCGCCATTGCCAAAGAGTCGGGCCTGCCTGTTGATCCTGCCTGCTTTAAACTGAAATGGAGCCTCCAACTGTACCAGGACCCGGTAACGTTTAAGCCCACGACCTATAGGCTAAACCGTGTAGTTAACCGGAGAAATATTATCGAAGGCTCCTGGATAATTGTGAAAGGCACAGCAGCCGACCCCAACGCCCTGGTCTACCTGCTTGATCCCGGTAAGCCAGGATATACACTTTCCTTTATGAAAGGCGATGATAACGTACTTTTCTTCCTCGATAAACAAAGAAACCTGCTGGTAGGCGATAGCCTTTTTAGTTATACTCTCAACAGGCAAAAGAAATAAACCTGTAATCGTTACTAAATTATTAAAACAGGGGTGAACTGCCATGGAACGGCGGCTCACCCCAATATTTTTTATAACTTCCTCAACCCCTGCTGACATACTGTTGTCACAACCCGGCTGTAGTTTGCATACTGAAATAATCAACCAGTATGAACCATCTTCTTAACCTTTTATCAATCATCATATTAACCGGGTATTCATTTGCCCAAACCAATAAAATCAATACAGCCATGAGCAAAGTACAGCCATTCCGGATCGAAATTGCACAAGACGTAATAGACGATCTTACCACCCGCTTAAAGCAAACAAGATGGCCCGACGCCCCTGACAATGCAGAATGGAATTACGGTACCAATCCAGCCTATCTCCGGGAACTGGTCAATTATTGGATCACCCAATACGACTGGCGGAAACAAGAAGCGGCCCTGAATAAATTCCCCCAGTTCAAGACTACTATTGATGGGGTAGGTATTCACTTTATCCATGTAAAGGGTAAGGGCAAAAATCCCAAACCTCTCTTACTGGCTCATGGCTGGCCCGATAGCTTCTTCCGTTTTTATAAAGTAATTCCCCTGCTTACCGATCCAGCCAGTTATGGCGGCAATCCGGATGAATCATACGATGTAATAGTCCCTTCAGGCCCCGGCTTTGGGTTCTCTGATCATGTATCGCTGGCAGATGATAGTACTGCAAAGTTGTATCATAAGCTGATGACCGAAGTATTGGGCTATCCAACATTTGTAGCAGCCGGCGGCGATATGGGTACGACAATTATCAAATCACTTGCTATTCAATTCCCCCAGGCCGTTAAGGCCATTCACCTTACAGATGTAGGTTATCCTAACGGTACCGAAGATTGGTCAAAAATGTCACCGGCCGAGCAGCAGTTTGGACAGTTCATACAGCAATGGTGGTATACCGAAGGTGCTTACAATATGATACATTCCACCAAGCCGCAGACACTTGCCTTCGGGCTCAATGATTCCCCCGTAGGTCTCGCTTCCTGGATATTGGAGAAGTTCAACTCCTGGAGTGACAATAAGGGCAATATTGAAAACAGCTTTACCAAAGATGAATTGATCACCAATATCATGATCTACTGGGTTACACAAACCATCAATTCCTCCATGCGTACTTACCTGGAAAATGCAAGGGCCAGTTATGGACCACAGGGACCTAAACCCGTTGTAAGGGTAGAAGTGCCTACCGGCGTAGCGGCTTTCCCTGGAGAAGCACCTTTGCCAAAGGAATGGGCAGAAAGAATGGTCAATGTAAAACGATTCACCAAAATGCCGAAGGGTGGCCACTTCGCAGCCCTGGAAGAGCCAAAGCTATGGGTAGGAGAGTTGAATGCCTTCTTCTATAGCAACGATGCAAAGTAATCCTGTAGGAAAATATAGCCATGAATAAAGGGCTGCATGAGCAGCTTGAAACGAAAACAGTGTGGGAGCTTTTGAAGCAACCCACCCTGTTTCATTTTTCTAGAGTACGGTTTATTTGGTTGAATGGTTGAGTGTGATCTTGTCAGCTCATAACGCCAATCTTTTGTCCCGACCAATCGGGAAACAGGATCGTGTCATTATTGATACGCAAGTGTTTGTCAGCTACTTCACTGAATACAGAGCGGAAGTCCGTCGTAACAGCCAGGTCGCGGCCATCTTCCAGGTTCTCTTTGGCCAATGGATTCACCAGGCCATGTACTTTACCACCATTTACATCATTGCCCAGGATAAAATTGCAGGAGCCACGTCCATGATCTGTACCGCCTGTACCATTTTGCTTTACTGTACGGCCAAATTCTGTCATCGTCATCACCGTTACATCATCCTGCCAGGCTTCCAGGTCATTCCAGAAAGCTGTTATGCTAGAACTCAGGTCCAGCACGTTGCGTGAGAAAATGCCTGTTACAGCGCCCTGGTTGAAATGCGTATCCCAACCTCCTGACTCCGCAAAAGCTACTTCCATGCCTACATCCATTTTGATCAGCTGGGCTATTTGCTTCAATGAGTTGCCCAATGCACTGGTAGGGTATACCACATTGTTGGCAGGCTTATAATTTTTGACATCCGCTTTCTGCAACATTTTAATAGCGTCAAAGCTTTCCTTGCCCGTCTTGTTCAACAGGGCAGAAGAGGTTTGATCATACAGATCTTCAAAGCTTTTGGCTGCCACATTGGTGCCGATGGGATTGCCACGCATCTGGATGGTGAAGTCCTGCAGGTTGCTGATGGCTACCGAAGGATTGTCGCCATAGAAGGAACGTGGCATCGAAGAAGTAAGACTCACTGCACGGAAAGGCGAAGCATCATGCCCCAGCAGGCCTACAGCGCGATTGAGCCAGCCACTACCTGTTCCTTTATTGAAAGGAGTGCCCGATTCCATATAATCCTGCGCATCAAAGTGTGAGCGCGTATTGTTGGGTGAGCCGATGCCATGTACAATGGCCAGGCGCTTTTCACGGAACAAAGGTTCGAAAACTCCCATGGAAGGGTGCAGGCCAAAGCGGCCATCCAGGTCAATCAACTGTCCGTTGTTATCCCCTTTGGCAGCTGTCATGAACAGCGTAGGGCGGGCAGCTTTCAGGTACTCGTCCGTAAAGGGCGTTACCGCCATCAGCCCATCCATTGCACCCCGCTGGAATATGCAAATGAGTATTTTATTCTTTTTATAAGGACCAATGATCTTCTGACTATTGGCGGCACGCGCAATAAATGTAGGAACGCCACCTACACCAATACCAAACAAAGCCAGGCCGCCTGATTTTAAGAATCCTCTTCTGGTAGACATAAGGAAATGTTTTAAATTTTACAGCTTAAATAGAACATCCACGAAATCCTTCCCAATCCACAGATCCGCGATTATTTACGTTGAAATTCCGGAGAACCAATAATGATTCCTACTACCTGCGACAACATGGTGTTATTACCTTTTGCCATTTGCAGCGCAGCATAATTGTTCTTAGCCGGATTCTTAGGGATTTTATTCAGTTTCTTTTTGCCGCCTTTCTTTTTCGGCATCAGCTCCGATGTCTCGTCCATTACATCGGCCTGTTCGTTGGCCTGCATCATATTGCCTTCCTGAGGAGCGGCTGTTTTGCCGGCTGCTTCATCTACCTTCTTGCCCAGTTCCGGATCATTGAGTAAGGGCGTAAGCCTTTTTATAGAGGCTTCCAGGTCACGCTCGGGCATGATCATCTTTCCATAAGTTTCCAATGCCGCTTCTGCACTTTCCGGCTCATGGTGATTGTTCAGTGCCGCGAGGTCTACCGTTACCCCCGGTATACGGTTGGAGGCCAGTGCCAGTCCAAAGTTCATGCGGTTCAGGAGTGAGCCTGTATTGATCCAATATTTACCATTATCCGGGAAGCCCGTGGGCGCCTGGTAGTAATACATTCTTTGTCCCATTTTATTGATCCATACATACAATTGATAAGGTTGATTGATGGTGGCATTGAGATTGCGCACTGAACTGATGGCTAGTTCAAAGGGCGATTTGGTTTTTTCCCGTAGCGCCTCCTTGCTCCAGAATTCCGGAGCGGTAACCATCGTGATCAGTACTTCCCGGATATTGCCATCCTTATCCAGGAAGGTCTTTGACATTTTATCGATCAGGCTGGCGGGTGGGTTATCATTCACAAAGCGTACCGCCAGTTTTTTACAAATGAATTTGGCGGTGGATGGATGGTGTGCCAGCATGTGCAGCAATTCAACCCCTTCTTCATAGCCTCCATTGCCTTTAAACTGCTTGCCCAATACCGTTTTGGGGCTTACGTCGTGCCGGTTGGCGGCAAACAGGAAATCGCCTTCCCGGACATATCCCTGCTTCTGCATCTTTTCCTCTCCCAGCTTTTCCAGGTTCTTGCGGGCAGCATTGCTATAAAAATCATTCATGGGATAGACAGTCCAGCCCGTCAATACTTTGGCAGCCTGCGTTACATCCTGCTGCGTATAACCGCCATCCACACCCAGCGTGTGCAATTCCATTATTTCCCGTGCATAATTCTCATTTAATCCCCGGGTCTTGCGTTGCTGTTGTATTTTTTTGAGCGCCATGGCAGCGGCAGAAGTATCAGATTCCATTTCCTTCATGCGCTGTTCCAGCAGTTGCTGATTCCTGGCAGCACGCGGATTGGCAGGTGCAATGTTTTCACCCGTGCTGGTGAAATTGTCCAGGTAGTACAACATAGCTGGTGACTTGGCCGTGGCTGTCAACAGCTTTTCAAAATCATCCGTTACATGGGGGCGTATTACGTCCCGCTCATACGCGGGAACAAACTGGGCGCAATCATTTTTAGTAAGCGATACATTGAAATGGTTGAACCAGAAATCAGTGAGTACTTCCTGTAATTGATTCTCGCTGTAGGTAGCTCTTAATATCTTTTGGTTGAAGAGCTGGCGGAAAAGTTCCTGTTGTTGTTTCAGTCCTTTTTCCTCCATGTAGCGTTGCAATTGGGCACGGTATCCTTTCTGGTCGGCCTTGTTGACAGAGTCTTTATCGATATAGCCGTCGCGGATCGCCATGCGTACCAATGCCCCTCCCTTGGGATAGATATCGGCAATTTCATCATTGCTTAGCTTGAGCGCATCATAAGAGCTGAGCAATTGTGTAAGCGTATCATTGGGCAGTTTGGCATCCAGTTGTTGCAGGAACCATTTTTCCAGGCCCATGTCAGTTACTTTGTCTATATCACCAGGCCGGGCGCCGAAAGTAAACCGGTTGAGCAGGTGAGCGGTTGCCTGTCTTTCCGTGAGCTTTGCTTTTTTGTAAGGGAAACTAAAATGGGCTGGTGGTTCGATGGGGCGCAGGAAGAAGGAGCTTACCACAACCCCTATCACCAATGCCATGAAACTAGTGTAAAAAATCCTGATGGAACTTTTCATATGAAGATTTATTACAGGGTGATCACTATTGATGGGCGGCTGCTTTGAGGGTGCTGACGATCAGTGTCAAAAAAGCTGCCACAATTAGCGATAATCCCCTGGTTCACATAGGCCTGTTTGTTTTACCAGGCATAATAAGCCTGAGACCGGCATCTTTGGCCAAAGTTTAACGTGGTTTTAAATTTAACTCCAGAAATATCAAGGCTTCCCCGCCTTAATGGCTGTAAAATCATGGTTCCAACCCAATATTGCGGTATCTTTATACGGCATTTCCCCGCTTTTCTGTGATTTGGATCAGGGTGGTGATGCAAGCCTATTAATGGACTTATTTACAATAGATAGTGCATGCTGATTGATTCATATAACAGGGTTCATGACTACCTGAGGATCTCACTGACCGACAGTTGTAACCTCCGGTGCTTTTACTGCATGCCCGATGAAAAAATGGCCAGCCTGCCCAATAAACACCTGATGCAGCCCGATGAAATAGATCATATCGCTGCACTCTTTGTTCAACTGGGTGTGAAGAAGATCAGGTTGACGGGTGGAGAACCCCTCGTACGCAAGGAAGCCGGGGATATCATCAGGCGACTGGGCCAATATCCCGTCGAGCTTACCATGACGACCAACGGGATCCGCCTGCATGAATTTGCAGCCGATCTGCAGGCCGCTGGTCTGCGTTCTATCAACATTAGTCTGGATACCCTCCAGGCAGAAAAATTCCTCCTGCTCACCAAAAGAGATAACTTTCAAAAGGTACACGACAATATTCACCACATGGCCCAACTGGGCCTGCGGGTAAAAGTGAATGTAGTGGCCATGAAGGGTGTAAACGACAACGAGATCAACGATTTTGTGGCGCTGACCAGGGAACTTCCCTTTCATATACGTTTTATTGAATTCATGCCCTTTACCGGCAATCACTGGGACCATGCCAAAGTGATCGGACTGCAGGAGATATTGGATATCGTAGCGCAGGAGTATTCCTTTGAACCCATTCGTCATAAAAAGCATGATACCGCCAAAAACTTCCAGGTAGCTGGTCATGCAGGCACTTTTGCAGTGATCAGTACTATGACCAATCCTTTTTGTGGCGATTGTAACAGGATGCGTTTAACAGCCGATGGTAAAATGAAGAACTGCCTTTTCTCTAAAACAGAAACGGATCTCCTGGGCGCCCTGCGTCGGGGAGAAGACCTGGAGCCCCTTATCAAAGCATGTATTTGGGCGAAGGCAGCTGAAAGAGGCGGACAGTTTACCGAAGGCTATACACATACCGATCCGTTGCATATTGAAAACAGAAGCATGATCGCCATAGGAGGCTGATGAGTTTAATGCACATTATAAGTTAACCTGTTCTAATGATAAAACCTACCATCACGATTGAGTACTGTCCCAAATGCGGCTGGATGCTGAGAGCCGCCTATATGGCACAGGAACTGCTCACTACATTTAGTGAAGAGCTTAAAAGTGTTACCCTGCTGCCTTCCGAAACAGGTGGACGATATACGATCTTTATTAATGACGATATCGTATTCGACCGTAAAGAATCCGGTCACTTCCCCGAGATCAAGGAATTGAAACAACTGGTACGTGATGTAGTCAACCCCGCCAAGAGTCTTGGCCATTCCGATAAGAAATAATGAACAACAAGAAAGAAACACCTGCCATGTTATCCGTACAGGAAGCTAAAGAACTGATTTCCGCCAATACATCATTGGGATCGCCGGTTGCAGTGCCATTGGAGCATTCACTGGCAAAAATATTGGGCAGCTCTATTTATGCCCCGCAATCCATACCTGCCTTTGAACAATCGGCCATGGATGGATATGCCTTTTCCTATGATGCCTCGAAACAACAACCCAGCCTGGAAATAGCCGGTGAGATGGCTGCTGGAGCGGCAGCACCGCTTTCCATTACCCCTACCCAGGCAGCCCGCATATTTACCGGCGCGCCTATGCCTGCCGGAGCCGATACCGTAGTGATGCAGGAGAAAGTGCGTGTGGAAGGCAATCAGCTGATCATTGAAGATGGAGAATTGTTGAAAGGCTTCAACGTAAGGGCTGTGGGTGCTGAAATACGGGAAGGCGAACTGGCACTACCCCAGGGCGCTTTGTTAACACCTGCCGCCATTGGATTCCTGGCAGGAATGGGTATACATGAAGTGCCTGTATATCCTGCGCCATCGATTACTGTGATTGTAACCGGCAACGAATTGCAAACCCCGGGAAAACCTTTGCAATACGGCCAGGTGTATGAGTCCAACTCTTTTACCCTCCGTACCGCTTTACAGCAAATGCAGATCAGTCCCGTTTCTTTTTTAACAGCAGAAGATGATTTTGACAAACTGCTTCACACCGTAGCCCAGGCATTGAGTAGTGCTGATATGGTACTGCTCACAGGTGGCGTGAGCGTGGGTAATTATGATTATGTGGCCAAAGCACTGGAAGTTTGTGGTGTGACGCCTGTCTTCCATAAACTGAAACAAAAACCCGGCAAACCACTTTACTTTGGTATCCGCGACGAGCAGCTGATATTCGGGCTGCCCGGTAATCCTTCTTCTGTACTCACTTGTTTTTATGAATATGTGTATCCCTGTATCCGTGAACAGATGGGCTATGCACAAACAACTTTATCCGCTATACAGCTGCCCCTGCTCAATGATTTCTCTAAAAAGCCGGGCCTCACCCATTTTCTGAAGGGCTATTGGAATGAGGAAGGAGTTAAGATACTCCAGGCACAGGAGTCCTATCGCATGCAATCCTTTGCGGTTTGCAATTGCCTGATTGTACTGCCCGAGGAAGTGACGGAATTGAAGAAAGGACAACTGGTGGAAGTACATTTGTTACCACATTAGAAAAATATGGGTACTACGGAAATACTATTTTACTGCCTCTTATTACTCGTTGCTTTTTTATATGCCTCCGTAGGTCATGGCGGGGCTAGTGGCTATCTGGCATTGATGGCCCTCTTTGGCGTGGCGCCCGCTGTCATGAAACCCACGGCCCTCGTGTTGAACCTCTTTGTTTCTGCCGTGTCTTTTATTCAGTTTTACAGGGCACAGCATTTTAAAAAAGAGCTCTGCTGGCCGTTGATCATAGCTTCTGTGCCTATGGCCTATGTCGGGGGGATGATTACCATACACGCTGATATTTATAAAAAGATACTGGGCGTTGTTTTGTTGATCTCGGTGATACGTTTCCTGATGCCCACCAGTACCAACGCAGGTAAGCTAAGGCCGGCCAATCGGACCTGGTTATTCATCATCGGAGGGGCCATTGGATTGCTATCCGGGCTTATTGGCATCGGGGGAGGAATTATCCTGTCACCCATCCTTTTATTGCTGCGCTGGACCGATGTCAAACAATCGGCTGCTATTAGCGCCATCTTCATTTTTGTGAACTCCCTGGCCGGACTGGCCGGACAATTTCAATCCAAAACGGTATCCTTTACCCCGTCCATGTATGCTTACATAGGTATTGCTCTCTTAGGTGGATTGGCAGGCGCTTACCTGGGTGCAGCCCGCTTTAAGAATTCCGTATTGAAGTATATCCTGGCAGGCGTATTGCTCCTGGCTGTGTTTAAGCTGGTATTTACGAATGCGTAGCAGCCTGATGTCCGACCTGGTTCTTGCCCTCCTGTTGCCGTGGTTCTTGTGGCCTTGTTTCGTGACCTCACGAACCGCTATATTCACAGATATAAAGTAGTAATTTCGCAGAACGGTTTTTACAAAAGCAAGTATATTTTATCATGGCATTAACCATCCGGCTTTTTGGCCAGTTTATAGAAATGGCGGGTAGTCAATCACTACAGGTGGAGCAGGTGGCTGACACCGATGCATTGCGGCGTAAACTGGAGACCATGTTCCCCGTTTTACAAAGTATTCCTTACCTGGTAGCGGTAGACAAGGAAATCGCTACCGGTAATACTGTTTTGCAACCCACTTCTGTGATCGCCTTATTGCCTCCTTATTCAGGCGGATAACCAGATATTCATAGACTATGGAGAAAAAGATCAGAAACATATTTGTGCAGGGGGCTATTGCTCCTTCCTTTGTGGCAGAGAGCATTCAAAAGCACAGCACCAAAACCGATATTGGCGCCCATAGTATTTTTATGGGACAAGTGAGGGCCGATGTGTTGAATGAACAAAAGGTAGTAGCCATCGAGTATACCACCTACGAAGAAATGGCGCTGGAAAAGATGCACAGTATCCGGGAGGATATTTTCAGCAAGTACGCGCTTACCTGCATGCACATCCACCATAGCCTGGGCAGGGTAGAGGCGGGCGATATCTGCCTGTTTGTGTTTACTTCTTCTGCACACCGCAAGGCGGCTATAGCAGCCTGCGAAGAAGTGGTAGAGCGCATCAAACAGGAACTGCCTGTATGGGGCAGGGAAATATTTGAGAATGAAACCCATCAGTGGAAGGAAAATAAATAAGCATGGTCAATATTACCCATAAGGTGAGCAGTTTGCGGGTGGCAATTGCAGTAGCACACCTGAAAGTATCAAAGCCGGAAACCATCGAAGCCATTAAGAAGCGGCAGGTGCCCAAAGGAGATGTATTTGAGTTTGCCCGTGCAGCGGGTTTACTGGCCGTAAAAAAGACCAGTGATGTGATCCCCGATTGCCATCCTTTGCCTATAGAATATACCGCCATCACTTATGCCATAGAAGACCTCACCGTGATCATCTCCGTGGAAGTGCATACCATTTATAAAACAGGCGTGGAAGTGGAAGCCATGCATGGCGCATCCGTTACTGCCCTCACTATGTACGATATGCTCAAACCCATCGATAAGGGTATTGAGATAGCGTCTATTAGTTTGCAAGAGAAGAAAGGTGGCAAAACTGATTTTAAACAAAGCCTTACCAGTTCACTGCGTTGTGCAGTGATCGTTTGCTCCGATAGTATTTCAGCCGGCGATAAACAGGACTTTGCGGGTAAAGCCATTATTGACAAACTGCAACAAAATGCCCTCACGACAGCGTTGTATGAGATCATTCCCGATGAGTTTGCCCTGATCCAGGAAAAGGCCAACCAGCTCAGCAATGAAGGATATAACCTGGTATTGTTTACAGGAGGTACCGGACTTTCTCCACGTGATGTAACACCGGAAGCCATAACACCATTGCTTGACAGGAATATTCCAGGTATAATGGAAGCGGCCCGCAGTTATGGGCAGGAGCGTACCCCCTATGCTATGTTGAGCAGGGGAGTGGCCGGCTTTATGGGCAATACCTTGGTCTTGACTTTGCCGGGCTCTACCCGTGGCGCTTCAGAAACCATGGATGCGTTGTTTCCCTATATACTGCATATTTTCCGCGTGGCAGAAGGCATGCGGCACGAATAACCTGGGATACTTAGTGAGAGAAGTTTTTTGAGTTGACCATATTGTCAATAAATTCCTTGAGTACTTTGCGATTGGTGGCGGGATCAATGTCTTTCAGGAAGTAGTTGGCCGAAACGAGGCCATGTACCATAGAAATAAAACTGAGGTACTTACATTGCAACATATCTTCAGCTGGTTTGCCTTTTTGGGGTAAAGTGCTGAGCCCGTCCCGCACCAACTGGTTAAATGTGCACAGTTCCGGAAACGTTTTTTCTACATTATTACAGCCCAGCCCTACCGAATACATCAACTGGTATAGTTCCTGTTCTTTCGTGGCAAAATTCCAAAGTGCATAAGTGATCACTTCCAGTTTTTCCCTGGGAGCATTGGTGTCTTTATCCTTCCGGATGATTTGCCTGATCAGTTCTGCATAGCCCTGCCGGCACAATTCAATTAAAATGGCTTCTTTATTCTCAAAATGTTCATAGATCACAGGCACTGCATACTCGATGCTGTCCGCGATCTTTCGCATACTGAGCGCCGGGCTTCCTTCTGTTTTGATAATGAACAATGCTGCCTTGAGGATGTCCGCACGGACCTTTGCTTTGGAGCGTTCTTTTCTCTCTTTAATACCCATATGGCGGCAACTTATTTTCGCTGAATAATAGGAGGGCTACATGTTGTCTAAATTACGACCGATTTTCAGATTTTCAATATCTGTACCATGCATTATAGCCGCCTGATCGGGCTGAATTGCTGCCAAATCACCACAACATTTACAGTTAGTACATCTTAACAAGCCATGTTCGCATTGTTTTGTCTAGCTTTAGGCCGTACATAATACAAATAAAGCAATATGTTAGGTGTAGTATTATCAGGTGGACAGAGTTCCCGCATGGGAACGGATAAAGGATTGATCAGATCAGAATCGAAAACATGGGCGCAAATAGCCCTGGATAAGCTGGCTGCATTTCAGATACCGGTGGTCATTTCTGTGAATGCAAAACAACATGTGGAGTACCAGGCCGAATTCAGGGTAGAGCAATTATTGAAAGACAATGAAGGACTGGCGATCAGAGGACCGCTGGCCGGCTTGTTAAGTGTGCACAGGCGATTTCCGAAGCAAGACTTGTTTGTATTGGCCTGCGATATGCTCCTGATGGATAAGAGTATGATGGAAAAACTGGTGACCGCTTCCAGAAGCGGTATGGAGGATGTTTATCTGTTTACCAACAATAGTGAGCCGGAACCCCTCTGCGCAATTTATACGGCACGGGCATTGGCAAATACCCTTGACCTCTATCACAGCAGTAAGTTAATAAAACACAGTATGAAATTTGCGCTACAGCACCTGTCTGTATCCGCTATTCCTTTACAGGCCGGACAGGAAAATTACTTCCGCAATTTCAATTCACCGGCTGAACTAAGTGGTCTGTAATTGAAACCCGGGCTTGCCCGCCATTACAAAATCGCTCTTCTCTGCTTCACACAAAGGACAGCAATAGCTGGCCGGCAATGCCGCAAAGCTGGTTCCGGGAGGTATACCATTGGCTGGTTCGCCAAAGGTTTCATCATATACCGTAAGGCAGTGTTTGCATTGGTACACTTCTGCTTTTTGCTCACCGGCAGCAGGCATTTCTTTTTTGGGAGTGGCTGCTTTTTCTGAAGCTGTAATGCTATCAAGCTGCTGCCGGTAATACAGCAGGATGGCCCGGCGCAATTGTTCAGCCAGTAGTACTTTCGGGTTGCCACTGCTGAATACGAAGCCTGTCCGTGCATTGGGATTGAAATCCTGTGCGCAGAGAATATCGTACACGAAGAAGAGTTCAATGCCGGCAACCGTAAGCAGCGGCCTGCGTCGTACCAGCAGACTGCTGAATACTTCACTCTTTCTTCTTGTTTTGATGCCAATACAAATACCAAAAGTGCGCGTATCCTCATCATTCAGGTGCTTGAGCAGGTAACGTTTGAGCTTTAATCCTTCCAGGCAATTGTCTTCCACCTGGAAATTAAGTTCATTGGCCGCATGACGCACATTCACCTGGTGCCTGGCCAGCAGGTTATTCCATAAATGACGATCCTTCTCCGTAATGTTTTTAATGATCAATGATTTCCAGGGAGTGGAACACAGCTGCCCGATCTTGGTATGCAGGCACAGGCGACAGATATCTTTCAGGAAGCTGATATGGAACAGCTCATCCCGTCGGTAAATACCCAGCCAGTATTTATCCTGGTACCTGTTCAGTCCTTCATAATAAGGCAGGTTAAAAGCCGGTAACTTTGCCGGTGCTTCCGCCGTTTTGGTGATATAACTTTCCCGTTTCACCTGCTGGAACAGAATATCTCCATTGGCCTGCGCATTGTCGAAGAAAAGGTCGGCATGCTGAAAGATCAACGCTTCAATATGTTTCGACATGCGCGCCACATCATTGGTATATACCATTTCCTTCCATTCATATACCACATTGGTACGGGGAAAACGGATAAAGAGGTGCCAGAAATGCGGCGCCTGGGCCGATGCCACCCAATTGATATTGCCTGTAAGCAACGGCGTAAAACTCTGGTTGCTGTCAGATATATTGATCTTTAACCGGGGCTGGTAATCCACCAGGTCGAATATATCTTTATAAACACCTTCACTGAGCCAGGTCTGATTGATGAATACCTCTTCGGCAGGATAGGAGCTTACTATATTGGGATAGCGGTCTTCATCCACCTCGTAATCTACTTCCAGTTGCTTCAGTTGTTCCTGCAACACCGCATAATCTTCATTCACTACATCAAACAGTAATTGTTGCCGAAGGCCAAAGCGCACATCCGTAATACCGGCTTTGCCCGCAGCAATGAGGATATTCAACAGGTCGCCGGGAGAAATGATGCCCCCGCGAAAGTTGATCTTGATGGTGTAGGTGTACTTCAATGGATGTGTTGTTAATATTAATATGCCCTTCAATGCCTAAGAAGCCAGTGGTGAGTAGCGAGTGCCTGGTGGGGCGCACTACTCGCCACCTGCCATTTACCGCTAGGCCCTGGCTATGTTACATTAGCTAACTCGATTTGTTGTAGTTGCTTATTTAAAATAGCGTCCACTTCGGGCCGGCAACTGCCACAGCCCATGCCTGCGCCACTTGCCTGACACAGTGCTTTCAACTCAGTACAGCCTTCCCTGATCTTGTTCACGATATTGCCTTCCCCAATATTGCCGCAACTGCAAACGAGTTTGCCGGTCACCGCTTCCGCTTTTTTCCCAGACCTTAACAGTTGTAATCGTTTATCACTTAATTCCATCTTGTTCTGGATCAGGTCGCGGAATTCCAGGAACTCCGATTTGTCGCCGATCAGGATGGCGCCTACCAGCCGGTCATTGTGGATGATGCATTTCTTATAATAGCGTTTGGCTTTGTCAATGAATACTACTTCTTCATAGCCAGTATCTGCAGGACATTCCGCCAGTCCCAGGGAGCAAAGGTCAGTACCGTGCATTTTCAGGATATTCATCAGCAGCGATCCTTCATAGTATTTGGAAATATCGCCGGCCAGGTAGCGTGCTACGATCTCGGCCTGCTGTTCAGCAGCAGCCGTAATGCCGTAAAGAAAACCTTTGAACTCCGCAATCTCACCAACAGCAAATACATGCGGATCACTGGTGCGCAGGTATTCATCAACCACCACGCCACGCTTGCAGTCCAGTCCGCTGGCGCGGGCCAACTCTATATTGGGTACCGTACCGATGGCCATTACAATTGCCTGGCAGTTGATCATCAATCCACTCTTGAGGCGAATGCCTTCTATTTGCTGACTTCCCAGGAACCGTTCAATTTCATCATTGTAATAAATATCAATGCCTTTATCCGTGAGTTCTTCATGTAACAATTGGCTGCCCAGTGGGTCCAGCTGCCGGTCCATCAACCTTGAAATACGTTGGATCACCGTTACCTCCACATTTACTTCACGCAGCGAAGCGGCCAGTTCAATACCCAGTAATCCACCCCCTACAATTACCACTTTGCCATTGGCAGGATTAATATGCTGTTTGAAATTGTCAGCATCTACCCGGCTGCGCATCGTAAAGATGCCCGGCAGGGTAGGGATGTCCCGCAGCATGGCGGCACGGCTGCCAGTAGCCATCAGCAGCAGATCATAATGATGCGTATGCCCCTTGCTATCCGTCACCGTTTTGCCGGCCCGGTCTACCTGGTCAATACTTACTCCGCGATGCAGCGTGATATTGTAAACGTATTCTTCCTGGTCCGTCATCTTCACCAATTGGTGCCATTCCTGTGTGCCATTGATATAGTCGGGCAACATTACACGGTTATAGAAAGGAAAATCCTCTTTACTGAAGATCACTATTTCATCTTCTGTATTCAGTGCCCGGTAACTTTTTACAAATCCACAGGCGCCCGCCCCGGCGCCAATTACAATGATCCTCTGACGGGGTTTCTGGTAACGCTGTACCTCTACCGCACTGAATTTAAAGTCCGGTTCCTTGCTTTTAGGATCAACCAGGTTATTCGTGAGATTATTGGCCCGGTTCAGATCACTGTTCAGCACCTTGCCCCAGTGCATGGGGAGGAAAACGACTCCCGGTTTAATAGCTGTAGTGAGCTTGGCCTTGACCCTCACTTCCCCGCGACGGCTATTAATTACCACCACCTCCTGGTCTCGTATCTGGCGCCTGCGGGCATCATCAGGGTGTATTTCCAGGAATGCTTCTGCAATATGTTGTTTCAGCTTATTCACCTTGCCCGTCTTGCTCATCGTATGCCACTGATCACGTATGCGGCCCGTGGTGAGGATAAGGGGGAAATCGTCATCCGGCATTTCCGAATCATTGCTGTCGGGAAAAGAATGGATAATCGCTTTGCGCGAAGGCGTATGGAATTGTTTGTCTGTAAACAACCTGGGTGTTCCATATCCATTGCCCTCCTTATTATACGGCCATTGTACACTACGTTTTTCCTGAAGTATATCATAGTTCAGACCGCTGATATCAATGCGCGTGCCGGCCGTTAAAGCAGCATGTTCCTGGTAGATCTCTCCAAAGTTTTTATAGTCAAATCCTGTATAACCCATCTTTTGCGCAAAGCGGCAGATGATCGTGGCATCCGGCAGCGCTTCGCCCGGGGCATCTGCTACTTTTTGCAGGTAGCTGATGCGCCGTTCCGAATTGGTCATCGTGCCTTCTTTCTCCGTCCAGGCAGCAGCAGGCAATACCACATCCGCATAAGGTATCGTCTCCGGGCGATTACTGATATCCTGTACCACCACAAACTTTGCTTTCTTTAACCCTTCCTCTGCCAGTCGAACATCGGGCAGACTGATCAATGGATTGGTACAAATTATCCAGATCGCTTTTAAACGTCCATCATTCAATGCCTCAAACATTTCAGTGGCCGTAAGCCCGGGTGTGGGCGCTATCTTCCCACCGCCCCAAAATTGTTCCACCTCTGCCCGGTGAACGGGGTTGAGCAGGTCGCGGTGCGCTGGTAACAAGTTTGAGAGGCCACCCACCTCACGGCCTCCCATGGCATTGGGTTGCCCTGTCAGCGAGAAAGGTCCCGAGCCAGGCTTGCCGATATGCCCCGTGATAAGGTTGAGGTTGATCAGGCTCAGGTTCTTGTTCACACCGATCACACTTTGGTTCAGTCCCATCGTCCACATACTAATGAATCCTTTGGCCTTGCCAATATAAGAGGCTGCCAGGCGAATATCAGCTTCTTCCACACCACAGATCACAGCTGCCTCTGCAAGGCTGCGTTCAAACACCGTGTACCGGTACTTTTCAAATCCTTCTGCATGGTGCTGAATAAAATCATGGTCAATCTGATCGGCTTCAATAAGACAACGGCCGATGGCATGGTGCAATACCACATCCGTACCGGGGTTCAATTGCAGGTGTACATTGGCCAGCGAGCAGGTCTGCGTTTTGCGGGGATCGCTTACGATGATCTTCAGGTGTGGATTGGCGGCCCGGGCAGCTTCTACACGTCGCCATAAGATAGGGTGACACCAGGCCGGATTGGCCCCGGCCACCAGGATACAGTCTGCCAGCTCTATATCATCATAGCTGATGGGCACACTGTCTTCTCCCAACGCCATTTTATAACCCACCACCGCACTGCTCATGCACAGGCGCGAATTGGTGTCAATATTATTGCTGCCAATAAAACCTTTGATGAGTTTATTGATCACATAGTACTCTTCCGTGAGGCATTGGCCGGATGCATAAAACGCTACAGCATCAGGGCCATACTTGCTAATGATCGTTTTGAATACCGCAGCCGTTCTGTCCAGCGCTTCATCCCACGTAACCCTTTGCCGCGGCTGGTGGCGGCTGTACCGCATTTCAGGATACATCAACCTGTCACTGGTGTCCATCACCGTGTAATGCAGGTTCATGCCCTTGCTGCACAGCATACCTTTATTCACCGGGTGATGGGGATCACCCTCCACCCGCAGGCTGCCATTCTTTTCCTTGTGCACCACAATGCCGCAGCCTACACCACAATAACAACAGGTCGATTTGAATGATTCAGTCATATTCTTTTTGTGAGAAGTGAAACTACATTGCCGGCGCTACTTCCGTTTTCGTCTCTTGCTTGCTGACCAGCCTGTATACCAAAATGACTATACCCACTACAAACACACCTGCTCCTAAATAAAAGAAGGCATCCGCATAATTCATGGACCTAAAAAGAAACCCGATCAACATCGCGCCCACATTACCGCCAGCGCCCACAATACCAGCCACACTGCCAACGGCATTGGGATTGATAAAGGGCACAATGCTGTAAGTGGCCCCATTGGCCATTTTTAAACAAAGCCCGAAAAAGAACAGCAGGGCTATAGCCGCACCCAGGTTGCCTGCCTTGGCAAACAGGATGATGCCAATACCTTCCAGCAGCAATAAGATTGTAAGCAGGTTTACTTTTCCATTGAATCCAAAACGGTTGCCCACTTTATCAGAGATGATGCCGCCAATGGCGCGGGCAAAAATGTTGAGCCATCCGAAGATGCTGGCGAGTAAGCCTGCCATGATCAGACTGGCACTGTATTCATCATGAAAATAAGTGGCGGCAAAATTATCTACCGTGATCTCTACGCCAAAACAGGCGGCATAGGCGATCGTAAGTATCCAGGTGCGGTAATCTTTGGCAGCCAGCAGGAAAGTGTTTTCCTTTTTGCCCGTATTTCTTTCTATTTCATCAAAATTGCCCTGTGGTGTATCCTTGGTATAACGGAAATAGAGGAATGCCATCACCAGTAATAAGACACCGGGAATGACCATGGCCAGGCGCCAGCTGTTTTCCTTACTCACCCAACCCAGCCCTACAAATCCTGCAGCGATCAGCGGCATGATGATCTGTGTAGCGCCGCCGCCTGTATTGCCCCAGCCGCCTGCTACCGCATTGGCCGTGCCTTTGATTTTGGGAGCAAACATCACCGAGGTATGGAATTGCGTCAATACAAAAGATGCGCCGATCACACCAATCGCCAGCCGGAAAATGAGGAAGCTGGTATAGCTTTGACTCAATCCGATCAACATCACAGGAATGGAGCAAAGTATCAGTAATAAGGTATAAGTCTTGCGGGGTCCCCAGATATCGCAAAGACGGCCCACCAGCAGGCGGGCAATAATTGTAGCTGATACAGAGGCGATAGCGATATTTCCTTTTTGTGCCTTGGTCAAGTGCAGTTGCTCACTCACCAGCGGCATTAAGGGGGCAATGCCAAACCAGGCAAAGAAGCAAAAGAAGAAAGTAAGCCAGGTGATATGGAAGGTGCGCATTTGCACACCCTTCAGGGAGAAGATGGATAATTTATTGAGCGGTTGATTGTTGATCGTAGACATAGCAGTGTGTTTAAGCTGGTAATGGTTAATGATGCCGGTAATTACTTCACCAGGAATGTTGGTTTGATGTTGATACTCAAATAAGCCCAGTTGCTATTGCTTTTTGCATTGGGCACATTCTTCACATTGGGCGATGTGAGCGTGCTGTTGCCAAAGAAATGACTATAGCCTGCCTCAAAACCAATAACAGGGGTGAGTGCGTACGTACATGTCACACCCACTTCTGTTCCCAGGTATTTATCCAGCGTATTGATATTGTCGGCTGCCAATACTTTCGAGGCGCTATTGAATACATGCCCATCGGCTGTGAAAGCCAGCTTTTCAGAAGCCTTGAACTTAGTTTTGATATAGGTATCATGCAATCCCTTGTTGCCAAAACCGCTGGCCACATAGAAGTAATCCATATAGCCCCAGAATTTGTGCGGGGTGCCATACAATGGATCAAAAGCCCTGCTGCTGCTGCCCGAATTACCGCCACTGGTATAGTCATAGCCAGGCCCCGCGCTGAATTTTTTGGATAGTGCATACTGCCCGGCGAGCGACAACAGTTCTCCCCTCAGCTTTTGCCCATTGGCATTTTTGCCTAACTGGTAATAGGCAGACGCGGTAAGATTGAGCTTTTGAAATGTATTGGTGAAATACACCCCCGTGGTAAACCTGCTCCAGGTACCTGTATCAAACACTTTTACCGTATTGTCCATATGGTATTGCGAAAACTGGTCGGCAAAGAACAGGAAGGAGGTATTGCCCCCTGCTAATTTTCGGCCGGCATACAGGAACTGCATGCTTTTATAGGCCGTGCCGCCATTGGTATTGCCGGCATAGCTGGGCGGCGTGCTGTTGTAAATAGTGCCCGAAGCATTTTCTTTGTTCTGGTTAAAGGCGATCCCCGCGTGGACCATCCATTTCCCGCTGTTGAATTTCAGCAGTGCCGCATCATGCCGGCGTGCCTGTTGCAGCCAGTCCAGGTTACCCAGCAGCCGTACATCATCATACACCAGTTCCTGCCGGCCCAGTTTCAGACTGAAGCTGCTGCTTTTGGAGCTGGTATCCGTGAGCAGTATTTCTGCCCAGGCTTCATGCAGCATAAAACCATTGTTGTCCTGCGTGGTGGTGCGGTTGATCGTCGATACATCCTGACCCCATACCCGCACATCCTGTACTGTAAGGCCAAATTTCAACCGGTAAGTTTCGTACGCAGCCGATAAACGACTGCGTTGAGAAGTAAAGAAAGCTGCTTTAGCTCCCTTGGGTAGGGGAGCGCCCTGCCCGTCCCGGAATTCCGTACGGGTGCGTAGCTGGCCTGTCAGCGTGAGTTGCGCCTCCGCAGCGGAGAAGGTCACACAACTGAACAATACAGGAAGCCCTGTTTTACAATACCATTTTTTCATGTTACTTTGGGCTGGTTTTAAGGTGAAGAAATCCATTTTAAGATCATTAGCCCGTGTGCGACGCCAATCTCCGCGGGCTTTTTTTATTGTGTAATGTCAGCCTGAGCGATGTCACCCTGAGCTTGTCGAAGGGTTATCGAAGGCGGCTTCGATAAACTCAGCCTGACATCCGTTATTCACTCACTCCGATATATACCAACCCATCTTCCACCTTCACCGGGTAAGTCCTGATCACATATTCATCCCCGTTTAAACATTCCCCCGAACGCAGCGAAAAGGTTTTCTTGTGAAAGGGGCAGGCTACCTTGGGTTCCTCGTTATGCGAACCGATCATGCCACGACTCAATGCCATCTGCTGGCGATGCGGACAAAGATTTTGCGTGGCATACCATTCATGGCGGCGGGAAAAATGAAACAGCGCTATCTGTTCGTCTTTGTACTTCACACATACGCCGCCGTTTTCTGGTACATCTTCTACCCGGCAGGCGGTAAACCAGGTGAGTGTTTGTTCAAGTGTTAGCATAGTTAAATAGTTTGGTCAATAAGAAGCCTGTGTCCTGTCATAGCGACGGGACTCATTATTCAGGTCTGAGAAAACAATGGCAATCGTGCAATCCCTGTAATCAGCAGGGGAGGCGGGCAATCATTAGAGGAATATGTTGGGAAGTATTAGATGTTTGGTATCAGCTAAGTAGTAAAGGCTAAAAGCTAATACCTAACCGCTAATGCCTGATTTATTTCCATTCCGTAGCGCGTTTCTGACTCCGCATAGGTTCAAATTGAATAGAAGGGTCTTTTTCTTCCGGGGCATTTACAAAGTGATTGAAGCGCTTGCGCAATTCAGGACTTTCTACCACCTCTTTCCATTCACATTTGTAATTGTCTACCAGCAACTGCATTTCTGCTTCCAGTTGTTGGCCGATGCCGAGGCTGTCATGTACTACTACATTTTTCAGGTAAGAAATACCGCCGTCCATCTTATTAAGCCAGGTGGCTGTCCTTGTTAATGGATCGGCGGTCTTTATATAAAACATGAGAAAACGATCGATGTATTGGATACAGGTTTCACTGTCCAGGTCCGTAGCCAATAGGAGTGCATGTTGTGGTTTGGAACCGCCATTGCCGCATACGTAGAGATTCCATCCTTTATCAGTGGCAATGATGCCAAAATCTTTCGACTGTGCTTCTGCGCATTCCCGGATACAACCCGATACCGCCGATTTGAGTTTGTGCGGCGCACGCAAGCCACGGTACCTTTCTTCTATACGAATGGCAAAGCTCACACTGTCATGCAGGCCAAAGCGACACCAGGTACTGCCTACACAGCTTTTAACCGTACGCAAAGCTTTCCCATAAGCATGGCCGCTTTCAAATCCTGCAGCAATCAACTCCTCCCAGATGGCAGGCAGATCACTCACGTGTGCGCCAAACAGGTCAATGCGCTGACCACCCGTGATCTTGGTGTAGAGATTATATTTCTGTGCTACCTGTCCAATAACAATGAGTTTTTCCGGCGTGATCTCTCCACCCGGTATGCGGGGCACTACAGAGTAAGTGCCGCCTTTCTGGATATTGGCCAGGTAACGGTCGTTTGAATCCTGTGCAGTAGCATTGCCCTTTTGCAGGATCATCTCATTCCAGAGACTGGCAATGATCGATGCCACAGCGGGCTTGCATATTTCACAGCCATCTCCATGGCCTAGTTTGTCCAGTGCAGCATCATAACTTTTCAGGTCATGTACCTTGATCAGGTCAAACAATTCCTGGCGGCTGTATTGAAAATGTTCACACAATACATTACGTACATATTTACCTTGCGATTGTAAAGTATGGTTCACAAGATCTTTCAGCATCGGCACACAGCCGCCGCAGCCTGTACCAGCCTTGGTACATTTCTTTACAGCGTCTACCGTTTCACATCCCTGGTCCGTCACCGACTGGCAAATGGCCTGTTTGGTAATGCCCTCGCAACTGCAGATCATGGCATCCTCCGGCAGACTGATCACTCCAGCGCCTGCCTCTGCGCCGCCGCGTGCGCCTAAGATCACGTCTTCCGGATTGGGCGGAAGCACTACTTTGTTCTTGCAGGTTTGCAACAGCATATTGTATTGCTCTGCATCACCTACCAATACGCCGCCCAGCAGCTGTTTACCATCCTTGCTGATATTAATACGTTTGTATACCCCTTTCAGCGTGTCTTCCCATACAATGCTGCGCCCATCCTGTGGATGCACAAAGGGTTCTCCAAAACTGGCTACATCTATCCCGATCAGTTTGAGCTTCGTGCTCATATCATAACCTGTAAATGCTTTTCCACCACCAGTTAAATTCGTGGCTACTACATCGGCCATCTCATAACCCGGTGCTACCAGACCATAGATCATGCCTTTGTACAAAGCACATTCTCCAATAGCAAAAATCTGGGGATCCGTTGTTTGTAATTGATCGTTGACAACAATACCACCGCGGTGTCCCGTTTCGAGGCCGCAAAGTTTGGCCAGTTCATCGCGTGGTTTAATGCCTGCAGAGATCACCAGCATGTCCACATCTATAGTGGTATCATTGGCAAACTGCATTCCGGTGATGTGTTCATCGCCGAGGATGGCCGTGGTGTTGGTATTGGTGCGAATGTGCAATCCTAGCCCTTCCAGTTTGGCGCGGAGTGTGTTGGAGCCGGCTTCGTCTATCTGCCGGGGCATGAGGCGGGGAGCAAATTCAATGACCTGCGTGTCCGTAATACCCAGATCAAGCATTGCCTTGGCGGCTTCCAGGCCCAGCAATCCCCCCCCGATCACAGCACCCTTTTTGGCGTGCCGTGCATACGTGGTCATCATCTCCAGGTCTTCAATAGTGCGGTAAATAAACACGCCCTCTTTCTCAACGCCAGGGATGGGAGGTACAAAGGCTGAGGAGCCCGTTGCCATTACCAGCCAGTCGTAACTTTCGGTAATACCCTTAAAGGAATGTACTGTCTTATTTACCCGGTCAATGCTTTGTACCGGGGCGCCCAGGTGGAGGCGGATACCTTTGCCGGCATACCATTCAGCAGGGGCGAGTGTCAGATCGTCTGCTGATTTGCCGGCAAAATATTCGCTGAGGTGTACCCTGTCATAGGCGGGCCTCATTTCTTCTCCAAATACGATCAGTTCAAATGACTGATCTCCTTGTTTGGTCAGCAGTTTTTCGCAAAACTTGTAGCCGACCATTCCGTTACCAATGATGACGATTTTCATGCAGTGCCTTGATTTTAAGTGTTAAATGGCAACTGACAAGCAAACATTAGAAATTAATACATGTAATAAAGTGGCAAGTGATCGTCAAAATAAATTACGAAATATGTGACTTGTGTCATAAATTTAAACATAATTATAATTCAAAACAAAGATTGTTTGCCGTGTGTGTCATATAAATTATAATCGAATATATGAGTATCCCCCGTTTATCCCTGGTTGGCGCAGGGCCCGGAGATCCTGAGCTGATCACCCTGAAAGCCGTTAAAACGCTTCAGCAGGCCGATGTTATATTGTATGATGCATTGGCCAATGATGCCTTGCTTTCTTATGCCAAACCAGGGGCTATCACCCGGTTTGTGGGCAAGCGCTACGGATGCCATGCCTTATCCCAGCAGGAGATCAATCACCTCATTATTGAATTGGCCCAGGCCCATGGCCATGTAGTGCGGCTAAAAGGCGGCGATCCCTTTGTATTCGGCCGGGCCCAGGAAGAGATCGAAGCGGCCCGCGAAGCAGGCATACCCGTACAGGTGATACCCGGTATATCCAGTGCAGTGGCAGTGCCCGCTGCACAGATGATCCCTTTGACCTGCCGTGGCATCAATGAAAGCTTTTGGGTAACCACCGGTACCACCCAGTCAGGCGATGTATCGGCCGATATCAAACTGGCAGCACAATCATCCGCCACCGTGATCATATTAATGGCCATGAGCAAACTGGAAACCATCATGGAGATCTTTGCCGGTTATGGCAAGAGCGAAACCCCTGTAGCCATCATACAGGATGGCACCACCCCTAAAGAAAAGATAGTGACGGGTACTGTGCGCGATATTGTATTCAAAGCCCAATACGCAGGCCTGGGCAATCCCGCCATCATTATAGTAGGAGAGGTGGTAAAACTGCATCGGGCACAATGGCAGGAGCAGGTACAGCAGCAGATGTTCCGCGTGTAGCATTTCGGTGCTATCTTCACACTTATGAAGGCGGTTAAAACCAGTTGCGACCAGCAGAGTTGCTTTTTATGCAGGCGTAGTTTAAAAGAATGGATACCGGCTATTGAGGCCCACAAAAAAAGCTACCAGTTTAAAAAAGGAGAGCTCATCTTCCGTGAAGGAGACCCTGTAACCGGTATGTATTTCCTGTACGACGGGAAAGCCAAAGTGCACAAGAAATGGGGCGAAGAAAAAGAATTGAATATCCGTTTTGCAGGCAAAGGCGATATCATTGGCCACCGGGGCCTGGGTAAGGAAACCATCTATCCCGTATCCGCTACCGCACTGGAAACCTGCACCGTTTGTTTTATTGACCTCGCCTTCTTCAAGACCACCCTAAAAGTAAATACCGATTTCACGTACGATCTCCTGATGTTCTATGCCGAAGAGTTGCAGGAATCGGAAAAGCGCATGCGCAACCTCGCACACATGCCCGTAAAAGGGCGTATCGCTTATGCCTTACTGATCCTGAAAGAGAAGTTTGGCCTCACCCCCGAAGGCTTTATCAATATCTCACTCACCCGCCAGGATATTGCTTCCTATGCCGGAACTACCTACGAAACCGTATTCCGTATCGTGAGCGACCTCACCCAGGCTAATATAGTGACAGTTGACAATAAAGACATTACGATACTGGATGAGGCTGCCCTGATACGCCTTACCCAGGAGGGCGAGAATGGGAGTTAAGCAGCCTTTTGTCACCACATTTGCCCCTTTGGTCTACTCAATTTTATTGAATAGGACAGTTAGGAATAGCTTGCAATGATGTCAGTTCGTTCTAAATATTTTGTACCGGGTCTGCATTTCTTTATCTGGGCTACTTTGTTCCTGGTACCCCTCCTGGTATTTCATGATGCAGATACCGGCCTCCCCGGCAGTTTCTTTATCTGGGGCAACCTGTACCATATCGGTTTGTTCTATTTCAATGCCTTCTTCCTGTATCCGCGTTTCATGACCCTCAGACGCTGGCCGCTCTACATTGTTTTTCTCGCTGTCATTATCTGGGGTTCTTATCATGTAAAAGGATGGATATTACATCTCTTTCATCCAGACCTGCTAATTACGAGTTTCCATATGCGGTTTATCTTTTATCCGCCGATCCCGTTTTTAGTGGCATCTATTATTTACAGGCTTGTTGCCGACCGTATCCATTTTGAGAGGGCCGAAAAGGATGCGCAGGCCGAAAGGCTGACTTCTGAATTAAAGTTCCTGCGTTCGCAGGTAAGCCCTCATTTTCTGTTCAATGTACTGACCAATATGGTATCCCTGGCCCGGCAAAAATCGCCCTTGCTGGAGCCGGCCCTCATACAGCTGTCCGACATGCTGCGTTACATGTTGTACGATACCGATAGTGCTAAATTTCCCGTAAGCAAAGAGGTTGAATACCTTCACAATTATATTGAATTGCAGCAGCTGCGCTTTGGTGAAGATGTACGCGTGGAAGTGAATATTGAGAATGAGGCCCCCGACTGTACTGTGGAACCCATGCTGCTCATCCCCTTTGTGGAAAACGCGTTTAAGCACGGTATTGGCCTGGCGAAAGATCCCTTTATACATATATCCCTCCAGGTAAAGGAGCATAGTTTGCACTTCAGGGTTACCAATAACTATGATAAAGCCAATACGTCAAAAGATAAAAATTCCGGTATTGGCCTGGCCAATGTGCGCAACAGGCTGCAACTTCTGTATGGAGAAAAGCATAACTTGTCCATACATGACAATGGCGAATTGTATGTGGCTGTGTTAAAACTTGATTTATCATGTTGAAATGTATAGCCGTAGATGATGAAAAACTGGTACTCGATCTGTTGGTAGATAATATCCGGCAGGTGCCTTTTCTGCAGCTGGTAAAGCGTTGCCGTAATGCGATGGAAGCAGCCGAAGCATTGCATGAACAACCTGTTGACCTGATCTTTCTCGATATCCAGATGCCAGGCCTTAATGGATTACAGTTCCTGCAGTCATTGAAGCATCCACCCATGGTGATCATGATCACCGCTTATAAAGAATATGCTCTCGATGGGTTCAACCTCGACGTGGTGGATTATTTGTTAAAACCTGTATCCTTCGAACGCTTCCTCAAAGCCTGCAACAAAGCGCAGGACCTGTACACCTTGCTGCAGAAGGCCACTCCCAAAGAAGAGGCACCGGATTATTTCTTCGTCTACGTAGAATATGTACAGGTGAAGATCTCTATACCAGCCATCTTGTATATTGAAGGCATGAAAGACTATGTAAAGATCTTTTTAAACAATTCCCCCAAACCGGTGATCACCAAGATGAGCATGAAGGCCATCCAGGAAAAGCTGTCCGCCTTCCGTTTTGTGCGTACCCACAAATCCTTTATTGTGGCAGCTGATAAAGTAACAGCTGTAAAGCGTGACCTCCTTTGCATTGGCTCTCTCGAACTTCCCCTTAGTGAAGGCTACAAAGCCGATATAGAGAAAATGCTCTCCCTCTGATAAAAGCCGGGTCGCCCCATATAAGGGCCGAAGTTGATGCGCTGCCGGGGCGGCTCATCTTTATTTCAAGTCTTCTCATTTCTCCCTTACGTCTATTCAACCAGGTTGGCAAGTCTATTCTCACTGCAACTGCCTGTATGCCTGTAATACTTTTGAATGGTGATCCCAATGAATGACGACTTCAAAGCAAGCGTGTATTCCAGCCCTGTAGGGCTGCCGCTTTGTAGCGATCATCATTTAATGAATGATGACTTCAACGCAAACGTGTATTCATGCCCCATAGGGGCTAGAGCTTTGTAGAAATCGGCATTTAATTGATCCATCGGCCCTGTAGGGGCCGCCCATTGGGACAAATGAAATGAGATCGTTCAAAAATATTGAGCCATGAAACACAATAACCTTCCATTCTTCTTCCTGATTGTATTCTTCACCGCATTCGCCCTGCAGGCCACGGCGCAAACAATTATCCGCGGACGGGTATTGAACAGCAAAAAAGAACCCCTGGCTGCAGCCAGCATCGGGGTGAAGCAATCCCGTGCAGGCGCCAGGGCCGATTCGGCTGGCTATTTTTCGCTCCCCATGCCGGCAGGCGATAAAGTGGTATTGAAAATTACCTCCGTGGGTTACCGGTCTAAGGAAGTGGAAATACACGCAGTTGATTCCATGCTTACGATCATACTGGAAGAAGAAGGCACTCAATTGGGTGAAGTGGTGGTAGTGGGCGCCGGTAGTTTTGAAGCCAGTGATAAAGCCAAAGGCGCCTCACTTACCCCCATTGATGCAGTAACCGTAGCGGGCAATGGAGGTGATATTGCCAATGCATTAAGGGCCTTGCCCGGTGCACAGCAGGTGGGCGAAACAGAAGGGCTCTTTGTGCGGGGTGGTACCAGTGATGAGGCCAAACAGTTTGTAGATGGAGCCTTGCTGCCACATCCCAATTTTTCGAGTGTTCCCGGGGTGCCCCAACCTGCCCGGCTCAATCCCTTCCTGTTTAAAGGTATCCTGTTCTCTTCCGGTGGCTACTCCGCCTTGTATGGCCAGGCCATGAGCAGCGCCCTGATCCTGGAAACAGTAGACCTGCCCGATCAATCTTCTGCCAACCTGGCCATCTTCCCCATGATGGTAGCTGTTGGATTCCAAAATCTTGCTAAAGACCGCAACAGCAGCTATGGGATCAATGCCCGCTATGGCAATTCTACCTTCTACAATAAACTCACCGATGCAAAGCCTGATTTCTTCCAGGGGCCCGAATACCTGGCCGGTGATGCCAACTTCCGCATCAGGACCAGTAAAACCGGTATGCTGAAATTCTACAGTAACTACGGATATAGCCGCACCGGCATGAGAACACCCGATGCAGACAGTACCGGCCTGTTGTCTTCCTTTGAACTGAAGGGCCTCAATGTGTACAATAATCTCTCTTACCGTGAATCCCTGGGCCATCAATGGAAAATAGATGCTGCCCTTGCGTACAATTATTTTAAGGAAGATATCAGTAATCAATTACTCGATGCAAAGAAGGCCCCTGTTTTTATTCCTGTATATCCTTATGGGCAAAAGAACAATGAACGTCATACCCAGGCCGGTTTCGCGCAGGCCAGGATGGTGATCACCAAAGGAATGCGGCGCAGGCAGGCCCTCCGCTTTGGCGGAGAATACTTTTACAACAAAGGCAGGTATAGATACAACCATACACTTAATTCCCTGCAGGATAACCTCGCGGTAGCCTTCGCAGAAGGGGATCTGTACATCACCCGGAATATCGCTGCTAGGGTAGGCGTCCGTGCAGAATACACCAGCTTACTACAGCGTGTGAATATAGCCCCGCGCATCAGCCTGGCTTATCGCATCCCCGATGCCGGACAGATCAATATGGCTTATGGTGTTTTCTATCAGATGCCCGGTGATGTATTGCTGGTGCAAAACAAGGACCTCGGCTTTAGCCGGGCAGAACATTACCTGGTGAACTACCAATACAAATTCAGCAACCGCCTATTGCGTATGGAAGCATATTATAAACGGTATCGCAACCTTGTCACTACTATGCCCACTGTGGACAATGATGGTGATGGATACGCCAGGGGAGTAGAATTGTTCTTCCGCGACAAGCGCAGCTTTAAAAATGTTGATTACTGGATCACCTACACCTACCTCGACACCAAACGCCGGTTTATGGACTATCCCATATCCATGCGGCCATCCTTTGCCACGCCACATACGGCTTCCCTGGTGGTGAAGCGCTTCTTTCAGGCAATCAACCTCAGTGCCAATCTCTCTTATACACTGGCTACAGGAAGGCCCTATTATAATTTTCAATCCAATGCTGCCAGTGAGCCCTATGTTTTTGATCAGGGTACTAGCAATACCTATAGCGCCCTCAACCTGAGTTTTGCTTATCTCTTTACCATGTTTAAAGGATGGAAGAATAAAGACTTTTCCGGTATTGGCTTTGGCATGAACAACGTATTCGGAAGGGAACAGGTATTCGGATACAACTACAGCTACAACGGTCTCAATAAACTGCCCATTACACAACCCGCCACCAGAACCTGGTATGCCGGCATCTTCATGAGTTTTGGCATCGACCGGCGGGATGATTTTATCAATGAGAATTTGTAACAGCGTCGTTTCGAACGTAGCGGAGCGGAGTGAGAAATCTGCTATCGAAGCAAACGTCGGAGCAAAAGTGTATTACACTCACAACTGACCACTCACAACTCACAATACTATGTCATTACTAATAATTAAACAATATGAAAAAGTCAATTTTAACACTGATGACCACCTGCTTGATGTTCACCGCCACCTGGGCGCAGGATACCAATGATCAACAGCTGCAGGCTGCAGTTTCAAAACTCGATAAGGCTGTTGCCGTAAAAGACTACCGTCAACTAGCCATTGATTTTGTCGGTATTGCAGAGCAACAGAAATCAAACTGGCTGGCCTGGTATTATGCCGCACTTTGCAATGCTAAAACTGGTTGGCTTTACCAGGATGATGGCGACAAGATCGAGCCTTTCGCCAACCTGGCCATGGAACAGGCGAAGAAAGCGCTTTCCCTGGTGGACACAACCCGGCAAAAGAAAGAATTGTCCGAAGTGTATTGTGTACTCAGCATGGCCGAGCGGGCCAAGGTCTTTATCAATCCTATGAGTTATGGTCCCAAACACGGACCTGTGGCCGGTCAATACCTTAAAAAAGCATTAGCTGCTGATCCTACCAATGCCAGGGCTACCTATCTGCAAGGCTGGGAGAAATATGCTACGCCCAAAATGTGGGGTGGGGATAAAAAGAAAGCTAAAGAATTGTTGGAACAGGCCCTGCAACAATTGAATGCGCAGAGTACTGTCGGCACCAGTCCCCATTGGGGCAAACCGGAAGTGGAATCATTATTGAAGAACCTTTAAATGTATTGTTATGCCTTTTGTAATCGTAATCTTTTTGCGGGTATTATTTGTCGCCAGTATGGTGTTTATTGTAGGGTATGTATTTGGCGGCTTTTCCAAAAAGCCAGCCCTGGTAACTATTACCCGGGTGGCCGTGATCTTATCCATCTTATTGTTCATAGCCACCAATTTATTGGCTTTCCGTTTTAACGCGTGGCGCCATCATGGCGGCCGGCAACAGAACTGTGGATGGTACCAGCAGGATTCAGTGGACGTACAGTCGCACAAATAGTAATAATAGAAGCCGGTTATTGAGCACCGGCTTCTTCTAAAATCAAAATGTGCCCGGGTGATAATGTCTACACTGCCGTCCCAGGCTGCTTAGTTCAGTTGTGTAAGCCCTGCCAGGATAGCTTCACCAACTCCTTTGGCCGATTGAGGATTCTGTCCGGTGATCAGCCGCTGATCAACCGTTACATGAGGTTGCCACAGACCCGATTTTTCGAATTTGGCGCCCCGCTCAATGAGTTTATTCTCCAGCAGGAAGGGAACTATATTGTCCAGCTTCACCGCCTTTTCTTCTTCATTGGTAAAGGCATTGATCTTTTTACCCTTCACCAGGTATTGCCCATTGCTCAATTGCAGGTTTACTAATCCTGCTGGTCCATGACATACAGCACTTACAATCCCCCCGTTTTCATAGATCGTGGCTGCTATCCGGGCTATCGCTCCATTGTCTGCAAAATCCCACATCGCGCCATGCCCGCCGGCATAGTAAATGGCGGCATATGCTTTGGGGTCAACATCGGAAGGCTTCATCGTGTGTTCCACCTTATTACGGTATTTTGTATCCTCCCAAAACTTTTTATTGGTAGCATCATCGAGGTTAAAGCCATCTACCGGCGCTTTCCCGCCCTGTGGACTTACAAAGTCAATTTCATAACCTGCTTCGTGTAATACTTCCCAGGGATGCGATACTTCTCCGAGATAATAACCTGTGGGTTCGCCCGTACTGCCTTTTTTATCGTGGCTGGTCACCACAAAAAGGATCTTCTGTTTCATTTTCTTTGATTGAATGGTTTGTGCCGTTGCCGTGTGGTGAACAAGAGTAAGGGCGCAACAGCCAATGACCTTCCCTCCTGTAATGATCCGTTGAATAAATGCTTTCATGGTGTGTGTGTTGTTAATGACAGCTGCCTTCCAAATTTTGACAGCTGTCAGCTTGTCGAAACCTCTTGTCACGTTGAGCTTGTCGAAACGGACTAAGCGGATCTAAAGGAGCCTGTCGAAGGCAGCTTCGACTGGGCTCAGCCTGACAACACAAAGGTCTGTTGTGTTAGGGAAGCCACACAGGACCCAGGTCACGAATTTGGTGTGAGGTAGATCACACTAAGCTGTATACAGCCTGCTTAATGTTTCTCTCGATACGCCCAGGTAAGCGGCGATCAGGGTTTTGGGGAGGCGTTGGGTGAGGGTAGGGTATTGTTGCAGGAATTGTTCATAGCGTTCTTTGGCCGTACTGTTGAGCAGCGTGAGGATACGACGTTGCAGGGCCACATAACCCGCGCTTGTTTTCATCCGGAAACAGTGTTCCATCTTATGCAGTTCGGCGCACAGTTTTTCCCGGTTGTAAAGCGACAGGCATAGGAGCTCGGTATCTTCCAGGCAATCTACATATAGTGTAGCGCTGGTTTGATTGAAATGCGCCTGGTAGTCTGATATCCACCAGTCTTCCATGGCGAAACCCAGGATATGTTGTTTGCCATTGTTATCCGTATGCGTGGATCTCAATAATCCTTTCAATACAAAGTGATCATTGGGCACGGCGTCGCCTTCCTGTATTAAGTACTGGTGTTTCTTTAGTTTTTTGGTCGTGAAATGCGATAAGATGTAGTCAAACTCATTGTCTGTAAATGAGCTTATTTTTTCCAGATGTTGTCTTAATACCTGGCTCATGCTTGATATTTTTCAGAGAATTTACCCACCATCCAAAGTATCAACAGGCCCAGCAGCGACATAATGGCAAAAGACCAGCGCAGGTTAAATGCTTTTGCAATGAAACCTACTACCGGCGGAACAATAAGGAAGCCTAAATAACCTACCGTAGAGACCGCTGCAATAGCAGGGCCCCCACTCATGTTCTTTACTTTGCCCGCCATGCTAAAGGTCATGGGCACCACGCAGGATACCCCAAAGCCTACCATGATAAAACCCAGTGCGGCAACAAAGGTATAGGGCACCAGCACCGCCAGCAATAGCCCGGTAAACATCAACGTGCCGCTGTACCGGAGTATATTTTTGATACCAAACCGGTTGGCCATCCTGTCGCCCGTAAAACGGCCGAGCGTCATCGACACCATGTAAATGGCATAACCGGCAGTGGCAATGCCATCTGCAGCGCCCGTAGCCTTGCGCAGGTAAATGGCCGCCCAATCGTACATCGTGCCTTCGCAGGCCATGGAGGCAAAAGCGATCAGGCCAAATTTCAACATCGTTCTGTCGGGCCATACAAAACTTCCCTTGCGCTCATGGGGCGAAGGAAGCTGGTGTATACTGTCCTTAAAAAAATAGCAACAAAGGCTCGTCAGCAGGATGCTTACACCGAGTAAATGCCAGGACGTGGCGATTTTGGCCGATACCATCAGCGTGCCGATGGCGGCAGCTGCAAAACCGGCCGTGCTCCAGATGCCATGGAGATTGGCGATAATGGACTTGCTGTATAAAGCCTGCACACCGAGCGATTGGGCATTGGCAGAGATATTGAACAGGTTGCGGGCCGACCCGAAACAAAATAAGACAGCCACCAGTTGCCAGGTCTGGTCCACAAAACCTACCAGGCACAACATGATATTGAAAAGCAGGGCGCCGCCCAGCATCACATACCGGCTGCTGAAGCGCCGCAATAAAAAACCGGTCAGGGGCAGGGTAAGCATCAATCCCGCAGGCATGGCAAAGAGCGCAGCACCCAGTTGTGCATCATCCAGGTGCAAATGCTGCTGTATGGTCAGAATGCGGGAAGCCCAGGTGGCAAAGCCAAAGCCTGAAACAAAAAAGAAAACAGCAATAGCGATTCGGGCTTTTTTAGGGGATACGCTTTCCGGGTCACCAGCCATAGTTTGATCTTAAATTGAGGGGCCGAAGGTAAGCATTATTCTACAGCCGCCTCCAGGCCACTTCGGCCACCACGGATACCCCGCCCTGAGTGGTTTGGGTCACCACATATTTTAGCTCCCTACCCGTGTAAGTACAGGATCGTTGCTGCTGCGTGCCTTCCCAGTTGGGAAAACTGGCATGCTCAATATGGAATGTGATGGTATTCGCTGCCTGATCGACCGTGTATTGGCCAAAATGCGCATTACTGCCCTGTACCAGCGCAACATATTCTTCCGGGGTACACTTGTTCTTATCACCGGAGACAACCTTCGGTCTTACTGCTTTAAGGATCTGGATAGCATACCGTCCCTGTTCATCAAATACCAGCAGCCCTTTAGGGCCTTCACCATAAGGATGTACCCGGGTACTATCGGGGTATATATTGTCGACCGATACCAATGCCCAGATGCCCACCAGGTCTCTTTGTGAAAGCTTATTGGCGATGGCCTTGTTGGGTTGCTGCGCATGAAGGCTAAGCGTGGTCAGGATTGCCAGCAGCAGGATAATGAGTTTATACATGTGTTTGATTTTGCTGGCATAAAAATACAGCCACACCGGCCCTGGTTTCCTGTACATTTTTGCACTAAATCAGTAGATTTAGGTATGATCCGGGAGAATTTATACCAGCCTTTTGAGATTGAGTACAAGCGGATGGACCGGTTTCCCGCTACCGCCTACCACAATAATTATTTTACCCTTATCTATATTGCCGAGGGCACCGGGCAACAATTCACCAATAACCACCATTTCAATTACCGGAAAGGCAACCTCTTCCTGATAACACCGGAAGACAGTTATTCTTTTACCATCGAAACGACTACCCAGTTCTTCCTGCTGAGCTTCCAAAACAGGTATATAAAACCAAAGGCCCACAAAGACAATGACTGGGTGCAGCGCATGGAATTCATCCTGCAAAATGCCAGTCACCGGCCCGGCTGTATTTTAAAGAACAAGGTAGACAAACCGATGGTGGCTACGCTGATAGAAAATATTGTAAAAGAAAATGACCATCAGCAGTTGTACCACAATAAAGTGATCCAGCAAATGGTCAATACCCTGATCATTGTGGTGGCCAGAAATATTGCTTTGAAGCTTCCCAAAAATGTGAAGGAAAATACCGGTGAGCCTGTATTGGATATTCTTCAATACATACAGCAGCATATTTACGATCCGGAAAAACTAAAAGCTTCGCAGATCTGCAAACAAATGGGTATCTCCCTGCATTACCTGGGACGTTATTTTAAGCACCAGACCGGCGAAACACTGCAACAATACATCACCCATTACAAAATGCGTTTAATAGAGAATAAATTGTTGTATACCGATATGCGGATCGGTGAAATAGCTACCGAACTTGGTTTTACCGATGAAAGCCATATGAACCGCTCCTTCAAAAAGTGGAAGGGCATGAGCCCTACGGCCTACAGGAAAAAATTCCTGCCAACGGCTGCGAAATAAGCTCCAGGGCCAGTGGCGCCGGAAAACAAAAAAGCCAGGAGAAAGAAGTCTCCCGGCTACTGCAAGATATCAACAGTCAAGAAAGCTGATCGCGGGACCAGTATATTTAATTCGCTTTACTTATTATTGTTATTGTCTGCATTTACTTTCTTTTCCAGGATCGTGATATACTGTTGCGCATCCTTATTGGCCGGATCTATTTCCAGTATCTTCTGCAGGTGCCCAATGGCGTCATCGTAATCTTTCTCCTGATTGGTCTCATAGGCTGCTATATAGCCATAAGCTTCTACCAGCCATTTCTTAGTAGTGGCGGTAGCATTGGCGCTGTCTTTCTCCAATACGGCTACCAGTGCATCATAATGTGGTATAGCCAGCCCTTTCTCCATCGCAGAATCCTTCTGTGAATTGACCCTTGCACGCCAATAGTAACCAAAGCTCTGGTCGGGATACTTTTCAATGTATTTGCCAAACACCGTATCGGCCTGTTCATACTGTTCCGCCTTGAAATGCGCGATGCCCCAATTGAACAGGTCAATATTGGTAGCTTTGTCATTATTTGTATAATACTTGCCCAGCCAGATGGCCTGGTTGCCATTGTCTTTTTTCTCTTTGTACAGGTCGCTCAGCTTCTTATAATAGGTAAACAAAGCGGCAGAGTCAGTTATTTTGGTAACAGCTGTCTGGTAGAAGAGCAGTGCTGAATCTTCTTTGCCGGGTGTGGCATTGTACAGATCGGCCATTACTTCATAATCCTTCACCACAAAATTGCTGTCGTTGGCCTTATCAAAATAGATCGTCATAGCTTGTAAGGCCTGTGCTGTATCCTGCAGGCCCAGGTGGCTATAGGCCAGCAATTTATAGAGGCGCGGCATGGTGCCGGCAGGTAATGTGGACAATGTCTGCTGTGCCATGATGATGGCCGAGTCGTACTTTTTATTCAGGTATACCAGGTCAATGTGCTGGTATTCATTTTCCGGGTTGTGGTCACTCACCACCAGGTATTGACGAAAATAGCTGAGTGCATTGGCCGCATCTTTAAAATAGGCATCATAATACAATTCATACCAGGCCGGTGCATACAGGGGATCGGCGGCAATGGTCTTGTTGAAATAGTCCAGGTAACTCTCTGCATTCTTCTGTGCCACAAATATTTTACCCATCTGGAACAAGGCCTCCGCATTTTTGCTGTCCTCGTTGAGGGCAGCCTGATAGGACCGGTAAGCTTCTGTTCCATTGGCCAGCTTGCGGTAAGCATTGCCCCGCATTACCTGGAAGGCAGGATTGGCTATATCTTTTTTGCCGGCCTGGCCTAAGACCAGCAGTCCGGTATTGGCATCGCCATTTTTCTCACTGATCCAGGCATTGGCCACAGCAAGTAGAATAGCAGGCTCTTTTTTACGGCCATCACCAATTGCCTGGTCAAAATACCAGCGGGCGCTATCCTTGTTGTTTTTTGCCAGTAAAAGCTGGCCATAAGCCACTTTATACCAGGCGCTTTGTTGCACTTCGGGCTTAACCTGTTGCAGTGTGTCGGCCAGCTGTTGTACTTGTTTCAGCGGCAGATAGGCCTGTGATAATTGATACCAGGCTGCTGCATTGGCAGGATCGGCCTGCAATGTTTTGTGTAAGGCTGTTTTAGCGCTTTCATAGCGTTCATGGTAAAGGAGCTGGGTAGCATCGGGTACACTTTGGGCCACTAGGATGGCGGAGGTGCATAGGCCACCAAAAAGCAGGACTGTCTTTTTCATGGTCAGTGTGTTTGAATGAAAACCAATGCCGACAAACCTACCTACGAACAATTAACCATTTATTAGGATCAGATTAGAATGCGATTAGAATTGTGCTATTACCTACCTGTTGATCGCCAAAAGCTAACCGCTAATACCTGACAGCTAACACCTATTAGCTTACCTTTGCGCTTTCTCAACCTATCAGCAAAAGCCTATGGAAGAAAGAAAGATATTGATCGTGGAAGATGAACATAAGATCGCCGATACCCTCAAGGCTGGCCTTGGTGAGAACGGCTATCATGTGGAAGTAGCCTATGATGGGAAAATTGGCGAACGGTTGTTCATGGCGCATGATTTCAACCTGGTGATACTGGATATCAACCTGCCAGGTATGAATGGATATGAGCTGTGTAAGGTCATCCGCAGTCGCAATGCGCAGATACCCATTATTATGCTTACTGCCCTGGGCAGGTTGAATGATAAGATGGAAGGTTATGATGCAGGCGCCGATGATTACCTGGTGAAGCCTTTCGAATTTAAGGAGTTGATGGTGAAGATCCGCGTATTGCTCAGGCGTACCATGAACCAGCAATTACCCGTGGGTAATATTTTGAGTGCAGGAGATCTTACCATGGACCTCGATAGAAAAGAAGTAGTGCGCGCCGGCAATCAGATCATCCTCACCATGAAGGAGTTTCAGTTGCTGGAATACCTGCTGCGCAATAAGAACAGGGTCGTGTCCCGCGCCGATATTGCTGTGAATGTATGGGAAATTGATTTTGATACCAATACCAATGTAATTGACGTATACATCAATTACCTGCGCAATAAGATTGATAGGAGTTATCCGCAAAAGCTGATACAAACACAGGTAGGTATGGGATATATTTTAAAGGAAAGTGATCGCTGATGCCTGTAAGACTAAGAATTACCCTGCTATTTGGAAGCATTGTTTTGCTGATTCTGCTCTTTGTTTGCGGGTCTGTATATTATTTCTCCAAAACAGAGCGCACGAAAGACATCAGGCTGCGACTGGAGAACCGGGCCATTACCCGTGCCCGTTTGCTGAGGCATCCCAACCTTTTTGATAAGAACCAGCTGCGCATTATCGACTCCTCTACCATGATGAGTCTGAAAGACAAGACCCTCCAGGCCTATAATTACCTGGGCGAAAAAATATACAGCTACAGCGAAGAACCCGAAGATACACTCACCGTAGGCAACAGCATCCTTGATGATGCACGTGTGAGGGGCACTGTGTATTTCCGTATCGGTAAAAAGGAGGCTGTGGCCTATCATTATGTTGATGAGAATATGCGCGTAGTAGTAGTGGCTGCTGCTTATGATGAAATGGGATTGGGCAAGTTGCAGCAGCTCCGCAATATCCTCTTGTTTTCCTTCCTTACCGGTACCGTCATTGCTTTTGCAGGTGGTTATTTCTTTTCAGGTCGCTTGCTGCAGCCTATTAAGAAGATAGCCGACGATATCAATGAGATCTCAGCCCAGGACCTCAACCGCCGTATCCAGGCAGGTAAAGTAAATGATGAATGGCAATACCTGTCCGAAACCCTCAACCAGTTGCTCAACAGGCTGCAGGAAAGTTTCGACATGCAACGGCGTTTTATTGCCAATGCCTCCCATGAGCTGTCCACACCCCTCACTTCCATCTCCAGTCAATTGGAAGTATCCCTGCAAAAAGAAAGAGAAGCAGGTAATTACCGGGAAGTGATGCAGAGCGTGTACCAGGATGTGCGCCACCTGGGAAAATTGACACAAACCTTACTGGAATTTGCCCAGGCATCAGGTAATACCGGGGGGCTGGCCATTGAGCCCGTACGTATCGATGAGATCATACTGGCCCTGCCGGCTGATGTCAATAAATTCAATCCCGATTATACAGTTTCACTTGTATTTGGCGATATGCCCTCCGAAGAAGAGGCCCTCATTGTTTATGGAAATACAGAACTGCTTTTCCTGGCTGTCAGGAACGTAGTGGTGAATGCCTGCAAATATTCTGCTGATCATAAGGCCATGGTGAGACTGGATGCAGCCGATCACGAAATGGTCATATCCGTGGAAGATAAAGGAATAGGTATACCGGAAACCGAACTAAAATACATCTTCCAGCCTTTTTACCGGGTTGACCATGCCGGCAGTACCGGTGGTTTTGGACTAGGCCTCTCACTTGCTTTTCGCATTGTTAAACTTCACAAAGGCGCCATCACCGTTCAATCCAGGCCGGGGGAAGGCACTTTATTTCAGATCATCCTGCCTTCGGCCAAATTCTAATCACATTATAATGTCAAATTAAGCACTGCCTAATCAGGCGGAGCCATTTTGCTGTGGAAAGAGCGTAACATGAAATTCAATTATTCCTTTTTTCTTTTATTTTTTGTCACGGCATTACTGGCACTTAGCGGATGTCTTTTTAAGCAGAGTGTATCCTATAAGTTGAAAAACAGGGAATTGATACTGGAAAACGATTCCCTCATCTCCGTGAATATAGAGCTCAAGAGGGAATTGCAACAGGTACAGGGTGAAGCTGTGCTAAAACGAAAAAGAGCTACAGCCTTGTCTGAATAACGGATGGATGCATAGAAATTACTTATTATTTAAAAGAGGAGCTGCATGGCTTTTGAGCAAATGATTAAGAATATTTTGGTGCCTGTTGATTATAGCGATGCTTCTCTCAATGCATTGGAAAGTGCTATAGATATTGCACGGCGTAACCATAGCCGCTTGCAGATATTGCATGTAGAAGAAATCGATGGGGACTATCTTGGGCCGGCAAAGTTACCGGTATCGGATCATGCCCGGGAAGTCGCAGAAGCAATGGCAGTCGGTATCCGCCAAAAATATGGAATTGGTGCCGGGGCTATCTTTCAGAAAGGATTTGCAGGGCCTGCCATTGCGCAAACTGCTTTTGAGAAAAAGGCCGACCTCATCATCATGGGAGCGTATGGCGCCTCCGGTATGCGCGAACAGTTTATAGGATCAACCGCTTATTATGTTGTCAAATATGCCAATTGTCCCGTACTGATCATACCAGAAGGCCGCAAATGGCTCGACTTTAAAAATATCTTATTTCCCTTACGTACCAGTTTTGGATCCTTCAGGCGATATGAATTTATCAAAGCCATGAGTACTGATCAACTGGCCGGACTTGAGATATTCGCCTTGTCCGTAGACAGCGATACCGTAGAAGGGCATGCTCTGGAGTTGATGACACAGCGGCTGAATACAGGCGGCAAGATGCCTGCTATGAGCTTGTCTGTCCGTTTCAGTGAACACAAAAATATTTCAAAGGAAGTCCTGGACAGGGCCGATCGTATGCAAGCCGACCTGGTGGTGCTTTCTCCTGCAGTGGATGTTATTAATAAACAATTCTTTATCGGCCCATTTTGCCAGCGAATTATCCACCATGCCAAAATGCCCGTGTTATATGTGCGGTGATGGCACAATTTTTACCAGTATACAGATAGTACATAGATGATAATGCTTGCCACTGGTTGTAACACACATAATTTTTGAATATGGATCAATTCTGGAGCCAGGTCTTTCTGGGTAACACCCTGAAAGACTGGGCGGTCGCTATAAGTATTATCGTTGTTACATTGTTGGGACTGCGCATTGCCCGAAGTATATTGCTCCGCAGGTTAAAGTTGTGGTCACAACGCACCAATACCCAATTTGATGATTTCCTCATTTCATTGAGCGACCGGTTTGTCATACCCTTCCTTTATATCCTGGGTTTGTATTGGGGATTTCAAACCCTGACACTGTCTGATAAAGTGAGCAAGGTGGCCAATGTGGTGATCCTGTTTGTCGGTACTTATTTCATTGTCAGACTGATCGCTTCCACCATTTCTTATTTTATTAATGCCTATGTAGGTGCACATAGCGACCAGGTGGGCAGGCGCAAACAAGCACGGGGTATTATTGTGCTGGTCAATATCCTGGTGTGGGCAATAGGTATTTTATTCCTCGTCGATAACCTGGGGTACAATATTACAACCATCATCACTGGTTTAGGTATTGGAGGTGTGGCTATTGCCCTTGCTTCCCAGGCCATCCTGGGCGATCTGTTCAGCTATTTCGTGATCTTTTTTGATAAGCCCTTCGAGATCGGTGATTTTATTATCATTGGCGATAAGATGGGTGCAGTGGAATATGTAGGCATCAAAACCACACGCATCCGGTCCTTAAGTGGTGAGCAACTGATCTTTTCCAATACCGACCTCACCAATTCAAGGGTACACAATTACAAGCGCATGGAAAAAAGAAGGATCGTCTTTGCTTTCCGCATCAGTTACGGTACTCCCATGGAAAAAGTGACCCGGATTCCAGGCATCATTAAGAAGATTATCGAGGCACAGTCCGATACCCAGTTCGACAGGGCACACCTGCTTTCCTTTGGTGATTTCAGTTTCAATTTTGAAGTAGTGTACAACGTATTGAGCCCGGATTATAACCTGTACATGGACAGACAGCAGGCCATCAATTTCGAAATGATGAAAGCTTTTGAACAGGAGTCTATCCGTTTTGCTTATCCTACCCAAAACCTCATCATCGGCAATGGAGGTTCAAAGACCGAAGCCGCTGAATGGGCCACCCGGCAAGCCACTGAGCTGTCAGGTTGAGCCTGTCGGCGGTTGTCAGGCTGAGCCTGTCGAAGCCTCTTGTCACGTTGAGCTTGTCGAAACGGACTAAGCGGATCTAAAGGAGCCTGTCGAAGCCTTTCATTCCCACAAAAACATGAATATGAATTCCTGACAAATAAAAAACCACAGTATGAATCACACACTAACTGAAGTTCTTGAATTACGCCGCTACGCGGAAGACCGGATGGAAGCCCACCTCCGGGAGGTGAATGCTGCACATGCCACGCACCGCAGAAAGGTCTTTAACGAACGCCTCATTGCTTATATTCATGAGCTTAATGAAAAATGCAGAGAGATTAATGGCGCCGATTGTAATGATGGGCAGGATCGTTTCAAATCTATGCATGCCCTTATTAATGATTTTCAGAACAGGTTTATTATGAGGTATTAATTGATTGTATACAAATGATTTAAAGATAATTATAATTGTACCTTAGCGGGCCGGTAATAAATCCTGCAATATAGGCCCGTTATGAGATTGTCAAGGCTATTTAATGAATTCTTCCACAGTGAAAAAGCTGGCGGCCTCATCCTGGTTGCCTGCACAGTTGTATCCCTGGTGGTAGCTAATCTGTCTTTCGGTGAAAGCTATATTCACCTGTGGCATGAGACTGTTGGTGGCAAGCCGGTAGAATTCTGGATCAACGATGCCCTCATGACCGTCTTTTTCCTCCTCGTAGGGCTGGAACTGGAGCGTGAGTTGTACAAAGGAGAGTTAGCTGATATCAGAAGATCCATGTTGCCCATATGCGCTGCCATTGGCGGTATGGCTGTTCCCGCGTTGATACACTTTCTTTTCAACAGGGGCACTCCTTCACAAGGTGGGGTGGCCATCCCTATGGCTACCGATATCGCCTTTTCACTGGGTATTCTTTCCCTGCTGGGTAGCCGCGTGCCCGCTTCTTTAAAAGTATTCCTCACCGCACTCGCCATTATAGATGACCTGGGTTCCATACTGGTAATTGCCTTTTTTTATTCAAAAGGGCTTTCTGCCCTATACCTGGGACTGGCTTTGGGCATCTTTGCCATCATGATCATACTCAACAGGCTGCGGATGCACCTGGTGTGGATATACCTTGTTTTAGGGCTGGTGATGTGGTTCTTCATGTATCGCTCAGGTGTGCATGCTACTATTACAGGTGTGTTGGTGGCTTTTGCTATTCCTTTTGGCAATGGAGATGAACAATCCCCTTCTTATCACCTGCAGCACCAATTACACAAACCCGTAGCCTTCCTGATCCTGCCCCTGTTTGCCCTCGCCAATACCGCTATCGCTATTCCAGCCTCCTGGATGGAAGACCTTGGCTCTTCCAATAGCCTTGGTATTATGTTCGGACTCCTGTTAGGGAAACCCGCCGGTATTTTCCTTTTTGCCATGCTCAGCGTGTGGGCAGGATTGTCAAAATTACCATTGGGTGTGCGGAAAGTCCACTTGTTGTGGATCGGGTTGCTGGCAGGTATTGGCTTTACCATGTCTATCTTCATTACCCATCTGGCCTTCGTTGATGAAACCCTGGTGATCAGTTCCAAGATAGCCATCATCCTGGGGTCTGTACTGGCTGGATTACTGGGATTCCTCTCGTTGAAAGCATCGCTGAAAGCAGCATAGGATTACAGTGTAAGCTGCGCTGGTAAAGGCTTTTCGCGTTGAAAATAAACCCGGGAGTTTATGTTAGGCCAGATCGTTTTACATAGTACCTTTGGTTTCAATTATTTAATAATATTATATATGGCTTTACCTAAGTTCATGATAGCTGACGATCCGGTTACTGATCCGGACAACGAATATATTTTCCATACCCAGGAGCCCCGTTTTATTGCCAAAAGGGTAGAGGATGATGATGACAATGCACACATCGATATTGTAGAAGAAATAGATGATGTGGCTGGCTTCTATAACAACGATCCTGCCCAATTGCAGGGCTTGCTGGATGAACTGAGTGAGTGGTACAGCGATTACCTCGACTGGCTCGAAGAAGACGAAGATGCCGACGAAGATTAATATTCCCATAGGGGCGCAACGATCTTGCAGGTCAACTTGTCAGGATTAAAAAAACATGCGCCCCCTAATTCTTCTTTCCATCCTGTTTACCGGCATGCTGATCAGTTTGGCCTGCCGGAGAGACAAAGATGTTACTCCTCCCTGTGAGCAATTACAGGCAGCAATAATTTCAGACGACCGGGAGGCGGCCAGGGAAGCCATCAATACATTGATCAATCAATTACCCGCCCGTACACATACTGCTGAAAACCTGGCAAAATTGGCCGATCTTATCGGCCGGCAATGTTCGTCCAATGGCGAAGTCATTTGCTTCAAATGTATAAAGACACTCCCCGAAGAATCAGAGATCAGGGTCACTACAACGGCGGGCGGACAGCCTGTTCAAAGAGTGATCGATATCGACGACAATGCCGGCGGTGATATGAAATTTGTAAATATGCATGATTAGTGCAGCGCCTGTTACTTCGCAAATTTCTTCGATCCTGCAACACAAAGTATAACGCCAATGGTAACGCCTACCATGCCCAGGCTTATCTCTTCATGCAATAAAGTGGCGGCAAGCGCCAATCCTAAAAATGGTTGCAACAATTGCAACTGTCCTACTGCCGCAATGCCGCCCTGCGCCAGGCCCCGGTACCAGAACACAAATCCAATCAGCATACTAAACAGCGATACATAACCCAGGCCTATCCAGGCTTCCGGGCTTATTACTGCGAATGACGACGGGCGCAGGATGAACCCCAATGGAGCCATAAAAGGCAGGGCAATCACCAATGCCCAGGAAATTACCTGCCAGCCGCCCAATGTTTTAGACAATTTTGCTCCTTCTGCATAACCGAGCCCGCATACAATAACAGCCAGCAACATTAGGATATCTCCGATGGGCGATGCCGTAAGACCTTGCACTACTGCATATCCAATGACAAAGGAGCTGCCCAGGATCGCAAAGACCCAGAATGCTGGGTGGGGGCGCTCTCCCCCACGCAATACTGCGAATAGCGCCGTTGTCAGCGGCAACATGCCCACGAATATGATCGAATGCGCAGAGGTCACATATTGCAATGCCAGGGCGCTTAACAGCGGATATCCCACCACCACACCTGTTGCAACAATTACCAAGGGGAAGATCTGATTCCGGTTAGGACGCTTTTCTTTAAAGATCAATAAAAGACACAGCGCCAGCAATCCTGCAATGGAGGCACGCGCTACCGTTAAAAAAACTGGTGAAAAATCTACGATGGCTATCCTCGTGGCAGGCAATGAGCCACTGAATATCAATACACCAATAAAACCATTGATCCAGCCTCCGGCAGTGCCTTCTGCAGGCCTGTTAAGCGATAATTCACTATTCATAATATCGTGTTTGCTTTATACTGTGATAGATGCAAAAATAGTCATAGCTAACCTGTGGACACAGTCCCAGTTTTGTTATTTTTGATGGACACAGTTATATTTGTATATATGAAAGACAATTTCATTTACGCTGAGATATCCAACAACATCGCCAGGTTGATAAAGAGCGAAGTGTTGAAGCCCGGTGATCGCCTGCCCTCTGTAAGAATGTTATGTGAAGAACACAACATTAGCATGAATACCGCCAAGCGGATATTTTTAGAACTGGAGGCACAATCACTCATTGAATCAAAACCACAGTCGGGATATTTTGTAAGCCAGTTACCTTTTCAGAAATTACCACTTCCTTCAATTAGTAAACCGGGAGCCGTCACTCGGTATAATGAACCCGAAGACCTGATCAGGAAAGTATATTCCCACATGGGTAGCAATAAGCTCACCCAGTTTTCCATTGCCGTTCCTTCCGGAGCATTGTTGCCATTGGCAAAATTGAACAAAGAGATGGTGCAGGCCACCAGGGAACTTCGTGGGGGAGGGGCTGCCTATGAAATGCTGCAGGGCAATGAAAAATTACGTCGGATGGTGGCTTCGCGTGCCCTTACCTGGGGAGCTGGCATGCAGGAAGATGACCTCATAACGACCAGTGGTGGTATGGATGCTTTATCATTATGCCTGATGGCAGTGGGAAAGCCCGGCGATACCATTGCCATTGAAAGTCCCTGTTATCCCGGTATTTTGCAATTGGCCGTAAGCCTCCGGCTGAAAGTACTTGAATTGCCTACACATCCTACCACCGGTATACAGATCGACGCGCTGAAGAAAGCGATCCCGAAGATCGATCTATGCCTGTTGGTGCCCAATTTCAACACCCCATTGGGCAGTTGTATGCCTGATGAAAACAAGAGGGAAGTGGTGGCGTTATTATCCAAACATGGTATTCCATTGATCGAGGATGATGTATATGGGGATCTTTATTTTGGCACACAACGTCCTAAGTGTTGCAAGACTTTTGATACAGAGGGAAATGTTTTATGGTGCAGTTCCATATCCAAGACTTTAGCGCCAGGATACCGCGTAGGCTGGATAGCACCGGGCAAATACAAGGAGAAGATATTGAAGTTAAAACTGGTTCATGCCATCTCATCTACTGCCATTACCCAGGAAGTGGTAGCCAATTTTCTGAAGAGTGCCCGGTACGATCATCATCTGCGGCAGCTGCGTCGTACAGTACAGAGTAATTATCAAAATTATTTGAATGCCATCGCCCAGTTCTTTCCCGAGGGTACAAAAACGAGCAGGCCACAGGGCGGACTAGCCCTTTGGGTTGAATTTCCCAATGGCATTGATACCCTGGAATTATATGAACTGGCTTTAAAGCAACACATCAGCATTGCTCCGGGAAGGATGTTCACCCTCCAAAATCAGTTTCAGCATTGCATGAGATTGTGTTTTGGCTTACCTTGGACAGACGATCTGCAGTTGAAATTAAAAAAGCTGGGCAATCTCGCTAAGATGATTCAGCAATAAATTTGAAATTCCATACATTACTTTATTCTCTTCCAGCTACCAGGTTCAAAACTCAATGAATCAGGTGCATTCCCTTGCACCAGTCGCGGAAGCATCGTGTTGTCATTAAGGTTGGCTGGAAAGCCATTTAATTTCATGTCGTAATTCGCCATCACACAGGCAAAGTACAGCGGTCCTTTCCATTCTTTAATATTGACCTTGAATTCAATGGTCTTGCCATTACCCAGGTTATTATTGTTCGCAACCCATCCATGCGTAGAATAATAATTCATCATCGCAGTTTCTGTATTTGAATTATACACCTTGTCCCGGACCTGGTAATTAAACGTATCAGTTGTAAGCCAGAGTTTATTCTTCCTTTTGTATTCAACACTTCCCAAGGCCGCAGACACATGCATGACCTTGATAAGCGAATTATCCGAAATGTACAGGTGCGCCCAATATTTGTTCTTACTGGTAATTACTCCATGCAATGTTTCCTTATCCTTTTTAATGAGGAGTTTATAACCATCTCCGGACAGCCATTCTTCCGCCCCCTGCCATTCCTCTTTTCCCATGACCCCATCAATACGGATAGTGCGGCCGGACTGAAATCCCGTAATGACTACAAGAACAGTAAGGAGTGCAACAAGGTTTCTTTTCATAAAATGGGTTGAAGCCTGGTAAAAGATAAAACAAGTTGGATAATGTCCCAATATTACTTTCTTCCCACTCTCCCCGGGGGGTGACCCCAGTTCAAACCGTAGTTAAGCCCACCTGAAGCAATATTAAAGGCGCATTTTCATAAAACGCGATGCAGGCAAAAGGCTAAAACAACCTCTTTGCTAATAATTAGTAATTTAATAATCAATAGTTTAAAAGCACATTCCTGCACCTGCTGAACCCCAGGCCCCAGCCTCAACCCTTAGTCACACCCTATCTCCGTATCTCCTGGCGGGAGCTTCTCCACACTACCCGTACCCTAAGGGTACCGCGAGGGTATAAAAGGCGCATTTTTATAAATATTTGATAGCACCTCTGGTAGCACAAACCGGTCATTATAGGACATTATAGGTCATAATAGGTCATCCCGGTCACCAGTATCCCAAAATATAAAAAAACAATAGTAGATTTGATCAGCAAAGCATCAGGCATGGCCCAACAATGTGGACCCATATTTCTGGAGTGTACCTGGGACGATCTTACCTTCTACAAGATGTCCTTCCCCGTAACAGGAGAGCGCTACTTCGTGCGC
>Ga0160449_1000097_pt1 | contig 99105 bp, 87 predicted proteins | sample HID1975I_E1MG_FD_108216 | JGI IMG/M metagenome (GOLD analysis project Ga0160449, IMG submission 108216) | Enriched soil microbial communities from UW Madison campus, WI, USA - HID1975I_E1 MG | ecosystem: Environmental > Terrestrial > Soil > Unclassified | place: USA: Madison, Wisconsin...
CCCGGTGGATGGTAGTGTAATAGCTTGGGTATTGCCTAACCATTGCCTAAGTATTGCCTGGGTATTGCCTTGGAAGGGTAGTATACTAGTGCAATATGTAGAGAATCCGTAGGCAATGTCCAGAGAAGTCGGCTACCATATCCCGGGCATCTCCCTACACCTCCATGGCAATATGGCTACAACTCCTAAGGGGCCATAGCCGCTTTGATGCTATCTGCCAGCTTCACTGCCCAGCGGCTGTATTCCTTGCCCGAAGGGTGTAAATGATCGCTGGTGACCAGCGTAGGGTCTGTGGCGGCTTCCCGGGTGCCAGGTGTGATGTCAATATAATGCACCCCATATTCGTCGGCCAGGGATTTATTGATCGCATTAAATTCATCAATTTCACGGGCTATCTGTACCCGGTCCCTGCCTTCGGCAAAAGGCGTAGCGCCCCAATCTGGAATAGACAATACAAATACATGCTGTGGATGGCGACCGGCAAAAGCTATGGCCTGTTGCAGCAGTAATTCAAACTGTTCGGCATATTCCGTATTGCTTCTGCCCCGGTATTGGTTATTGACGCCTATGAGTAAGGACACGATATCGTAGGTACTGTCCAGCGAGGCAGCGCCAATGGCCTGTTGCAGTTCATCTGTTGTCCAGCCCGTTTTGGCTACAATAGTAGGGTGGTTGAATGAAATGCCGGATTGATTGACTAGTTGTACTACCTGGTGAGGGAAATTGTCCGTGTCGGGCACTCCTTCACCAATGGTGTAGGAATCGCCCAGGGCGAGATACGATCGGTTGGTTGGGTTCATATCCTGTGCTGTTAAAGGGTAGAGCATAGTCACACAAAGGTATATGAACATTGCTACTTTGTTCATAATCAGAATCCTTGCTATTATATACGTAAAAGGGCAGGTTTTGTATTGGACCGAAGGAATAATACAGAGATAACATGCTACTTTCCTGACTCCCAATACCTTTGCGGCCGTTCTCAATTATTCAACATCTCCCAATCTTTACTTATATGAAAAAACTGATCATTTTTGCGCTCTTTTTAATATCCGTAAGCCGTGTATTGGCGCAGCAGGCAGAACATGTGGTGGTGGTGACGATCGATGGATTTCGTCCTGACTTTTACCTGGACCCCTCCTGGAGCACGCCCAATCTTCGTGCATTAATGCAAGAGGGTACTCATGCAAAAGGGGTAAACAGTGTTTTTCCTTCTATGACCTATCCTTCACATACTACTATTGTAACGGGCGTGTGGCCTGCTAAACATGGTGTGTATTACAATGGGATGTTTGAACCTACCGGATCAACCGGTAAAAGCTACTGGAACGACAGCTCCATAAAGGTGCCTACCCTGTGGGAAGCTGTGAAGGATAAAGGGCTGATCACGGCTGCCTTGTGTTGGCCCGTATCTGCAGAGGCTCCGGTAAAGTACAATATCCCCGACATTGGTGGCATGGGCGAAGCGGTGCGTGAGCAATATTCCAAACCGGAAGGCTTTATTGCTGATCTGAAGAAGAATGTGTTTAACGATGCTGCCCGCATAGAGTACGGTAAAGATCATAATGTGGCAGCCATTGCTGCCTGGGTGATCAAAAAAGATAAGCCCGGCCTGATGACCATTCACTTTTTCTCGGTAGACCACTATGAGCATGAACAAGGCCGCCAGGGCGACAAGGTACAAGCGGCTGTGTCTGATGCAGACAGCAGTGTAGGTATTATCGTGAGCGCATTGAAAGAAGCAGGCATCTGGGAAAAGACGGTATTGATCGTTACAGGTGATCATGGTTTTATGGATGTGAAAAAGAATGTACATCCTAATATATGGTTGGCCAAAGCGGGCCTCATTACCGACATTAAGAAAGATGAATGGAAAGCGCAGTTTAATTCTGTAGGCGGTTCCAGCTATTTATACCTGAAAGATCCGAATGATAAGCAAACGTTGGAGCAGGTAAAGAACATCCTGGCCAGCCTGCCTGCCGAAGAGAAGAAACTCTTTCGCATTATCGACCGCAAGCAACTGGATAAAATAGGTGGTAACCCCGAAGTAGCTTTTGCACTCAGTGGCGAGGATGGAACGACTTTCGGCAATACCGTAACGGGCGAAGCCATCAGGAATGGTAAAGGCGGCGCTCATGGCTTCTTCCCGGATTTCCAGGAAATACGTACGGGCTTTGTAGCCAGCGGCCCCGGCATCAAAAAAGGAGGTGAGATCAAAGAAATGAACCTGCGCGATATTACTCCCCTGGTAGCCCAATTATTAGGTCTGTCTTTCCCAACGGCTGAAGGCAAAATACCTAAAGGAGTGCTGGCGAAATAGAGGCAGCTTTCAAGCTTACCGATTCTGTCATACAGCAAATAAGCAAAACTGAACACTGCCTGTATCGAAACCGGACAATCAGCGTCCTTGTTTTGATGGGTAATGGGTTCATAAGCAAGGTGTTGAATTCTGGCATTTTCTTAGGGGGATAATTGATCATTATTCTTACCACCGGAAAAAAGCTGTCATGATCAGGAACTATTTCAAAGTAGCCTTTCGTAGCCTCACCAGGCACAAGGGGCATTCGTTTATCAATATTGCCGGCCTCTCTGTAGGTATGGCGGTGGCGATGCTCATTGGTTTGTGGATCTATGATGAATTGTCTTTCAACAAGTATCACCAGCAATACAACCGGATTGCACAGGTAATGCAAACCCGCAATTTCAGCGGGAATGTACGCACGGATCAGGCGATCGCTGTTCCTTTGGAAGCGGAGTTGCGTAAAAGCTACGGCAGCGACTTTAAGCATATTGTCTTATCCTCCTGGACCTGGGGGCATATCCTGGCACTTGGTGATAAAAAGATCATGCAGCCCGGTAGTTTTATGCAGGCAGGGGCGCCCGATATGCTTACGCTCAATATGCAGAAGGGAACAAGGGCAGGATTGAAAGATCCCTCCGGGATATTGCTCTCAGCTTCTGTAGCTAAATCTTTGTTTGGTGATGCTGATCCCGTGAATAAGATCATCCGGCTCGATAATACCCTCGATGCAAAAGTGACGGGCGTATATGAAGACCTGCCGGCCAATACTACTTTCAAAAAAGTAGCCTTCATTGCTTCCTGGGATTTGTACGCTTCTAACAACGAATGGGTAAAAAGAGCAGCTGAACAATGGGATAACAATTCCTTCCAGCTGTTTGTGCAACTGGCCGACCAGGCCGATATGGCCAAAGTATCGGCTAAGATAAAAGACTCGAAACTAAAACACCTCGACAAAGAAGGAGCCAAAACAAGACCTGTTATCTTCCTGCAGCCAATGAGTCGCTGGCATTTATTCCAGGAATTTAAGAATGGTATAAACACAGGCGGGCGTATTGAATATGTTTGGCTCTTTGGTATCATAGGAGTGTTTGTATTATTGCTGGCCTGCATCAACTTCATGAACCTCAGTACCGCCCGCTCTGAAAAGAGGGCCAAGGAAGTGGGTATCCGTAAAGCGATCGGCTCCATGAAATGGCAGCTCATTGGTCAGTTCTTTATTGAGTCATTATTGGTAGTAGGGTTTGCATTTGTGACAGCGATCTTATTGGTATCCCTGCTGCTGCCATTCTTCAATGAAGTGGCCGCAAAAAGCATAAAGTTGCCTCTTACCATTCCCACCTTTTGGCTAATGGGCATTGCAGTAGGATTGATCACAGGACTGGTAGCCGGCAGTTATCCTGCGTTTTACCTCTCCTCTTTCCAGCCGGTGAAAGTATTGAAAGGTACCTTCCGGGTGGGGCGCCTGGCTACCATACCACGCAAGGTGTTGGTGGTGGTGCAGTTTACCGTTTCCGTGATACTGATCGTGGGCACGCTGGTGGTGTTTCGCCAGGTGCAACACGCCCGCAACCGGCCTACTGGTTACGACCGGGCCGGATTGATCGGCGTTACTGTTTTGACTGCCGAAACACATACCCATTTCAATGCGATGAGGCATGAGCTCTTGCAAACCGGCGCCGTGCTGGAGATGGCAGAATCAACCAGTCCGCTTACGACGGTTAACAACAATACCAGTGGGCTGGAATGGAAAGGGAAAGATCCCACGGTGATGGACGACTTTGCGGTCGTAGGCGTGGATGCTCAATTTAGTAAAACTGTAGGCTGGCAATTTGTGGCCGGTAGAAACTTCAATCCGCAATCTCCTGCCGATTCATTCACCTTTATTTTAAATGAATCGGCCGTTAAGTATATGGGGTTGAAGAATCCAATTGGTGAAATAGTACACTGCTGGGGGAGAGACTATACGATCATTGGCGTGGTGAAGGATATGGTGATGCAATCGCCTTATGAACCGGTTAAGCAAACTCTTTTTTCGCCACTGGAAGATATGAGTGAGGTTATCAACATCAGGGCCAATCCAGCGAGAAGCACCCGGGAAGTATTGTCAGCCATAGAACCTGTGTTCAAGAAATACGCGCCTGCTGCGCCACTCGACTATAAGTTTATTGATGAAGAATACGGACGCAAATTTGCTGATGAAGAACGTATTGGTAAACTGGCAGGTTTCTTTGCTGCCCTGGCTATTTTTATCAGTTGCCTTGGCTTGTTTGGGATGGCTTCTTTTATGGCAGAGCAACGTACCAAAGAGATCGGTGTTCGAAAAGTGCTCGGTGCTTCTGTCTTCAATTTATGGAAACTTCTTTCCAGGGAATTTGTAGTGTTGGTGTCTGTTTCCCTGGCCATTGCGATACCCCTGTCATATTATCTCATGCACAACTGGCTGCAGAGTTATCAGTACCGCACTTCAGTAGCCTGGTGGATCTTTGCTGCTGCGGGTGTCGGTGCATTGGTCATCACCCTGCTTACCGTGAGCTTCCAGGCTATTAAAGCGGCGCTGGCCAATCCGGTAAGAAGTTTAAGGTCAGAATAGGCTCGTTTATTTTCTGGTCACCACAGCTGCCTGTGTATCCGGATAATAATTTTCCTTTAAAACTGCTTTGATGTCGGCCTGCAGCTTGGTGTAATTGATCTTCTTTTGATAGGTATAGGCATGCAAAGTGCCGCTCACTTCGTTTTGGGCGTTCTCAAGCTGTTTGTTCAGCACATAATTCAATTTAGCACCATTACCATTGATGGTTGATCTTGAAACGTGCAACCGGTACAGTTGTTCTTTATCTGTGCCATCGGCGTTAGTGCTGTATACATAATAAATGATCTTTGAATACCCGCCCTGTGCCTCGGGGTCGCCTGGTTCGGGGTACCATTCATAACCCCATACATTTTTATCCTGCCATTTAAAGTAAGTGAAGTTATAATACTGGTCCATGCCTTCCGGTAATTTCTTGCACTTATAAGCTTTGTAAAGCAGGTCCTGGTACTTCTTTGCCTGTTCTGGCTTACCTAAGCCAAAAGACGAGATCACCAGGTTCTTATACATCCAGTATTTCCTGTTTACAAAAGTTTCCTTAAAATAAGGAGCGCCCTTTTCAATGAGTTGTAAAGACAGCTGTCCAAAATAAGATGAACTGTCAAACTTTTCTTTCAACCTGTAATGTAATTCCAATCTTGTAGTAGTGCTTAGCGTGCTCCAAAGGATATAGGGGTAAAGCGTATCTGCTTTATCGCAGGTGGACTCTACATCTTTCAATATTTTCCAGGCTTCTGTTGGTTTGTTGGCTTCGAGTAAACTTTCTGCGGCGTCATAAATTCTGACTAAGGAGATTTGTGCGTTGGTGCTGACTGTAACAGCCAGCAACAGCATGAGGAGTAGATTTTTCATGTCGGGTATCGGATATTGGATAAACTCAAAATAGAAAAAACAAAAGGCATTGTCAACCCCACAAATGTCAATATGAGGGATAGCTACAGCCACGGTGGCCCCTTTGGAGTGATAACCAGATTTTTATAATGAAAAAGAAGTTGATCGCTCAACTCAATTTTAATCTACTGGGGAAGTATTGCCCCGGCCTGTTTATGATGGCTTCTTTAACAGCGTTATCCTGTATGATTTCCGTCAACTTTCTGAAAGTGAAAAGGCCACTTCTTGCGAAGTAGCCTTTTCTATGAATGTTCAGCACTTTTTAATTTTAACAGTCAGGGCCGTTTGAGACAACTTACTGTCCCATACCCTGCATACCATTCTGCATACCTTCTGATTCGCCCTTCATGTTCTTGCGTTTGAACAGGCCGATATCAAACTTGCCAAAACGGTAGCTGAAGTTCACACGCACAATCTGCGGATCTCTTCTTCTCCAGTCTGTTTGTGTAAAGCCGAGGGATTCAGAGAATGCATAGTAACGGCGTGTACGGAAGATATCATTCCAGTTGACCGAAATGGTAGCTGTATTCTTCTTGATCATGAACTCTTTTCTCAGACCCAGATCGGCGCCATAGTTGGCGTCGATAAACCCTTGTACTGAAGAAGGTGAAGCGCCCATGAAGCCGCCACCGCCTCCGCCCATACCACCACGGCCACCACCGCCGCCGCCACCGTTGCTGGTGCTCACAGGCAGTGCGCTCTTGGAAATATAATCGCCACTCAACTGGATGCTCCAGCCTTTACCAAACTTGAAGGTGTTGTTTACCTTAGCCGACCAGCTCGTGCGCTCATTGGTCAGTTGATTGGTAACATTATCTCCATTGATCTTGGAATAATATACGTTGGTGCTGAAGTTCATATCCCACCACTTGGTCCAGTTATTACGGAACACCAGCTCAACGCCGGCAGCATAAGCATCGGAAGCATTGACCCAGGTAGATACGAAAGCTGAATCATTCTCTACTTTCTGCCAGCTTTGGTAACGGGAGATCAGGTTGGTAGTATACTTGCCAAATAAGGTAGCCAGGAAGGTATTGTTCTTCTGACCATAGGTTTTTTGGTACGACAGTTCCAGTGAATGCGTGAATTCAGGCACCAGGTCGGGATTACCGGTAGAGTAACTCAGCTTATTGGAGATATCATAGTTGGGCATCAACTGGAAGAAGTTGGGCCGGTTCACCCTGCGGGAATAGTTTACCTGGATATCCTGCTTGTTCTCAAACGTGCGCGTTAAGAATACGCTGGGGAATAAGCTGATGGGGAAGCTGTTGGAATAGTTGTCTTTTCCTATTTGCTTACCATCATAATTGGAACTTTCTGCACGCAGACCCAGTTGGTAGCTCCACTTGTCTTTTATCTTTTGAGAGAAAGTGGCATATCCGGCATATACATAATCCGTATATTCAAAATTGTTGCTTAAGCCCACATTGGCGCTACCATTGGTAGCAATGAGTTGTGAACTTTCTGATTTGCGGATCTGCGCACGCAGACCTGCTTCCCATTTCATGGTTTCTGTGATGGGATTCACAAAGTCTGTTTGTGCAACAACGAATGTGTTTTTACCCGTACCTATTGTGCTTTGTAATTGCTCAGGTCCTTTAGGATTCGTTTGGCCCTTATCATCAAAAGAACGGAACAGGATATTGCTATTGTTGTCATTCTTGCTCAGGTTGTAGTTCACGTCCGCCGTCCATTCCTTGCCAGCTTTGGCAAAGAGGTGTTTAAAGCTCAACTGTGTTCCATAGTTGCGGAACTCAAACTCGCCGAGCGTATTGCGGTATTGTGTTTCAAAAAAGTTGCCGGCAGTATCGATATTATAGTTCTCCTCGTTGTTGTTCTTAAAAGTACCGCGTACGATAGATTGAGAAACCGACAGCGTGTTGCGGTTGTCCATGAAATAATCCAGTCCGAAGCGGCCAAAGGCAAAAGAACCATTGTTGACCTGGTCATTATCCTGGTGTTGGAAAGTGGAGGGTTTGGTCAACGTATTCAATTGATCCGACCAGCCCCAGCCTTTTGATTTGCGCTGGTTGTACATGGCATTGGCAAATACGTTCAGTTTGCCCTGGCGTACGTTGAGGTCGCCACCAGCATTGATCTTTGCACGGGAGTCGATACCGGCGCGGATACTACCATTATAACCTGCTTTGCGGTTCTTCTTCAATACAATGTTGAGGATACCTGCCTGACCGCCACTCGCATCGAACTTAGCCGAAGGGTTGGTGATCATTTCCACACTTTGAATCGCATCAGCTGGAATTTGATCCAGCGAGAGGGTAGTGGGGCGTCCGTCTACAAAGATTTGGGGAGCTGCATTGCGAAGTGTTACATTACCATCAATATCTACATTTAAGGAAGGCACGTTGCGCATTACATCTACAGCAGTACCGCCGGCAGAAGTAATATTCTTTTCTACGTTGAAGATCTTTCTGTCAATGCCCATTTCGATCAATGGTTTGGATCCTGTTACAGTCACCGTTTCCATCACCTGCGCATCCTGCTCCATTTTGAAATTGCCCAGGTCTTTGTCTACTGCATTCATGGCCTGGCTCATATCGCCCTGACCAAATTTCAGTTCAAAAGCTACCTTTTGCTCGATGGTTTTATAACCAATGGCAGTTATTTTCAGGCGGAACTGGCCAAAGATGGGCAGGTTTTCCAGGCTGAAGTCGCCATTGCCGCGGGTAAGCATACCGCCTATAATCGTATCCTTTTGTTTTTTCGTTGCAGGGTCCATTTTGGATTGGATCAGCTGCACCGAAGCAGCTTCCACTCCTTTATTGGTCTTTCCATCCACAATACGGCCGTAAAAGTGGCCAATACTGGGAACTCCACCGCCACCGCCTGGACGGACGCCACCGGGGGCTCCTCCTCCGGGAAACTGGGCCATACTATGGCTACACAAAACAGCACAAACAAGAAATAGCAGAAAACTTCTCATATCCGGGGTAATTAATTGTAGGGGGTTAGACGCAAAAGTCTTTTAGAACTTGTGACGTTGAAATGACATTGTGATGAGTGGCAAGCATCGTTAAAATGTTACGGTAGCCAGCACTATTCCAAGCTGCACAAGCCCTATCAACAGACCCAGCAGGGCTGATAACAGCGCTGCACGGTTAAGATCGGAACCTATAGCCTGATAAACAGATACTTGTATCTTTTCAGAAGGAATAGCAGCTACTTTATCTATTACCATCTGTTCCAGGTTAAGGTCTTCCTGGAGATTTTTAACATATCCTTTCATTACAAGCGGGAAGATCGTTTCCAGTTCTTTCATGAAGATCTCCTTTAACTGGTTGATGGTGCGCTCGCCGATAAAAGCGCTGATCATCGGGAAAGATTTGGGCAGTCCTTTGCGCAGGAAATCGTCGATATGCACTTCTACCTGCGGCATGATCTTCTGCAGGCTTTCCGGGCTGGTGATCTTTGCTTCCAGGTCGGCAAAGGAAAACAGTTCTGTGCTCACTGTTTTGGCCAGCTGTGCCGTCCATTGCTGGCGTTTCCGGGGGAAAACGAAGCCAAAGAACAGTTTTACCGAAAGCTGGATCGTTAACCAACCTAAGAATGAAGACAATATGGGGATCATTAACCACCAGGGACTCATTGCAATCAATTGAATGATAATTAAAACGGAAAATTGAGGGCGCAAGTTACACTTATTTTGCCTGCCGGGCGATTTGTAAGGTTGCCAGATATTGGCCAACCTTTTACCAACATGGCCTAAGCACTGTGCGCGCCTGGTGGTCAGAGGCAGGGCAGGAGAGAGGTTGACCGGTGATTATCAGTGCTATCTGTGGACAAAAAAAGCAACCTGTATAAAAAAAGAGAGCATGATTTTTTGGAGGGAAACAGATTTACTTTACTTTTGCACTCCCAATTAACACGGTGGTTGTAGCTCAGTTGGTTAGAGCACTAGATTGTGGTTCTAGGGGTCGCCGGTTCGAACCCGGTCATCCACCCGGAAAAAAGAGGCAGGTAACTGCCTCTTTTTTATTGTTACCTATCTCCCGGATCATCTTTCCAACAAGTAATTATTTTCGTAGGAAATGAATCGTACGAAATATTTCCTATGTTTGGTTTATGAAAAACAATGCCCTCTTTTGGCTCCTCGCCATCCTGACTCCTTTTACCTTATCAGCCCAGTTCCTGCCCGATTCTACCCGGCAGCAGGTGGATAGCTTATTCAAAAAATGGAATGATCCCGGCAAGCCTGGCTATGTATTCGGCATCATTCGCCATGATTCTATCTTGTATGCAAAGGGGTACGGACTGGCCAATCTTGAAAGCAACACCCCCAATACCACAAAGAGCATATATTACATGTGCTCCGTATCCAAACAATTTGCCGGCTATGCCATCGTACTGCTGGCCCGGCAGGGAAAGCTGAAGTTGGACGATGATATACACCTGTACCTCCCCTGGATGGCCGATTTTGGGAAGCAGATCACCATCCGGCATTTATTGAACCATACCAGCGGCATACGCGACGACCTGAATATGATTGGCATTGCAGGAATGGCCAATGGCGGCTTTATTACACAGGATTATGCCCTCCGACTGCTGAAAAGGCAACAGACACTCAATTTTGCCCCCGGCGAAAAGTTTGCCTACTCCAATTCCAATTATGTGCTGCTGGCCGAAATAGTACGGGTAGTCAGCGGACAAAGCTTTCGCTCCTTCACCAACGACCAGATCTTCAAGCCGCTTGGCATGGCCAACACACGCTTCATCGATGATAAGGATGAGTTGGTCAAAGACCGGGCTCTTTCTTACGGAGCAGCCACCGGAGGCGCTTATAAAAATATCCTGCACAATGTATATACCCTGGGTGATGGGGGCATGTTTACGAATGTAGAAGATATGGCAAAATGGGTGATGAACTTTTATGCTCCCCGTGCAGGCGATGCAAAGGATATTGAACAGTTGGCCGAACAGGGAAAGCTGAACAATGGCAAAGTGATCAATTATGCTCTTGGCATAAGTGTAGATGAGCAGAGAGGCTGGAAGCGTTATATGCACAATGGCGGCCTGGCAGGTTATCGCACCATTATAGCCGTGTTTCCGGAACTGCAGATGGGATTTGTGGTTTTTGGCAATGGAGGAGATGGGGATATTTATGGAAAAGCAGACCAACTGGCAGCTCTGTTTATTCCAGACAAGGGAGGTAAGCCTGTTACTAACAATACTTTACCGCCGGATTCTGCCCAGCAGGTGCTGAAGCATCCGGAAGCCGTGAAAGGGTTTGCAGGCACTTATATTGCAGAAGATGGTTACCAGCTTACCTTGACCTTGAAAGAGGGCAAATTTTGGATGAATAACCGGGTGCTGGTGCAAAAGTCAACTGATTCCTTTTTCGTGTTTATCAATCCGGCTATCCGATTAGTTTTCCATCCGGGCAATAGATCCGTGGGGACTTATATGCAATTCAGCTCGCCCGTTTTAGACCAACCGCTGCGGATGGAAAAGATAATTGCCCCTGTTGATCTGGGCGACCAGGTATTAAAGACCTATACGGGCACTTATTATAGTGCCGAACTTGACGCCCGTTATTCCATCAGCCTGAAGGACCACCAGTTATTCATCAGCAATTTCAGGAGTGGGGAAGGAAAGGTAACATTGCTGGGAAGCGATCACGTGGCCACTGAACTATCCGGTTTGCAGCACCTGAAGATTAAGCGGGATGTTAAAAACAGGGTCATTGGCTTTGAACTAAACGCCGGAAACCTCATGCACCTGGTATTCAATAAGATGGATTAGTGCCCATCAGCTTCCGGGTTGTTCGCCGTTTATCCTGCTCTCTTTTCCGATCTTCCCGGTTTGCAGGATTTTACACTAAAGCGATTGTTAATATTCATTTTGTATTGCAACAACCCACCTTATTTATCGTTATTTTTGGAAGCAATGACTAAAGTATTAAGTTATATGGTTAAAAGAAAGAATCTACCCGTTGTGTTGATTATCCTGGGTGCCGGTTTGTTTCTTGCCTTCCGTACCCTGGGAATTGGAGGAGGCGATAAACCACCCGCTACTAAATACGACAAGATCCTGCATACTGTAGGTGAAATGCTCGAAGACAATCATTACAGTCCTAAAAAGATTGATGATAATTTCTCCAAAGAGGTCTTTAAGAAATTCCTCACCAATCGATATGTCGACGAAAGCAAGAACATCCTGCTGCAGGCAGACATACAGCATTTGAAGAAATTCGAAACGACGATCGACAATGAGATACTGGGAGAGCCGGTGCAGTTTGTACCCGCCCTTTCTGAGATCGTAAAAAAACGTATCCTCGAAACAGAGTTGATCTACAAAGAGATACTGAGTAAGCCATTCGATTTTACCAAAGACGAATCGGCCAACTTCAATACCGATGAGCTGGATTTCCCTAAAAACGAAGCAGAACGCAAAGAGTCATGGCGCAAAAGATTGAAGTCTTTGGTACTCGACCGTTATGCCGACCTGCTGGAAGCACGCGAAAAGAACAAAGGCAAAGACAGTGTGAAAGTGAAAACAGATGCCGAACTGGAGAAAGACGCCCGCGACCGCGTATCGAAGATCATGGACAGGATGTATGAGCGCCTGAAAGTAAAAGTGTCGGATGACGACCGCTTCAATGAGTTTGTAAAGACCATCACTGAGTCGATGGACCCTCATACTACCTTTTTCCCTCCAATAGACAAACGTTATTTCGATGAGCAAATGAGCGGTACCTTTTTTGGTATTGGCGCATCCCTGCTGGATGGCGAAGGTGGTATCAAGATCGCTACCCTTATCACCGGCAGTCCTGCCTGGAAATCCGGCGAAATAGCAGTTGGTGACCTGATACAGAAAGTAGCACAGGGATCTGCTGAACCCGTAGATCTGGCTGGCTTCTTTGTGGAAGATGCTGTGAAACTGATCCGCGGCAAGCAGGGTACTGAAGTGCGTTTAACTTTGAAAAAGACTGATGGTTCCATTAAAGTGGTAACCCTCATCCGCGATAAGATAGTACAGGATGAAACTTTTGCCCGCAGTGCGATCGTGAATACCCCCAGCGGTAAGATCGGGTTTATTTACCTGCCGGAATTCTATGCCGATTTTGAAAATCCTAAAGGTCCCCGTTGTGCGGAAGATGTGCGCAAGGAGATCATTAAGCTGAAAGAGCAGAAAGTAGATGGCATCGTAATGGACCTGCGCAACAATGGTGGTGGTTCTCTCTACGACGTGGTACAAATGGTAGGTTTCTTCATAGAAGGCGGCCCTATTGTACAGGTGAAAGACCGCAACGGCGATCCACAGGTATATTTTGACCGCGATAAAAGCGTATTGTATGATGGTCCCCTGGCTGTAATGGTCAATGAGTTCAGTGCTTCTGCCTCTGAAATATTTGCCGCTGCTATCCAGGACTATGACCGTGGTATCATCATCGGCAGTACTACCACTTACGGTAAAGGAACGGTTCAGCGCAATATTGGCCTGGATAAAAACCTGGGCATGCTCAATCCCAATAGCGATCTGGGTACTGTAAAGCTGACCCTGCAGAAGTTTTACCGCATCAATGGTGGTTCAACTCAACTGCGTGGTGTAAGTTCTGATATTCCATTGCCCGATCTGGCAGAGTACTCCAAGCTGCGTGAAAAAGACAATCCCGATGCATTGCCCTGGGATGAGATCAAGAAAGCTGACTACATCCGTTGGAAATATGGCCTTGATCTGGCCCCCATCAAAAAAGCCAGTGATGACCGTTTGAAGAGCAATGATGCTTTCACTAAAATAAGGGCCAATGCTGAGTGGCTGGCAAAGCAGAATGACAGGATCACCCCGCTTAGCCTGAAGAAATTCCAGGAAGAGCAAAGGCAGATGAAGGCAGTGGCCAAGGAAATTGATTCAATCAATAAATCGGCTAAAGAACTGGATGTGGAAGCCATGGCAGAAGATGTAAAGAAATTTGAGTACGATGCCGGTAAATCAGAACGGTTCAAACAGTGGATCAAATCATTGCGCAGCAGTGACATTTATCTTGGTGAAGCAGTGAATGTGATCAATGATATGATCGTTCAGAAAAACCTGGTATATAATACCAACGGTAACCCTCGCAAGAATTAGAAGATTTGTCAGGCTGAGTCCCGCAGACGGGCGGGAAATCCTGCAAATTGAATAAGATATCAGCGAACGCTGAATGGTTAACTACCATTCAGCGTTCTTTTTTAGGTATTCCCTATTTTTGTGCCTCATTACTACCCATTGCCATGAGTATTTTAGACCGGTTTAAGCAGATCACTACATTTATATTTGATATGGATGGCGTACTTACCGACGGTACTGTATATGTGCTGGATGGTGGCCAGTACCGCCGTATGAGTATTAAAGATGGCTTTGCACTTCAGCTGGCTATCAAAAAAGGATACCGGATAGCAGTAATCTCTGGCAGTACCAGCGATCCCGCCGTAGACCGGCTTAATAAGCTGGGTATACAAGATGTGTTTATGGGCGTAAAGGATAAAAAAGCCCGTTTGAATGAGTACCTGCGGCAGCATCACCTGCAGGTTACTGAAGTATTGATGATGGGAGATGATATTCCAGACTATGAAGTGATGCAATCGGTGGGACTGGCCTGCGCTCCGGCGGATGCAGTTACCGAAATAAAAGAAATGGCCCATTATATTTCCCTGTACCCGGGAGGCCTGGGCTGCGTGCGCGACGTTATCGAAAAAGTACTGAAACTGAATGATCACTGGGATTTGCATACGAATACCACGAGCTCATAGTTTTCCGGATCTCGATAGGAAACCCTAAACTCCACTGGCAAACTTTAAATCTCTTGATTATCTTAGCGCATTCATGAAACTACTGGTAGCATTTTTACGGCTGGTAAGAACATTGAACCTGGTGTTTATTGCGTTCACCCAGTTATTATTCCTGTATTGCGTAGTGATTCCTGTGTTTCAGCAGGCCAATATGCCATTGGTTATACCCATACCCCAGATTGTGATCCTGGTGATCGCTTCCGTATTGATCGCCGCAGGTGGCTATATTATCAATGATTATTTTGATCTCAATATTGACCAGGTAAACAAGCCAGGCAAACTGGTGGTGGAAAAGCTCATCAAGCGGCGCTGGGCCATAGTATGGCATTTCGTATTATCAGCAGCGGGCATTCTGTTAAGCGTTTATGTGGCCTGGAAAACCAGGATATGGTGGTTGGCGCCTGCCAATATATGTTGTGTAATAGCACTGTGGTTTTACTCCACCACCTTTAAGCGAAAACTGTTGAGCGGCAACATTATCATCTCCCTGCTTACTGCCTGGACCGTAATGGTGGTAGGCTTTATGATACACTATAAAGTGATTAAAACGCCTGGTCTGTCTGCCCTCGTACAAGCTTCCAAGATCATGCGCATTACCTTTCTGTATGCCGGCTTTGCCTTCATTATTTCTCTTATCCGCGAGGTGATCAAGGATATTGAGGATATGGCAGGCGATGCAAAATATGGATGTCGCACCATGCCCATCGTTTGGGGTGTTAACGTATCCAAAGTATTCACCGGCACCTGGATCATTGTGTTGGTGGCCGCTCTCTTCATTGTACAGGCCTATGTGCTCACTTTTGAGTGGTGGGGATCGGCTCTTTATTGCGTATTACTTATCATTATCCCACTATTATATATATTGCGTAAGTTATATACTGCCCAATCCAGCCGGGAGTTCCATGTGCTGAGCAATTGGGTGAAGTTGGTAATGCTTACAGGCATAGTGTCGATGATCTTCTTTAAAATCTATTTTGCATAATGGCTGGTCAACGCGTAGTATTGGCTTCACAGAGCCCCCGCCGGAAACAATTGCTGGAATGGGCCGAGATCCCCTTTGATATCATTGTTCGTTCTACCGATGAAAGTTATCCGCCCGGCCTTCCTACCGAGTCCATACCCGTGCATATAGCCCGTCAGAAAGCCCTGGCCGTCCAGAACTGTGATGAATACAGGTTGTACAAGGACAATGCTACTATTGTAGCGGCAGACACCGTAGTGGTGCTTGATAATACCATCATCGGCAAGCCTGCCGATCGCGAGGATGCCATCGACATCCTGAGCGCGCTTTCCGGCAAAAAACACCTGGTGATCACCGGCGTGGTCATTTTCAATGAAGGAGAAGAGATCGCTTTTGCCGATACTACCGAAGTGTGGTTTCATCCCATTACCACCGGCGAAATTGCATTTTACGTAGATAAATACCGCCCTTATGATAAAGCGGGCGCCTACGCCATCCAGGAATGGATAGGGGTCACCGGTATTAAACGCATCAATGGCGATTTCTACAACGTGATGGGACTTCCCGTAAGCAGGGTAGTGCAGGCGTTGAAAACGCTTTAGTAAGATAATTTCCTCAAATCAGGAATTGGCAAATACGGGTGACCGGAAGTTTCGTATATATCCGAAATCCCAATTTCCATGACTGAACGGCTGCTCCAGTTTATCTGGCAATTCCAATACTTCAACAACAAGCACCTGCAACTCCCCGGAGGGGAATATTTTGACATCGTCCATCCCGGACAGTTAAATACCAACCAGGGGCCCGATTTCTTAGCCGCAAGAATTAAGATTGGCGATGCCCTCATCATAGGCCCTGTTGAACTGCACCTCAAAACCTCCGGCTGGTACAAGCACGCCCATCAGCACGACCACCATTACGACAAAGTAATATTGCATGTGGTATGGGAAGACGATATGGACAGTTCCCATAGTCCCATACCCGTATTGTCTCTGCGCGACAGGGTATCAAAGTTATTGTTGCAGCAATATGAAGACTGGATGAATAACCGCTGGTTTATTGCCTGCGAGCAACAGATAACACAGATATCAGACATTACCTGGCTTTCCTGGAATGAACGCTTACTGGTAGAAAGATTGCAACGGAAATCAGGTGTAGTGGTTGAATTGCTCCGGCAGAATAACCAGCATTGGGAAGAAACCTTCTGGTGGCTGCTGGCCCGCAACTTTGGTATCAAGGTCAATGCAGAAGCTTTTGAAGCGGTGGCCAGAAGTTTATCACTCACGGTACTGGGCAAACACAGGAATCAGCTATTGCACCTGGAAGCATTGTTATTGGGACAGGCAGGATTACTGGAGAAAGAATATGAAGACGATTATGCCCGGCAGTTAAAGGAAACATATAAATTCCACTACCGCAAGTATCAACTCAATGAGCACCGAAATACCGTCCTCTTTCTCAGAATGAGGCCGGCGTCTTTTCCCACTATCAGGTTGGCCCAGTTGGCGATGCTGGTTCATAGTTCAGGTCATTTGTTCTCAAAAATTAAAGAGATTATTTCAGTAAAAGATGTTAAAAGCCTGCTGGATATTACCGCCAGCGCTTATTGGGATCAACATTATGTTTTTGATAAGATATCGCCGGCAAAACCTAAGCAATTAGGAGATAGTATGATCAATAATATTATCATTAATACGATGGTGCCCACTCTGTTTGCCTATGGCTACCTGCGGCAGGAGCAGGAGTACAAAGACCGGGCTTTGAAATGGCTGGAAGAAACAGCGCCTGAAAAGAATAAGATCATAAGCGGATTTGTCCAATGCGGCATTAACAGCCGGAATGCTTTTGAATCGCAGGCCCTCCTCGAATTAAAGAACAGCTATTGCGATCCTAAACGTTGTCTCGATTGCGCCGTGGGGAACGGGCTGTTGAAGGGCAGCTGGAAGCGGTAAATAAAAATGCTGGTTGCAGGTTGGCGCAAACAGATCAGCTGCCACCTTGCAACCAGCAATATTTGTTATATTCATTATACCTTGAGATCAATGGTAGCCGGATTCCAATTGAACGTTACATTCACTACAATGTCCGGATGGATGCTATACATTACCGGGCAGGTATGAGCGGCACGTTCCAGGATTGTCGTTTCCTTTTCTCCCAATACCAGCGTTTCCGGAAAATGGAATGTTAAATTTATGCCTGCTACACGGCGCGGATCAGCCGCCATGATCTTTTCTACCTCGATCTTCGTTCCTGTCAGATCAACCTCCATATCACGGGCTTTAATGCCCATAATGGTCAGCATACAGGCCCCCAGCGACGTGGCCAGCAGGTCCGTGGGAGAGAAGCTTTCTCCCTTACCTTGATTGTCGGTTGGAGGGTCCGTGATTATTTCTGTACCTGATTTTAAATGTGTACAAACCGTTCTGAGGTTTCCTTCGTAAACAACTGTAGAGGTCATTATCTGTAATTTTGCCTTAAATTTACGTTGAATAATTAAATCACAGCCGGTGAAGAAACTTGTTTTGTCAATCATCATAGGTCTTATAACGTGTTCTGCCTGGGCACAAAACAACCCAAGCGCCAAATCCCCCACAGCTAAAAAGGATAAAAAAGCGGCAAAACGCGAGCAGGTTGCCAAACTGCTCAAAATGGAGGAAGAGGGAGAGATCATTTTCAATAAACAGAGTATTTTTGGCCTGAAACTCGCTACCGACGGCTACGGCCTGTCTTACGAATGGGGCAGGTTCAAAAGCAACCGCGTGGCTACCATTTTCCAGATCGAACTGAATGAGAAAAAGAACCCCAAGGAAAAAAGAACTTCCTATGCCGTGGGCGCTTTCAACGTAAACAGTGTGATCTATGGCAAGACCAACAACTTTTACCAGCTCAAGTTCGGCATGGGCCAGCAACGGATCATTGGCGGCAAGGGCAATAAAAATGGCGTAGCCGTGATGGCTGTCTATGCCGGTGGCGTTTCCCTGGGCCTCCAGAAGCCCTATTATGTTGATGTAGTCACTAAAACCGATGAGCGCATCCGTTCTACCTATCCAACCATTATCGATAGTAATTACACCGAAATAGGCGCTTCAGGCTTCACCGTAGGCTGGGGTGATGTGAAAATTCGCCCGGGCGCACAGGTCAAGGGTGGATTGCGGTTTGATTTCGGACGGTTTAATGAAACCATCACCGCGGTAGAGGTAGGCGTTTCTGCCGAATTCTATGCCCAGAAAGTCTCCCAAATGGCTTACAACAAGGAAAAACAGTTTTTCTTCAATGGTTATGTGACCCTGCTGCTTGGTAGGAGAAAGTGATGTACTTTTGCTTTGCCTGCCGAAGCCTTGGCGTAGGCAGGCTGTGAACAACTTACCAGGCTAAGTTGTTGATACCTATCACTGAATGACACTATATGCAGGAATTACCTATTATCAATACCGTACCTGAAACGTCCAAAGTAAAGAAACCCAATTGGCTACGCGTTAAGCTGCCTACCGGTGAAAATTACAAGCATGTACGTGGCCTGGTAGATACCCACAAATTACACACCATCTGTGAGAGTGGAAACTGTCCCAATATGGGAGAGTGCTGGGGCGAAGGCACCGCCACCTTTATGATCCTGGGTAATGTATGTACCCGCAGCTGCGGTTTCTGTGCCGTAGCTACCGGCAGACCCGATGCAGTAGATTGGGACGAGCCCCAACGTGTGGCAGAAGCCATTTACCTCATGCAGGTAAAACATGCCGTTGTAACCTCTGTAGACCGCGATGAACTGAAAGATGGCGGCAGCATTATCTGGTACAATACCATTAAGGCGATTAAGTCTCTGAATCCGGATACCACCCTCGAAACCCTGGTACCTGATTTCAAAGGACAGCAGGAAAATATACAACGCATTATAGAAGCCGCCCCCGAAGTGGTTTCACACAATATAGAAACTGTTGAACGCCTCACCCGGCAGGTACGCATACAAGCGAAATACCGTCGTAGCATGGATGTACTGAAAGTGTTGAAAGATGGCGGCATGCGTACCAAAAGCGGCATCATGCTGGGCCTTGGTGAAGAAAAAGAAGAAGTACTCCAAACCATGCGCGACCTGCGCAACAGTGGGGTAGATGTGATCACCATTGGTCAGTATCTTCAACCTACCCGCAAACATTTGCCCGTGATCAGGTTTGTACATCCCGATGAATTTGCCGCATTCCGTGAAGCCGGATATGAAATGGGCTTCGACTATGTGGAAAGCGGACCACTCGTACGTTCTTCCTATCACAGCGATAAGCACGTGATATCTGGCTACGGCATTTCCACCTGGAAGCTGCAGAAGGAAATGGTGAATAGCTAATCTAAACTCTTATATTCTTCTTTTGAAAAAGATATTCTTAATTGGGAGCATACTCATGATTGTGTATGCTCCTGCTGCTTTCGCCCAACTGAACTGGGACCGGGTTGATACAGGCTTTGGCAAATTGCCTCGTTCTGTTCAGGTATATAAAACAAAAGACTCCCTCAACGGCCATCCTTTTATTGCTTATTGCGTAGTGGTGAGCCTGAAAGACCGCAAGCTGGAACTTACCACCCAGGTAGGCGAAGGAAAACGATACACGCCTACCCAGTTTTATGAAAAGGAAGGCAAGCCCCTGGTTGTATTGAATGCTACCTTTTTTTCTTTTGCCACCAATCAAAACCTGAACACTGTCATCAAGGACGGTCAGATGGTAGCCTATAACCAGCCTGCCTTGCAACAGAAGGGAACCGATTCATTTTATTATCCTACCCGCAGTGCTATAGGGTTCACCAAAAGCCGCCGGGCCGATATAGCCTGGTTGTTTACCGATACCGCGCAGCATTGGCCTTATGCTTTCCAGGAACGTCCCATATTGGCCAAGGGCACCAATCCCGACCCATCCTTTGCCGATCTCAATACCCTCGATCAGTGGAAATGGTGGAAAATGAATACAGCCATTGGCGGCGGTCCCGTCCTTGTGAAAGATGGCTTTGTGAATGTGACCAATGAAGAGGAGCAGATGTTTGTGAAAGGAGAGAATGACCGCCATCCACGTACCGTGATGGGATACACGCGTAAACGTCAGTTGATCATCCTGGCCATACAGGGACGTTTTCCCGGTGTAGCTGATGGCGCTACCCTGGCTGAGGAAGCTAAAATAATGGCCGACCTGGGTTGCGTGGAAGCCCTCAACCTCGATGGAGGTGGCAGCAGCTGTGTATTGGTCAACGGAAAAGAAACCATCCAGGTTTCTGATAAAACAGGTCAAAGACCTGTGCCGGGTGTGTTTATCATCAAACAGAAGAAACGTAAGTCAGCAAAATAAAAACAGGAAGGTGAAAAACCTTCCCTACACAGTTTTCATTTCCCATACCAGCGCACTGGCGCCCAGTATAGCAGCATCTGCTTCCTTCAGTTCAGAAAAGAGCAGCTTGATCTTATTCTGAAAGATAGGCAGCATGTTCTTCTCCATATGTTCCCGGGTGGGCTTCAGGATCAGGTCGCCCGCCTTCGTCATACCACCAAAAAGAATGATGGCTTCAGGAGAAGAGAACATTACGAAGTTGGCCAAAGCCAGTCCCAGTACCTTACCGGTAAACTCATATACTTCCTGTGCCAGTTTATCTCCCTGTATGGCACAATCATAAACAATACGGCTGTCAATTTCTTCTTTAGCAAAGTTGCGCAACAGGCTGTCACGGTGATTGTCCCTTTCCAGGAACTCAATAGCCGTTAAGGCAACGCCTGTAGCAGAAGCATAAGCTTCCAGTGAACCATGCAATCCTGTGCCTTTGTGTTTACGGCCATCAGGGATGATGGTGGTATGGCCCAGTTCTCCGGCAAAACCATCGTGTCCATAGATCAGTTGACCATTGGCCACAATACCACTGCCTACACCCGTACCCAGCGTGATCATGATGAAATCCTTCATGCCACGTGCTACTCCGTACATCATTTCTCCCACTGCGGCGGCATTTGCGTCATTGGTAAGCGAGCAGGACACATTGAACTTGTCCGTCATCAGTTGCGCCAATGGGATCACACCCTTCCAGGGCAGGTTGGGCGCATATTCGATAGTTCCATTGTAGTAGTTACCATTCGGCGCACCAATACCAATGCCACGGATAGCATTGATTCCACCTACTTCGTCGATGGCTGGCACCAGCGCATCGTATAACTCATTAATGTAATCAGTAACATTGTTGTGTTTCCTCGTCGATATGGCGCCCCGGTAGGAGATATCACCACGATGATCTACGATGCCAAATACGGTGTTAGTACCACCTATATCAATACCGATTGCAAGCTCTTGCCTTTGACTGATTGCCATGATAATTGGTTATAAAAAAATGTCCCGCCGAAGCGGGACGCAATGTACAAATTATTTTGGTTGATCAATGCCCTCCGGCTACCTGCGCATCAATATCCAGGCCCTGATTTTTCAGTACGCCCTTTGTCTTGAGTGCATGCCAGGCGAGATAGGCAAAACATACCAACGGAAGGATATAAGACAGGTGTGTGAAATTGGTTCCTTCGCCACCGGCCGCCAGTCTTGCCTGGTCGAGGTCGATGATCGCACCTTGTGCCGGCGGAATGATCGCACCACCCAGGATCATCATGATCAGGAAGGCAGAACCCTGACTGGTGTATTTACCCAGGCCGGTAACTGCCAGCGCGAAGATACAAGGCCACATGACAGAGCAGCAAAGACCGCAACTGATGATCGCGAAGTTGGAGATCATACCCGTGGTTACCAGCGAGATCAGGATCGCAACTGCCGCCAGTACGGAAACGGTCAGCAACAGTTTTACAGGCTTTTCTTCCGCATACAGGAAGGCCAGTGCAGCAATGATGATAGGAATAAGGTAGGGGAGGAACTCATTCACTACATTATCTCCTTTCAGGTAGTTTACAAACAGGATCAGGCCGAATGCTACGATAGGAACTACCAATCCTAATATACGTTTGGTGTTCTTGGGCAGGTTGAATACACTGACGGCGCCAGTCCAGCGACCGATCATCAGGCTACCCCAGTATAGCGATACCAGGTGCGCGATTTCCGACTCATCATAACCACCAAATGCAGGCAGTTTCAGCAGCGCTGCAAAGTTGTTGTCGATCGTCACTTCCACGCCTACGTATACAAAGATGGCCACCATACCCAGTACCAACTGAGGATACTGCATAGCGCCCCATCCTTCCTTGTTTCTGGAAGCCAGGAACATCGAGGTGAAGAGGATACCGAGAATGATCACCAATGAACCAATCACAATAGCGCTCTTGCTGATACCCGTTTGCTCTTTCACGAAATCAGCAAACAGTACAGGCAGGAAGATCAGACCGATGATCAATAAGGTATATAAAGCTTTAGGACTCTTTTCCAGCTTTTCGTTGGAAGTGGTTTTAGGCAGTTTGGCAAAAGCAAAGATGGCCGCTGCCAGCAGGAACAAACCAGAAAGGAAGAAATACAGGGTTTGGATATTGGCGATAGATGCTTCTTTCTTCGCAGCAACACTGCCAAACAATACCACGCTCACAACGAGGGGGCCCAGTAAGGTACCAAAGGAGTTTACGCTACCGCCCATATTCAGCCGGTGCGCTCCTGTTTCAGGACTACCCAGGGCGATGGCAAACGGTTGCGCAGATGTTTGCTGAAGCGAAAAGCCCAACGCGATGATGAAAAAGGACAACAATACGAGACCGAAGGTGGCATTGCCCGAACCGCTGATAAAGGCCAGCGCCAGGGCGCCTACTACCGAGATCAACAGGCCATAAATGATACCTTTTTTATATCCGATCTTATTGAGCAGGTCAGTGCCGCCGATAGCGGATGCCAGGTAAAGGATGAGGGAGCCATAAAAGTAGGCGCCATAAAAGGCAGAACCCACCAGTTGCGACTGTATCTGATCCAGGTTAAAGAACTTCTTGCAAAAAGGGATAAAAATACTGTTGGAAGCAGCGACGAAGCCCCAGAAAAAGAATACGATGATTAGTACACCGAACTGGGACCACTTGGTTTGTTGACTCATGCAGAATCGTTTTAGTAAAATTTTTTAAAAGTAACAGTTTTTTGTCATCACCCGCATTGAAGGGCTAAAATTTATAAGTTATGCAAGGAATAGTGCCGCAAATGTATGTTTTGTAATGATACACCAAAGAACCCGTAGCTTACACATGAGTAATCTTTTGCCTTTTTTACAGCCTGTGCAACAATGAATCAAAATCCTTCCTAAATTGACAGGGATTTATGCACCCCAATAGTTGAAACAGCATGGAGATCTTACACGTAAGCGCAGAATGTTACCCGGTGGCCAAAGCAGGTGGGCTGGGAGATGTGGTAGGTGCACTACCTAAATACCTCAATGAAGCAGGGCATATCGCCAAAGTGGTGATGCCCATGTACCGTACAAAATTCCTGTATGCCAACCAGTGGGAGGTGGTCCACAAAGGAAATACCAACCTGGGTACCTGGTGGTTTGATTTCACTGTCATCAAGGAAAGGAACAATATCCTGGGCTTTGACCTCTATCTTGTAGATATTAATGGCCTCCTCGACCGCGAAAAGGTTTACGGCTATGCCGACGATACCGAGCGGTTTACCGCCTTTCAGATCGCTGTACTCGATTGGGTCAATGCCTGGCACCACACACCGGATATCATCCATGTGCACGATTACCATACCGGCCTGATCCCTTTCATGCTTAAACACAGTTACAAATACAGGTCTATCGCCGGTATTCGTACCGTACTCACCATCCACAACGCCCAATACCAGGGATGGATGGGATGGGACCAAAGCATATTTATCCCTCCTTATGATATGTGGCAATGGGGCCTGCTGGAATGGAATAAGAACATCAATCCCCTGGCTACCGCCATCAAATGTGCCGATAAGGTGACTACCGTAAGCCCCAGCTACCTCGAAGAACTCAAGTATATGAGCAACGGGCTCGAAGCCCTCTTTGAATACGAAAAAGGCAAGTGTTACGGCATCCTGAATGGCATCGACGTAAAAGTATGGGACCCCGGATCTGATGAATACCTTATACACCGGTACGGACTGAACGATATAGAAGCCGGCAAGGCCAAGAACAAAATGCAGCTCTGTGACCAGTTTTCCCTGGACTTCGATAAGCCCCTCATCGGGTTTATCGGCAGGCTGGTAGGAGAGAAGGGCGCCGATCTGCTGCCCCAGGCCATCCGCGATTCCCTCAACCATATTGGCCGGCGCATGAACTTCCTGGTATTGGGCAGTGGTTTTCCCGAAGTGGAAGCCGCTTTGCTGGCCCTGAAACCCCTGTCACAATACGATTATAATGTATACATAGGCTATCATGAAGGACTAAGCCATACCATGTATGCGGGAATGGACTTCCTGCTTATGCCTTCCCGGGTAGAGCCCTGCGGGCTGAACCAGATGTATTCCATGCGCTACGGTACCGTCCCCATGGTAAGGCGCACCGGCGGACTGAAAGATACCGTCATTGATTATGGCGATCCCGGGGGTTATGGTATTTGCTACAACAATACAAGTGTAGGCGATATTACCCATGCTGTATGGCGGGCAACAGAATTGTACCACCAGAAAGATACTGTAAAGCAGATCCGTAGCCGGATGATGCAACTCGACTTTAGTTGGGAAAACAGTGTGCAGCAATATATTGGAGTTTACCAGGCCGCCCTTGGCTAAACATTCTGTTAAGAGCCATGTTATTGCTTATTGACAATTAAGGATTCAAGAATAGCACTGATCAAATATAAAACCCACAATTATGAGTAAACAAGTGATTGCTGTCATATTGGGTGGAGGAGCCGGCACAAGGTTGTACCCCCTTACTGCCAGCCGTTCCAAGCCTGCCGTACCCATTGCCGGCAAATATCGCCTGGTGGACATTCCTATTTCCAATTGTATCAACTCCGGCATCAACCGGATGTTTGTACTGACCCAGTTCAACTCTGCCTCACTCAACAAGCACATTAAGAATACCTATCATTTTAGCATTTTTAGCAGTGCTTTTGTTGATATTCTGGCGGCCGAACAAACACCAGACAATCCTTCCTGGTACCAGGGTACTGCTGATGCCGTGCGTCAGTCACTTCGCCACCTCAACCAGCATGAGTGTGAGTATGTCCTCATCTTGTCGGGCGATCAGCTTTATCAGATGGACTTTCAGAAAATGCTGCAACACCACAAGGAAACCGGGGCAGATATTTCCATTGCCACCATCCCGGTACCAGCCCGCGAAGCCTCTGACTTTGGGATATTAAAATCTGATGAAAATAACCTCATCACTTCTTTCATAGAGAAGCCTAAAAAGGAACTCTTGCCCGATTGGGTGAGCGATACTGGTGAAGAAATGCAGGCACAGGGAAGAAATTACCTCGCTTCTATGGGTATCTATATCTTCAACCGTAAACTCCTGAACGACCTGTTGCTCGATGTATACAAGGATTGTACAGACTTCGGTAAAGAAATATTACCCGGATCACTGGAAAACTATAAAGTAGCAAGCTACCAATACGATGGTTACTGGACCGATATCGGTAATATCTATTCCTTCTTTGAGGCCAACCTGGCCCTCACCGATGAGATACCGCCTTTCAACCTGTTCGACAATTCCAACGCAGTTTATACCCGCGCCCGCATGTTGCCTCCGGCAAAGATCAGTGGTACCACCCTCGAAAAAGCTATTATTTCAGAAGGTTGTATCATCAATGCCAGCCGCATCGAGCACAGCGTAATTGGTATCCGTAGCCGGATTGGGTATGGTACTACCGTGGTAAGCAGTTACCTGATGGGAACTGATTATTATGAAACCATCGAGGAGATGACCCATGCCACTGAACGTGGATTGCCTACCCTCGGTATTGGCGACCGCTGCTATATTAAGAATGCCATTATCGATAAGAACTGCCGCATAGGCAATGATGTACGCATCAATGGAAGTGATCAGCTGGAAAATACCGATCACTCCCTGTACACCATTAAAGATGGTATTGTGGTAGTGAAGAAGGGAGCCATCCTGCCCGATGGATTTGTGATATAGATTTATAACGTTAATACATAAAGAAAACAGGCTGTTGCACAAAAAGCGACAGCCTGTTTTCGTATAAATCAGACCCTGATGTAATTCCTGGTATCAATTTCATTGTGTACTTTTACCGGTTAGAGGTAGGTTAAACAGACAGTGAAGAACGTGAACCAGGTGATTAAATAGCCTGCCGGGCAGCTGGACATTTAAAAACCTACATATGACCCACGCCGAGATCCTTAAAAAGGTGCAGTGGAAAGACCTGCGCGCGCTTTCAGTCCGGGAAATGCTTATCGAAAACAACCTCACTATTCCCTGGTTCGTCATTTCCCTCACCCTTGCTTACAATGGTTATTACCTCTTTGCTTTACCCTTCTCTGCTTTCTTCTTTCTAACAGCTTTACGACAGGTGCACAATGGCTTTCATAATTCCCTTGGTACTAATAAATTCCTCACCTGGCTTTCTTTATTCCTCAATAGCATTTTGATGGTCGTTTCCATCCATGCCGTTAAATTCAACCACATCAGACACCACAAGTATTGCCTGACTGAAGAAGACTATGAAGGCAAATCGGCCGGCATGAGCTGGTACGGCGCCATCTTGTATGGACCTGTTCACATATTCCTGATCCATAAGGTTACACTTCAACTGGGAAATAAGAAATATAGAAAGAATGTGATCCTTGAATTAGCTGCCATCGCTCTCTTTGTATCCCTGGCATTCTACTTCAACATTCATTTTCTGATTTACCATATCATCGTGATGGTGATCGGTGAATTCTTAATGGCCTTCTTTGCAGTTTGGACCGTACACCACCATACCGAAGACAGTCCGGAGTTTGCCAGAACCCAACGGGGTGGATGGAAGAATAAGATCACTTTCAGTATGTTTTATCACCTGGAACACCATTTGTTTCCTGCAGTACCTACTATCAAATTGCCGGAGCTGGCAAAGAGAATAGATGAAGCCATTCCCGAATTGGAAAAGAAAACAACGTTCTGACGAAGAATACCCTAATTACCAACTTAACAATCCGGTAGATCACCGATAGGAACATCCTCATGCCTGTAAAAACACTTGCCAGTTGCCTCCTGCTCTTTTCCCTGGCATTCCTTTCCTGTCGTGGGCGTTTTACCCATGCCAACAGGGTGATTGTCATCCAGCCGTTGGGCGACTTCTCCTCTGCGCAATCGGAATTGGTGTACAGGCAGCTTAGCAAAATCAATCCTGGTATTATCGTCAGGTCAGCCATCCCAATTCCTGCTGCTACGTATTACCCGCCCAGGGACCGTTACCGGGCAGATTCCCTTATAAAGTACCTGAGTAGTCGGTTCGGCCATGCCGATACCGTTATCATCGGACTTACCAGCAAGGACATTAGCGCCACAAAAAATGACATTAAAGACTGGGGAGTGATGGGCTTTGGGTACAGTCCCGGTAATGCCTGTGTGGTATCATCTTTCAGGTTGTCAAAGGCTAATCAGCAGGAACAGTTTTATAAAGTGGCAATCCACGAATTGGGGCACACACAAGGATTGCCACATTGTGAGGAGAAAACCTGTTTTATGCGCGATGCGGAAGGGGGCAACCCCTTGAACGAAGAAAAAGACTTTTGCCCGGCCTGCAAATCATTTTTAAAGAGTAAAGGATGGCGGTTGAAATAATCATAGTATTTTTATAAACTATATGCTTGAATACATCCTGTTAAATAAAAAGAAAGTCTGGGGCATCATTACCTTTTTCGTGGCCATATTTATCCTGTTGAGTATTGCCGGCCGCGCTTCCTTCGATTCCGATCTCTATAAGATCTGGGCGAATGTCGTTATGAGCGCTGCGATCTCAATATTTGGCTATGTTGTTTTCTTACTGGGTGCATTCATCGACTTTTCAAGAGCAACCGCACTTTTTAACAGTCCGCCTTTTAAAGTACTGCTGGATAAAGGATTCAGGACCGAGTATACTGCCGTGAATTCAAGATTTCTTTTTGCTGGTAAAAGAATCACCGGAATGATAGATGGATTTCCCGTTAAAATAGGGGGCTCCAGTAAACGGATCAGCGTATTCATAGGCATCAACGAGCGTATTGCAGAACGTTTGTCCAAAGAACAACTGGTAACATTATTGAAGCCCAAAGGACTAACATTCGAAGACATATTTGTGGAAACGAAGGTGGTACTGGGAAACAGTAAGTTTGATAATATGTATGTCTACAATCTCCTTGTTGATCATATCAATTTTCTTAAAGAAAATGGTTTTGAACCCCGCGCATAATGAAAAAAGACAGTGAACTTCCATTCCGCATTATCCTTAAGTCGCCTGTACCAGGTGTACGTTTTGCCCTTGCAAAGGGAAGCGGCGCTAAACATACACTTGTGCAAATACAACAAGCTGCAAGTGATGACCTGGTATTTACCTTAACTGCTAAAGTAAAAACAGGCAAGGACGGCCAGCCTGATTTTGCAGGTCCCTTTGTACAGGGGCCCGTTGCTGAAAGATTCATCTACATTAACATTGGCACGTCTGCCGGTCAGTTCGACTCTCCGTGGACCCGCCGGTTGAAGGTTCCTTTGCGGGACATTACCTGGGAAATGGTAAACGGGCTCCTTGATAATTCAGGTCATATATTGGAAACCGTTGTTCCCGGCACCGCCAAAGATGGAACGCCCACCTGCGCCACTGTGAAGCCTTTTGGCGGGTGGCTGGTAAAGTAATGACGCCCCAATCAGCGGTATGGTAAAGAACGTTATTATTCCCTTCTTCCTCATTCTCCTTACAAGCGTAGTAACTGTCTATTGCTGGTTTGAAGAGGCACCCCTTTCTTTCATCGGTTTTATTGGGATCATTACCCTCTGGCTGGGGAGTATGTACATAGCTTACTATCTTGCCTATGCATTATTCCCCAACAAACACAATATCCCCCTGCCGCCGGTTCCGCAGCTGATGGCGTTGAAGAACAGAACTGGACCCATGACCAGGGGTGGTATATGGGGCACCGTGTTTTCATTGGTATTGGCTGTGGGTGGCACCTATGGGTTGGTCAAATTAACGGATCAATATAAAAGTTTTCAAATTGACCGGTATGGGAAGCAAACCCAGGCCATCGTTGTAAAAACGGGATACACAAAGGGAATAGGGGAATATGCCGTCTATGAATTTACAGATGACGACGGCAAAGTGTATGAAGACAAATGTTCGCGTGGTATTTTAGTCGTGGGCGATACGGTTGCAATTATTTATTCTACCCAACGGCCCATTATCAATGAGGTGCTTGCTTCAACCCTTAGACCTTCCGAATAAACGCTACTTCTATGATGTTCCTGCACAAAATGATTGAGCTATTGCTTTCCAGGCGTCGGCGGGAAAGACCTGTTGTTACTCCGTCAGCAGAACCTTTTCCGGAAATACCTTTTGTGGAGCCACCTCCACCTGCACATGCTTATTTGTATAACGAACCTGGTGATATTTATAAAGACACGTTTTATTCCAACCTGGTTAAAACAATTGCGTGGACCGAAAAGATCATTGCAGCCATTCCTGATCAATCAGCCATCGATTATTTGCGAGTGCTGCGATCTACCAACCCCGTATACAATGGTCGGCCTTTCTATTCCTATGGTGCCGAAAGCAGGTATGGGTATGCCGCCACTCCCGAAATATATTTTGATTATTCACTAGTATTGAATGAAGCATTATTAATTCGACACGACACGATAGGAGCCATGGATGAGCCTGCTAATTATGGTAAAATACTGGTTTTTGAGATTGATGTAACAACACATGATGGGGTGCCGATTGTTGTGAGTGATGGTTTTGTGGACGAATCGGATATTCCGCCCATTGATACCTGGTTCTTTATCACTAAACAATATTTATACTGCTGGATACCAACCCTGTTTATAGCAAAAATGCAGTTGGCAATTGATGTTGAAATGTTTGGTAGTTATGGATGGCTGGAACTAGTCAATCCTTCATTGAATGAACAACTCCTTGACAGACTAAAAAAATAAAAGAAAAGAAGTTACACAGAAATTCAGCCAAACAGCGATAGGAAGGAATTTTCGTATATTGAGTATTCTTTATATTATCTCATAAATCATTCCTATGCAATCATCCTGGTTGTACCAATTGTCCTCTCTCACTATTACTTCCAGTGTCACCTTACTGATGGTGGCGTTCTACATCTGGGGATACCGGTTAAAGATGAAAAAGATCAGGAAGCATCCCGAATACAGTGATGAGGGATTTGGCGCTATCCAGGGTTCCTTATTGGGTTTGCTGGCTTTACTACTGTCCTTCACTTTCAGTATGTCCAGTTCACGGCACGATAACCGCTATGAAGTGATGGTTGCTGAAGCCAACAATATCGGTACCGCCATCCTGCGTGCCGACCTCTTCCCCGATTCCACCCGCAGCCAGTTCCGTGCGGGGTTCAGCGACTATGTAGCCGCCAGGATCGGCCAGTACCAGGCTGGCATCGATCCCCAAAAGAATGCCGTGGCGATGGGTAAAACCAATGCAGTGGCCGCCAGGCTCTGGGCTATCGCTGCCAAGGCAACCCAAAGTCCTGATGTGGTGATCAGAAACAGTGGCAGCCTCATGGTCAATGCCCTCAACCCCATGATCGATTCCATCACAACCCGCAAAGCATCGCGTGAAACCAATATTCCCGACTCCATCCTGCTATTGCTTTTCTCACTCTGCCTCGCTTCCGGCTTCATTGTGGGATATGGCAGCAGGAAAACCATCGACTGGATCATGGTGGCCGGTTTTGCCGTGATGATAGGGGTAACCATTTTCTCTATCCTCGACCTGGATCGCCCGCACCGGGGCCTGATAACCCTCGACCGGGCCGAACAGAATATTTTGGACCTGCAGGATCAGCTAAAAGAGGAGTAGTACCCCAGGCCTTTTGCCTGCCGCCCTTGTTGCCTCGATGCCTTGATGCCTTTTTGCCTTAAAGTGTGTACTAATTACACAATAACTTACTATCTTTCCACCGCTAACACAAAACAACGATTGCTATGGAGCCTATTACCCCCCTTACACTGGAGACAGAAAAAGCCATTCAGGTCAAGCCCCGCGTCAATTTCTGGCAGATATGGAATATGTGTTTCGGATTCTTTGGTATCCAGTTTGGCTGGACCCTCCAAATGAACAATATGAGCGCCATTTATGAATACCTCGGCGCAAAACCCGAAGCCATCCCCGGCCTTTGGCTGGCAGCTCCCATGACCGGGCTATTGGTTCAACCCATTATTGGCTACCTGAGCGACAGGACCTGGCACCCCCGTTGGGGCAGGCGCCGCCCTTACTTTCTCATCGGAGCTATTCTCAGTTCCCTCGCCTTATTCGTCATGCCCAATTCGCCCACCGTGTGGATCGCTGCGGGCACACTCTGGATACTCGATTCCTGTATCAATATCAGCATGGAGCCTTTCCGCGCTTTTGTGGCCGATAACCTCAATGATAAACAACGCGCATTCGGCTATGCCATGCAAAGTATGTTTATCGGTGCAGCTGCTTTTATTGCCGGCTTCCTGCCTTCCTATCTGGTAAAATGGGAATGGCTCGGCATCAGCCGCGACAAAGTAGGCGGTGGCATTCCACAAAACATCATGTGGTCTTTTTATATTGGCGGCATTATGTTTCTGGGGGCCGTATTGTATACCGTATTGCGCAGTAAAGAATATCCTCCCCGTGATCCCAACTGGAAGCAAAAGCTCAATGCACAGCATGGCACCGGTTTCAGTGGCGCCGTAAAAGAGATCTATCATTCCATTACCCATATGCCACAACAAATGAAGAGACTGGCCCTGGTGCAATTCCTTACCTGGCCCGGTTTATTCCTGATGTGGTTTTATTATTCTACCGGTGTGGCCAGGGATATTTTTAAAGGTGATGCTACCGCTACAGATGCGGGCCTCCGCGACCTGTTTACCCAGGGCATAGAACATGCCGGTGCTACTTCAGCCGTTCTCAATCTCGTTACCTGTATATTCTCTTTTTCCCTTCCATTTTGGGTAGGTAAGTTTGGCCGGAAGATGACCCATACTTTTTGTTTACTCATTGGCGGGGTAGGGCTCCTCTCCGTGAATTATGTCTCCGATCCTTCTATGTTATATCTCTCTATGAGTATGGTGGGTATTGCCTGGGCCTCTATCCTGTCCATGCCTTATTCCATGCTGGCAGGTCATTTGCCCGAAAATAAGATCGGTATCTACATGGGGATCTTCAACTTCTTTATCGTGCTGCCCGAGATCATTGCTTCCCTTTTCTTTGGTAAGATCATGGAAAATTACCTGCACAATGATAGGCTGCTGGCTGTACAGATAGGCGGTATCCTCCTTATTTCGGCTGGCTTTGTATGCGCCCTGATTGTAAAGGACAAAATGAAAGAAGATTTATTGTAGATAAAATCATTTGTATAAAATGTCATTTGCTCATTGTTCCGCTCGTAGCTTATGTATTCCTGCTCGCTGCTCGCAGCTCATAGCTCGCAGCTTTTTCCTGTTGTTCTCTACCTTGCTTTTCGTTCAGGTAGCTTTTTCCCAGGGTGATCTCAAAGTTTATCCTACCCATTGGTGGACCGGTATGAAAAACCGTAAGCTGCAATTGATGGTACGTAAGCCTTCCGGACTGACTGCTTCCAAAACAGCCGTTGTATCCAACAGCAGCGATATCAGGATACTGAAATACTACAAGCCTGCCAATAACCACTACCTTTTTATTGATGTAGAAATTGCTGCCAATGCCCGTCCTGGTATTAAGAACATACGTATAGCCAATCTTGAACTCAATGAATCTTACAGCATTAATTATGAACTGAAGGCCCGCAGTACAGAAAATGCTAAAACACGAGGCATTACCAGCGAAGATCTCATCTACCTCATCATGCCCGACCGCTTCAGCAATGGCGATCCTTCCAACGATCGCGTGCCCGGCATGAGAGACCAAAGCCTTGACCGCGGAAAGATATTCGACCGCCATGGCGGCGACCTGAAGGGTATAGAAAATCACCTCGACTATCTACAGGACCTGGGTGTTACCGCTCTTTGGCTCAATCCCGTGCTGGAGAATGATATGTCCCATCGTACCGAGCATGGCTATGCCGCTACCGATCATTATACCATCGAACCACGCATCGGTGGCGCAGCTGCTTATCATTCCTTGTCCAATGCCCTGCACAAAAGAGGCATGAAGCTGATCCAGGATGCCGTGTACAACCATGTAGGCATAGAACATTTCCTGTTCCGCGATCTGCCGGATAGTAGTTGGTTCCATTTCTGGCCCGCTTATACCAATACCACCTACAAAGACCAGGTATTGATGGACCCTTATGCTGCTGCCATTGATAAAAAGAAAATGAGCGATGGCTGGTTCGTTCCTTCCATGCCCGATCTTAACCAGAATAATCCCTATGTAGCCAATTTCCTCATTCAACATGCCCTCTGGTGTACCGAAGAGTTTGGTCTTGATGGATGGCGTATTGATACCTATGCCTACAATGACCTGCCCTTCATGAACCGTTGCAACAAAGCCCTGCTCGATGAATACCCCAGGCTGCATATTTTCGGAGAGACCTGGGTGCATGGTGTTCCCAATCAAAGCTATTTCACCGAAAATGTATACGATATCCCTTTCAAAAGCAACCTGCCGGCAGTGACCGATTTCCAAATGAACCTGTATGGCATTGTACCGGCTCTCAACCAGGCCTTTGGCTGGACCGAAGGCGTGAACCGCTTATACCTCACAGCCTCCAATGATTTTGTGTATAAAGATCCCATGAAGCAGGTGATCTTTTTAGATAATCATGATCTCAGCCGGTTCCTGTCTGTAGTGGGGGAGGATGTTCAGAAACTCAGGATAGGGCTGGCCTGGCTGCTTACTTTTCGGGGTGTACCGCAGCTCTATTATGGTACCGAAGTAAAGATGAAGAACTTTGCCGATCCTGACGGACTGGTGCGATTGGATTTTCCGGGCGGATGGGCTGGTGACAGTGCGAATAAATTTACCGCAGCAGGGCGTACGGCAGGTGAAGACAGCCTGTTCAATTATACCCGCTCATTGGCACAGTTTCGCAAGCAATCCTCTGCTATTAAAACGGGTAAAATGATGCAGTATGTACCCGAGGATGGCGTGTATGTTTACTTCCGGTACGATGCCCGGCAAACAGTGATGTGCATCATGAACCCCACCGATAAGGAAGTAGAACTTACAACTGCCCGCTTTGAACAAAGACTGAAAGGCTTTACCAAAGCAAAGGATATCATTACCGGACAATCTACTGTTATTGCCGATAAAATGAAAGTCCCGGCCAAAACCCAATTGGTATTGGAATTGAACTGATCGTTTCCTTGCCCCATGCGGGCAGAAGCTTTGTAGCAATCAATCGTCAATAAATTTATATTGCCCCATAGGGGCAATCCTCGCGGCCGCAGGGCATATCCAACATCAAAGCGGTGACACCTTCTCGAAAAGTGTCACCGCTTTGGCTAAGTTCAGGGCTCGTAGCTCGCAGCTCATCGCTCGCAGCTTGTATTCCTACAACAATATCTGCGGTATCAAACGTTTACCTTCATCCCCCCAGTTCTTCATGATATCCTTGAGCTGTACCTGGAAAGCATCGCCTGTATATTTTTTACCTTTTTTAGGTGCCACCAGCTCTTTATCACTCACCTCGATCAGTTCCAGCTTCGTGGCATACCAGGTAGTATGCATGCGGGGTATGGCCAGGCCCAATATCATGCCGGGTAGTCCACTGAAGGATTCAGGACCTCCCGATGGCAAGATCTCATCCGAATAAAACGCGATCACCACAATCGAGTCCATGATCTTGCCTACAGCCTTGCGGCAGTCAAATCCCGCTATTTTGCGGATCTCATTTCCGATCTTCCATTCTACCTTACGCAAAGGAGTTGATATCAGGTAAAGATCATTCTGGATGTCTTTTTGAGTAGTAGCACTATCAGTTTCGAGATTTGTTTGTATCGTATTCTCGGCGATAAATACACCCCATACTTTATTTTGCCTTGTTTCCGGTTCGCGGCCATTTTTATACAATAGGATACCATCTTTGAAATAAAGGTCAAAGTAGGCCGTATTGAATTTGGGCGTATTCTTTTTCATCATGTCATTCCAGATGCTGCCTTCTTCCAGGAAGGAATGCTGATTTACTTTTCTTTCAAATTCTATCTTCCCATGCGTGATGAACTGCTGCTGCGCCTGAGATGCCATGGCGGATACCAGCAGTAAGAGTAGGTATATGATTGATCTTGTTTGCATATAATAAGTTTATTAATTCGTGATTCATTTACTCCAGACTCCGGACTCTGCACTCTGAACTCCCTTTCTACCAGCCCATCGGTTTACCGTTCTTATTGAAATTCCAGATCAGCGAAAGCATAAAATACCGGCGGAAGGTATCATAGGTACGTTCGTTGATAAAGTTGCTGTTGATGCTCCGGCTAAAACCAATATTCTGATCCAGGATATCAAAGGCGGCAAACCGTATCCGGCCCGCATCATTTTTCAGGATCTTTCTTTCCAGGCGGGCATTCAATTTCACCACGTTGTTATTCTTGTCAAAATCATCTGTCTTCTGACGGATGTTCACACTCACATCACTGCCTATTTCCAGTTTCCAGGGTAAGAACACCGTTAAGTCTGCTTCATATTCCTGTGTCCAGTATTTCGTAACCACATCCTTCCGCAAAGAAGATTTGGACTCGTTGAACCGCAATTCAGGACGAAGACTGAACTGGTACTTCTTTTCCTTTTGTTTCCACACGTTGATGCCAAAGCCCACACTGTAGTTGTTGTTCGTGTTCTCCAGTCCATCAATGAAATTGATATTACGGCTCTTATTGAAGTTGATGCTTGGACCTACCTGCGCGTCTATCAATTTTACCTTCTTGTTGTAGTCAAGCCAGCCACTCATATTATAATTACCATTCACATTCACCGGTTGCGTAATACGTGTTCCGTTCTTGATGGTGGTCATGCTGCTGAAATCATTCTGTACAGTCGAGAAACTCATGCTCGCATAAATACCGCTTTCTGACAGGATCTTGAAATTGTTGTACGAGATATTGAATCGCTGACGGAATGCCTGATCCAGATCAGGATTACCCAGCTTGATATTCGACTGGTCGCTGTTATCCGCCACAGGTTGGATCTGGTCAATCGAAGGAGCCTGTGTACTACCATTATAATTGAAACGAAGGCTGCCATTCGAACCAAGTGTCCACGTTATGTTCGCCGATGGGAAGAAGTTCGTGAAGCTGTATTTTACCTGTTGGTTCGACTTCAGGTCTTTGCGCGTGAAATCGGCACGGGAAACATTGGCCCCAAAGCCAAAGGAGATGCGCTTGGGCTTGGCATAGCGATAGTTGATACCCGCTGCATTGTTGAATACATTGAATGCATAATCATTGCTCAATGAATCCACAATGTCCTCATATTTGGGACTGCCCGGGTCCATTTTTTCCAAAGCCGTCCTGCGCGACTGACGGTGGTTATTGCTCATGCTATAGTTAAACTCCAGCAGCGCCCTTTTGGAAAGGGGTTCCGTATAAGATACCTTTCCATTCACAAGAGAAGTGATATTGTCGTTGATCTTTTTCTGGTCAACCAACTTATGCGTGCTCGCCCCATTGCTGTCGAAGTATTCATTGTCCGCATACAGGAAACCTTGCGATTCGTTCTCTTTATAATCCTGGTTGAAATTAACCGAGATCGTTCTTCCCTGTTTCTTGAATTTCTTCCGGTAGAGTAGGGTAGAGTTGAATGCCTTATTCTCACCAATAGAACTCGTACGCTGGTCAATCTTACGTACCGGGTTGCCATTTTCATCCAGCCAGTCCGTCTTCGTTACATTGTAACTATTGGATTTGCCCGTAGATCCCCCTGCAGTGATCTTGAGAGAAGAGGAAGAATCTATCTGTACCTCATACATCCCATCTACCCGGTGCCTTTCCTTGCTGCTGTAAGTATTGCCAAATTCGTTGACATAATACAGCGTATCCGGAAGGATATATTTGCTGGTGTTGATGCCGGATGCTTCAGTATTTAATTTATTGTATTTGTAATTGCCATTCAGGTGCAGCCTGTCTCCATTCCATTTATTGGAGTAATGGACACCGGCGCTCCATCCTTTGGGAAAGCCTTCACCCCAATAAGAACCGCCGTCAAAATCATCGCCGCCACTGCTCATAGTGATGTACATACCACCATCATCACTCATGCCCATATCCATGCCGCCACCAACGCCGCCATAATTCATACTTTCCCGCCAGTCGAGGCCCGTTTTACCAGTAGTGGACATGATCCCGAAGGCAGAGAACTTGCGTTTCGCTTTAAAGGCATTCAACATGCCGGTGTTATTCCAGTATTTATCACCGTTGCTGCCCAGTTCCAGTTTACCGAAATACCCTTTTTTCTTATCCTCCTTTAATTTCAGGTCAATCGTTTTCACCTTTTGTCCGTCATCCACACCTGTAAAAGTGGCCTGGTCACTCTTTTTATCAAATACCTGTACCTTGTCTACCGCGTCCGACAACAGTCCGCGCGTGGCAATCGTAGGGTCATCACTGAAAAATTCCTCTCCGTCCACCAGTACTTTTTGTACCGCTTCGCCCTGCGCTGTGATCTTTCCATTCCGGTCTACTTGAATACCGGGTAGTTTTTTCAACAAATCTTCTACCGAAGAACCTGCCTTCATATAAAAACTGTCTGCTTTGTATTCTGTCGTATCCCCTTTGATCCGGATAGCACCCAGCTTATGCGATACGACCACCTCCTGCAGTAACTGGGATTTCAGGATCATGGCTATATTCCCCAGGTTTACAGGAGAAGCATCCTTCACTTCGATCTCGTCCATGTAATCAGCATAAGCCGGGTGGGTCACCATCAAAACAAATTTGCCGGGCACAAAACGGGATAAGGTGAACTGACCAGATTTATCAGTTCGCCCGAATGTGACCAGTACTGAGTCGGATTTTCTAAGTAAGGCTACTACACTATTGGTAAGATTTTTCTTTTCGCTGGTGTCAATTACTGTACCTTTAAGAGTAGCTTGTTGAGCAAATAAGGAGGAAGCTGATACAAGCAGTATCAGGAGAATCAACGTTAGTTTTTGCATCGGTTCTTTGCTGGGTTAAAAGATGATTTGGCTAAGTTTTTTTGATCAGTGTTATTAAAATATTATCTCTATACGCTGAACCTTTGTAAAACTACATGCGAGAGCACCTGAGTCAAATCAAAATCTGCAAGCCCGGAACGTACATCTGCAAACAGGCAAAGCTCATGAACAAAAGACGTATGTCAGAATCCGAGGGTTTGGAATTTCATCAAAAATATTTACGAACTTCCGGGTATCTGGTTGGGCCTTTGATAACAGGCCACAAACATCCGGATAATCATACTTATTTTAAATGCTTTAAAACCGTTTTAACATTTTTCATTGATCACCGGTCAAACGCATGGTTCAACGGACATAGTATGATGCAACTCGTTAAAGAATCCATAAATAAGATCTAAAAAAATATAAGCGTGGCACAAGAGAAGAAGTATGAGGACATTCATTTTGTAGACAGTACCCGTCCCGTATGGAATTATTCACTGTTTTCTGAAGAAGACGTAACTAATTTTCAACGCGGCACCCATTACCGGTTATACGAGCTGTTTGGCTCCCGGGAAATTACTGTACTTGATAAAAGAGGGTATTATTTTGCCGTATGGGCGCCCAACGCCACCTGGGTTTCCGTTACAGGCAACTTCAATGACTGGAATACCCAATCACATCCACTCTATGTGCGGCTGGATAACTCCGGTATCTGGGAGGGCTTTATTCCCTGGATGCCAAAGGGCGAAGTATATAAATATCATATACATGGTTTCCGGGGCCGCAAAATGGATAAAGGTGATCCCTATGCCAATTTCTGGGAGCGTCGCCCCGATACCGCATCTATCACCTGGGACATGCGCTATCACTGGAACGACCAATCCTGGATGCAAACGCGTGCTGCGCACAACAGTACCAAAGCCCCCTGGAGTGTATACGAAGTGCACCTCGCGTCCTGGATGCGTCCCGACCCCAACGATGAAGAGCGCTATAATACCTATGAGTTCTTCAGCGACCGGCTTGTAAAATATGTAAAAGAGATGGCGTTTACACATGTGGAACTGATGCCCGTCACCGAACATCCCTTCGATGGCAGCTGGGGTTACCAGGGTACTGGTTTTTTTGCGCCATCTTCCCGCTATGGCGATCCCCAGGGATTCATGGCCCTGGTCGACGCCTTTCACAAAGCCGGCATCGGCGTCATACTGGATTGGGTGCCTTCCCATTTTCCTTACGATGCACATGGCCTCTTCATGTTCGATGGTACCCATACTTATGAATATGCCGACATGCGCAAAGGCTTTCATCCCGATTGGAACTCCTACATTTTTAATTATAAGCGGGGAGAGGTAAAATCCTTCCTGATCAGCAGCGCCCGGTTCTGGCTCGATAAATTCCATATCGACGGCATACGCGTCGATGCTGTAAGCTCCATGCTCAAGCTCAATTATTCCCGCGAGGAAGGCGAGTGGGAGCCCAATGAATTTGGTGGCGATGGTAATTTGGAAGCCATAGCATTTATTAAAGACCTCAATGAAACCATCTACCGCGATTTCCCCGATGTACAAACCATCGCTGAAGAGGCTACCGACTGGCCAGGCATTTCCAGGCCCACTTTCACCGGCGGTCTGGGCTTTGGAATGAAATGGATGATGGGCTGGATGCACGATACCCTCGATTATTTTAAACTAGATCCCATTGAGCGGCCCTATCATCAGAATAAGTTTACGTTTAGTATGATGTATTATTATGATGAGAACTTCATGCTGCCCCTTAGCCATGATGAAGTGGTACACGGCAAAAGCCCCATGATCTATAAAATGCCGGGCGACGACTGGCAAAAGTTTGCCAACCTGCGCGCCCTCTATGGTTATATGTTTACTCACCCCGGAGGCAAACTGCTCTTCATGGGCAATGAATTTGGATCAACTACCGAGTGGAATTATAAAAGCGAACTTCCCTGGGGCCTCCTGCAGTATGAAAGCCACAGCGGATTAAAAGATTGTGTGCGCGACCTGAACCTGTTGTTGCGCAACGAGCCAGCTTTATATGAGCGCCAGTTTGATACAGCTGGTTTTGAATGGGGCGATCTCTCACACCGCCCGGAATGCGTGATCGTTTACCGCCGCAAAGGGAAAGATCCTGCCAATGACCTCCTGGTCATTCTCAACCTAACCCCGGTGGTCCGCCGCGACTGGAAGGTGTACGCGGGGGGTAAGTCCGCCTGGAAAGAGATCTTCAATAGTGATATGAAGACTTATGGCGGAACAGGCGATGTGTACAATCCGGAAATTTTAACGACACTTGTGGATAAAAAGGAAAACCGCTACGAAATAAATTTACATTTACCGCCGTTGGGGATAATAGTTCTAAAATAGGCTTTGATTCAACCTTTTAATCCTTTTTTCTATGCGAAAGTACCCATTCGTATGGTTGTTCTGCACCTCTGTGTCCATTAGTAGCATGGCGCAAAATGCCGACAGTGCCACTTTTTACAATCAGAAAGGCCTCGTCGAAGAACAGGCCCGTCGTTACCGCGAGGCAGAAAAACTCTTTTCCAAATCAGATCAGTTTGCTCCCGATAATGCCCCCAACCTCATCAGTTGGGGCAATGTACTCGTGGCCCAAAACCGCTATATGGAGGCCCGCGAGAAATTCCTCAAAGCAGAAGCCAAAGACCCCAATAATCCCGTGGTCATTGAAAACCTTGCCTCCTTATCAGTCAATACCCGCAAATGGGCCGATGCCGTGAAGTATGCCCAGAAAATGCAGCAGATGAAGATCGGCAGCAAGTCCATGAACTTTTTCATCGCCAAAAGCTATTACGAATTGGACAACTTTGGCGAGGCCCTCAAATATTGCGAAAAAGCCTTCCGGGATGATTCTACCAAAGCCGAAGTACCCTACATTGCAGCCCGCTGCTTTGTGGAAATGAGTAATTATAAAAGGGCCGAAGGCTGTTACCAGCAGGCCATTGCCCGCGATTCCAGCAATACCAACTGGATCTTTGAAGCTGGTATGGTGGCCTATTCCATACCCGACGATAAAAAAGCCGTGTATTGGTTTGAACTGGCCGGCGCCAAAGGCTACAAACGTACCGATGTGTACCTCGAAAACCTAGCCAATGCCTACCTCAACCTGAAACAATACGATAAAGGCCTCCCACTCCTGAAAGCTGTTCTGGAACACCGGCCCCAGGATGGTGAGCTCATCTACAATGTAGGAGATGCCTACTACCGCAGTGGCAAATACCAGGATGCTATTGATACCTGGGATCAGCTATTGGTCATCGACAAGAAAAACTCCAATGCCCTCTACATGATCGGGCTCGCTTACCAGAAAAAAGGAGAGAAGCAAAAGGGAGAACAACTCTGTAACCAGGCCATTGCCATGGACCCTTCCCTGAAGGATTTACGCCAGGAAAAAAAGATGCCGGGAGGTATGTGATCCCCCTCAAAATAACTTAAATTGTAAGGAATGCCGGAACAGGGCATTCCTTCTTTATGTGTACCATATACACCTTCAAACTCCCTCCCGCCCGGGGCATTCCGGACTTCGATTGACACCTACCCATACCCCCTTGTCGAGACCTTATCGGGACCTTATCGAGACCTTATCGAGACTTTGCCGAGACCCAGCTCCTGGTCAAACAGGTACCAGACACGTACCAGACACTACCCAACCACTACCACGACCCACCCCATAATTATCCACAGCCTGGCCCCAAAAGGACCCAAAACCGGAAACCAGCATCCCGAAACAGCCTGTGAGACTTTCTTTTCCAATCAATTAACCCTCGAAATCTAAATTTCTCTTCTGCATAAAAAATCCCCGACAACCCCTTATCTTTGCCCCCGCCTTTTCCTTCCGGCAGAACCCGGGGTGAGGAAATGATTTTTAGGCAGATAACCTCAAATCAAGCATAGTGGCCGCAACCAAATTCAGTAAAGAGACTTATTTGTACTGGTATGAACTGATGCAGCTTATCCGTCAGTTTGAGCTCATGGCAGAAGAAAAGTATAAAATGGACGGTAAGATCCGTGGCTTTTTCCACGCCTACATTGGGCAGGAAGCCATTGCCGCCGGTTGTATGACCGCTACCCGCCTCGAAGATCCTTATGTTACCGCTTATCGCGACCACGGCCTGGCCCTCGCAAAAGGTGTTTCCCCCGATGCTTGTATGGCCGAATTGTACGGTAAAGCTACCGGCGCAGCCAAGGGTAAAGGTGGCTCCATGCACTTCTTTGGTAAAGACGTTTATTTCTTCGGTGGCCACGGCATCGTAGGTGCTCAGATTGGCACCGGTGCAGGACTTGCCTTCGCTGAAAAATACAAGGGTACCGACAATGTAGCCCTCACTTTCTTTGGTGATGGTGCTGCCCGTCAGGGTATGTTGCACGAAACATTCAACATGGCCATGACCTGGAAACTGCCTGTTGTATTCATTTGTGAGAACAACAACTACGCAATGGGTACTTCTGTAGAACGTACCAGCAACGTAGTGGACATTTATAAACTGGCTGATGCCTACGAAATGCCCGGCGATACCGTCGACGGGATGAGCGCAGAAGCTGTTCACGAAGCTATTTCCCGCGCCGTGAAAAGAGCGCGTGAAGGAGATGGCCCAACCTTACTGGAGATCAAGACTTACCGGTATAAAGGCCACTCTATTTCTGATCCTCAGAAATACCGTACCAAGGAAGAAGTGGAAGAATACAAACAGCGTGATCCTATTCAGCTCGTATTGGCCACCATCCTGAAGAATAAGTTTGCTACCAAGGACGAAATAGCAGCTATCGATAAAAGGGTAAATGATACAGTGGTGGCTTCTGTGAAATTCGCTGAAGAATCTCCCTGGCCTTCTGATGATGAAGTGCTCAAGGATGTCGCAATGGATGAAAATTATCCATTCATTGTAGACTAAGAATAACCCTAACAAACCAACATTAAAACAAACGTACAACATGGCTACTGTGAATCAGCCAACTGAACAAGCGCCTGTAGAAAAGACTTCTGAAGAAAGAGTAGTGGCAGGTGCCCAACAGTTTTGGAGCAAGAACAGCAAACTCATTGGCATTGCACTGGGTGTGATCGTATTGCTGGTAGGCGGTTTTTTCGCTTACAACAGTTTTTACAAAGGTCCCCAGGAACTGAAAGCTGCTGAAGCGATCTTTAAAGCAGAAGAGTATTTCAGGGCCGACTCTGCAAAGCTGGCTTTGAACGGCGATGGTATCAACCAGGGATTCCTCAAAGTGATCTCTAAGTATGGTGGAACCAAAACCGGCAACCGTGCTAAATTCTACGCTGGTGCTTGCTACCTCCAATTGGGCGATTTCAACAATGCCGTTAAATACCTGAAAGATTTCTCTTCCAATGAAGTGGTGGCCAATATGCGCGCCAATGGTTTATTGGGCGATGCTTATTCCGAACTCGGTAAAAAAGACGAAGCCATCTCTTATTATAAGAAAGCCGGAACTGCATTACCGGAAGATGAGATCAACTCACCCGAATACCTTTTCCGCGCAGCCCTGCTCTTGCAGGATGCCGGTAAAACACAGGATGCGATCGCGCTGCTGAACGACATCAAGACCAAATATCCCCGTAGTGTGATGCCACAGGCACAAGGCGGACAGGATGTCGACAAGTACCTGGGTAAACTGGGCGATACGAAGTAGTGAGCAGGAAATAGTGATTAAGCTTTTTCGGACTTTCGGTCTTTCCGACTTCCGGACTTGAATTTTAAAAGATTATGGCTGAAGTTAGCAATAGTAAATTATTACAAATGAATGCAGGCATCCTCACGAAGGATGCCTGCATCGTTATTGTGCGTACCGAATGGAATGCTGCCATTATAGATGAACTGGAAAAAGGTGCTGTACGCATTTTGCAACAACACCAGGTAAAGCATATCCATATTGTGAATGTACCCGGTGCTTTTGAGATTCCCTTTGGTATCAAAGCCTACTGGGATGCCAGTAAATACAAAGACGACCGGCCCGACGCCTTCATAGCCCTCGGCTGTGTATTGCGTGGCGATACCCCGCATTTCGAATACGTATGCCAGGGCGTCACCCAGGGCGTGTTACAACTCAACCTCACCCTCCCCGTACCCACCATCTTTGGCGTACTTACCGTAGATAACCAACAACAGGCTGATGAGCGCATCGGCGGCAAACATGGCCATAAAGGCGAAGAAGCCGCTATTACCGCTATCAAAATGATCGCATTATCTAACTCGTTTAAAAAATAAAAGCCTGGAGCTCCCGCCTAGGTCCCGATAAGTTCCCCTTTAGGGGCAGGGGTGGGGCGGGGCAAGGCGGGGGCAAGCATGAACGTACAACTTTTTATACCTTGTTTTATTGATCAGCTGTACCCGCAAACAGCTTTCAATATGGTGAAGGTACTGGAGAAAGCGGGCTGCACAGTATCTTACAATGCAGAGCAAACCTGCTGTGGCCAGCCGGCTTTCAATGCCGGATTCCAGCGCGAAGCCAAAGAGGTATGCACCAAATTCCTGCGTGATTTCAGCGGTTCCGAATATGTTGTGGCGCCCAGCGCATCCTGCGTGGGATTTGTACGCAATTACTATCCCAAATTGTTTGACAATTCTTCCCATCACAACGAAGTAAAAGAACTGCAGAAGCGCACTTTTGAATTGGCCGACTTCCTCGTGAATGTGCTGAAGGTAGAAGACCTCGGCGCTACCCTGCATACCAAAGCCACCTACCACGATTCCTGCGCAGCATTGCGTGAATGTAAAATAAAGGCTGAACCCAGGGCGTTATTGGCCCGGGTGAAAGGACTTGAACTCACAGAGATGAACGATGTGGAAACCTGTTGCGGATTTGGCGGCACCTTTGCTGTTAAGTTTGAACCTATTTCCATGGGCATGGCCGATCAAAAGGTTACCAATGCCCGGCAAACTGGTGCAGAATGCATCATCTCTACCGATCATTCCTGTCTCATGCACCTCGATGGCTACATACGTCACAAAGGCCTGCCGATACAAACCATGCACATTGCCGATGTCCTCGCCAGTGGCTGGTAATCCCTAACAAAGACATATACATATCATATGCGCGACCTGAAATGGAAGACCCTCAAATCCGAATACTTATTCAAAGACCTTTGGTTTACCGTGCGGCAGGATACCTGCGAACGTCCCGATGGCAAGATCATCACCCCTTATTATGTATACGAATTTCCTACCTGGGTGGCTGCCCTGGCATTAACAGAAGATGGTAAAGTGATCCTCGAAAGACAATTCCGCCAGGGATTGGGTGAATCCCACCTGGAATTACCCGGAGGCTGTGTGGATGATACCGATGCTAACTATGAAGATGCTATTGCGCGCGAACTGCTCGAAGAAACCGGCTATACTTTCTCAAAGTATGAATACCTCGGCAAAACCAGCGCCAATCCCTCTACCAACAACAACCTCATGCATATGTTCCTGGCTACCGGTGGTAAACTGGTGAAGGAACAATCTCTGGATGACAACGAAGACATAGAAATAGTGCTCTGTACAATTGATGAGCTGAAGCAGATCCTCGACAATAATGAGATCATCCAAAGCATGCACGTAACAGCCCTTTATTATGGATTGAAGAAGCTCGGAGCATTATAAAACAACTTCGCCTACTACAAACACACTGCCGCATACAACAATAAGGTCATTCTTATGTGCATTGTGCAAGGCTGCTTTCAGCGCCGTATTTACATCGGCATAGGTATGTCCTTCCAGACCATAGGTATTTGCCTGGGCGGCCAGCTGATCTTCCGGCAAGGCCCTGGGTATCGGTGCCTTGGTAAAATAATAAGTAGCTTCTTTGGGTAATTGCTGCAATACCTTTTCTACTTCTTTATCCTTTACCATGCCAATCACCATATGCAGGTGTTGGTGATCCGTCAGTTCTATTTGTGAAATGATTTGCCGCATACCGTCTTCATTATGTCCCACGTCCAGCACTACCGCCGGGTTGCGGTGAATGAGTTCCCATCTTCCGTGCAAACCTGTCAGCGATTTCACCTGTTGCAAAGCTGCCTGCACAGATTCCAGTGGCAGCTGCCAGCCCTGTTGCTGAAGTTGGTGAACTGCTTCCAACACCGTCACCAGGTTTTTCGTCTGGTAATGACCCGGCAGGTCAAGCCGGTAGGGAATGCGTTCATCATGTCCGTTGCGTGTTACCTGCACCTGCAGTTCGTGGTGCTCGTATTTCCAGTCTGCCACATACCGCAGCTGATCTGCAAAGAATAAAGGAGATTGTTTTTCTGCCGCTACGGCTTCAAAAACTTGCCGGCTGGGAACAGCTGTTTCTCCTACAATAACCGGTACCCCTGGTTTGATGATACCCGCTTTTTCAAAAGCGATCTCCTCCAGCGTATTGCCCAGCAGGTTCATATGATCCCAGCCAATATTCGTGATGATCGACAACTCCGGTGTAATGATATTCGTGCTGTCCAGCCGCCCGCCAAGACCTGTTTCTATCACCGCAATATCCACCTCATGTTGCGCAAAGTAGTCAAAGGCCATCGCTACCGTGATCTCAAAGAAAGAAGGTTCTATCTGGTCGATAGCCGGTTGAATGCGCCGCGTAAAATCAATAATGAATGCTTCTTCGATCATAGCGCCATCCATACGAAAGCGCTCCCTGAAATCACGCAGGTGAGGGGAGGTGTACAGCCCTGTTTTGTAATCCGCTGTTTGCAGGATGGCTGCCAGCATATGACTGGTAGATCCCTTCCCGTTCGTGCCTGCAATATGGATCGTTTTAAACCGGTGTTGCGGATTGCCTATATAGTCACAAAGCTGTACCGTATTCGTCAGGTCCTTTTTATAGGCAGCTGCACCAATGCGGCTAAACATCGGCAGGCGTGTAAACAGGTAATGAAGCGTTTCTTCGTAATTCATGGTGCGTATTGGGGCAACAAAGCTATAAAAGCAACGCCACGGTTCCAAAACCGTGGCGCTGCATTATATCGAAGGATTAGTAAACTGTTGTTTAGTTCCTTAGTTTAAAGTTAAACTGGATCGTTCCCACCGATTCATCACCGCCCGCACTGAACTTAACCTGGAAGGCTTTTCTTTTGGCGATCTCGATCATGCCGGCATCCGAAGTAGTGGAGCCCCTTGGCTGATATACCGCAGAAGTTACTTTGCCCGTCTCATCTACTTTAATATCCAGGGATACCTTGGCGTTCTCATTGAAATCATCCGTGAAAGAAGGCGTGCCCGTAATACGGCGTCCCTGCAAACCTCTTGAAATGCTTACCCCGCCACTTCCTTTTCCACCACCTGTATAGTTATCTGAATTGGGATTACCGCCGGGTCTTCCCTGGTCACCTTGTCCACCCGCGACACCCTGGTTGCCCCCTTTCTTATAAGTATCTGCTTCATTACCGCCCGTACCCGTTCCATTCACACCTTTGAATACCGCTTTGGGTCTTACCACCACAGGAGCCGGAGGTGTCTCAACAGGTTTCTTCACCGGTTTACTTTTCACTACATCCTTTTCAGGTGTCTTGGTGGCTTCCGGTTTTGTAATCGTAGGTTTCTTGATCACCGGGGCATCCGGTTCATTGTCTTCTGCTATCTCTTTGGCAGGTTCTTCATGAACAGGTGTAGGTGCAGGAGGCGTATATGCTTGTTGCTCTGCGGGAGCCGGAGGACCCGGTTCAAAAGGCTGATCCGTTCCCAGGCCCATATCACTGCTGCCGAGATTTACTTCAAGACCTTCCTCTACAGGAGGCTCTGGTAATGGAGGCAATGACCAGCGCACAAAAAAGAAGATCACCAGCAGGAGACCAACTACCAGGGCGGTATAACCACCTGCTTTCACATTCTTCTTTGATTCAAAATTATCTTCCATATACAAGGGATTCGATTATACGAATTTACCAATGTTTGGTCTAAAACGTTACAAAGAATATGCTAATTGCGGGTATAACTGTATGCAAACTGTTAAAATGGAGGCCATTCCTGCCGCCATACCTTGTATGCCGTTGTTTGATCAGCTCGTTGCCTCAATGCCTTGTTGCCTCGTTGCCTTCATCAATTCATTCCTGAACAAGCGCACAGACATCACATAGTTGAGGACCACAATGCAGCCGCCAACCGAAATAAAGCTGATCGCCCTCGTTGTATAACTCGTGATCTTCACCAGGTCAGACAAGTAAGCCAAGGTAAAGTAGATCGCGATGGCAAAAGTGAGTACACCAAGGATCAGGTCCACATGCTTAAATGAAAAGAACAACTGTAGTATAAAAGGGATAGCCGGGATCAGCAACAGCAAGGTGCTGATAGTTGCCCGGTCTCCCAGACCGGAAATGAATGAACTTACCGGCAGCAAACTAAAGTACAGGTAAGGTAAAAAGGGAACCAGGTGGGTTAAGTGAAAAGGGCTCTTTTGCATGTTGACTGATTGTAACTTCAAAATACTAAAAAAGGCGCACATTTCCCAGGCAGATGACCGCTCCACAGCCGCCGGCTTCTTTCAGTCGCCAGCCTTCCCGCCGCGTACTTCGTTGCCTTGTTGCCTCGATGCCTCGTTGCCTTTTTTTACTTCAAAAAGATATCATAAGCAAAGCGCAGGATAGTACCACATACCACCACCAGGAACAGGATCCGGATAAAAGCATTCCCTTTCAGTATCGCCAGTTTGGCGCCGCAAAAGCCACCCAGTGCATTGCAGGCCGCCATCGGTAAAGCAATCATATAAATGATCTTGCCACTGAAGGCAAAAAAGAGGATCGAACCCAGGTTCGTAGCCAGGTTGACAAATTTGGCATGTGCGCTCGCTTTCAGGAAATCAAATCCCATCAGCGTCACAAAAGCAAGGATGAGAAAGCTCCCGGCACCGGGACCGATAAAGCCATCATAAAAACCGATCACCAGGCTGATGCCCGCTGCATACCACCATTGCTGGCTATCACTATGTCCCTTTTCCGTATGTGCCCCAAAGTTCTTTTTGGAATAAGTATAGATGGCTACCGCCACCAGCACCACCAGCAACAGCGGTTTCATAAAACTACTGCTCACCAGCGTCAGTAATTTGGAACCCGTAAAGGCCGCAACAAAGGCGATCGCCGTCATGGCTCCCAGGCGCTTATAATCCAGTTTTACTGTTCGGGCATATTGAATCGCCGCAAAACTCGTTCCGGCGAAAGAGGGGATCTTCAGCGTACCCAACACCGTCGACACCGGCAGTTGCGGCAACAGGATCAGCCCGATCGGCGTTTGGATCAATCCGCCGCCACCTACAATGGCGTCGATAAAACCTGCCAGGAAAGCAGCAATGCATAGAAATATCAACTCTGTCGTCATAAAAATTTGTTAGCGCTAAGCACTCGCCATTTACCACTCGCCACTCGCCATTCACCACTCACTTCTTCAAATTAGCAATTACCACCCCCGCAATGACCAGCGCCCCACTCAGCACATGCACCATCGTGATCTGCTCATCCAGGATCAATACAGCTTCCAGGATACTGAACACAGGGATCAGGTTACCGAACAAAGCCGTGCGCGCAGCACCCAGCCGGGCGATGGCCATATTCCAGCACAGGAAGGCCAGTACAGAAGCCCCGGCGCCCAGGTAAAGAATGATCAGCACCAGGTTCGTACTCCAGTCAACAGGGTTAGCATGGATTAATTCAATTAAGTAGAAAGGCAAGATTATCAGTGTGCCTATGACGAATACCGTAAATAAAAAATTAAGTGGGTGCACTCCTGCAGGCTTACGGCGAACGAGGATATTGTAAATGGCAAATGACAGGGCCCCCAGCAGGATCCAGCCATCACCGGCAGAGAAATGAAAGGCTTTCAACCGCTCCCAGCTCCCTTGCGACAGCAGCCAAACAATGCCACTCAGGCAAAGCAATAAGCCCAATACCCGCAAGGGCCTGATCCGCTCTTTTAAGAAAATAGCCGCCAGTATGATCGCAAAAACGGGGGAGGTGGTCGTGCCGATGAGCGCAAGGTTAATAGCCGGCGAATGATGCCCGGCTATGTACACAAAGGTATTGAAGAGCGAAACACCCGTGAGCGCTGTCCAGAAGAAGTAACTTTTATGCTGCAGAATGATCGTCTTTTCTGTCCGGAAACGGTTCCAGGCCAGCGGCAGCATGATGAGCGAGGCAGTAGCCCAGCGGTAGAAAGCCAGGCCCACCGGCGGGATCTGCTTAATGACCCCTCTTGCCACGATGAAGTTGCCCGACCAGATGATGGTAGCCAATATTGCCAGTCCGATCCCTATATACAGTTCCTTTTTGGAAATAGTCATGGTTAACGTTGCGCAAAAGTAGGGCTTTCCATTTAACCTTGTTACCTCGAGACCAGCCGCCGGAATGCTAGTAAGCCAAGCAGCGGGCCGGGGGCAAGGGCCAGAAAAACACCGGCATGTGGAAAGCGGTTGAAAAGATAACTCACTACCTGGATGCTGATAATGGATATGATAAACCCTATACATATAACCGCCGTAACAGCCGTTCCCTTATAAGCCGGGGGAGCCGTCAAAGCCGTTAAGGTAGAGAACTGCGGCGAATCGGCCGTAACCGTAATCCCCCAAATGAGGAGAAAGGGAAGGAACACCGTCGGCGGCAGGTTGATAAAGAAGAAAGAGCCAGCCGCACAGATGCCCGAGCCCAGCAGCGCATAAAAAGCGACCCGGGCGCTGCCCACTTTTTGAGAAAGATAGCCGCCCACCATACAGCTGATACCGCCAATCCCTATCACAAAGAACGACCACAAAGGGACATTGAGCCTTACCCCATTCCGGGCAGCATTCATGGTCAGCATCACCGGTACAAAGGCCCACAGGGTGTACAGCTCCCACATATGCCCGAAATAGCCATAGGCTGCCGCCTTGAACTCTTTCGATCGGAATGCCTGGCCGATCAAAGCAGGGCGAAAACCGTTTGCCTGCTTTTTGAAAGGGCCATCCGCTATGAAGGTGATGACCAGCAAACCGCCCGTCAAAGCAAAGCCCGAAGTAAACAGGATCACCTGCTGCCAGGTGAAATGCCAGGCGATGCCTTTCAGCAGGTGTGGGAAGCCCGTGCCCAAAACCAGGGCTCCCACCAGCCAGCCCAATGCTTTTCCCAGGCCCTTGTCAAACCAGTCTGCCGCTATTTTCATTCCCACAGGATAGATGCCTGCCAACAGCAGTCCAATGATGAACCTAAATAACAACAAGGATTCATAATTATCTGAAATCCAAATTGTACATAAATTAATTAGTGCACCTAAAAGCGAGCACAGTAAGAACACTTTGGAAGGAGAGAACCGGTCCGTAACCGACAGCAGCGCAAATATCAGCGTGCCCGTGATGAAGCCAATCTGTACTGCCGAGGTCATCTGTCCAATGGCCGCCGGACGGCTGGCCAGTGCCGGAATATCCGCCAGGATCGCATTACCGGCAAACCAGAGCGAGGTGCCGGCAAACTGGGCAATAACGATCAATGGCAATACATAAACAGGCCGCTGGCCTGTTAAAGCTAACGTTGGTTGCATCGGTCCAATTTGAAAGGGCAATGCGGGCCGAAACCCGCATTACTTATATCGAATAACTAGTTCTTTATGTGTATTTATTTCCCACTCGCCACTCGCCATTCACCCCCTTAATGCGCAAAGTCCATCTCAAAATCCCCCTTGATCCTTTCCATCGGAGGATTGAAATAGCCATACTTCACATTCGGAAATTCTTCTTTTATTAACTCTTGCAATTGTTTGATACCCAGTAAATCACCTGCTTCGTACAAGTTGATTTTTCCCAAGTACCAGTCAGGATCGATATTGAAATTCCGCCACTGGATCATCGTCAGATCTGTGTCCCGGATCAGCTTGCGTAATGCTTCATATTCAGCCTCACTATCCGTTACCCCGGGAAACACAAAGTAATTGATACTTGCCCAGCCACCATGACTGCGCATCACTTTCAGGCTTTCCACAATGTCCTCAAACTGGTAATTATTGGGCCGGTAATAGGCCTCATAAATATACTTCTGAGCCGAGTTCGTGCTCACCCGGATCGAGTTGAGCCCTGCTTTGCAGAGTGCATCTACCGCAGCTGGCTTGGAGCCATTGGTGTTGATATTGATGCTTCCTTTGGAAGTGTGCTTGCGCATTTCAATGATCGACTGCCGGATCGTTTCCCACATCAGCAGTGGTTCACCTTCACATCCCTGCCCAAAGCTCACAATGGGAAAAGGAGCCGTTTCCAGGTGCGGCACGGTAAACTCTACAATCTCCTCAGCCGTGGGCTTAAAGGTCAGGCGATCCTGCGTGGAGACAATTTCCTCGTCCGCCGGCTGGAAGGATATACAGCCAATGCAGTTGGCATTACAGGCCGGAGAACTTGGTATCGGGCATTCCCACCGGCCCATAAAGTAATTACGGGCGGCCGGACAATGATAAGTAAGGGCGCAATTATTGGCCAGGTGCTTTACCAGCCGGTTGTGGGGGTAGGCTTCCAGGAAATGTTCCACACCCTGTGATACCACCTTGTCGTCAAAACCGGCGCACTCCTGCCGGATATCCTGTTCAATACGAACGGCCGGCACATAGATCTGGTTGTCGAACCAGCCAGTGGCCGTATAGCAAAACAAGGGCAGGGTAGGTGCATCGTGCCCCGTTTCATAAGCGGCAATATAAAGCCCCGTATGGGCGGGCGGAATAAAGGCCGCTACAGCCCAGCCTTTCTCACAGAGGCGCATTTCGCCCGTCACTACGTCAATCCCAATACCCCGGCGGCCGGGCAGCTCATACATCGATCCGCCATCCGGTAGCAGTATCCAGTCTTCCACAGGTACCTCAAAGGCATCCCAGCCTGCGCGCCCCGCGGCGTAAAGCGAAGTATCTTCAAAAATGTTCCCTTTTCCGTCAGAGTACAGTAAATACGGCGATTGTTTTAATACAGACATGTTACAGTTTTCATCCAGGTGCGCCGCAAAAGCTTCATGCTAATGGCCCTCACCTAAGTAATGTCTGCAAAATTCGTGAATTTGATCGAGTTCTTCGAATGCAAGATTTTGACGGAGGTCAAACTCGTAAGATTTGTTAAAAGAGGTGTTAATAGTGATACAGTCGTACCGGGCGTCCACCCCGTTAATATGCGACCAGAGGAGAAATTTGCTCTCCGGCAGCGAGGGTACGCTGATGCCCGTGTGGTGGATAGCTACATACTCTTCCGAGTTGAGCTTTTTCTCGCAATAGAACAGGTAACTGTACACCACACTCAATACCAGGTGCAGGCTGCCCATGGCCCATTTCGATTCCACCAATAGCATAATGCCAATGCCCAAAAAGAACAGGATTTCGGCCAGCCGGAAAAACAGGTTCACCTTCGGCATGTCGATCAGGATATTTTTCCCGGCCAGTACCAGGATAAAAATATCCAGCGCCATCAGCAACAGGCATCCAAGGTAAACCGGGCTGCTCTGGGGTTGGTTGAAATGCGAAATGGCATGCATGAGGATCAATCCTCCCGCTGCCAGGTGCAGCAGGCGGCCGCCATGTTTTAATTTCTGAAAGGAGGGGTGTACAACGGGTAATGATAGGGAGTTCATGCCGCAGTAGTTTTAAAGGAAGATGCCGGATCATGATAATTCCATAAACACAAATCAAATAGTTTCCCGTTGTTTTATATTTTTACCGCTTTACCTCCGAAAGACCGTAAGGTTTTTCTTCCGGACCTCCGGACTTTCCGACTTTCGGACTTTATAATAATATGGCGAAGATCCTATTAATCAAAACGGGAGCGGCAGGCGATGTGGTGAGAACCACTACCTTGTTGCGGGTACTGAAAGGCGATATTACCTGGGTCATCGACCCGCGGTACAGCGATATCCTGCCCACCGGCCACCCCGAACTTCAACGGATCATTCCCGTGGAGCAAGCCGCTCACATATTAAAAAATGAATCATTTGATCTCACCCTTTCCCTGGAGGAGGATATAGCTTGTGCAAAACTGGCCAGCACCGTACCAACCGGCCGCCTGATCGGTATCTATATGGACGGTGACATCATCCGGTATACCGATGATGTAGCGGGCTGGTTCGATATGAGCCTCGTTTCAAAGCTGGGCAAAGACGCTGCCAATAAGATCAAAGCTGCCAATACCCACACATTTCAATACTGGCTGTTCAATATGCTGGGCCTTTCATTTCATGGCCAGCCCTATTGTATTTACCGCAATCCGGCCATCGACCGCGAAGAGGAATTGATAGGTATCGAAACAAGAAGCGGCAACCGCTGGCCCAACAAATCCTGGGCAGGTTACCAGGCATTGACCGAACAACTCGCCGATAATGGCTATCGCTGCCTCCTGCTTTCCCAGCGCGAAAGACTGCGCGATTACCTCGATGATATTGCCCGTTGTTCCTATCTGATCTCTGGCGATACCCTGGCCATGCATGTAGCCCTGGCCTACAATATTCCTTCCCTGGCCATCTTCAACTGCACCAGTCCCGCAGAGATATATGATTATGGCCTGCTGCAAAAAATAGTGAGCCCTTTGTTACAACAGTCTTTTTATAGCAGGGAATATACCCCCGAGGTAATAGCTTCCGTTTCCCCCGAAGAAGTGCATGGTTCTTTCCTGGAGCACATGGCTTTTAGGAAGGAAGGCCAAAAAGCATAGCATTTCTTGCCCGTATTTTGGCGATCGTATACTCCCCCGAATTCTGTTGAGCCTGTTGTGTTAAAGCGGAGTACCGGGCAGGTTCCTGTAGTATTAACTCCAATGCCTGGATAATATCGGCTACCTTATTATAGGTAATGGCGCTGCTGGTCAGGTTGACAGGTATCGTGAGCGCCGCTGGCGTAATGAACGGCTTGGCATGTTTGATAATGTCGAAGATATTGCCCGAGCAAATGCTTTTGCCATAGGTTTCCATCACCTCATCCACCATGATCGTATCGATCACAGAAGGCGTGAATACAATATGCGCTTCATCCATCACCCGGTCAAACTCTGGCTGGTCCACCACCTCGTTGTCATAAAATACCAGGTTGTCGTGCGTAGCCGCATACCGCATACATTTTTCCAGGATCGCATCTCCATGCGGATGGACAAAGGGGCCTAATAATACAATGTGAAGGGGCAGGTGCTGGCCCTGTTCCAGCAGGTCAAGCACCACCGTATAATCTCTCCGGCGCGCATCGATAGACCCAGGCACCACCAACTGAATATGGTCCTTGATAACCGGAGTCGATGGAGGAATAGCCGCCCTTTCAAAAACAGCGCCGGGTAAATTATGCACCTTTTTGTGTGCGGGCAGCAGCTTGGTAAGATGCCCCACCATCGTATCCGACACCACATTAAACTCCCGCGTCACTTTGATCAACGCGCGCTTGCCCGTATGCCGTACCCACCGGCGCAGACTGAATGCCGGCTTAAACCGGAAGTAATTATTGACCGCATGCAGTGTCACCACCACCCGGGTTTTGGGTAGCAGCCTGATCATGCTGGCATACACAATGAAATTATGGCTGATCGTATTGAGATACAGCAGGTCGATCTTCCGCTGTTTTACTTCCTTGTACATCCGCAGGGCAAACCTGTATTTGGATTCCTTTTCCTCCTGGACCACCCAGGTATACCGGTTGATATCCTCTCCAAAGAGCCATTGGAACTGCCGGTAGCTTTCCCGGTTCGTAAATATCGTGAGTTGATTCTCCCCGTTATCAAATAACCTGATCACCGGGTACGATCCTTCAAAATGTTCTGTTTCGAATATCCCTACTGTCATGAATGGTTACTGTTTTACCGGGAAGAAGCTTTTTGTTTGATGCCGATCATGTTATACCCGAATAGGTTCACGGTCGTGGTGATAACGCCTGCATAGATACGTTTATAATACCATGTAGCCGCTTCCTGCTGTTCAAACTGGTGACGGAACTCCGGCGTAAACCAATCCAGGATGTCGATCATCATTTCCCGTATATTCTGTTTATTGCCCTTTATCCTTTTGATGATATAACTCACGGGCAACAGTGTCACTGCATACAGGTAATACTGCAGGCGGAGCGGAAGTTTGGAAGTAAAGCGACGTATAAAATTGAAAAGTTTATGAATAAAGTCCTGCCGGGGATGGTATAGCCATACACTCAGTTTGCCACCAGGCTTCACATGCGGGTCCAGGCAGGAAAAAGAGAGCTCCGGGTTATTGGTATGTATCAGCACGCCACTGCAATGTACAATATCAAACTGCTCAAAGGCCACCGGCGGATACTGCACATCTCCCTGTATGAACAGCGCCTTCGACTCACTGTTCTGCCGATAGGCTGCTTCAATACTCAGGCAGAAATCCATGCCCAGTACCGTGGCGCCATGCTGCGCAATCGACTGGTTCAATAATCCATTGCCGCAGCCTGCATCAAAGATGAGATTGCCGGGCAGCGATGCACGCGTCTCCGCCGTTTCATCCAGGAAGCGCTGGAACATGCCCGCTGTATCCGCATCCCATACCTTATCTTTTTCGTAGTTAAACAAGCCCCATTCCTGGGCAAAGCTCTGTTTGGTGCGGCTGTTCTTTTTAATCACATATCGGATAAAACTATGGTATTTGTTTTCCAGGCCCAGCCTGCGCTGTTCATAATCCGGTAGATGCTGCCGCAGAAAGGGCTCATAATCCGCATACGCTTCTACGATCAGGCGGGGGATACCTTTTATAACCGGGTAAAACCAGTCTTCTGCAGCAAACAGGATGCCTTCTTCAATCACTTCCTGCTGCACGCCGTTGTACTGCTTATGCCCCCTGGCTATTACCTGTAATTTTAAATCACTTTTTGTAACGGGGCAACGTAACAGGACCAGTAAAGACTCTTGCATAAAGTGGTTAGTTATAGCTACAGGTATCCGGCAAAAGTAAGGATTTCAGAGGTGACAGCTTTAACCCCTGTGCGGCAAACGAAAGGTGTCGCCTCTTTCCTCCCCAATTCAATGAATATGCTTATGTTTATGCTTTAAAACTGATCTTATTGGCGAGCCTTAAAAGAAACCTGGTATATAACTATATTTTGTCTGCCAGCCAGGTTCTACTGCCCATCGTGTCCATTCCCTACCTGTCACGCATATTGACACCAGCCGGTATTGGCCGGGTTAGTTTTATGGATTCCTTTACCTATTACTTTATTGCCATCGCCGAGTTTGGAATCGTAGTATACGGCATGCGCGAAATAGCCCGGCATAAAGATGACAAGGAAGCCCGGGGGAAATTGGTATCCGAACTGATGGCGCTGCACGTGATCACTTCTGCCATTACTTTATTGCTGTACGCCGTCGCTGTATTCTTTGCCTGGAAGCATATCCAGGATATACGGTTATTGCTGTTTTCCTTATCCTACCTGCTGGTCAATTTCTTTGCCTGCGAATGGTATTTCCTGGGCATGGAGCAATTCAGGTATATCACCCTGCGCTCACTCATTGCCCGCGGATTGGGGCTTATCTCCATCTTTATCCTCATCAAACAGCCAAAGGATTATTACCTCTATTATGGTATCATAGCAGGAGCAGCTATTCTCAACAGCCTGGGCAATATATATTACCTGTTCAAAGCCGTGCATGTCAGTTTTAAAAAAGTGAACTGGAAAAAGCACATCGCCTATACAAAATTCATCTGGTTTATCTGTCTTACCGATGGTGTTACATTACTGCTGGATAATGTATTTCTGCAGCTCATGAGCACGGCGGTAGCTGTAGGGTATTATGCTTTCTCCATGAAGATTGTGCGGTCTTCTACCGTACTATTGACCGATTCACTGATTGTATTCTTTCCCCGCATCGTAGCCCTGATCAGGGAAGACAATAAAGTACAGTTGCAGGCAGTGATTACCCGCAATATTCAGTTTCTGGTATTTTTTGCTGTGCCTCTCTGCGCCGGTATCTTTTTGCTGGCAGAACCCCTGATCGCAGTATTCCTGGGTCCACAGTTTATGCCCGTGGTTACCGACATCAGGATACTTACCCTCTTCCCTTTATTAAGGACCTTCAATCTTTTTCTCAGCAAACAAATACTCATCGCTTATGGCAAGGAGAAGCTTTATCTCCGCGGTTCAATAGTGGGTAGCCTCGCTTTTATTGTATTGTCTTTATTGCTGTCGGGGTATTTTGCTGATGTAGGCGCCTGTTGTGCTATTGTGGCAGCGGAAGCCGTTACCCTCTTCATGAATTATTATTATGCCAGAAGAGTAGCAGGCGATCTGCGATTGTTTGAAGGGAAAGGCTTGCTACATGCGGGCGGAAGCGCCCTGATCTTTATTCCCGTGGTATTGGGCATTCAGCAGCTGACCAATTCACCTTTATTGGTATTATTATTATCTATAGCATCCTGTATATTGGTTTATGGGCTCATGCAGTTTTTGGTGATGCGCAATCATTTTGCGATGGTGGTGTGGGAAGCGGTAAAGCGAAAGAGCCTGCAGACAATCTATAACAATTAATAACGATCTATGCTTATGGAGCGTGATAGTATATGGTATTTCGTTCAGGAGCACAAGCCGGAAACGATCTTTCATGGCAGTATAGGCAATATGGATGTAGAGCAGGTATGGCTTACCCATGACTTTGAGCCCATACGCTTTCCTTATCACCACAGCTTTTCCCTCCGGGCCAAGATGGCCAGGATATGGTTCCTGGTAAGACTACTCTTTCTGCTTCCCCGGGGCTCAGTTGTTCTCTTTCAGCACCCCTTGTATGCCGGTATGAATAAGCTGCTGGTGAAATTGTTGCGCTACCGGAAAAGCATCACCATTGTTTGCTTTATAGCAGATATCAACGGCCTTAAGCATGGCGATGATGCAGTGTTACAAAAGGAAATTCAGCAGTTCAGGACATATCGGTACTTCATAGTGCATAACCTGGCCATGCAACAATGGCTACAACAGCAAGTACCACACCAGCGCTCTGCTATGATCCGCTTTTTTGATTTCCTGACATCGCCTGGTATATTGCCAAGGACCAATACCAGGTCCATTGCTTTTGCCGGTAACCTGGAGAAAAGCGGGTTCCTGGAAAAAATGGACCAGGTAGCACTGCATTGCCCATCACTGAGTTTCAATCTCTATGGTCCCCATGTTACCGCGGCCATGCAGGCTTGTGTAAATGTGAATTATAAAGGTGTAGTAGAACCTTATGCCCTGCCACAGGTGCTGGAAGGGGCTTTTGGATTAATATGGGATGGGGAGGGAGTGGAGCAGCCCGAAGGCAGTATGGGCCATTATATGCAATACATCACCCATCACAAAACATCCCTGTACATCATGTGCCATATGCCCATCATTGTATATGAAAAGGCCGGCGCTGCAGCACTGGTAACACAATACAATATTGGTATTACTATACGTAGTCTTTTTGAAATAGAAGAGAAGTTACAGGCATTGTCCGATGCCGATTATCAGCAAATGTGCCACAATACGCGCGACCTGGCCAGGCAAATTGCAACAGGAGGATGCCTCAGCCAGGCATTGAAAGAAATACAGTTGATCATGCAGCGCGATCAACGTAAAGAAGCTGTTTAGTTCTTCAGCTTTCCGATCAGGTCTACATAATCCTGCATAGCAGCGTCCTGCGTTTTACCTTTCAGTCCTGCCCATGCTTCAAACTTGGCTTTGGATACAAAATCAAAGGGGTTTGCCGGTGGATCTACATTTACATCACCTTCTGTAGCTTGTTTGTACAGGGAGTACAATTGTAGCAGGGTATCATTGCTCGGCCGGTCGGATAGGTTTTTGCTTTCTTCAACAGCTTGCGCAAAAAGGGTTTTCAGGTCCATATTCACATTAAGTTTATCGCGAATGTAAGGAAAAGTCTCTAGTCTTCGTGCAGAAGTTCTACTTAACTATTCCCGTAAGGGAAAGTGCTTAAAAAAATAATGTCCCGTGGAAACGGGACATCTTTGTTGGATCGTACTAATATAATTATTTTTTGAAAAGCATCTCTGTAAATTGTTCCTTTCCGTTCGATACCACCAGCAGGTAAGTACCTGTTGGTAGCTGCTGCATGTTGAAGGAACTCTGTACACTCCCTGCCGCCGGTTTCTGTTGCAACATCGGCATACCATGCATATTGCGGATGCTGTATTGCTCCTGGCCTGTGGCCGGTTCATGCTTCACTGTCAGCCTGCTGCTAACCGGGTTGGGATAAGCCTGTATCGCAGTATATTTTTCATTCACACTATTCACCGTAATGATGGTACTGTATTCATAGTTACCATTTTTGTCCGTCTGTTTTAACCGGTACCACAACTTGCCATTGGCCGGATTGCGCTGCGTATAGGAATAGTTCTTAGTTGTATTGCTGAAGCCGGTTGCTTTTACACTGTCAAGCGTAAAAAAGTGCTGCCCGTCATAACTGCTTTCGATCACAAACCTGTCCAGCTGTTGCTCTGATACCGTTTGCCAGGTCAGCGTCACTTGTTGAGCAGCCGCTTTACCTTTGAACCAGGAAAGCTTTGCAGGCAGCGTAGAAGCTACATTGAATGTTTTATTGTTATAAGCTACAAAAGCTACATCACTGCTACCACTCAGGCGTATCCTGAAATAAGCTACCTGGCCTATATTGGAGACATTGATACCAAAGGCGCTGAAATCGGCAGCCCATAAACGCAGCGGCCTGTCCGTTTGTGTAAAGCCGCTCGCAAGGGTCATCGGTGTGGTATTCACATCATAAAAGTCGGCCGTCCAGTTACCCAGCGATGGCAGGCTACCCAAATTGATGTTTACGGTATTGCCTACCCGGTTGCCATTCACATCGGCAAATTCATAACGGTCTTGGGTGCTGGAAGGATCGGCCGTTTGCGTGATCAGCAGATCAGGAATGCCATCCCCTATTAACGGCGCCTGCAGGCCTGTTACAGCAAACATAATATCGCCTGCAGGCAGGTTGGCAACACAAGTGCCCAGATCGAGTCCTTTCACGCCATCCGTGAGGTACTTGTTCATGCTATTTACCGGGCGTGGATTGCTGGCGCCATTATGCACGCCATCATACAGAGCGCCCAAACCGATCTTGGTATCGGTAGAAGAAGCGCCGCTGATCTGGTACACGGGTAAGGCTTTGTAATCACCAGCTGTAAAGTGATCACCTTTGGTAGTGAGCAACGCATCATTTACACCAGTAGAGTAGCGGGTGCCATTGAATGTAAAGGCCAGCATATTGTGGCTGTTATCGGGCTTTACCGTATTGATAGCCGATTGCGCGCTTTTCCAGTAACCACTATAATCTGTGATCACTTCTGTAACAGTTTGTGCGCTTACACTAAAATATAGAGCAGTTAAAAGGAGCAAGGTGATCAGTACACGTCTTCTCAGGAATTGATCCGGGAAGGCAATGCTAATGACAGATACGTTTCTTTGATTTCGGGCGGGTACGTTTGGATTCATAAAGTACATCGTGTTAATCCTGGCATAGGGTTTTCAAATGGCATACCCGTTTTATTCGGGTTGATTACAAGCTGGTTACACTCAATACCACAATTCTATGTTTCCCAACGGTGCGACAGGTTTCCCCGCATGGGATAAAATTGGAGAAGAAATGATCAATATAGAATCCTGTTCCCGCCCATTATATAAATGAAAATTATATAACATCTCCATATAGGATAAATTCTTACCTTTCTTTTCTTTTAACACACTCAACACCAGCGTTTATGAAAAGCAGATTAGCAGCCATTGTATTGGCAGGTATCGCCATCATGGGTATGGCAGCCACTATCATTGTCAATGCCGACTTTAAAGGAGAATGGACTTTCAACGAGAAGAAAAGCACACTTAGTGAAGGACGTTTCAGGATGAATGCACAAAAGATCAAGGTATCTGCCGATGGCGATGCCATTGTAATAGAGCGTACCTCCAATACTCCCAATGGTGAAGCAAGAACTACTTCTGAAAAGATCACTACCGATGGCAAGCCCTCAGAAAGCACCGTGTTTGGCAACAACAAGAAAGTATCTACCGCAGCATGGAGCGCCAGCGGCGAAGAGCTCACCATCAAATCCACTACCAATTTTGAAAGAGATGGCAATACCATCGAAATTAAGAGCGTAGAGATCTGGAAATTACTGGATGGCGGTAAAGGACTGTCTATTGAAGCTACTTCTACTTCACCCCGCGGTGAAACCAAGAACACTTTTGTATACGACAAGAACTAAGGAAGATCCCCAGTTAAGATATCATCAGTCCCCGCCCGTGCGGGGATTTTTTGTTTGAACCAACGCTGCTTATTTAACTTTTCGTAGTGGCTTTAGCCGTGTGGGACGGCGTGCGCTGTGGATAATGCCAAGAATGACAATTTCATGCCCTTTTATCCTGTAAACTTTTGTCCATGAAAGGCAGGCAGCACGTCTATACATTTTGGATTTGGTGGCCAGTTCTTCGCACTCCTTATAAGCGTAAGGATGTAATTCAATTCTTTCTATGGCCGAAAAGATAGCATCACCCACCTTAATGGCATTTAGTGGCTGGTGGTTAATAAAAGCTATATAACCGGTAATTTCATCTATGTTCTGAAGTGCCTGGCTGGTGATCCTTACTTCGTAAGTTTTTGTAGTTGTTTTTTCTTGTTTGCCCATTGGGATTTAGCTTCTTTAAGGCTCACAGTTGGAGCTTCTTCGGATTTTGCAATCCAGTCCTTAAATGCCTTCAAACTTAATTGTTCCCCGGGAAGTGCAGGTGAATCCCACTCGGTCTCATCCACGATCCTGATAGCCTTCTTTTCTTCAAGCGCATGTATGGCTTTCAGACCGCTGGTGTTGGTGATTTGGATGGTGAGTGTTTGCATGTTGCTAAAAAATAGGTACTTTATGTAAAAATAGCAATTTCTCCAGTAATTCCTCTCTCCCCGAAAGAATAGATACTCAAAGAATTATCAAGCTGATGGGGACAAAAGAAGCCCGCCAAAGCTCGAAGTCACCCCAAAATCAACTACTTTTGCACCTCCTAAACAGAGGAAGCACGTACATGAAGAATATCCGCAATTTTTGTATTATCGCCCACATTGACCACGGAAAGAGTACCCTGGCAGACAGACTGTTACAGACTACCAACACCATCAGCGAGCGTGAAATGATGGACCAGGTACTGGATGACATGGACCTCGAGCGCGAGAAGGGGATTACCATCAAAAGTCACGCAATCCAGATCAATTATAACCATACAGACGGTCAGGAGTACATCCTGAACCTGATCGATACCCCCGGCCACGTGGATTTCAGCTACGAGGTGAGCCGGGCCCTGGCTGCCTGCGAAGGCGCCCTGCTGCTGGTAGATGCCACCCAGGGCATCCAGGCGCAAACCATCAGCAATCTTTACCTTGCTATAGAGAACGACCTGGAAATCATACCCGTTATCAACAAAATTGATATGGACGGCGCCATGATCGAAGAGGTCCAGGACCAGATCATTGAACTGATCGGCTGCAAGGCGGAGGATATCCTGCTGGCCAGTGGCCGTACCGGTATTGGGGTGGATGGCATTTTAAAGGCCATTGTAGAACGTATCCCTGCCCCCCAAGGCAAGCCCGACGATCCCTTGCAAGCCCTGATCTTCGACAGTGTATTCAATAGCTTCCGGGGTATCATTGTATACTACCGTATCGTAAATGGATCTATCCGGAAAGGCGATAAAGTAAAATTTGTGTCTACCGGGCAGGAATATGAAGCCGATGAAGTAGGTATCCTGAAGCTAAAGATGACAGAGAAGAAGGAAGTGCTTTGCGGCGATGTAGGATATATCATTACCGGCATTAAGAATGCCAAAGAAGTAAAAGTAGGGGATACCATTACCCTGAGTGCTAATCCTACCAGGGAGATCATCAAAGGTTTCCAGGAAGTAAAGCCCATGGTATTTGCAGGTATCTTCCCGGTCAATACCGATGAGTTTGAGGAATTGCGCGACTGCATGGACAAGCTGCAGCTGAATGATGCTTCTCTCATTTATGAACTGGAAACATCCCAGGCCCTCGGCTTTGGTTTCCGTTGCGGATTTCTCGGTATGCTTCACATGGAGATCATCCAGGAGCGCCTGGAAAGGGAGTTTGATCAAACTGTTATTACCACCGTTCCCAACGTTAGTTTTATAGCCTATACCACCAAGGGAGAAAAAATAATCGTTAATAATCCTACAGAGTTCCCCGATCCGGTGAAGACGGACAGGATCGAAGAACCTTTCATCAAAGCCCAGATCATTACCAAGCCTGATTATATTGGTAATATTATGACGCTTTGCCTGGGCAAACGGGGTATCCTGATCAACCAGAGCTACCTCACCACTACAAGGGTAGAACTACAGTTTGAAATGCCGCTCACGGAGATCGTATTTGACTTCTATGATAAGTTGAAAAGCCAGACGCGTGGGTATGCTTCTTTCGACTATGCTCCCATCGGTTATCGTGAAAGCGATATTGTAAAGATGGATATCCTGCTTAATAATGATAAAGTAGATGCCCTCAGCGCCCTTATCCACCGTGGCCGTTCACAGGAATTTGGCCGAAGGCTTTGTGAAAAGCTGAAAGAACTGGTGCCCCGTCAGCAATTCCAGATTGCCATACAGGCAGCTGTGGGCGCTAAGGTACTGGCGCGGGAAACCATCTCTGCCATGCGCAAAGATGTTACTGCCAAATGTTATGGTGGTGATATCAGCCGTAAGCGTAAACTGCTTGAAAAGCAGAAAGAAGGTAAGAAGCGTATGCGCCAGATCGGAAACGTAGAAGTACCGCAGGAAGCATTCCTGGCCGTACTGAAGCTGGATGAGTAAGAAGATAGTTACCAATAACAATTTAAGTGCACCCCAGGTGCCGATGAATATAGAACGGGCATATAATGAAAATTATATGCCCGTTTCCATTTTGACTCATCTTTCCTATATTGCTGTATATGTACAGAAAGCTGTTTTTCCTGGTGATGATGCTGTCATCAATAACCCCCTTATTACAAGCTCAGGATACGAGGAATATCCGTTTCCGGGATGAAAACCCCGGCAAGCAATTGCAGCATTACCGGATCGTTGCTGTTAAGGACGACAGGGCGGACACCAGCACGATAGGAACACTGAAGACAGGGCTGTTTGGGAAAAAGAATGTGGCAGTGAATTTTGAAGGAGGAGTGGCAGCCGCTCTCGGCAATTACATTCACAAAAACTATCGCCAGCCCGATACAACAGCCACGCCTATGGAATTGCACATTACCGAGCTGGGAATAAAAGAACTGCCGGGAGGCATCAGAACAAAAGTAGAATCATTGGTCACCCTTACCTTCTATACCAATGGTACAAAACTTACCGATTATAAAGGCAAGGGTGAGGTGCAGACAATGGGCGACCTGTTCAAAAATGTGGAAGACCTGATCAAAGAGAATATCAACAATAGCCTGCATGAATTTGACGACTGGTGGGGCAAAAATAAACGTGTTCATGCTCCTGACGCACCAGTAGTACTTGCTGTAGAAGTATTGCGTACGCCCCGGGATTCCACCCAGATTGGCTATTCGCGGAACCGACCTTTAGTGATCGATGATTTTATAGCCAAACCTGATGAATTAAGCCTGGCAGCAGCGCAAACTGCCAGCGCCATTAATGTGAAATTTGCCACCAATGTAGATGATGGGCAGATCAGGGTGCAGGTGCTGGTAGCAGCTTATTTTGATAAAACACGATCCTGGTTTGCTACAAAATACCAGCGTAATGTCAAAATAATGGCACATGAGCAAACGCATTTTGATATTACGGCTTTGAAAGCCTGCGAACTGGTGGATACCTTGCGGCAATTAAAGCTTACGAAAGACAATTACCAGGAAAAACTGGAGCAGCTGCATGCCCAAAAGGTCAATGAATTGAATGCCTGGCAGAAAAAATATGATGAAGAAACCCGGCATGGCATCAATACGCTCATGCAGGAGAAGTGGAATAAACTGGTGAATGACTTGCTGGAGAAGCAATCCTGTTATAAGTAGAGAGGCATTGAGGCAACCAGGCAAGGAGGGGAGAAGAGCCGGCTTTAGAAACAGACTGCCGCACTTGCACGGAAATTATTACATTTATTATCTAAACGATCCTCATGCGCACACCGCTCCAGAAAGAAGAACAAATATTACTGATCACTCACCGGAGCTGGCTGCAATTGGCAGTGCCTGCCTTGCTGGTGATCGTTGGTTTGGTAGCCGCTTATTTCATTAGCTTGTATACTCCAAACTGGGGATGGATAGCAGGTGTAGTAGGTATTATTTATTTCCTGTTTGCCTATTGGAACTGGAAAGTGGATATCTGGGTAGTGACGAATTACCGGGTGATCGATGAAACAGGATTACTTAATCATTATGCTAAGGAAAGTCCCCTGGAAAAGATCAACAATGTATCCTACGATCAAAATATTTGGGGACGGATCTTCAACTATGGCCATGTGGAGATACAAACTGCCGCAGAAATAGGCGCCACGGACTACTTCAATGTACATCATCCCAAACGACTGAAAGATACCATTACACTGGCACAGTCGGAATACAAGAACCTGCAGTTGTCGAGCCAGGCCAAACAAATGGCTGCGGCGATGGGATGGCAATCCAACGCTACCGCAGGCGCCACATCTACTGGCCAGGCTTCCGGCCACAATATCGCTTCCGAACTGGAAAAACTGTTCCAGCTCAAGCAGCAGGGTGTGCTATCGGAAGATGAATATAACAGGGCCAAGAGCAAGCTGCTCGGGTAAGGAGTACTGAGTTGAGAGTTCGGAGTCTGGAGTCTGGAGTCTGGAGTCCTGAGCTTTAGTGGGAAGCCCTGAATAGAACTCTGAACCCAAGACGTTAATTGTCTTTCTTCTTCGGTGGTACAGGCTTCTTTTTGGCGTTTTCTATATTGCGTTTGGACGCTTCTTCCAACTGCCGTTCATTCACATTGCCGGCATCATCCAGCATGAGGGCTTCTTTGGGGAATTCGCCATCTTTTAACCGCTGGTTGAACTGTTTATCGATATGCACCCACTGGCCATTCTGCCATTTGAATGCTTCGTAATCACCGTCAGGAATATAGGTCCATTTCTTTTCCGGTTCGTCACTTTCGGAGATCAGGTGATCCACCAGTATAACATCCATTTCGGGATCATAGTTGAGGAAGGTTTTCGCCTCTTTTTTAAATTCAATGCTAAACCTGTTTTGTACAGCTCTTTTAACTGAATCATTCTTATAGGAAAAGAACGGTCCACCAAATACAGGTTCGCCCCTGTCATTAAATGACAATACTTCCATCCATTTCTTATTGCTGTTCACACTGTAATCATCAAAGCCCAGGAGGGTATAATACTTCTTCCCGTTGTATTCCTTCATGATGATGCGGTAGTAGATAGCGCCGATCCAATTGCGTGCAGAGCGGGCAGAATCCATGGGGTTCTTCGTGTACATAGAGGCATCAAACAAGGGAAACAGTTTCAGCGAGCCATCCCTGGTTTGCATTTGTATAGCCCCTTTCTGCATATACACATATTCATCCTTCTTCATTTGCCAGGTAAAAATGCGAAAGCTGCTGTCGGGTGCATACAGCCTGGATATATTCAATGAATCAAAAGAATAATAAAAAGAGTTTTTGATGAGCAGGGCGCGTACAAAAGTGCGCACAAATAGGCTATCGCTCCGGAACCTGTTGGCGGTAATGGAATCGAATACCATGCGGGCCGAAAATCCTTTCAGGGAATCCTCTTTTTTTCTCAGGATAGCTCTGTCTGCGGCGCTTAAATTTTGCGCCTGCAAAACAGGCGAGCTTAGGAGAATTACCAGTAAAAGGCAAACAGCGGAAAGATATTTTATAATCCGTTTATTCATAATAAAAGTACAATCAACGTAATAGGATAGTCAGGCAAAGGTATCACCGTATCCTTCAAGGAACGCAAAAGCTACGCTTAAATTTTATGCCAATTGCAAAGCTTTTGCAAATTCGGGTAAATCCATGACGGCTAAATCGATCGAAGGGTTGGGTAATGGCTGTTGCGGATGGGTAGTTTTAACAAATACGGTATGCATGCCGGCATTACGGCCAAATTCCATATCACTGATATTGTTGCCTATTATCAATGACTTGTGGAGGTCAATGGCCGGGAAATCCTTCACTGCTTCATGGGCCATGCCGGGATGGGGCTTCCGGTTGGGATGGTTGTTGTCGAGGGAGGTGCAGTAGTATATTTTGTCGATACGCCCGCCGGCAGCTGTTATATCCTTCACCATGTGAGCGTGTACCTGGTGCAGGTCAGCTTCTGTCATCAGTCCTTTACCTACACCCCGTTGGTTGGTGGTGATGATAATGCGGGGAAACCGGGATGCCAGTGTCTTCATGGCTTCCAGAACACCGTCATAAAATTTGAACTCCTCGTAGTTGTATACGTAGTCCTGGTGCTTTTCGTGGTTGATCACACCATCACGGTCAAGAAATAATGTCCAGGTATTGTCGATTTGTGAAAGGTCTAGCATAGTGAATGATAAAAGGTGAAACGAATGTCAGGTTGAGCTTGTCGAAACCGCCTTTGACGGACTCCTTTAGTCGGCTTCAACAGGCTGCGGCTGACAGTTTAGTTCATCTTAAAATTGCAGGGTTTTAAATTCCCGGTTGGCTTTTTCAAAGTCCTCAGGAATGCCAATATCAATGAAATATTGATCCTGGATGAGGCCAGCCATTTTTCGTTGCGAATACAGCTTTTCGAGATAGTCTTTTTCAAAGGAAAACTTTTCGGGTAGGGCTTCCTGTAAAAAGGAGGGCACATTCAGGGCATACACACCGCCATTGATATAGCCGGCTTCGTAGTATTGTTTTTCCTTGAAACTGCTAATGGATTGATCGGCTGCCAGCTCCACCACACCATAACGATCGAAATGCTGCATCGGTTTCAGACACAGGGTACAATCGGCTGCATGGTTTGTGTGGAAGATTGACAACTGATCAAGCTGTATGGTAAAAATAGTATCTCCATTCAATACCAGTACATCCTGCTGAAGGGCTTTACTGCAGGCCAGTTTAATAGCGCCGCCTGTGCCCAGTGGCTCTTCTTCAATGGTGCAGGCAACCTGAAGATGGGGGTATTGTTCCTGCAAGAATGTTTCTATGGCTTCATGCATATACCCCAATGAAAAGATGAACCGTTCAATACCTTGTTGCTGGTAATAGTCGATCACCCAGGCCAGGAAAGGCTTGCCGGCCACAGGGGCCATACACTTGGGCAGGTCGGGTACTGCGCTTCGCAGCCTTGTACCCAATCCACCAGCCAGTATGATACATTCTTTGATGAGACTTGCCATAATTCTGTAATGAATCGATATTGTTATCCGAAGTACTGTTCTTCTACCAATTCACACACAATATGTCCCAGCATGATATGGCTTTCCTGGATGCGGGGTGTATTTTTAGAAGGCACATTGATGAGGAAATCACTGAGCTCTTTCATTTTTCCGCCGGTATCGCCAGTAAAGCCCACTGTTATGATGCCTTTGGCGCGGGCCACTTCAAATGCTTTGGTGATATTGGTGGAATTGCCGGAAGTAGAAAGACCTACCAGGAAATCGCCTTTTTTGCCAATGCCCTGGATGAGGCGTGCATAGATCACATCATAGCTGTAATCGTTGGCGACAGCGGTTAAATAGGAGGTATTGCAATGCAGGGCTTCTGCGGGTAATGCTTCACGATCCTTGTAAAAGCGGCCGGAAAATTCTGCTGCCAGGTGCTGTGCATCGGCTGCGCTGCCCCCGTTGCCACAGAAATAAATATGGTTGCCGTTTTTCAGGGCAGCTACCATGGCTGATGCTACATCTTCTGTTCTTTTAAGCAGGGCTTCATCCTGCAATACACTGGTTTTTACAGCTATGGATTCACTAACGATCCTTTTTATTTTGTCTTGCATAATGTAATGAATAAGATGATATTGAACCGGATATTGGTTGTATGGATGATTGTTAAATAGTCCAGGAGGTCATGCCATGCTGGGTGAACTGGTAATGTTTGACATCTCCTCCAAACTTCGACAAAGAGTCTATGACGGCATATTTGGTATTGCCAGGGCAGTAAAAGGTCATAAAACCACCTCCGCCCGCGCCTGATATCTTACCCCCGGTAGCACCAGCTTTTTTAGCTGATTCGTAGATGTCATCGATCAAGGTATTGGAAATACCTTCGGCCATTTGCTTCTTCTGGCGGAAACCAAAATCGAGGATCTCGCCAATTTCATGCACCCGGCCTTTTAAGAGGGCTTCTTTCATAAGCTGTGCCTGTATTTTCAACTGGTGCATGGCCTCGATGGATTTTGCCTGTTTGTCCACCACATTCTGGCTTTGCTTTTCGATGATGCGGGCCGATTCGCGGCTGGTAGCGGTATAATACAACAGGAGGTTATTCTCCAGTTCAAAAAGGTATTGTTGTTTGATGCGCAGGGGATTGACGATCACTTTATCATCTGCATAAAATTCCATGTAGTTGACGCCACCAAAAGTACAGGCATACTGGTCCTGCCTGCCGCCTGCCATTTGCAGGTCCTTACGTTCAATTTCATACGCCAGGTGGGCCACATCGTATTCACCCAATGGCAGGCGCAGCATCTCGGCAAAGACGCCCAGAATGGCCACAACCAGGGTAGAGGAGGTGCCCAGGCCCGACCCTGCCGGTGCATCAACAAAGGTGGAGAGCTTAAACCCGGTTAGGGGCATATCGTATTGTTGCCGTACACGGTTATACACACCTTTCAGGAGGTCCAGCTTACCATCGAGGGGCAGTTGGCTGGTGAGCTCAAATTGCTGTTCTTCCTGCCGGTCCATGGCCTGCAGGATGATCACATTTTCTTTGAGGGGTTCAATATTGGCATAAGCATAGAGGGAAACGGTGGCGTTTAAGATAGCCCCGCCATACAGGTCGCAATATGGGCTTACATCGGTGCCGCCGCCTGCTAATCCAATCCGTAAAGGTGCTTTACTCCGGTACATGGTTTGAAACTCAATTTTTCCGCTGCGAAGATGCGAATAAAATGGATAATTCTATCATGCAGGAGATTTTGGGGTTGCCAGCTCGAAGATGGTTTCCACGAGGTTGTGCCAGGAGTACTTTTCTTTTTCCTGCCGGAGCTGGGGTAGGAAGTATTGTTCGCCCAACTCGAAATAGCGTTCTATGGCATCGGCCAGGGAGGCTGGCGTTGGTTCACAAACGAGGCCCACCTTTTCATGCGGCACCAGCGCAGGCAGTGCGCCCACATTGGTAACGATCATCGGCTTTTCGTAATGATAGGCCAGGGGGGTAACGCCGCTTTGAGTGGCATTGCGGTAGGGTTGCACTACACAATCTGCTGCACACATATAATATTTCACCTCACTATCTGCGATAAAATCGGTGCGCAGGATGAGCATGTCTGCTATGCCCAGCTGTTTGATCTGATCCTCGTAAGCCTGCTTGCCTTCATAAAACTCACCAGCCACGAGTAGTTTGAGCCTGGAGTTGGGAGTCTGGAGTGTTGAGTTGGAAGCCTGGAGTCGATCCTTGATCACCTTCAGGGCATCGAGCAAGAGATCGAGACCTTTGTAGGGGCGGATAAAACCAAAGAACAGCAGAACCTTATCTTCCTGTGGAATACCCAGGTGTTGCCTGGCTGCTGCTTTGGGTACTGCATCGCCAAAACTGTCGTAAAGGGGATGGTTGACCAGCCGGGCCGGTTTAGTGGGTTCAAACTGCCGCAGGTCCTGCATTACTTTTTCGCTCATGGTAATGAAGGCGTCGCAGGTTTTCAGGAAGTACCGGGTAAAGGGGGTATCACCGGGCCGTTTTTCATGGGGTATCACGTTGTCGGTAAGGGCTATGATGCGGGTATGCTTGTTCTTCTTTACGCGACGTAAAATAGTGCCGAGGGCTGGCCCCATGAAGGGCAGCCAGTAACGTACCAGGATGATATCGGGTTTTACCTTACTGATGGTATTGCCTACTTGCAGCCAGTTGAGGGGATGCACGGAATTGATGACTGAATATATTTCCATATCCTTTGGCGCGGGCTCAGACGAATATTGGGTAGTGCCCGGGAAAAGGAAAGAGGGGTATTGCAGGGAAAAGGAATAGATAGAGCAGGTATGTCCTTCATCTATAAACTGCTTGCACAAACGTTGGTTGAATGTGGCGAGGCCTCCCCGTAAGGGGTGACCGGGGCCTATAATAACGATCTTTTTGTGTGCCATGGATGAAGGTCAACTTTAAGAATGTAATTGTTACCCTAAGGCGGTTTTCCCGCCCGTTGGCGGGACTCTGCCTGACACCTATTTATTCAATACCAATTTTTTGCTCGATCAGGTAGTTATTCCTGCCCGGGGCATTCCTGGCTATCAACTCTCCCAGAAAGCCAGCCATGAACAGCTGTGTTCCGATCACCATAGTTGTTAATGAAATATAGAAGGGCGGGCGGTTGGTAAGACCTTTATTGGGATCAACTATTTTGCCAACGATCAGGATCAGGATCATGAGCAATCCGATCAGGAAACTAAGGGTGCCAATCAAACCAAAGAAGTGCATAGGCCGCTTGCCATATTTGCTCACAAACATAATGGAAGTGAGATCGAGGAAGCCGTTGACAAAACGTTCCCAGCCAAATTTGGTAGTTCCGTATTTGCGTTTGCGGTGCTCTACTACTTTTTCACCTATCTTCCGGAAGCCAGCCCATTTGGCCAGCACAGGAATATAGCGGTGCATCTCTCCATATACTTCGATGCTCTTTACTACTTTTCGTTTGTAAGATTTGAGCCCGCAGTTAAAATCGTGTAATTGGATCTTCGATATCCGGCGTGTGCTCCAGTTGAAAAAACGGGAGGGGATATTTTTGGTAAGGGTATTATCGTACCGTTTCTTTTTCCATCCGCTGATCATATCATAACCATCTACAGCGATCAGTCGATACAGCTCTGGAATTTCATCGGGGCTATCCTGCATGTCGGCATCCATGGTGATGATCACATTGCCCATGGCTGCTTTAAAGCCTTCATTGAGGGCGGCGGATTTGCCATAGTTGCGCTGGAAGCGGATGCCTTTAATATTGGGATTGGTATGGCTTAGAGAGGTAATTACTTCCCAGGAGGTATCTGTACTGCCATCGTCAATTAAGATGATCTCATAGGAATAGTGGTGTTCATTCACTACCCGTTCGATCCAGGCGCAAAGCTCCGGAAGTGACTCTTCTTCATTTAATAATGGCACGACGATGGTAACGTCCATATTATTGGTTATAATGAATTTTCAAATGGTGGTCGCTTTTTCCGGATGATGGCAGCGATGATCAACGATATCACAAAAAATATTACACAGGTAACGGCATATGAAAGCAAGGTGCTGAAAAATGTATTGTTTTTGGGATCGCTGGCATTCTTCATGGCTTCTTCTATCTGGCTTTCGCTGGCGCCCATACGTTTCATAAATGCTTCTGCTTTCTCCATGCCGGCTTGTGTAAGTGCATCGCGGAAAGGTACATCAATGTAGTTGAACAGGATATAAGAAAAAAGTGTTTGCAAAAGGAACCCAAGGGCAAAAACCATGAATACTGTTTTCAATCCCTCGCCCATGGAGAGGTAACCTCCATTCAATCTTTTCTGCCGGACACCTGCTATTACAGCCATTGCTATGATGATCAGGTAACCTGACCATGCTATACTACTCATATAGAGTTGTACGCCTCCGAGATAAAGGCACAATGTGAACAAACACATGAGCAAGCCTGCTATTAATCCCATTGTCCAGGCAACACCAGGTTTTTTAGGGGTTGTTTCCATATACTTTATGAGTTTAGCGTCGTTTTTGCTCCGTTAACAATACCCTTTACTGCTCCGGTGAGTGTTTTGCCAATAAAGGCGGAGTTCTTTGATTTGGACCGGAAGCGTTTCTCATCGACGGTAACTGTTGTAGCCGGTTCATACAGGGTGATGGAGGCTTTGGCGCCTTTCTGTATGGAAGCGTTTTCAAGCCCGAAGATACTCCGGGGATTGGTGCTCAATAATTCCACCCATTTGCTATCGGGCACTTCGGGCATAGCGGTTCTTACTACTGCATAGGTAGTTTCCAGGCCCATCATACCATTCTTGGCATATTCAAACTCCAGTACTTTGCTATCGTATTCATGGGGCATGTGGTGGGATGCGATACAGTCGATGGTACCATCCAGGATGGCTTTCTTCAGTGCACTTACTTCCTGGGCTGTACGCAGGGGAGGATACACTTTCAGATTGGTATCGTATTGCTGCAGATCGTTATCTGTAAAGAACAGGTGATAGGGGGTAACGGAACAGGTAACTGCCAGTCCTGCTTCTTTGGCTCTTCTGATGTATTCGAGGGAGCGGGGAGCCGTAACACCTGTAAAGTGGAGTTTCGACTCGGTGTAGCGGGCCAGTTTGATGTCTCTGGCTACGAGCAACTCTTCTGCCATCATGGGTTTACCGGGTAATCCCAGTTGGGTGGAGACAATGCCTTCGTGCATGAGGCCGTTGGAGCCTACACTTTTATCGTCTGGTATCTGGATGATCACGCCGTCGAATGCTTTTACATACTGCAGGGCTTTCATCATCAACCCGGCGCTTTGGATAGGGTGGAGGCCGTCGCTAAAAGCGATGGCGCCACTGGCGCGCATATCGTACATTTCGGCGAGGTCCTTACCCTCGGCGCCTTTCGACACGGCACCAATGGGATACACATTGACGGGTAGATCTTTCGATCGCTGCCTGATGTATTCGGTCTGTGATTTATTGTCTATGACAGGTTTGGTATTCGGGATAACGAATACGTCTGTATAGCCACCTGCCGCTGCTGCGGCGGAGCCAGTTTCCAGCGTTTCTTTGTATTCGTAACCAGGATCGGCAAATTGGGCAAATATGTCTACCCAACCTGGCGAAACATTCAATCCCTGTCCGGCAATTACCTGATCGGCTTTTGCTTCGATATGGGGTTGAATATCTTTAATAATACCGGACTCAATAAGGATATCCTGCCTGGTTTCGTGAAAAGGAGAGGATGGATCTGTAACGTAAGCCTGTTGAATAAGCAACACCATTGTTCAAAAAATTGAGCGAAGTTAAGGTATTCACGGGGAATTGGCTGGATGGTTGAAAAAATGTTGATTATCAATGGTGGATGGCTCTCTGAAGTGGGGCCTGACAAGCCCTATCGAATGGTGTATTGCTGCAATTTTAATTTGAGTGCGGTGTAGCCCTGGGTAGTATGTTGTACCAATATCTTTTTGTTAAAAATAAGGTTAAAAATTAAGGGAAGGAGGAATGCTCCTAACAATCCCCCAATAACAACACCGAGGATGGCGCCTGCAACTCCTGCCATGGCTCCGGGTTCGCCTTCCCTGCCTTTGCTGGCCATTGATCCGCCGGCAAGACCACCGGAGATTGCTCCAAACACCAGGCCAGTGCCCATGAGTAGATATCTATCGCCGGGAGGGCGCAGCTTTATTTTATGTACCTCTTTAAAACTGATCTCGCTGAAGTGGCTGCCTGGTGATAAGAGCATCAGGCTGCTATCTGTTACTGCATATACCAGGCCTTTCAGTTTTCCTCCATCGGTATATACAACGGCTTCCCGGCGCTTGCCCTTTTTAGTGGGCGGTGGCTGGATGGCAAAAGCAAGCTGGCTGATAAAAGTCAATAAGAGGAGCAGGGTGGTTGGTTTGGTCAAAGACATCATAAGGGTTAAATATGTATAAAGGCGAGGACAGCGGAACGAAACAAAGCGTTGCAGATGATCAAGGTTATATAATCAGCATGCAGGGGAGAAGTACATAAAGCAGAAAGGGTGGATACCTGCAAGAGGAATCCACCCTTTACTGTTATTGAATGTTATTAAAAAGCTGTCTTATGTGTTTTCTCGCTGAATACGGTAAGGAAGATGATCTTAATGTCGAGCAAGGGGGTCCAGTTCTCCACATACCAAAGATCGTGGGCTGTACGGTTATTGCGTTGCTCTTCGGTATCGGTGGGGCCTCTCCATCCATTCACCTGCGCCCAACCGGTAATGCCAGGCTTCAGATAATGACGGATCATATAATTATCCACTTCACGTTGCATCATTTCATTGAGGAAGATACGGTGGGGGCGGGGGCCTACCACGCTCATATCGCCCAACAATACATTGATGAACTGGGGTAATTCGTCGAGGCTGTATTTGCGAATAAACTTTCCGACGCGTGTTACACGGGGATCGTCTTTGGTGGTAGACGCTTTACCGGCTACAGCAGCATCATTCTGGAACATGCTTCTGAACTTATAGAGCTTGAACTGGCGGCCGCCTTGTCCTAAACGGATAGGGCAGTAAAATACGGGTCCGGCAGATTCCCATTTGATCATGATGGCCAATACCAGGAATAGGGGGGCCAGCATGAGCAAGGCTGTTACAGAGAAAACAACATCACAGATACGCTTCAGGGAAGCAAACCGATAGCTGTCGAGGGATATTTCCCGGATATTGATGATGGGCATATCGCCAAAGCTGGTGGTCTTATAGTTCCTGCCCAGCAATCGAAAGTAATCAGGTACCAACCTTACTCTTATACCGAAGTAATCTACTTTATCAACTACGTATTGAATCTTTTCATCGAGGTGGGTGGGCAGGGCGATGATCACCTCATCCACTTTTCTTTCTTTCAGCACTTTGTCTATATCGGTAATGCGTCCGATGATCTGGTATTGCAGATCTGAATCTTCCGGATTGTCATCCAGGAAGCCGATGATGCGGTATCCAAAGTCGGGGTTTTGGTGGAAATAGGTTTCAATGTGCATACCTACACGACCTGCACCTACTACCAATGCTTTGCGAACGTTCCGGCCATTGATGCGGAGCCGTCTTACAATAGTAAACAGGAGGTAGTTGGTGATCATATTAATGACAGGGTACCCCAGCAGGAAAAGCATGAACTGTGATTTGGTATAATCAGCAGGGATGCCCAGCAGCAGGTATAACAGTGATAGCACTGCTATTAACTCAAAGTGTGTTTTCAGGTGATTTTTGAGTCTGTACCGAAGGCCATTGTGCAAATGGAGTAAATAGACTTTGTTCTTTGAAGTGAGCAATATCCAGGCGAAGATCAAGGTTACCATATACAGGTAATCCTGATTGCTCAGACTTTGGTCTTTGTGGAACAGGACTACTCCCGCAAAGGAGGCGATCAGGGTGACAAAGTCACCGATGCCATACAACAGGGTTAGTCGACGATCTGAACGGATCATAATTAAGGATATGGGTTAAGTTTTCAATAGAATAAAATGGATCACGTTGCCATAGGGATTCATTCTATGGCGCGATATAAGAACGCAAAACTATAAGTTATATGTCGCATGTTATAGTAATAAACATAATTTTAATCTTCTTATATTTTAGCCCTACCATATTCATATTATAACACTTAATGGGCTGCTCGTAATACTACTATGGCTGCTTGCCTTATTAACGTAAATCTTTCGTTTCTATGGTGTAAGAAGGGGCAGAATTAATATACACATTCGTTCATTCCATATATGGGAATAGAATGAACGTCAACGTAACAGTTAAACTTCAGATTATAAAATAACGTGTGTTTTATTGCGTTTACTAAAGGAGCGTATTATCTTGAGCGAGCATTTAGATAACCCATAATTCAATCCCTAATTCGTACCTTATTATGAAACCAATTTTTAAAGCCCGCTACGTAGGGGTTATACTGTTTCTGCTATCGGCCAACTTCGGCTATTCGCAATGGAGTGATGGTCCCTTTTTAAGTCTGGCAGGCCAGGCAGGCATGCCTCTCAACAAAGAAATCAAAGGTTATAAATGGGGCGCCGGAGGCGTAGGTAAATTTGCCCTTCCCCTGGGTACCAGTGATTATTGCACACTCTCTATGAATGCTATCAGTATTAATGGTAACTATCAGGGGAAAGGCTTAAAAGAGCGCGATGTGCTGTCTGGTATGCTGGGATATAGATATGATTTCCGGAAAGAAGACACGTATAGTTATTTCTTCATGGAGCCGCAGATCGGCTGGGCATTTGTTGGTACAGATTACAACTCTTTTTGTTATATGCCTGCAGTAGGTTACTCGCTGAATGGCAAGCTGGACTTCTCTGCCTTTTATTACACCACTACGGCCAATCCAATGATGGCTAAGATATCTGTAGCAGGGGTGATGGTGGCTTACAACCTGCACTTTGCCCGTAAGATATCAGACTAAGCATATTCCTGTTACGACATAAACTCAATAAAAAAACATGCATGTAATGTGCATGTTTTTTTTATTGAAGTAAGTGAAAGTTATTAAAGCTTATCAGCTAACGGCAGGCTGTTTTTTGCTGAACAGTAGTTTAAAGAAGAAGGACCTGTTTTGCAAGAGGAACTTTATAGTAGCATAATACTTAGGCCACAATCTCTTTGGTTCTTTTATTAAGCGGTAGGCCCATCGTAATCCCATCTTTTTTACCCATTCGGGACTTCTTAATGATTCATCGGCAAAGTAGAGGAATACACCACCTACACCCAGCATCAGGGATTGAGGGAGGTGTTGATGGAAATGATGCATGAGGTAATCCTGCTTGGGGCTGCTGATGCCTATCCACACCAGGTTGGGTTGCAATGCGCGGATGTTTTCTATGTCAGCTTTCACCTGTTCGCTGCTACCTATTTCGGCAGCGCTTACAAAAGGAGGTGCTTTGTATCCCAGAATTTTGGCCTGGGGGAATTGCTGTTGCAGCTTTTTCTTCATGCTGTCGATGGTGGCATCGCTACCTCCATAAAAGTAATGGGTAAGGTTTGTTTGCAGCAGGGCCTGGCATAGGTGAAAGCCGGAAACTGTGCTCACTGTTTTATGTCCCTTGAGCCTGGCCACTATTTGTGATGGCTTGCCATCGGGCATGGTAAGGTAAGAAGTATTGAGTACCTGCCTGAGCAGTGGATCTGTATAAGCTTCCTTTACTACGGAAACATCGGGAAAGCATATATATGCCGGCCCTGTAAAAGGGTATTCTTTTATTTTCTGTGCTGCTATCGCGGGATTGATAACAGATATTTTAACGCCTAAGAAGTCAAACCTGCTATTGTCCATCCTATTTAAGTTTTTTAATAAAGCGGGCCGGGTTGCCGCCCCAGATCTCATTGGGGGGAATAGTGCCTGATACTACACTGCCTGCACCTATCACTGAGTTTTCGCCAATGGTTGTTCCTTTCAGAATAATGGAAGCGCCTCCAATAAATACATTGTCGGCAATATGAATGGGTGCTGTTCTGTAACCTTCGTTGGGGGTGGCCAGCCTTACATCGGGGTCGATGGGATGAAAATCAGAATCCCATATTTTGCAACTTCCACCGATCATTACATTGTTGCCGAAGGTGATGGCCTGTGCGCAATAAATGGCTGAGTTGCTCATGCGGAGGTTGGAGCCTATTACCAGGGAAGCGTTGGGCTTTACCACGATGGAGCTCCTGGTATCTCCTCCGATGGGGTTTTTGTATTTGCCGGAATTGATCCTTGCCCTGTCGCCCAGCACCATCTGGCCACGGTTGATGATGAGCAGGGGACCAAATATGGTAACCTTGCCATGCTTTACGCGGAATAACCGGAGCTTAAGCAGGTTGAGTGGCAGAAAGAGCAGTAGATATAGTTTTTTAAAGATGCCCATATTAACTAATCGCATTATTCAGCAGACTATTGTATACTGAGTTCAAAGATTTGATATAATAATCTGATGAGTAGTCTTTTTCAATGGTTGCCCTGGCTTTTTTACCCACTTCTGATTGCTTTGCCGGATTGGACAATACAGCTGCGAGGGAGCGGGCGAGGTCGTCGGAGGACTTTGTTTCTGCCAGGAATCCGTTTTCGTTGTCGATCACTACTTTTTTGAAGGCCTCGACATCGGATACAACGACGGTTTTGCCCAGGGCCATGGCTTCGAGCAATGCCATGGGCATCCCTTCTCCATGTGAGGGGAGGAGGAAGATGTCGGAGTTGTTGAGGGAATGCCATTTCTGTGATCCCCATACTACGCCCTTGTATTCGAAGGAATCGCCAATATTTGTTTTCAATGCATCGAGGAACCAGGTTTCATCGGGGCCTGATCCGTATACTTCGAGCTTGAAGTTGAGTTGCTGGGCCTTGATGATCTTTAAGGCTTCTACAATTTCTTTGAGGCCCTTGGGCAGGTGCAGGCGACCGAAATAAATGATCCTGTTGTAAGTAGGGGTGTCGTTGGAAAAAGCAGGAATTTCATTCAGGTCAATGCAGTTGCGCAATATGAGTACCTTTTGTGGTGGGACCTGGTAGAGACGCTGGATGGATTCTTTTTCATCTTCATTCAATACGATCAATTGGGTAGCTGCTGACAGCATCCATTTTACCAGGAAGGAATTGCTTTTCTGGTAGGCAAGTACGCCACCATGAAAGTGAATGATGAAAGGAATGTTTTTCTTTTTGGCCAGATAGAGGTAGATGAACTCTCTGATCACGGACTTTTTATCGAATGAAAAGTGGAAATGTATGAGGTCGTAGTGCTGGCTGTTGATGGTGCGGCGAAACTTCTTTACTTTCTGAAGCCAGGTAGCTGTTTTGTTTTTGCTGCCGAGGTCGCGGTCGAAGAAGTCGGTTTCATGGGATACGTTATTCAGTATCATGTTGATCACAGTAACAATGCCTCCCAGGGATTGTGCGGGATCATTGTTGGGGCCGGTCATGAGGATTTTCATCTTGATACTGTTGTAAAGTTTGGTAATAAGGTTATATTTTATTGATAAACTCTGCTATGTGTTGTCCATGGTTGAGGTAGTTGAAAGCTGTTTCTCCCAACTTCCTGCCTTCGAGTCCTACTTTGTTGGCCAGTTCTCTGTCGCCGGCCACCAAGGTGAGCACATCAGCATAGGCTTCTTCGGTATAGGTTGCTGCAATGAAGGCATTCTTCTTGTGCTCGAAATAATGTTCAATTTCTCCCACCTGGCTGGTTACAATGGGCCGGCCGCTGGAAAGGTATTCTCCTATTTTGTGGGAGAAGCGGGCTTTGTCCTGTCTTTCGGGGCGCAATGGTATCAGCAGGGCCAGGGCCTGTTGGTACCCTTCCAGGAGTTTGCTGAAGGGAAGGCGCTGCTCGATGATCACATGGGCTTCCAACTGCTCTGCAGCTATGAGTGATTTAACCTGCTGCATGCGCTCTTCGCTGCCATTGAGTACAAGGCGGAGCTTTTGCTGATGGCCCCGGCGCACAAAGATGGCGTAGCTTTTAATGATGAACTGGATAACTGAGAAATAGCCCAGGGTACCGCAATACATGAAGTACTCCTGATTGGTTGCAGCAGGGGCATACTGTATGGGCTTTAGCATTTCAAAGTCGGCCAGTACAGGAACTTTCAACATTGGCTTTTTGAAATGGGCCAGCTTTTGTTCCAGCAAATGGCTGATTGGCATGATGGCATGGGTAAAATAGCCAAACGTATAATCGAAGATGGCATAGTCGATCTTTTTGTGCAAAGGCATGTTCTCAAAATAGATATGCCATTCGGTAATGAAGACGGCGGTCTTATACCTGAGTCTTTTGGCAAAGAGGGTGTACAGCAGGTAGAGGGGTATATAGCTGTGCTCCATGATGAGGATGTTGCTGCCATCGGGGCTTCGCTTTTCCTTCATCAATTTGTATACACCGCGTATGTTCTTCAGCAGGCTTAAGCCCCTGCTTTTACGGAATACATGGTATTCATAGCCATTTTTTTGACCGGTAAGTTCTCCATCGGGTGTTGTTTTATTGATCCCTAAGGGAGAATTGATAAAAGTGATCTTTCCGGCATGTGGCAACAGGCCTCTTGCCACCAGCTCGTTCTTGGAATTGGTGGCGGTGAATTTTAAAGGATAATTATCGGTAGCGCCTAGGAATACAATATTGTGTTTCATGAGTATTGGCTTTGGTTCACGGCCTGGTAAGGCGCTGCATCATTAACGGTCAGTGGGCGGATCACCCGGCAGGGGTTTCCTGCTGCAATAACGTTGGCAGGGATACTTTTAGTGACGACGCTATTGGCGCCGATAACGGTATTGGCGCCGATGGTGACTCCTTTTAGTACTACGCTGTTGACGCCCAGCCATACATTGTCTCCTATGATCACATCGGCTGGCGGGCCACTCCTGGGATCATCGAGGTGCCAATCGGCATCGCTGATGAGTGTATTGGCGCCGCAACGTACATTGTTGCCGAGTTTGATATACTTAAATGCGCCAATAACGGTGCCGCTGAATCCACAATTGTCTCCGATTTCTATGGTGGCCTTATGCTGGGAATGATGGGTTGAAATAATACAAGGCTTGTTAATGCCGATGAGATTGGCATTGGCATTGGACAGGAAAGAACAATGATTGCCTATGCGGATGGTGGTGCCAGGATATTTTTTGAAATAGCACCTGCCTATAAAGCTGGACTGACTGCCGAGTTTGACTCCCCACCAGGCTGCGTGTAACCTGTTGCGCTTTCCCAACTGTTCCTTCCACCTGGTGTGCAGGGTATAGACTGTATGTGCTAGGTTCCTGAATTTCATAACTCACTATTGTTGGCTGTCTGTTTACTTAATTCTATATAATCTGAATACTGCTTAAGCAATGATACAATGGCAGCAAAACTCACCATGGTGATACTGGTAAGGGTGATATTGTACAGAAAGGCAGCCACCATGGTAAAGGGAAGAAATATTTTTACCAGGGAGATCCTTATCAGGTCTACGGGGTTCAACACCCGGATGTTTACATTGAATTTGTACCATAGGTACAGGGCCATCATGAAGAGGAAAAACCCAAGCAGGCCGCTTTGGGCAAACTGGGCAATGAAGGTGGAGCGGCTTTTGGTAAAGTTGTTCAATTGCATGATGGGGGTATCCTTGCTTTCTATATAAGCCATTTTGTTGTTATAGCTGTAACCTAAGAGGCTATATCCCCAGAATACTTCGAAGGGGTCGGACTCTATAAAGTCGGCGAGTACATAGGAGAAGCCTTTTATCTTACCCCAGTCGCCAATGTTCTCTACAATCAGTTCCTGTGATTTTTTGATCTCTGCTTCGTATACCTGGTCGAAGTTGCTCCTGTTAATGGCGCCACCTTCTCTGTTCTGGTATTCGTAATAGTACTGCCATCCCATGAAGAGGAAGAAAGCCATGATACCTACGGTAACGCCAAAAGAACCCAGCTTCCGTGCGGGAAGTTTGAATGCCTGGCGGTTTTTGGTAAGGTAATAGAAGAGGTATATCATCATGGCTGCCATTACACCCATGATGGTTTTGGAATCAATGGTGGCAAACTGGAGGAGGGAAATACCTGCCAGGATGAGGTATTTTGATTTGCGGTTGACGGTCCATACGAGCATAAAAAAGACGGCCATGAGGGATACATACCAGGATACGATGTGACCGGATACGGGACCGAATGTGCCACAGGCCACATCATCGAGTCCGGCTACCCATTCAAATGTGCCGCCGGTGCCATCATCCATCTGACTGGAGGAGGGGGGGATGATCTGGGCTATCTGTAAAATGCAAACGATGGTTTGTAAGATGGCAGCTGCTGTGAAAAGGTTGAACAACTGGAAGCAATTCTTTTCGGTAAGGGTGCTGCCTCTTAATACAATGAACAGGATGAAGAATGCGCTGGCGGTGATCAATACAAAAGGGGATTGACCGTGGTACACCAGGCTAAGCAGGGCCAGGGCCAGGAAAGCGATCCAGCTAATGATGTAGCGGGAAAGTTTTGCCTGTGGAGGTATCTTATAAAAGAAAACGACGAATACAAGGAACAACAGGAAGGTAGGCTTGGCTACATATTTGGCAATGGCTTCTGTTTTAATGAGGAGCTGCCCCTGGTAGAAGCCAAAGCAAAAGAGCCAGATGATCCACCATTCCATGGATTTAAACAATCGTCCGCTGACCACGTAGAAAAGAAAGACGGCCACTACCAGGAGTGCGAATGCTTCTCCGGCTACTGTACCGCCTGCCAGTACGATGGCAAAGACGAGTAAATAGCGGAGCACGCTTTTTACATCCAGGAAATCAAATACAGGTATGGCCGGGTTATGATTCATGAACGGGGCGATGTTTGATCACTGTTTTATAGATCTCTATTAAATCGTTTGTTATGGCTTGTTTATTATGTCGCTGCTGTGCCCGGGCCCTTGCTTTTTCTCCCATGGCGGCTGCCAGGGGGAAATTATCGTTCATTTGAAGGATGGCGCCTGCGAGAGCATGGGCATCTCCGTTTTGTACCAGCATGCCTTCTTTTTCGTTGTCGAGCAGGGAGGCTGTGCCGCCTGCGTAGCTGGCTATCACGGGCATTCCCATGAGCATGGCTTCGCAGAGGCTGTTGGGACTGTTTTCAATATGGCTTACCTGGCAGTAGATATCTGAGTCCTGCAGGAGTTGTACGAGTTGTTGTTCGGTAGCGCCTCCCATTAATTTAATATTGAGGGAGCGGGTATCTTCTTTCAGCCATTTGAGGGTGGTTTGTACAATATCGCTGTTGGGGCTTAGGCCCGCGATGGTCCACTCAAATTGGAGGGCAGGGTAGGCGGCCAGCAATCGGGCTGTCTTTACGATGGTCTCAAAACCTTTGTAAATGGCATCGCTGGAGATGGTCACTATTTTTAATGGCTGGCCAAACGCTTTTTTGTTCCAGCGGGCCTCATAAAATGCCGTGCGCAGGGCTTCGTTGTTGATGTAGTACTGACTGCCGGGTGCCATGATGCGGGACACTCTTTTGTCCCAGTCGGTGCGGCCAATTACATTACGGGTTTGTTTCAATATCTGTTGTTCACGAACGGCATTCTTCCGCAGGGTTTTGTGCAAGCGGCCTGCGGATCTGAAGCTCAGTTTGGCCTTGATGCTTTCTTTACGGGTTGCTTCCCTGGCCGGGATGCCGGCAAAGAATTTTTCGCTCAAGGGGTTCAGGATACCTTGTATGGAAAGTACAGCAGGCACCTGGGTTTGTTGTTGCAGTAAGCCGAAGTTGTCTTCGGTGCCGTGGATATGAATGATATCGGGTTGTACTGTTTTGGTTACGGCCAGTAATTGCTGCAGTTCCTGCTGGTCATAATTCCTTTCAGCAATGCGTTGAATTAACCTTTGCAGTTTGGAGCCTCTGTTCTTTCGCTGAACAGGAAAATAGGTAGTGCTGCCATATTTGAATGGCTCATAGGGATGAGCGCTATAAAAACAGATGTGCAGGTCTATATCGGGATAGGCACCCAGTTCCAGTTCGAGGGCTTTTAGCCAGCCGCCGCCATGGCTTTTGAGTTGCAGTTTTTCCGCAGCAGAGCAAGGAGTATTTGTGAACCAAAGTACTTTCATACGAGATAGAATTCCGGGTTACCTGCTTAATATTTTCTTTAGTTTATTATTGATCCTGGTAGTGACAGGCTTTTTCTTTTTCCAGAAGGACCTCACATGGTGGTTGTCGTACCCTGCGTTGGCCAATATGAAATCAGGATGGCTGCTGGTGCGGAAGGCATCATCCACGGGCCTGTTGTGAAAGGAGTGTACGCCCCCGGTGTGGGTGCCTGTGTGCCCAATATTGGTGACCAGGTTTTTGCCTGGTACGATACACAAGCCTCCATTGGTGAGCAGGGACAGAACGTATTGATAGTCCCATGTTCTCCTGGTTACTGTTTCGCGCTCTGCATAAAGCTTCTCATATCGTTGGGTCCAGAAGTCTATTTCTGCTTTTGATCCATACAGGTTGCTGAACCCACCGGCCCGGGAAAAAGGGGGCCAGGCATCGAGTGAAATATTGTAATGGTTCCAGCAACGTTTCCAGGTAGCCCATCCCCATATGTGGATGGCGCTGCGTGAAAAAGTATAGCTGGCGGGCAGTTCGTATTCTTCATTATAGTTATTACCACTCACCATCCACACGCGGGTGTCGTTCTTATACCGCTCCAGCATTTCATTGGAATAAGTAAAGAAAGCCAGGGAGGGAACGGTATCATCTTCGAGGATGATGGCGCGCTCTTCGTGTTGGAAAACCCAGGATATAGCAGATGATACGCCTACGGCGCAGCCGAGGTTCTTTTCGGGGAAAAGGACTTGTAGTTCGCAGGTCCAGTCTATTTCCTGCAGCAGGGCGCGTATTTCGGTCCTGGCTGTTGCATCATCCGGGTTGCCTGCTCTTGGCCCGTCATTAAATACATACAGCCGGGCGATGCGCGCCTTCCTGATCTGCTCAAAAACCTGTCTCGTATAATCTGGCCGGTTGAATGTTACTAATAAAACCGGCGCTTCCGGATGCTGCACCATGATTAGGGGTTAAGATGTTTGATTGCCAGGTTGAAATATTTTTTTGTTCATGTATAACCATGCGAGAAAGCCAACGCTGATGAGGGACATGATGGCGTAAGCCAGTACCTGCCCCCAGGCGGCGCCTGCGAATCCATAATTATTGATGAGTGCTATATACATTACTACAACGAGTATGGAACCGGTGAGCTTTTCGACCAGTGATAATTTTGAATAGCCGCAGGCCACAATGGTCATAGACAAGGTGAAACTGATTGACCGGGTAATGCTGGCAAATACCATGATGCGGGCAAAGGCGGTGGCATCGAGGTAGCGGTAGTTGGTGAGGATGCCCATCACCAGTTCGGCTGTGGCCAGAAATACCAGTACAGGAGCGATCTTCAATACGTTGGTGGTCAGGATCACTTTCATTAATCCCTTCCTGTTGTTATTTGCTATATGGCGGTAAAAATCGGGCTCAAAGGTGGAGTCGATAGAGGTGGAGAACAACAGGAAATAGGAAGCTATTTTTACGGCTACGCTGTACAGGCCAAGGCTGTGTACATCATCGACGCGCTCCAGCAGGAGGGTATCGAAGCCGGAAAAGAAATAAGTGAGGAGGGCCGAGAGCATCAGGGGCCAGCAAAAGCGCAGTGCATCTTTGGCAATGGCGAAATTGATGGAGGTTTTCTTTACCTGTTTTCTAAAAGCATAGACGCCAAAGATCAGGTTGACGACGAACAATCCTTCCATGCGGCCAATGGCTTCTCCACGCATGGCTACTACGAGCAACAGTACAAACACCACATTGAGCAGGTTGTACATTACGTTGATATTAAAGAATGCTTTTGCTTTCTTTTGGAGGCGCAGGTGCATGAAGTAGAAGGAGAATATACACTGCAGGTATACTTTTCCAAAAGCCAGCAAGGCAAAGGGGTAAAAGTCAAATGCGATATGCTGGATGTTGAAATATATTTTCAGGCCGCCCAGGAGTAGGGCAGTGGTAAAGAGTCCTACTATTCCCTGGAAGAGTACGAGGGTGTTCAGTGCCTCTTCGCGTTTTGTTTCATCCCAGGTAAAATAGTTCTTGGCATAATAGGATGACAGGGAAAAGCTAAGGAAGGGTAGTATAAAAAGGCTGAAGGAATCATAATACCCGATCACGGCAAAGTTCTCAGCTGATAGGTGTGATGAGAGCAATGGGTTGAGCAATAACCCTATCACGACCTGTATGATATTGGCTGTGAAATAAAGGGAGAGATTCCTGATGGAATGTCTGTTGTTAATATATAGCCGGCTGATCTGCATGCCTGTTTTAATTATTATTCTGCATGATAGGAACCATATCCATAGCCGTACCCGTATCCGTAACGACCTTTTCTAACCTCTACATCATTCACTACAATATTGATACGGGGAAGGGTTTGTTTGTGGTATAATTTCTCCACGAGCCTGATCTGCTGGCGATAGGTGTAATGGTGCCTTACCAGGTAGATGGTGAGGTTGGCATAAGTGGCCATGATCTCAGCATCGGTGACCATGCCGGCAGGCGGGGAGTCGATGATGATATAATCATAGCTGGCTTTTAATTCTTCCATCAGCTGGGTCATTTTGGGCAACATCAGCAACTCGGTAGGGTTGGGAGGCAAGGGCCCTGATGCCAGTATATCGAAGGTCATATTTTCCTGACCGGCGGTCTGGATCATGGTACGCCAGTCGGCGCCTTCTGAAATGATGAAATTGGTAAATCCTGTTTTTTGCAAATTGAGGTTCTCGGATATTTTGGGTTTGCGGAGATCGAGCTCGAGCAGGATCACTTTTTTATTGGCCAGTGCCAGGGTGGCTGCGAGGTTGATGGACAGGAATGATTTTCCTTCACCGCTCATGCTGGAGGTGATGAGGATGGTCTTTTCCTGTTTATTGGGAATGAGGTATTGGAGGTTGGTACGCAGGGAGCGGAATTGCTCTGCTATCAACTGTCTTGAATTCATGGTAACGGCCACGATCTGGTTGGCACCGTTGTGGCCAATCTCGGCCAATACGGGTATGGAGGTATTGTTTACAATATCTTCCATAGAGGCCACTTTGGTATTGATCATGTCTTTGCCAAAGCTGAGGGCAAAGGGCAATACGAGGCCTCCCATCAGTCCCATGAAGAGGATCATGGTCTTACTGGGTTTGAAAGGACTGGGGTCGGATTTGGCACGGTCGATGACTCTGGCGCTGGCAATGGTAGCGGATTTGGAAATGGCGGTCTCCTCCATTTTCTTCAACAGGAAAAGATAGAGTTCCTGTTTGATTGCCTGCTGACGGGAATAATCGAGAAAGGCTCTTTCCTTGGCAGGAATGGTAGTGATGGCGGCATCCATACCGGTAGTGCGTTTTTTGAGTTCGCTCACGCTTACTTCAATACCCCTTTTTACAGAGGCAATACTGCTGAGGAGTTCGATGCGGAGGTTGCTCAATTGTTCTTCGGTAGTGATGACGGAAGGATGGCTGGGTGTTAAGCTCATGAGCATCCTGTCGCGCTGCATCTGAGTTTCGTTGTACCGTTGTACGAGGGCTATAAAGTTGGCATCCTGCATTACCAGGGAAGAAGGAACGACGCGGGCATTGTTGAGGTTGTCTTTTAAGAATTGTTCCAATGCCTGTACCACGGATAACTGTACTTCCTGTCCGGTTTGCTGTTTAGCATATTCGCTGGTGTTTTGCAGGAGCAATCCGGATTGAGCGGTGAGGTCGGTTAGTTTATTGGCAGTTTTAAATCTTTCGATGTCTTTTTCTATATCGTTGAGTTCGCCAAATACAAGTCGCAACCTTTCCTGAATAAACTGGATAGTGCTATCGGCAATCCTGTTCTTATCGGTGACGTTGGCCTGCATGTAGGCGGTGATGAGTTGATTGAGGATGGCTTCTCCTTTGGCGGGAATGATATCGCTCAGGGTGAGGTAGATAACGCTTACCTGCTTGTTGGGCATTTCCACTTTGAGGGAGGCCAGGTATTTCTGGGTGACGGCGTCTACAGGTGCAATGGCAATAGTGAGGGGAACTTCATAATTCCATTTGGCATAACCAGCGGCTGGTGTAACCAGGGCAGGGCCTTCGGGTAATTGTATGGTATCGCCCAGGTGGCCTTTAAATTCCTGTTCCTTGCTGGTGAGGGTGTAATTGGTAATACTTTTTTTATCGAACTGCAGGACGTACTGGGCGGTAATGTCGGAAGTATCGGTAGAGGGTACGAGGAACCTGAAGTCTACGGGCCTGCCGCCAAAGGTTTCTGTGTTTTTTACTTTGCCTTCTGAAAAATAACTCACATTGAGTCGCATATCTCTTACGACCTGTTCCATGAGGGAGCGGCTTTTAAAGATCTCTGCTTCGTTGTCGACATTGCTTTTTCCCATCAGGCCAAAATCGCGGAGGATACTGGCTTCACCGAGATCGGTACTCTTATTATCATCCTGTACCAATACGGAGGCATGGATCTTATATGCCGGAAAGGAAATACGCAGGTAGCAATAAGCCAATCCTACGCCCAGTACGGCGGATACGATGAGCCATGGCCAGAGGTTGAAGAATTTATTGGCAACCTTCTGGATGAGTTGGTTGCTTTTTTCTGCTTCCTGTGCTTCTATGCTTACAGCCTTATGTTGTATTGACATATCCATGCTTAAAGTCTTGTAAAAATGACAACGAGTAATGAAAGCCCTGATGCCAGTAGTGTAATGTTCCTTGCCTTGGCAGCATCTGTAGAAGCTATTTTTGATTTAGCGGGTTCTACATATACTACATCACCCTGCCTCAGATAGAAGTAGGGAGATAAAAGGGTGGCAGAGGAGTTGAGGTCAAAACGGATCATGTGCTTGGCTCCTGCAGAGTCTCTGATGAGCAATACATTTTCGCGTTTTCCATAAATGGTGAGATCGCCGGCCATGCCGATGGCATCGAGGATGCTCACTTTTTCACTGGGCACTACGTAGGTAGCCGGGTGGGCTACTTCACCAAGTACGGTAACATTAAAGTTGGCGAAGCGTACATTGACTACGGGGTTTTTATAATACACAGCCACTCGATCGTGGATGGAGTCTCTTGCAAGGGCTGTAGACATGCCGCCTACGGTGATCTTTCCCACCACGGGCAATTCTACCTGGCCTTTGGCATCTACCAGGAAACCGCTTACGGTAGCAGGTGGAGCGGGAGCGGCGCCGGTTGATCCGGGTTGGATGGTGATGGATGCGGCATTGGCGGCAGCTAATATATTATTGACCTGGGGGTCGAGGGTGAGGATGGAGATCTGGAGGATGTCGTTGGGCTGAATGATGGGCTCACGGTAGGGAGCGCCGGCCAGGACCTTGGGGGAAAGATATAATGAATCGGGGGTATCCTGAAAATAGGTGATCTTTTTATTGGTACCACATGAACAGGCAAAGAGGATTGCACATAGCAATATAGGCACTACAGAATAGGATCGACTTAACCGGTTCATAGGTTTTATCCGATATTAGATTATTGACTAAATGGTTTATCAACTTAAACCTGGTGGCACTATAGCCTGAACAGGTGACGAAATCAAGCAACGAAACAATGGCAAGCAACCGGGGTGTTTTCCCAATATTGGATTACAAATCTCTAAACGGGACAAAATGGTGTTTATTATAACGATACCTATTTAATTTTTAATTAATTAAGTGGGTAGTGGCTATATAGTAAATTGGCTATATGTGATAACGGTAAATTAATACTGTGGGACTTGTGTATACTAAAAAAATACATCCCGCCTCATCCCGCTAAGGCGGGACGGGACGGGATGTATTAAGAGGAACATGGATATGTAGTGTACGGAGTAGTTGCTATCGAACTGTTTGGTTGGGTATGATAGCTTAGTTGACTCTTGTCACATCGGTGAATTTGAGTTCAATGATATAGGTGCCTTCCATTTTCAGGGTGAAGGCAAAACGTGGGTTTACAGAATACAGTCCTGGTGTAAAGCCGTCTACGGTGGCAAACTGGCTGGGTATGCGGTAATAGATCAGGTGTCCCCAATCTGTAGTAGCATCTACATATTTAGCCAGGGGGAAAGGCGCCACTTCAAAATCGCAGACCATGGCGGTATCGGTAAACTTAACGGGGGTGAACTTTGCATAGTTCTCAAAGGTGGGGCGGTCACCACGGCGGATGATCTCACCGGCTTTGGGATTGAAAGGATTGCCATTCTTATCGGTCAGTTTCAAAATGATCCGTGCACCATCATTGGATACTTTGGTGAAGGTGAGCTTGGGATTTTTATGGGGGGTGGCTACACCGGTCACATTGTGGAAGGCATTGGATACATTGTCTTCCTGTAAAAAGATATCGTCTGCTACTGGGTCTACAATATTAATAACGGCAAATGCGGGAAATGTCTTGGTGCCGGTCTTGTTGGTGGCCTGCAGGTCGAAAGTGTATTTACCCAGGGGGATGTTAACAGAACCGCGGTTGAAGCTGATCTGTCCGCTCACGGGATTGAAATCCATGGGAGGAACGGTCTTCTTCTCTCTTTTCTTGTCCAACTCGGCTACGGTTGTATCTGTTTTAATATCGAAGCTCATGCCTGGTTTGAACATGATCACTTCATATTTCTCAAAGAACTCTTTGGGAGCCGGCTTGCCGGCTTCGTCGCGGAGGTTGAGCATTTCAAAGTGGACTACGGGAGTTGATCCATCCATATCAATGGGCTTTGTTTGCACCAGGGGCAGACCACGCAGGCAATAGACATTCTGGTCGATGTAGCGCATGGTATCGCTGAGGAAACCTTCCTGGATCTTTTTACAGCTGACTACAGCTGTAACAATGATCAGTAGTAAGATGATAATTTTTCTCATTTTGTCGATGCTTATGTGTGAGAATAAAGTTTTTATTGCTTTTACTATTAAGGTAAGGGTTCGGTGTTAAAGAACAACCGGTGGTAATTGCTTAAGACATGGATAGTGCCTGTAGTTGTAATTATACCGGTGGTTTGGCAATCATAGCCGATGTCCTTTTGGTTGGCAGGGATGGTGGAAGGATCGAGCACGGTTTCATCGCGGGTACCAATTACCTTGGTAAAATTGATATAATCCACGTGGTCGATATATTCACTATAATCCTGTGTTCTTCTGAGCCTAATGTAAAAAGCTACATTGGGAATAGCCCCCAGGAGGTTTTGGTAATACTTTCCGTCTACAGTGAGCTTATCGCGTCCCAGGTCGCCGGTATACATATACATTTTCAGGGAATCCTTTACTTCCTGCAGGGGCAGGCTGTCGAGTGTGTATGGGATATTTTCATCATTCAGTTCTATGGCCCTGCGGTTGTAGCGGGCTTTTACAAATTCATCCACGCTGTAATTGGTGCTGGCGAAGAAGGTGATATTGCCATTAACGGTTTCCTTTAAACCAGCCCTGTCTATCAGGTGTATGAGGGAAGAGAACTGGGGTTTGGATTTCAGGTAGTCGTAAGTGGTCATATTGACCTTGGGGTTGTGTGTGCCTCCATCTACCTTGTAGCTATCCTTGTTGCAGGATACCATGCCGGTAGCTATTAAGAGAACAAATATGCCTGGAATTATATTTTTCATAATAAAATAGTTAATTGAGTTAAACACCTGCTGATTAGATCTTGCCCAGCCAATAGGAGGTTTGTACGAGGAACCGGTTCTCCTTAAATAATAAGGGGCTTACGGGCCAGTAAAAACCACCGCGGGCGAAGCGTGCTTCAGAAAGCCAGTCTACGAAATTGACATACTGTCTTGTGCGCAGCAGGTCATAGAATATATGTCCTTCCACGTACAATTCTTTACCTCTCTCAATTGCATATTCATACATGAGATCATCACGGGTATAGGTGTCATCCACGCGGTTGGCGGGGTTGGAACCATTTCTATCGCGGTTGTCGTTGATGATCTGTATGGCTGTAGGGAGATCATTTTTGTAGAGTGCAATTTCTGCCTGCAGGAGTTTCATGTCTGAATACCGGAAGATGACCATGTCGTTGCTGAGATAAGGATCGCGGCTTTGGCCCGGGCTGCGGTATATAACATTGCTATACTTGCGGCACATGGGTTCGGCAGAGTTGACATAGTCGAAGTTTTTGCGGTAGCGAACATCCATGGTGTCGAGTGGCCTTACCCAATCGGAACCATTCCAGAACCAGAACTGGTAATTGGTATTGAAATAGGTGGAGGGCACCCAGAAGCGGGCACTGTTTCCGAAATGCGCTACGTATTCTTCTCCACGCAGGAATTCCAGGCCAATATGGCTGTTCGAGCCTTCCTGGGTTCTGTCGTCCATATATATTTGGAAGATTCCTTCGGGTGAAGTGGTCGTATTGTTACGGCCGATGAAGGTCATGTAGTAGTTGGCGGTATCTGTATAGGCATAACCCCCGAGGGTGAGCAATTTGGAAATGGTGGTATCAGCGCTGTTGACATCCGCTGCAATGGGTGTACCAGAGCTGAGGTTGGTCATGGTTGCGCGCCAGAGGTAGAGGTGGGCCAGCAAGGCATAAACGGAGCCCCGGTTGGCTGTTACGGCTCTTTCTGATTTTTCTATATAACCCCAATCCAATAAAGCGGCTGCCTCTTTACAATCTTTTTCTATTTGCTTTTGCACGTCGGCTGCGGCTGTACGGCCAATCTGTGGGGCTTTGAGGGGATCTTCATAAGATTCGGTAACCATGGGTACATCACCCCATACGCGGGTCATCATGAAATAGGAAAGTGCACGGATAAAAAGCGCCTGCCCTTTCATTTTGTTTTTAAAGGTGAGGATATCGCCATTGACATCGCTAAAATCAGCTTCAGATGATTTATTGATCTTGTCGATGATGAGGTTGCTCATGGTGATGGTCTTGTAATAAAGTCTCCAGTCACCCAGTGAGGTCAAATTGTATTTGAAGGTAAAATCGCCGTTCTGAATGCCTTCCAATCCGTCGCCGGTATATTTCATGGTGAAATAATTCTTGGCGATGGCGTCGCCATACATATAGTACCGGTTGTTTTTATCGGTAAGGGCGCTCCTCAGGAGGGAGTAATTGCCTGCCATGGCTGACTGGTAATCGCGGCCTGTTTTCCAGAACACTTCATCGTAAGTAGAGTTCTTAGGCGTTTGTTCGAGAATCTTTTTACAGGAACTGCCTGCCAGCATACACACCAGCAAAATGGCGAGGGTATATATTGATATAATGCGTTTCATACTTTTCCTTTTTATGCGTTTACATTAGAATTGAACTTCCAGGCCAATGGTGAATTTCTTTGGGATGGGGTAGCCAGCTCCATTGTATTCTCCATAGGGGTTGACCTGTTCTGCATCGGGCAGGTCTTTGGATCGCTGGAACATGGCCACATTATCAATGGTGCCAAATACCTTGAAGCGATCGATCTTGAATTTATTGAGGACAGTACGGGGAAGTTCGTAACCCAGAATGATACTCTTGATCCTGAAATAATCGCCTTTTTCCAGGAAGAAGGATTGGGCTGATGTATAATAGTACCTGTAAGTACCGAGGTCGTATTTGGCATATTCGGCTTTGTCGCCTGGTTCGCGCCAGATATTGATCTTATTAAGGTCGGGTGTAGAATACCTGACGAAGTTGTAATAAGGATCTCCATCCTGTGAATTGGCGAAACGGTCGGATTTAAAGAGGTTCAAAACATCTCTGTCGAATGTGAAGGTGCAAAACACGCCTACGCTGAAATTTCTCCAGGTAAAGTTGTTGGTCAAGCCGCCGGTAATCTTGGGGTTTGGATCACCCATGGGTACTTTATCGGGGTTGATACCATCATTGAAGATATCGATCAGGTAATCTCCATCGAGATCAGCAAACTGGAAATCTCCTGCTCTATATTCTCCGTTGGGATTTCTGAAGGGGGTACCAGTATAAGGATTGATGGGCACATCTTTGTCGGTAGCATACACGCCCAGTGTTTTATACAGGTAGAAAGCATTGATCGGGCTACCTACAGAAAGTATGTGTGATTTGTCGAACCTATCACCTTGCATGACGATATCACGACCACCATTGGGCAGGTTCATGATGGTGTTCTTGTTGTAAGAGATATTGAGGCGGGAGAACCATTTCAATTCGCTCTTGCTGGGCAGCAGGTTGGCAGCGAGTGTTAATTCCACACCTGCATTCCTTACACCGGTAGCGTTTGTGAGGGCTGAGTCATAACCGGAGGTTACGGGCAGTACCAGCTTGTATAATCCAAAGGTGTTTTCTTTATTATAGAAGTCGAGTGAAGCGGAGTATTTCCCATTCATGACCTCGAAATCAGCGCCGATATTCCATTGCCTGGATTTTTCCCAGCTGAGGTCTTTTTGAGCAGCACCATCATGAAAGTTGGGCGTAATAGCTGTGATGGCATTGTAGGAACTTGCATTACCGTTACCATTGAAGCCGCCTGCGTTCACATTGTACCGGTTGTATTGGAGATAGTTGTCATTGGGCAGGGCGCCGGCAGTACCGAGACTCGCGCGCACTTTGATCATGGAGAAGGTGTTGGCCACTCTTTTCATCCAGGGTTCTTCGGTGAGTATCCAGGCTGCTGATGCAGAAGGAAAGAAGCCCCATTTGTTGTTTTCACCGAAACGGGAAGATCCGTCTCTGCGAACGCTACCTGAAACGAGGTATTTACCATCATAATCATAAGCCATGCGGGCGTAGTAGGACAACAGTCCGTAGGCCTGGTAATCGGAATAGGCGCTGATCTTTGTTTGCTGGAAGCCTTGTACTACCTGGATCTGGTCGGCAGAACCGCCATATCCCATTGCCTCGGTACGCTGGTACTGATCGTAGGTAAATTCCTGGCCTGCGATCAAACTGAGGTTATGTTTGCCAAATTCATTGACATAACTCAGGTAATTGGATGACATTACGTTGATACCATTATCGGTAAATGTGTAAGCGGCATTACCATTGCCGTTCATCAATTCATTGGTACGGGTGTAATCGCGGCGGGAGTTTTTGTAGATATAGGAAGTTAAGGAAGTAAGTCTTAAATGTTTGTCGATGGCGTAGGACAGGTTGAGGGTAAAGTTCAGTTGATTGGCTACGTTTTTATCGAGGTTATCTTCATACTGCCCCAACAGGAAGTCTTTTTTATTGGGATCGAGGTTAAAAAGGGAAGATGGCATGTTACCGGCGCCCAGGCTGATGGGGCTGTTGCCATTACCATTACCACGTGCTTTATCTGTACGGGCGTAGCTGATAATGGGGTTGATCTCCAGTTTACCGCCCAGTGTACGTGCGCCGAGGTTGAGGCGCATGGTGTATCTTTTGAAGCCGGTAGCTTTGATGGTACCTTGTTCGTCGTAATAGTTGGTGCTGAAGCGATAATTGGTACCGCCTTCGCTGGCGCCGCTCAAGCTAAGGTCGACGCTCTTAACATTGCCTGGTTGATAAAACATATCCTGCCAATCGGTATTGCCGTTAAAAGCAGGGTTGAGGCTATCGGTGATCAAGGCGGGCAAACCTCTTTGCTGGTTATAATCGAGTTGTGCCTGCAGAATGGAGAGCTTGGCCCTTCTTTCTTCGGCACCGAGGGTAACATCGCGGAGTTTTGGGCGCTGTGTGATACCTGCATAACCGGATACGATGACTTTGGGCGGGCCGTTTCTACCTTTTTTAGTGGTGATGAGGATAACGCCGTAAGCTGCGCGGGAGCCGTAGATGGCGGCTGCGGAAGCATCCTTTAATACGTCTATTGATTCAATATCATTGGGGTTGATGCCACCGAGGTAATTCATGCCGGTACCTGTAGGGCCTTCATAGCCTTCATTGGGCTGTGGCACGCCATCTACTACATATAATGGACTATTGAGGATGCTGTATTCGTCGTATGAAGAATTGATCTGGGAGTTTCCGCGAACGCTCACTGTAGGTGTAGCTCCGGGGGCGCCACTGAAGTTTTGCACATTCACACCGGAAAGCCTTCCCTGCAATAACTGGTCAAAGCTGGAAGCGGGGAGGTAGGCCAGTTCCTTACCTGAGATACTCGAAACTGCCGCGGTATTTTTCTTGCGGGTTACTTTCTGGTAGCCGATGACCACTGTTTCGGTAAGATTACTGTTGGATTCGGCCAGTTTGAGGGAGAGTGGTTTTTCATTGATCACCTTATAGGTTTGGCCGGCATAGCCTACTGAGGATATTTCCAGCACATCATTGATTCTGGCGGGAATGGAGAAGAATCCTTTGTCGTTAGTGGTGGCACCTCTGTCGGTGCCCTTGATCTTGATGCTGACACCCTGTAGGGGCGCATTTTTCGTGTCGGAAATGACACCTGTGATTATTACATCCTGTGCTTGCGTGCAAAGAAACAGGCATAATAATACACATGATAAAAAGAGCTTTTTCATCATTGCAGTAAGTTTGGTTTGACCCTAAAGGTAGGAGTATTGACATGATAAATTTGCACTGAACTTAACTTTTCTTTAACCTATTTTGCCTTGACTAAAACAATTTAGCAGGCTGTCGGCCTGCGCAACCGGTTGCGCGGTAGTTTGATCAAAAAATGCCTACCGAATGTGTGTGGTTTACGCGTTGTTAGTGGTCATGATAACTTGGGTTGATGGGGGTGGTGAAAGCGGGGGGAGTTTTAGTTGAGAGTTATGAGCCGGGAGCCAGGAGAAATGCACTTTGGCTTTGATAAGCTTCGGCAATCGACACCCGGCAATGAATAATCCTACCCGAAGAGCGGGACAGGTTTTGCGGAGCAGGTTTATGTTTCGGAAGGGTTGGAAGAGGTGAGCCGGTGTTGCGTTTGGATCTGGTATTTCGGGTGCGTGAGGTGAATGCGAAAGATGCATGTCTGGGGTAGTGCAAATAAAATAGCCACCATAGGGAATGGTTCCTTGTGGTGGCTTTTTGTTGGGTGGTATAAGGGCTCGATTTAGCCGTTTCCGGACAATTTGGAGGGCGAGGGGCAGGCTGGCGGAAAAAGTGAGCCCTGGGGGCTGTCTGGTACGGGTCTGCCACGGAGGATAGTAGGAGCTGGCAGGGAGCTGGGTCTCGTTTAAGTCTCGATAAGGTCTCGAAAAGGTCCCGAAAAGGTCTCGATAAGGGTCAATCCAAATGCGGGAGAAATTTCGTAAATTCAGGTAGAGCGAGCGCTCTGGTATTTAATATCCTATTCATAACCAATGAAATCTAATTTTTATGGCAAAAACCGTATCTCCTATCTTCAAGTTCCAGGGAACGA